>Ga0207671_10000315_pt1 | contig 71303 bp, 61 predicted proteins | sample KBSC24metaG_FD_184352 | JGI IMG/M metagenome (GOLD analysis project Ga0207671, IMG submission 184352) | Corn rhizosphere microbial communities from Kellogg Biological Station, Michigan, USA - KBS C2-4 metaG (SPAdes) (version 2) | ecosystem: Host-associated > Plants > Roots > Rhizosphere > Soil... | reverse complement strand
GTGGTCGCGGCGGTCGTACTCGACGGACTTCCGGGAGACGCTGGCGGCGGCTGTCAGGGAGTTGAGTTCGGTGCGTTGAGCTGACTACCCGCGCGTCGCGTGTCCTCCCCGCGCGGTCGGCTGGGTGCGCTCCCAAGTCTATAACCCATATCTCAGTTCTTTCATTGACCACCTGAGCTCTGGAGTGCTAGACACCCCCATAGTCCGACTGGGAGCGCTCCCAGTCCCCGGAAGGAGTCGCCGCATGGTGCGTCATCTGTTCCGTCCCCGCAGCACCCTGGCCCTGGCCGCCGCCTTGTGTCTCAGCAGCCTGACTGCCGTCGCCACCAACGCCGCCAACGCCGCCGCCGTCACGTCCGCCGCGGCGACGACCACCGCCCCGGCCGTGACCAACCCAGGGTTCGAGAGCGGCGGCACCGGCACGGCCACGCCGGCCGGCTGGACCGCGAGCGGCACGACCTCGGCGTCGTACACGCAGTCCGGCGGCCGGTCCGGCTCGTTCGAGCTGTCCCACTACTCCGCGTCGGCGTACACCGTGGACACCTACCAGGAGCTCACCAACATCACCGCGGGCTACTACACCTTCGGCGTCTGGGTCCGTTCCGACGACACCGGCGGCAGCAACTGGATCACCATGTCCTCCTGCGGTGGCTCCACGCCCAAGACGTACATACCCGTCGACTCCGACGGCGCCTGGGTCCACATCGTCGCCTATACCTACGTCAGCAGCAGCACCTGCTACATCGACTTCCACTCGGCGTCCGCCGCCGGGGCGTGGACCAACTACGACGACGTCACCTTCACCCCCGGCTCCGCATCGCTGTCCATACGCGGCGGTGACGTGTCGAGCCTGTATCGCGGCCAGCAGCTTGGCGGCGTCTACTACAACAGCGCCGGAACCAAGCAGAACGCTTTGCAGATCCTCAAGAACGGCGGCATGAACTACGCCCGCCTGCGCGTCTGGGTGAACCCCGCCGACGGCTTCGACAACGAGGCCCAACTCCTCGCCATGGCCAAGCAGGCCTCCTCCGGCTACGGCATGCAGATCCTGCTCGACCTGCACTACTCCGACACCTGGGCCGACCCGGGCCACCAAACAGTCCCCGCCGCCTGGTCCGCCGAGACGATCAGCCAGCTCTCCGCCTCGGTTTACACCTATTCGAAGCAGGTCGTCGCCGACCTAGTCGCCCAGGGCACCCCGCCGGCCATGGTCCAGGTCGGCAACGAGATCAACGCCGGGATGCTGTGGCCGGACGGCTCCACGTCCCACTGGTCGCAGCTGGCGGGCCTGCTCAAGTCCGGCGTCAACGGGGTGAAGGCCGCCGATCCCTCGGCGAGGATCATGCTGCACCTCGCCGGCTCGGACAACCTCGCGACGCTGGAAACGTGGTACAGCAACGCGATCAGCGGCGGCGTCCCGTTCGACGTGATCGGCCTGAGCTACTACGACTACTGGCACGGCCGCCTCGACGTCCTGCAGACCGACCTCAACGGCCTGGCCGCGAAGTACGGCAAGCCGGTCGCCGTGGCCGAGACGGCCTACCCCTGGACGCTCACCTCCGGCGACTCGCTCACGCCGTCCTTCGACACCAGCAGCGAGCTCGATCCCGGATACGCCGCGAGCCAGTACGGCCAGATGTCGAACTTCCGCGACGTGCTCTCGGTCGTCCAGGCGGTGCCGAACGGCCTGGGCTTGGGCGCGTTCTACTGGGAGCCCACCTGGACCGTCGTCGCGGGGAACGGCTGGGACCCGACCAACGCCTCGTCCCAGGACGCCTGGGAGAACCAGGCGATGTTCGACTACTCCGACAAGGCGCTGTCGGTCGTGAACGACTTCGCGGCCAGGTAGGCCGGCACCAGGCCGGCCGGGCTCGGCCGCCCTGCCTGGCGGCGACTCAGTTGATGTCGAACTCGTTGCCCTCAGGGTCCTTCATCCCGACCGCATAGTGATCGAGCCCGTCCTGCTGCATGACGACCGTGATCGTGGCGCCGAGGCCCGTCAAGCGCTGGGCCTCGGCGTCCACACGCTGCTTGCGCACCTCGATGGGGTCGGATCGGTCGCCGCTGGCGTGCACGTCGATGTGCAGCCGGTTCTTCACCACCTTCGCCTCCGACACGACGTTGAACCAGATCGCCGGCCCGCCGCCCTGCGGATCGCTGATCCGATCCGCGCCGTCGACCAACTCCTCCTCCGGAACGCCGAGGTCGCGATAGTAGTCGTTCCAGGTGGCGAAGCCGCTCGGCGGCGGCGCGAGTACGTACCCGAGCGCGGCGGCCCAGAAGCGCGCCTGCCGGTCGGGGTCAGTGCAGTCGATCACCAGCTGGTAGCGGACGGACATCGGCGGCCTCTCTCTAGCCTGCGTTCAGCTCAGCTCTGCTCCCCCACCGGCGGCCCCGAGAAGCGCGGTCCCTTTGCGCCGCGACAGTTCGGCATTCAAGCTCAGGAGGACAGGGTCCTGCCATAAGAGTTTGCCCCCGCCGCCTCCGGTCGCCGAAAGAACGCCGCGAACCAATACCCAGCGACGCGTATTCACCTACCATGAGGCAGCCGGGTGAATCTGGCGGGGCGTCAGCGGCTGTGGGGAAGACCACACGGGGTCGTGACGCTCTGTCACCTTATGATGCATTTCGTGACGATATGATCCCGATAGATGGATATGGACGACGGGCACTCGCGGAGCGATCCACGGGGAGGGCACGGCGACGCTCTCCTCGATACCGTCGCGTCGTTGAGCAGCGAAGTGCTGGTCGAGGCGCTCGCGGCGGCTCCGGTCGGGATGGGGTTGCTCGATGTGGAGTTGCGGTGGGTCTACGCCAACTCCGCCTTTCTGCGGACGACCGGACTCGAACCGGTCCACCTTCTGGGCCAACCGGTCGCGGCCACGCCCTTCGCCGCTGACCTGCCCGTCATCGATCGGCTCCTGCTCGACGGCGAGGTCCTGCTCGACACCGGACCCGGCTCCGCGACCACCGCCACCGGCTGGGACGTCCGCTACCGCCGCCTGGAGATCGACGGCCGCGTCGTCGGCGTCGTCGCCTCCGTTCTGGGGCCGGCGACCCCGGACCAGAGCCGGCTCGCGCAGGCCCGCCGGCGCCTCGCCCTGCAGGAAGCCGCCGCCGAGCGCATAGGCACCACCCTCGACGTCGACATCACCTGCGTCGAGCTCGCCGAGCTCACCGTCCCGGCGCTGGCCGACCTCACCGTTGTCGAGGTCACGCCGTACGAGATCGCCGATCGCGGCCCGGGCAGCGGCCTGCGGCCTGAGGCGCCGCGCGTCCGCCGCGCCGCGCTGGCCTGCGCCCCGGCCCTGCGCCGACGCCTCGGCTCCCTCGCGATGCCCGGCGCGTCGGTCCGACCCGGCGCCGCCTCGGCCGTCGCGCGCAGCCTGGCCGAGGGCCGCCTGGTGATCGCGAACCGGCTCTCCGACGAGGAACTCGCGGACTGGGCCGAGACCCCCGAGATGCTCGCCGCCTACCGCCTGGCCGGCATCGACTCGATCCTGGCCGTCCCGCTCAGCGCGCGGGGCCGGCTCGTCGGCGTGATGACGCTGGCGCGCAGTAGCAGTAGCAGTAGCAGTAGCGGCAACCGCAGCCGAAGCCACGAACGCGGCGCCTCCGAGGGCTTCACCGAGGACGACGCCGTCCTCCTCCAGGACCTCGCCGACCGGGCCGCGGTCAGCGTCGAGAACGCGCGGCAGTACGCCGAATCCCAAAGCGTGACGCTGGAACTCCAGCGCGCCCTGCTCGTCCAGCCCGGACGCCCGCACTCGAACCTCGACGTCGCCGCGCGCTACCTGCCCTCGGGCAACCGCACGCTGGTCGGCGGCGACTGGTACGAGATCGTCCGGCTCCCGTTCGGCCGAACGCTGCTGGTGATGGGCGACGTCATGGGCCACGGCCTGGAGGCCGCGGTCGACATGAGCATCTACCGTTCGGCGATCCGCGACGCCGGCGGCATGGACCTCCCGCCGCACGGCATCCTCCGCCATCTGGACACGCTCATCTCCAAGGACGAGACGGCGCGCCCGGCCACGTGCCTGCTCGGCGTCGCCGATCCCAACCGGGGACGCTGGACGTTCGCCAGCGCCGGCCACCTGCCGCCCGCGCTGTTCGTCCCGGGCCGCCCGACCGAGCTGGTGAAGATACCGACCGGGCCGCCGCTGGGCACCGGCATCGGCGGCTACGAGCAGGTCATCGTCGATCTGCGCGCCGAGCAGGTCCTGCTGGTCTACACAGACGGCCTCGTCGAGCGGCGCGGTGAGGACATCGACGTCTCGCTGGCCCGGCTCGCCTCCTTGCCGCTCCCCGCGACCGGCGGGCTGGATGACCTGCTCGACGACGCGCTGCGGCTGGTCGCGCCGGCGGCCGTCGAGGACGACATCGCGGTTCTCGCCGCTCGCGCGATGCCGAGATGAGCCCGGGGCGAGCCCGGCGATAGACCCGGGGCGTTCCCGCGACAGGCCCGAGGGATCCCCCGCGGTAACGGGAGTTAAGTTGCGCAACAAGAATCCGTAGACGACAGGTTTCCCGCCCCCTAGCATCAGCGCCGTTCACCCATGAAATAGGTGTTCACACTTGTGAACGGCGTCTCGCCAGGAGGCCCCATGCCCCACCGCATGTCCATCGCCGCGGCCGCGGCGGCCCTGTCCGCCGCGGTCGCGATCCCCACCGCGCTGCTCACCCAGACCGTGTCAGCCGTGCCAGCCGTGTCAGCCGCGTCGGCCGCTCCCGCCGCGAGCGCGACGATCAGCATCTCGGCCGCCCCGACCGGCACCGCGCTCACCGGCAGCGACGTCGGCCTGTCCTACGAAGCCTCGTTCCTCGCCCTGCCGGGGTTCGGCCAGGGCAACCAGTTCCAGTACCTCAAGACCCTGGGGACCTCGGTCATCCGCATCGGCGGCAACCAGGTCGACAAGAGCTTCTGGACGTCGAGCGGCGAGGCCCGGCCGTCCTGGGCCGACGCCACGATCACCCCCGCCGGCCTGACCGCGCTGGCGAACCTGGCCCGCGCGAGCGGCTGGAAGGTGATCCTCGGCGTGAACATGAAGCAGTACGACCCGGCGCGGGCCGCCGACGAGGCCTCGCACGCGGTGGCGGCGCTCGGCTCCTCGTTGCAGGACATCGAGATAGGCAACGAGCCGGACCTGTATCCGCAGTACAGCGGGAACTCGGCGCAGTACGTCACCGACTTCCACGCCTACGTGAAGGCCATCACCGCGGCGGTGCCCGGCGTGTCCATCGAGGGCTCGGACGCCGCGACGTCGCCGACCGGCTCGCTGCAGACGGCGTTCGTCAACGATCAGGCCTCGATGACCAAGCCGCAAATCAGCGAGCTGACGAGCCACCACTACCCGCTGTCGAACTGCGGCAGCCCGAACCCGGCGCCGAGCATCGCCGACCTGTTGTCCTCCGGGACGCACTCGAAGGAGACGTCGGCGGCGGACAGCGCGGTCACGGTCGCCAAGCGGCTGTCGCTGCCCGCGGTGATCGACGAGGGCAACTCGGTCGTGTGCAGCGGCGTGCAGGGCGTGTCGGACGTGTACGCCTCTGCGCTGTGGGCCGTGGACGAGGAGCTGAACTTCGCACAGGAGGGCGCGGCCGGGTACTACATGCACGGCACCGTGACCCAGTGCTACGGCACGACGAGCTTCCCGTACTACACGCCGCTGTGCGCGGCGAGCGCCGCCGACCAGGCCGCCGGAAACCTTTCCGCACAGCCGGAGTTCTACGGGCTGGCAGCCGTGCACGCCGCGGGGACCGGCAGTTTTCTGCAGGTCGGCAACCCGGCTTCAGCGACGGTGCGGACGTATGCGATTCAGCATGCTGACGGCTCGGTCACGGTGGTGCTGGACAACGTCGCCGATCCGGCGTCGAACGGCGCCACGGCGGTGCAGCTGAACCTGCCCAGGACCTTCGGATCGGCGTCGCGCTTCGACCTGTCGGCCTCCAGCCTGACCACGCAGAGCGGCATCACGCTCGGCGGCCAGACGGTGCACTCCGACGGGACTCTGCCCGCGCCGACGACGACGTCGTCCACGGTCGGCTCGAACACGTTCTCGACCTCGGTCCCGGCCGGCGACGCGGCGCTGATCACCTTCAGCGCACCCTCCGGCGCGGCGCCGACGACGCTGGTCGGCGGCCTGTCGGGCAAGTGCCTGTCCGTGACCGGCGGCTCCACGACGCCGGGCGCCACCTCGGACATCTACACGTGCAACGGCAGCCCGAGCGAGAGCTGGCTGATCAACGCCAACGGCACGATCACCGGCGCGACCAGCGGCCTGTGCCTGGAGGTGCAGGGCAGCGCGACCGCCGACCGGTCGTACGTCGGCGTGAACACCTGCACTGGCGCGGCGAACCAGCACTGGACAGTGAACGCTGGACCGGGCACGGCGGGCACGATCGTCGGCGCCCAGTCGGGGAAGTGCCTGAGCGTGACCGGGGCCTCGACAGCGAACTATGCGATCGGCGAGATCTATACGTGCAACGGGAGTTCGAGCGAGAACTGGACTAAGGAGTAGAGCGACAGCGACGGGCCCGGCAGCCGTGCGCACCGGGCCCGATCCGTCTCCATCAGTCAGCCTTTCGCGCCCACCGCCTTCATGATGAACTCCGCGACCGCCACCGGCTTCGAGATGAAGGCCGTATGCGAGCCGTCGATCTCCTCGTAGGTGGCGTTCATCCGCTGCGCCATGAAGCGCTCGGCCTCCGGCGAGATGGCGTTGTCGTGCGCCGAGACCAGGAACCAGCTCGGCTTGGTCTTCCAGCCCGCGGCGGTGGCGTTCTCCGTGAGCGCGGCGGCTGCCAGCGGGCGCTGCGTCGCCTGCATCACCGCCGCGACGTCGACGGGGACGTCGGCGCAGAAGGTCTCACGGAAGGGGTCCTTGGCGATGTAGAGGTCGGGGCCGCCCGCGGCGCCGGGGGCGTCGTACGAGGTCGGGGCGATCGTCGTGGCGAGCATCGACGGCTCGAAGGGGCCCTGGACGCTGCCGCAGCTCTCGCCCTCGTCCAGGCCGAAGGCGGCCAGGAACACCAGTGCGGTGACGTTGTCCAGGTCCGCCGAGGCCTGCCCGATGACCGCGCCGCCGTAGGAGTGGCCGACCAGCACCACCGGCCCGTCGACGGCGCGCACGGCATTGGCGACCGCGGCCGCGTCGAAAGCCAGGCCGCGCAGCGGGTTCGGCGGGGCGACGACCTCCACGCCGGCGGACCGCAGTTCGCGGATCACGCCGGCGAAGCCGGACGCGTCGGCGAACGCGCCGTGGACGAGGACGACCGTGGGAGTGTTCGAAGCGCTCATGCTCCACATCCTCGGTGCGAGCGCACGCGGAGGCGACCGGTGGAGCGCCGAACGGGTCGGTGAGGCGCATCGTGGCCGCTCACGCTTTGCTCACAAGTGCCCGCAGGTTGATCGCTGCTTGCTCACACCCCGGTGCACCTGTCAGGATCACTGACTCGTGATCGCTGACGCCACGGGGACAGACTCGCAGAACACCACCGGTGCAGGCGGTGCCGACGCGGCCGCCGCGACCGCCGGGCACCGCACCCGCAAGGCCGGCGCGGCCGCGCTCATGCTCGGCGCGCTCGGCGTCGTGTTCGGCGACATCGGCACGAGCCCGCTGTACGCGATGCAGACCGTCTTCACCGCCGACAACAAGGCGGTGGGCACTTCGGCCGACCAGGTCTACGGCGTGGTCTCGCTCGTGTTCTGGGCGATCACGCTGATCGTGTCGGTGAAGTACGTGAGCTTCATCCTGCGCACCGACAACGACGGCGAGGGCGGCATCATGGCCCTGACCGCCCTGATCCAGAAGCTGGACTTCCGCTCGGCCAGGACGAAGATATTGTTGGTGGCGTTGGGGATCCTCGGCGCCTCGCTGTTCTACGGCGACGGCATGATCACCCCGGCGATCTCCGTGCTGTCGGCGGTCGAGGGCCTGAAGGTCTCGGCGCCCGGGCTCAAGGACTACGTCGTACCGCTGACCGTGGTCATCGTCATCGGCCTGTTCGCGATCCAGAAGTACGGCACCGCGCTGGTCGGCGGCCTGTTCGGCCCGGTGATGACCGTCTGGTTCCTCATCATCGGCGTGGCCGGCGCGGCGGAGGTCGCGGCCCACCCCGGCATCGTCAAGGCCCTGTCTCCCTCCTATGGCGCGCAGTTCCTGGTGCACCACGGCGTCATCGCGTTCATAGCCCTGGCCTCGGTCGTGCTGGCGGTGACCGGCGCCGAGGCCCTGTACGCCGACATGGGCCACTTCGGCCGCAAACCGATCCACCGCGCCTGGTTCTACCTCGTCTTCCCGGCGCTGACGCTGAACTACCTGGGTCAGGGCTCGTTGATCCTGCGCCGCCCGGACACCGTGTCGAACCCCTTCTTCCTGCTGATGCCGCACTGGTCGCAGTTCCCGATGGTGATCCTGGCGACGATCGCGACCGTCATCGCCTCGCAGGCCGTCATATCCGGGGCGTTCAGCGTGACCCGGCAGGCGATGCAGCTGGGCTTCCTGCCGCACATGACCATCCGGCACACGTCCGAGCACGAGATCGGCCAGGTCTACGTGCCGGTCGTGAACTGGTTCCTGTGCTGCACGGTCACCGTGCTGGTGGTCGGCTTCGGCTCCTCGGCCTCGCTGGCCTCGGCCTACGGCGTCGCGGTGACCGCCACGTTCATGCTCAACACGATCCTGTTCCTGGCCGTCGCCCGCGTCCTGAAGGGCGCCGCGACCTGGAAGATCGCCGTCGGCGCAGTGGTCTTCCTGACCAGCGAGACAGCGTTCTTCGCCGCGAACCTCACCAAGGTCGTGCACGGCGGCTGGCTGCCGCTGCTGGTCGCTACCTTCGTCTTCACGGTACTGAGCACATGGCGCCGCGGCCGCGCGATCGTCACGCCGAACCGCACGGCGCTGGAGGGGCCGCTGCGCCCCTTCGTGGACGAGGTGGACGCCCTGGAGCCGCCGATCCACCGCGTGGACGGCGTCGCGGTGTTCCTCAACGCCAACATCGAGACCACGCCTTTGGCCCTGCGCGCGAACGTCGAGCACAACCACACACTGCACAAGACCGTCGTCATCCTGTCGATGATGGTCGAGAAGGTCCCGCACATCCCCGACACCGAGCGCCTGGTCTTCGACGACCTCGGACACAGCGACGACGGCATCCTCCACCTCACCGCGCGCCTGGGCTTCCAGGACGAGCCGGACGTGCCGCGCATCCTGCGCCAGGCCGTCGCGCACCCGGACGCCGGCGAGATCGCCGGCATCGACCCGGACGAGGTGTCCTACTTCCTGTCCCGGATCGCGATCGTGCGGACCAGCGCCAAGGGGATGCGGGCGTGGCGCAAGCGGCTGTTCCTCACCATCGCGCACAACGCGGCCAGCCCGGTGGACTACTTCGGGCTGCCGGCCGATCGGTGCGTGATCATGGGGGCGCATGTTCCGGTGTGAGGTGGGGGGTTGTATCGGGTGAGCTCGGCACCGGGTCGTGCGCCTGCTCATCGACGCAGTCCCACGGAATGAGCACTGGCTCGACCCGGGCTCCGATCGAGCGCGCCAGGTCGGTCAGCGGCAGCAGGCCGGAAACGAGGGCGGCGCGCTCGGGCACGTAGTCCCGATCCAGCCAGAACCGATCGATGGCGCTGAAGTCCTTCGTGAACACCACCACGCGCCGGGCGACGCGCCGCATCTCGCGAAGCCCGGCGTACGGGTCCTGCCAGTGGTCGATGGTGGCGAACGCCATCGCGGCGTCGAAGGACTGATCGGCGAAGGGAAGGCGCTCCGCGACGCCGGCCACGCACGGCGCCGCGTCCGCCGAACGCTGCGCGCGCATCACCGCCGACGGTTCCACCGCGATGACGTGGCGATCGGCGGGTTCGTACGAGCCGGTCCCCGCACCGACGTTCAGCACGCTCTCGGCATCCCCGAGCGCCGCCCACAGTTGCGCCGCGATTCGTGGATCGGTGCGCCGCGTCATGGCGTACGTGGTTCCGATCGAGTCGTAGAGCTGCGCGCGCGTCATAGTTATATGACTTACCGCTGGCGCAGATCCGCCGCCACCTCCCGAGCAGCCCGAGCTCCGGAAGCCATCGCGCCCTGCACCGACCCCGTCGCTCGATAGTCCCCGCACACGTAGCGTCCCTGTCCCAGCCGCGTCGTCCGGGACAACGGCCACGGCGGTGCCATCTGCGGCAGTGCGTCCGGCACGTAGTACGTGGCGAGCGGCTCCCACGCGCTCGCGTCGGTCTGGTAGATCTCGGCCAGTACGTCCGTGAGCGCCATACCCTCGTGGTCGGCAGGTGAGCCCAGCACCGACGTGGAGATCAGGGCCCGGCCATCGGAGCTGTACTGCGCGCACACGTCCGTCAGCACGACCGTGTTCAGGATCCGCATCCGCTCGTCGACGATGATCGCCGGCTCGCCCAGCGGGGTCTGGCCGGCCGCGTGGTAGTACGTCGTCACCGAGCGCGTCACCACCGGCTCGATGGCCGCGACCAGCTTTGCGGCCTCGGCCGGACCCGTGGCCACGACCACCGCCGCCGCGGCCAGTTCCTCGCCGTCGCCCAGGACCACGCCCTCTTCGCCGACGGCCGCGACCGGCGTCTCCAGGCGCAGACACCCCGACGGCAGCTGCCCGGCGAGCTGCAGCGGCACCGCCCCGATGCCCGCCGCCGGCAGCGACGCCCGGCCGCGCAGCATGCTGCGCCACACCAGGTGCAGCATGCGGCTGGAGGTGGCCAGGTCCGGTTCCAGGAAGACGCCCGCGAAGAACGGCCGCAGCACCCTGTCGATGAACTCCGACGACAGCCCGGCGCCGCGCAGGCTGGCGTAGGCCGACTCGTCCTTCTGGTCCTTGATCCGCTGCGCCGGCAGACCGGCATCACGCGCGCTCATCGCCGACATCGCCACCAGGTCGCGGACCGACCCCGGGAGCCCGGCGGTCCAGACGTCCTTCACGATGCGCCGATCCGCCACCGGGTTCGCGATGCGGGTGCGCCGCTTGAGCCCGTGAAGCAGCATCCCCGGATAGAACTCGCGCAGGTCCAGCGCAGCCAGGCCGACACGCTTCCGGACCTGCGGATAGGCCGGGTTGAAGACCTGGAACCCCCGGTCGAGCACGAACCCGTCGACCCGGTCGGAACGCATCCGTCCCCCGGGCTGGTCTCCGGCCTCCACGACCGTGACGTCGAACCCCAGCGCGACCAGATCCGCCGCACACGCCAACCCGGCGACCCCGGCCCCGACGACCACGACCCGACCTGCCTTCACGGCCATCACCCGACTCCCAGCTCAGTCCACCACGACACCTGGATTCCAGCCTCGCCGGGAAATATCGTGGTCCGGCGGCAGACACGCCGCCGGACCGCGGGTTTCTGACAGGAGCGACTCCGTCTCACCGACCGCTGAGACTTCAACGTCGCCGCGCGAGGACCTGATCGACGCCCATCCGGCCTTGTTCGAACGCCAGCGCGCCACCGGCCAGGTAGAGGCGCCAGACGCGGGCGGTCTCCACGCTGACCAGCTCGACAGCCTCGGCCCAGCGCTCTTCGAGCGCGGCGAGCCATTCGCGCCGCATGCGGGCCAGGTAGCCGGGGTACGCCTCCTCGCCAACGTGCTCGCCCATCTCGATGCTGGCGACGGCGCCGAAGGGCGCTGAGGCGGTGAAGTCGGGTCGCGCCGTCGGGACGGTGGACTTGGTGCTCATCGCGAGATCTCCCGGGTGCTCGGCCGAGTGCTGGTCGTACCGGGATTCGAAGCCGGGGCCGGGGCGGATTGGTGGCTTCGGCCCATCGGCTCCAGGCCGGCGGCGCGCGCCGGCCCGGAGCGGGCGCCGCCCTCAGTGGCTGACCAGCAGCACGTGGTCGACCTCGACGAACTCCACGATCATGTCCGCGAACCGTCCCGCGATCAGCTCCTGGTACGCCGGGGAGCCGGTGTGCGCGTCGTAGGCGGCCTGGTCCGCGAAGTGCTCGACGAACAGCAGGTAGTCGGGGTTGGCGGGGTCGCGGTAGACGCGGAAGGACAGCGTGCCCTCCTCCTGGGCCGGGCCCTTCGGGGCGAAGTCGCGGACCAGCGCCTCAGCCTCCGCCTGCAGGCCGGGCTTGAGCTTGATGGGGAAGACCTTGGCGAGCATGTTCGGCTCCTTGTTCGATCGTTGCGTGTTTCGGTGCCGGCGACTGGAGCGTCAGCGGCTACGCCAGCATGCGGCGCGCCCGGCGGCGGTTCCGGCCGGATCCGGACGGCCGGTGGAGGTCCGGATCCGGCCGGAATCCCAGGCGCGGCGCCGGTAGAGATGAAGGTGTGAAAAGCCACGGTTCCGGACCCGCGATCCAGCTCGGCGTCGCCCAGCCCGACCTCTTCGCCGACGACGCCCCGGCCGTCGACGAAAGCTTCGCCACCGCACACCGCATCGCCCTCGACGCGACCTCGTGGGTCGAGCACGTGCCGGGCTGGCTCAGCGGCAGCGAGCACCTGCTGCGCGAGGTGATCGCCGGCGCCGGATGGGAGCAGCGGGACCGCTGGATGATCAACCGGATCGTCACCGAGCCGCGCCTGACCGCCGAATTCCCGGACCTGCGTGACGCGCCGGTCCCCATGCTGCACAAGGCCGCGGCGGCGCTGTCAGAGCACTACGGCGTGCAGTACGACGGCCTCTGGATCAACCTCTACCGCGACCACCACGACAGCACCGGATGGCACGGCGACTGGCCGACCTGCAAACGCGACATCTGCACGGTCCCGGTCCTCAGCCTCGGCGCGACCCGCAGGTTCCTGCTCAAGCCCCGCGAAGGAGGCCGCAGTCTGGTGCTGACGCCGGCGAGCGGCGACCTGATCGTGATGGGCGGCCGGTGCCAGCGCGACTGGCGACACTGTGTACCAAAGCAGAGCGCCACGGCAGGGGCCCGCGTAAGCGTGAACTTCTCCAGCCGGTTTCAGGCCACGCGGGAGCCGAGGGTCAACGCCGCGCCTCCCCGTGCGCGATGAGGTGCGTGGCAGCCAGCGCGCGCCAGGGACGCCAGGCTTCGGCGGCTTCGATGGCTCCGGCGCCTGAGTCGGCTTCGTCTGCGGCCTTCGGGTCGAGCGCAGTCAGGCCCCTGCGAAGCCGCGAGTCGTCGGCCGGGAAGGCGTCCCGCTCGCCGATCCGCATCGCAACGTGCTGAGCCACATCCGCATCGAAGCCGGGAAGCACCGCTACCGAGGCGCTGAGTCCGTCCATACTCATGCTTCCGTCGAGGCGCAGCTCGCCCGAGACGACGGCGCGGGCGAAGGCACGGATCGAGTCGGCGACGTCGGGCTCGAAGGCGTCGAAATCCGCCTCGGCCAGCGTTTCGGCTGACGGGAACGCGTGGGTGAGTCCGTGCGGTAACCCCGGGACGTCGACACCATGCTGTTTCACCAGTCGCGCCAAGAGCTCGGTGGTCTCAGCCCGTCCGTGATGGCCCCGAATCGCCGCGCGCACACCGACCTCGAACGGCGCCCACGCTCCCGGCACCGTCAGTCCGGGCCGAGCGCGCAGCAGCGGCGCGAGCAGCAGATCCGAGCCGAGATGCCGAACACCGTCCGGATCGGTGTCGAGCCCGAGAGCCTGCCGGATCCGCTCGACGACGTGGATCAGCCCCTCCCAATACGGCAGGTGCGCGATCATCAGCAGATGGTCCGCGCCGCCGGGGCGGATCTCCAGCACGCCGGGATCGCCGTCCAGCATGACGACCCGCCGATAGCAGCGGTCTGCGACGTCGGTCGTCTCCACGCCCGGGATGTGCCGAACGTCGAGCTGCGCCAGCATCGCGTCCCAGTCGTAGGGCGGGTGGAAGCCCAGGCGGATCGCCAGACCGCCGTCGGTGACCAGCCGGTCCGCACGCCGCCGCCGTGCGCGCAGGGCGTTCGGCGTGTCGCGGAACGTCTCACGCATCGCGCGGTTGAACTGCCGCAGGCTGCCGAAGCCGGCGGCGAAGGCGATGTCCGCGACGGCCAGGTCGGTGTCGTCCAGCAGCCGCCGCGCGAAATGCGTCCGCCGCGATCGCGCCAGCTGGTCCGGCGTCAGTCCCAGGTGCTCCTGGAACATGCGCCGCAGGTGCCGCCCCGACCAGCCGAGCCGCGCCGCGAGCGCGGCCTCGGTCCCGCCGTCGTCGAGCGCCCCGTCGATGATCAGCTGGATCGCCCGGCACACCTGCTCCGGGGCATCCCACGGCACCGACCCCACCAGCCGGTAGGGCCGGCATCGCAAACACGCGCGAAACCCCGCGGCCTCCGCCGAGGCGGCCAGGGTGAAAGTGCGGACGTTGTCGGCCAGGGGCCGCGCGCCGCAGCCCGGACGGCAGTAGATGCCGGTGGTGACCACAGCCGAGTAGACGGTCATAGCACCAGGTATAGCCTCCGGCGCCGACATGCGGCTGGCCACATTCGGACAGAGCCCGGGCTGCCGGGATCGCCGGCTGGTCCTACTGCGATCGCAGTACGGCCGGCGCCGCCTACTGCATCCGCACGTGCCCGGCCCGGCTCGGATCGCCTGCTTTCACACGACGACTCGGCGCAGGTCAGAGCGGCAATCTGGAGCCGTTCCCGAGACCACGATCAGGAGATCTCGTCATGGCTACCCTCCTCTACCGGCTCGGCCGGAGCGCTTTCCGACGGCGCTGGTTCGTCGTCGCCTTGTGGGTGGCGGCGCTGGCCGCCGTCGGTGCGGGCGCCGCCTCGGCGCCCAAGTCCCACGACAGCGGCTTCTCGATCCCCGGCACCGAATCGCAGCGCGCCTCCGATCTCATGCAGCAGCGCTTCGACGGGACCGGGGCCTCCGGCGCGTACGCCAGGATCGTCTTCGTCGCGCCGTCCGGGCAGAAGGTCACCGCGGCGGCCGAACACGCCGCGATCGAGAAGGCCGTCTCCGAGGTCGCCGCCGGGCCGCAGGTCGCCTCGGCCGCCGATCCGTTCCAGGCCGGCACGGTCAGCGCCGACGGCTCGACCGCCTACGCCTCGGTGACGTACAAGGTCACCGCGGCCGCCGACCTCACCAGCGCCACGAAATCGGCCCTCACCGACGCCGCGCAGCAGGCCCGCACCGCCGGCCTGACCGTCGAGATCGGCGGCAACGCGCTGGCCGCTCAGCCCGCGGCGGGCGGCGCGACCGAGGTCGTCGGCATCGCCGCCGCCGCGGTCATCCTGCTGGTCACCTTCGGCTCGCTGGCCGCCGCCGGACTGCCCCTGCTCACGGCCATCCTCGGCGTCGGGCTGGGCAGCGCCGGAATCATCGCCCTGAGCAGCGCCTTCGGCCTGTCCGAGAGCACCGGCGCGCTGGCGACGATGCTCGGCCTGGCCGTCGGCATCGACTACGCGCTGTTCATCGTGTCCCGCTACCGCGAGGAGCGGGCCGCCGGGCATTCCGCACGGGAAGCCGCGGGGCTGGCCGCCGGGACCGCCGGCTCCTCGGTGGTGTTCGCCGGACTGACCGTGGTCATCGGGCTGGCCGGGCTGTCGGTGGTCGGCATCCCGATGCTGACCAAGATGGGGCTCGCCGCCGCGGCGACCGTCGCGCTCAGCGTGCTCGTCGCGCTGACGCTGGTTCCGGCTCTGCTGGGGTTCTGGCCGGACGCCGTGCTGTCGCGGCGGGTGCGGCACGGCGTGAAGGCGGCGCGCGCCGACCGCCATGCCGACCGCCTCAACGGCAAGGTCCAGGGCGAGGCCAACGGCAAGACCAACGGCAAGGTCGGCGGCAAGGTCACCGGCAACGGCGGCGCGAGGTGGGCCCGAGGGGTGCTGCGCCTCCCCATCCCGGTGCTGGTCCTGACCGTGGTCGCGCTCGGCGCGATCGCGCTGCCGGTCACGAAGCTGCATCTGGGCTCGCAGACCGACGGCGCCAAGCCCGCCTCGGCCAGCGAGCGCCGTGCCTACGACGACCTGGCCCGGGCGTTCGGCCCCGGCGTGAACGGCCCGCTGACCGTGGTCGTCGACGCGCACGGCGCCGGCGACGCCAAGGCGGCGGTCGCGCAGATCACCAAGGCCGTGAGCGCCACCCCGGGTGTGGTGTCGGCCTCGACGCCGCGGTTCAACACGGCCGGCGACACCGCGGTGTTCTCGGCAGTGCCCTCCAGCGACCCGACCGATCAGAAGACCACGGACCTGGTGCACGCGATCCGGGCCGAGCGTCCCGAGCTCACCTCGGCGACCGGCGCGACGTTCTCCGTGACCGGGCAGACCGCGCTGGACATCGACTCGGCGGCCAAGGTCCAGGGCGCGCTGATCCCGTACCTGGGGGTGGTGGTCGGTCTGGCGGTGCTGCTGCTGATGGTGGTGTTCCGCTCGGTGGTGGTCCCGCTGAAGGCGGCGGCCGGCTTCCTGTTGTCGGTGCTGGCGGCGCTCGGCGCGGTCGTGGCGGTGTTCCAGCAGGGGCACCTCGCGAGCCTGCTCGGAGTGCACCAGAGCGGCCCGATCATGACCCTGATGCCGATCTTCATGGTGGGCATCATCTTCGGCCTGGCCATGGACTACGAGGTCTTCATCGTCAGCCGGATCCGTGAGGCCCACGTGCACGGGGACACTCCGCGCCAAGCGATCGTCTCCGGCTTCCGAGCCAGCTCGCGGGTGGTGGCCGCGGCGGCGCTGATCATGACGGCGGTCTTCTCCGGCTTCATCGGGGCCGGGGACTCGCTGATCAAGATGGTCGGGTTCGGGATGGCCGCGGCGGTGGTGTTCGACGCGTTCATCGTCCGCATGGCGCTGGTCCCGGCGGTGCTGGCGCTGCTCGGGCGGGGGGCTTGGTGGATGCCGCGCCGACTGGACCGGGTCCTGCCCCGGGTGGACGTGGAGGGGCAGGGCCTGGCCGAACAGGCCGCGACTCCCCCGGTCCCCCTGCAGGGCGCCGCCGCACGATGACGGGCACTATGGTCACGACACCGACGGGACATGATCATGATCACCACGTGGCAGCGGTACCAGCGCGACCACCCGCGCGCGATCGACGTGACACTGGCCGTGTTGCTGTTCGCGGTCGCGATCCCCGGTAGCAGGCTCGTCGCGGGCGGCGGTGCCGGTCCTCGGTTCGGTGCGTGGCCGGGCGTGGTGCTGTCCGGGGTCTGCTGCGCCGCCCTTTTGTGGCGGCGCGGGCGGCCCCGCGCGGTCGCGCTGCTCATCGCCGCCTGCTCGGTGGCCGTCGTGGCGCTGGGGTACGTGCCGACGGCGCTCGTGCTCGGGGCGCTCGTGGTCGCCGTCTACACGCTCGCCGACCGTACCGATCGCAAGACCGCGAACACGTTCACGCTGATCGTGCTCGCGGTCGTCGTAGGGCTCGGCCTCGGGCTGGCCCACCACACCGACGTGTCGACGCTGGCGCTGCGGGCCGTCGGGCCGATGGCGTATCTGCTGCTGCCGTTGGCGCTGGGGACGACGGCCCGGGTCCGGCGCGACTACCTCGACGCGGTGCGCGAGCGTGCGGAGGCGGCCGAGCGGAACCGGGAGCAGGAGACCCGGCGGCGGGTCGCCGAGGAGCGGATCCGGATCGCCCGGGACCTGCACGATGTGGTGGCGCATCACCTCGCGCTGGCCAACGCGCAGGCGTCCACGGCTGCCCACCTGGCCACGTCCCAGCCGGAGCAGAGCCGGAAGATCCTGACGGAGTTGACGGAGACGACGTTCTTGGCGCTGAAGGAGCTCAAGGCGACCGTCGGGCTGCTGCGCGAGGAAGAGGACGCCGAGGTTCCGCTGGATCCGGCTCCCGGCCTGGCTCAGCTGCCGGATCTGGTGGGTTCGTTCGGGGCTGCCGGGCTGGAGGTGGTCGTGTCCAGCGAGGGGACGGCGTATCCGCTGGCGCCGCTGGTCGATCTGACCGCGTTCCGGATCGTGCAGGAGTCGTTGACGAACATCACCAAGCATTCGGCGGCGAGAGTCGCGCGGGTGCGGCTGGTGTATGCGCGGGATCAGGTGGCGATCGCTGTCACCGACGATGGCGGGCCGGGGCCGGGGCCGGTCGCCGGCGGTGGTGGCGGCTTCGGGCAGGTCGGGATGCGTGAGCGGGCCCGCGCCGTCGGCGGTACGCTGCGCGCCGGACCCCGCGCCGACGGCGGCTACGAGGTCGTCGCGACCCTCCCGGCCATCGCCCCGAGCCCGCAGGAGGACACTCAGCCATGACCATCCGCGTCCTGCTCGCCGACGACCAGACCCTGCTGCGCGCCACGTTCCGGATCCTCATCGACTCCGCCGACGACATGGAGGTGGTCGGCGAGGCCGCGGACGGCGCGCGGGCCGTCGAGGCGGCGCGTGCGCACCGGCCCGACGTCGTGCTCATGGACATCCGCATGCCCGGCACCGACGGCTTGGCGGCCACGGCCGCGATCTGCGCCGATCCGGAGCTGGCCGGAGTTCGCGTCCTGATTCTCACGACGTTCGAGATCGACGAGTACGTCGCCAAGGCCATCCGCGCCGGCGCGAGCGGCTTCCTCGGAAAGGATGTGAGCGCCGAGAAGCTGCTGGAGGGCATCCGCACGATCGCCGCCGGGGAGGCCCTGCTCTCCCCCGGCGCCACCCGGACGCTCATCACGCGTTTTCTGGCCTCGCCGGAGCCCGCCAGCGCTCCGACGGCTCCGACGGCGTTAGCGGTACTCACAGCGCGCGAGCGCGAGATGATGATGCTCGCCGCCGAGGGCAGATCCAACGACGAGATCGCCGACGACCTCGTCGTCAGCCCCCTGACCGTCCGGACCCACATCCATCGCGCCATGATGAAGCTCGGGGCCAGGGATCGGGCGCAGTTGGTCGTCATCGCCTACCAGAGCGGTCTGGTCTCGCGCCGCGATAAGTGAGACGAGGCCGGGAAAGCCTCGCGCTATAGTTCGGACCTGGTGATCAGCCAGGGGAGGGCTGACAGCGAGGGGAGCCCATTGTGCGTGGTGCCGTGCTGAGCCGTGCCGCGATTGTGGTGGCCGCCGCGGCGCTGGCCGCGAGTGGCTGTTCGGGCGGGAGCGAGACATCCGGCAAGTCCGGCAAGGCGGCTGCGGGAAGCGGCAAGTCGTTCCACCAGCAGGTCGCGCCGGGGTTCACGGCGGCGGCGCAGTGGACCGTCGACATGCCGTGGGCGGCCGACGGCTTCGGGCGGCAGTCCGAGAACGGCCGGTCGGTGTCGGATGCGGCGGTCGCCGCGGATCAGGCCTCGTACGGCGTGGCGCGGGTGGTCGGCGGGACGGTGGTGGTGCCGTCGTTCGCGCCGGGTGGGACTGAGGGCCCGGTGTGGCCGACGCTTCAGTTCCTCGACGCCAAGACCGGCAAGACCATCGCCACCAAGACGCTGCCCGTCGGATCGCTCCTCGGTCTCAGCTCGGACACGGTCGCCGGGAAGCCGGTCGCGGTGGTGCGCTATGTGGCGTCGCAGGATTACTGGACCGCAAATCCCGCGACAGCGGTGACCGACGTGTACGACGCCTCCGGCACGCAGGTGTGGTCCAGCAAAGGACAGCAGGTCCAGAACGGGACCTGGAGCGCGGGCCTCGCACTGGACAACGAGAAGGCTCCGCACTTCGTGGGCGGATACGTCGTGAAGCTGAATGTGGGCTCTGACACGATCGAGCACTCCGACGCGTCCTACGACGTCCTCGACACGACCGGCAAGAGCGTGCTGCACATCCCGAGCCAGGCCGACCACTTGGACCTGAACCACGTGAGCCTCGTCGAGGGCTACGCCGTGGTGACGCACGACGACAGCCTCGCGCAGCGCGACGCGTACACCAGCCACGAGCACTTCACGGTCTACGACCTGGCGAACGGCGCCAGGAAAGTCGCCGACGTCGCCGAGCCCGACTCCGGCCCCGTGGCCGCCGGCGCAGCGGTCGCGGCGTTGAACGGCAAGGTGCTGGTGGCGTGGTACGGGCAGTCCGGCGGCGGCAAGCCGCCGACCGACGTCGCCGTCATCGACACCGCGACCGGCACCGCGTCGGCGCCGGCCACCCTGTCCGACGGCCCCGCCTCCGGGCTCGGCGCGCTGGTCGACCCGGCGAAGTCCGACGTGGTCGTGTACGACGACACCGCCCAGCCCAGCCGTGAGAGCGTGGTGGTCAGCCTGTCGCAGGGCACGGTGTTGTGGAGGCAGCAGGACCACGACGGAAGCCTGATCCCGGTGTCATTCCACGACGGCACGCTCTACGGCGTCGAGGCCGCCTCGACAGGTGCTCCCGCCAAGCAGCTCGCGGTCAAGGAAGCCGACGGGTTCCCGGCCGGCTCGGGCTACGTCCTCGCGCCGCTGGCGTTCACCGCCGACGGCTCGCCGGTGTTCGTCGAGGCGCCGAAGGGCGCGGCCGGCATCACCGTCGGGGTGGGGCACACAGGCTGATGCGCGAGGGCGAGGGGGCCTAGGCAGACCGGCAGCGGCGCACCGCCCTCAGCTCTGTGCGGCTGAGGGCGCGCCCTGCTCCGGATCGCCGTCCGCCCCGTTCCACGTCAACGGCAGCCGCACCCGGAACCGCGTGTCCCCGGGCACCGACTCCACGCTCAGGTCGCCGTGGTGCTTGTTGACGACGATGCGCCAGGAGATGTCCAGGCCCAGGCCGGTGCCCTTGCCGACGGGCTTCGTGGTGAAGAAGGGCTCGAAGATACGGCCCTTGATCTCCTCCGGAACGCCGGGGCCGGTGTCGCGGAACTCGACGAGCACGGCCTCGCGGTCCGCTCTGGTGCTGATGGTCAGCGTCCCGGCCTCGTCCATGGCGGAGACCGCGTTGTCGATGAGGTTCGTCCAGACCTGGTTCAGCTCCGCCGGGTACGCGGGGACCTTCGGCAGGTCCGTGCCGTACTCCTTGACGACGCGCACGCCGTCGGGGATCTTCCCGCCGAGCATCGTCACCGTGCTGTCCAGCAGGAGGTGGACGTCCACGTCCTGCTGCGCGGCACGGTCGAGCTGCGAGTACTGCTTCGCCGCGCCGACCAGGGTCGAGACGCGGTTCGTCGCCTCCTCTATCTCGGCGGTCAGGCCCTCGGCCTCCAGCGTCCGGCTCAGCCAGGACAGCACCGCCGGCAGAACACCGTCGTCCACCGCGCCGATGACCTGCTCCAGGTCGTCGGCTTCCAGGCCGGCCTGGACGAAGCTGGGAGCGAGCTCCCAGCTGTTCTCCACGCCCCGATCGTCGAGCCAGTCGCTCATCGCGTCCTCGCGATCGGAGATCTCCAGCGGGCCCAGCGGCGCGGCCTCGCCTCGCGGCGCTTTCGCCGTCGCGCAGTTCAGCAACGACACCAGCGTGTCCAGGCTCGGGGCGCGATCCCCGTGCGCGGCGATCGCGGCCAGGTCGGTGCGCGCGCCGACCACGTCCTCGCGCAGCGAGGAAGCGGCGCGGAGCGCGGCCCCCGCGGGGTTGTTGAGCTCGTGCGTCAGCCCGGCGGACAACGCGCCGAGCGCCAGCAGCCGCTCTCGTCCGCCGACGATCTGCTGCTGGATCTGGGTGCCGAAGAACAGGCCCTCCAGCAGGTGCACCGCCATCGGGAACCAGTCGCGCATCATCGCCGCGAACAGCTCGGAGGAGATGACGAAGAACCGCGAGGGCACCGTCACCGACAACGAGTTCCGGTAGATCTGCGGCACGCGGTCGCCGAGATACGCCTGGAAGGCGCCGGTGTAGACGCCGCGCTGCGAGGTCCGGTTCACCTCGACGTCGTCGACCCCGACCCGCCGCGACAGCACGACCGTGCCCTCGAGCAGGACGAAGAACCACAGCGCCGCATCGCCCTCGGCGTACACCTGGCCGGGTTCGAAGGCCTCGACGGTCCCGTGCTCGCACAGCCAGCTCAGCTGCTCCTCGCTGAGCTTCTCGAACAGGAACAGGGTGCGCAGTTCCTCGATGCTGCACGAACGCGGGGCGCCATGCGTGCCCTGAGGGGTTTCCGTAGACGTCACAGCTTCTCCACGTACCGGTGTACGAGCATGACAGCCATCGCGCCCTCGCCCACCGCCGAGGCGACGCGCTTGGTCGACTCCGAGCGGACGTCGCCGATCGCGAACACCCCGGGCACGTTCGTCTCCAGCAGGTACGGCGCGCGATCCAGCGTCCAGCCCTTGATCGGCGCGGTCCCGGCGGTCAGATCCGGACCGGTGAGCACGAATCCGCGCTCGTCCCGCTCCACGACCCCGTCCAGCCAGTCGGTCGTCGGAGCGGCGCCGATGAACACGAACATCCACTGCGCGTCGACGTCCTCGGTCGTGCCGGTCGCCGAGTTCCGCAGCGTCAGCCGCTCCAGGTGCTCCTCGCCGTGGGCCTCGACGACCTCGGTCTGGGAGCGCACCACGATGGTGGGGATCTGCGCGATCTGCTGGATCAGGTAGTACGACATCGAGGCGGCCAGCGATTCGGCGCGGACGACCAGCGTCACCGACTTGGCGAACCGCGACAGGTAGACCGCGGCCTGCCCCGCCGAGTTCGCCCCGCCGACGATGAAGACGTCCCGGCCCTCGCAGTTCACCGCCTCGGACAGCGAGGAGCCGTAGGAGATGCCCTTGCCGGTGAGCTCCTCGACGCCCGGCGCCCGCAGCCGCCGGTATTCGACACCCAGCGCGAGGATGACCGTGTGCGCGCCGATGGCCGTGCCGTCGGCGAAGCGCACCAGGCGCGAGGAACCGCAGGTCTCCAGGCCGGCGACCTCGCGCGCGGTCAGGATCTCGGCGCCGAACTTGGTGGCCTGGCGGCGGGCCCGACCGGTCAGCTGGGCGCCGGAGACACCCTCGGGAAAGCCGAGGTAGTTCTCGATCCGGGAGCTCTGACCTGCTTGTCCGCCGGTCGCCAGGCGCTCGACGAGGACCGTGCGCAGCCCTTCGGAGGCGCCGTAGACCGAGGCGCTGAGGCCGGCCGGGCCGCCGCCGACGACGATGAGGTCGTAGAACTCGCCGGCCGGGGTCGTGCGCAGGCCGACGTGGTCGGCGAGCTCCTGGTCGTCCGGCTCCAGCAGGATGCCGCCGTCCGGGGCGACGACCAGCGGGAGCCTGGCGGCGCCCGCGCCGGTCGCCTCGGGGTCCTGGCCGGCGGCGGCCAGCAGGCGCTGGCCCTCCGGCTCGTCGGAGGCGTACCAGCGGTAGGGCACCTGGTTGCGGGCGAGGAACTCCCGGACCTGCGTCGAGCGCGCCGACCAGCGGTGGCCGACGACCCGCGTCTCCAGCACCGCGCGGTGGTCCTCGGCGAGCCAGGCGTCCAGCAGGCTGTCGACCACCGGGTAGAGCTTCGTCTCCGGCGGATCCCACGGCTTGAGCAGGTAGTGGTCGAGGTCGACGATGTTGATCGCGTCGATCGCCGCGTCGGTGTCGGCGTAGGCGGTCAGCAGGATGCTGCGCGCGGCCGGGTAGACGTCCAGGGCCCGCTCGAGGAACTCGACACCGTTCATCTCGGGCATGCGGTGGTCGGCGATCAGCAGCGAGACCAGGTCGCCGCGCAGCTTGAGCTCCTGCAAGGCCTCCAGCGCCGCGGCACCGGACTCGGCCCGCACGATCCGGTAATCGCTTCCGTAGCGACGGCGCAGGTCCCGGGCGACGGCGCGGGAGACGCCGGGGTCGTCGTCGACCGTGAGGATCACGGTGCGGGGTGCGGAGGGTGCCTCGGTCATAGCGCTTCCCCGGACCTTCTTTCTTTTTTTCGCCGATCTCCACTGCCGGTTCCCCACACCCTACTTCGGCTGGGCTGGGGGCGCGTGGTGAAGGCGTTCTACACCCCCTCGACGTCGACCGGCGGCAGGTCCTTGATCTCGTCCTTGGTCAGGCGCACGGCCACGCCGTCGTCGTCGATGCCGGTCACGTCCCGGACCGGGATCGCGACGCGCTTGCGGCCCCACAGGTGCCCCTCGTCGAGCAGGACGTGGGTGACCTCGCTGTTCGGCGGGACGACGATCAGGCCCTTGACGCGGCCGATCTCGCCGTCGGTGGCGTGGACGCGCTCGCCGCGGCGGATGCTGACCTCGCCGGCCGGGATGTGCTCGGTGGTCGCGATCGGGGGTGCCGGCTCCGGGATCGGCGGCACGCCGAGGAGGGTTGGGGACGGAGCGACGCCGTAGAAGGGCCACTCCAGGACGCGCTCGCTGCGGGCGCGGCCGACGGGTTCGCCGCCGGGGAGGAAGAAGGTCTGCTCGGCGGCCTCGAACTCGTTGAGGCGGGCGTGTGTGCAGTTCAGGGTGACGCCGTCGGGGCCGGGTGTGGCGATGTGGATCGGGACCAGGCGGGCCTCGCCGTCGGGGCCCGCGTCGCGGGGGCGGACGACCAGGTGCGTGAGCTTGTCGGCAACCGGGTCGACGACGACGTACTCGACCTCGCCGCACTCCTCGCCGGACGCGGCCCCCGTACAGTAGACGCGGCTTCCTATCAGGTATTCGAGAGTGTCCACCATGTCGGAATCCTCTTCGTCTCGTCTGTTGGGGGCCACGTATTCCCGGGACCGGTCCGGACAAACACGCCGCACGGCAGCGAGAACCGGGCGCTACGGCCGCGCGGTTCCCGCGATCGCCGCCGCACGCAGCGGCTCGGTCTCCAGCAGGTCGCGGAACCGGTGCAGGTCCGAGCGCACGCGGAGGCGGTCCAGGCCCAGCGAGCGCCCGGTGTGCTCCAGCACGCCGAACGGCTCCCACACCAGGCTCACCTCGACCTTCGTCACGTCCGGCGACACCTGCTCGAAGCGCACCGTGCCGTGATGCTGGACGTCGCCGCCGACGGTCTCCCACTCCAGGTACTCGTTCGGGACCCGGCCGACCACCGCCGCCTCGAACGCCCGGCGCACGCCGGCGACGGACGCCACCCAGCGCGTGCGGTCGGCGTCGATCCGCTCGACGGAGTCCACCCCGGCCATGAAGGTCGGGAACGACTCGAAGGACGACCAGCAATCGAAGACTGCGCCGACCGGCGCGTGCACCTCCACCTGCTCGGCCACGGTGCCCATACTCACCTCTTCGCGGTATTCGGGTGGATCGCCAGATCCTCGGACAGTCTGGCCTGGTATCCGGCGCGCGTGGCCTCAAACGGCCCGAGCCCTGCCCTGGGGGCAGCCACCCGTTTACACCGCGAAGAGCTGGACATCCCCGGGCGGTCGCATCGCATTCGGCGGGCTCGCGGGCTCTCGGGCTCTCGGGCTCGCGGGGAAGAACACAGCCCCCAGCCCGGCGGGCCCTTCGCAGAGAGGCACCACCCGTGATCGCTTTCGGAGTACTCAGCACCTATCCGCCCACCCGGTGCGGCATAGCCACGTTCAGCGCCGCGCTGGTGCGCCACTTGAACGCCCCCGGCGCCCGGTCGTCGGCCGCCGTCGTGCGGATAGGCGACGACGTGCTGTCGGGTCCGACGCCGCCGGAGGTCGTGGCCGAGGTGGCGAACGGCAGTCGCGGCGGGCCGGCGGCCGCGGCGGCCGCTCTGAACCGCTTCGATGTGGCGATCGTGCAGCACGAGTACGGGATCTACGGCGGCCCGGACGGCGAGGAGGTGCTGGCCGTGCTCGACCAGGTGCGCGTGCCGGTCGTCGCGGTGCTGCACACGGTGCTGGCCACGCCGACGATCTGGCAGCGCGGCGTCCTGAGCCGGATCTGCCACGCGGCCGACGCGATCGTGGTGCCGTCGCAGACTGCTGCGAGCCGGCTGCTCCAGGTCTACGGCGTCGACAGCCGAAGGATCACAGTGATCCCGCACGGTGCTGAGACAGAGATCGGACTGGTGGAACGCAACAGGAAGCGTCCACGCCAGGGGCAGAGCCCGCTGTTATTGACGTGGGGACTCCTGGGCCCGGGCAAGGGCGTCGAGTGGGTGATCGACGCGCTGGCGGCCGGGCTCGGTGACCTGCCGATGCCGCCGCGCTACCTCGTCGCCGGGCAGACGCATCCCAAGGTGCACGACCGGCAGGGCGAGTCGTACCGCACCGCGCTGCGGGAGCGGGCAGAGGCGCTCGGGGTCGGGCACCTTGTGGAGTTCGATCCGTCGTACCGCAGCCGGCAGAACCTGGCGGCTCTCACCGCGTCCGCCGACGCCGTGATCCTGCCGTACGACTCCACGGAGCAGGTCGTCTCCGGGGTTCTGACCGAAGCCGTGGCGGCCCGGCGGCCGGTCATCGCGACCCGCTTCCCGCACGCCGCCGAACTGCTGGCCGACGGCGCGGGCCTGCTGGTCCCCCACCGCGACCCGCGGGCGCTCGGCGTGGCGATCCGCAGGGTCCTGACCGAGCCGGGGCTGGCCGAGTCGATGACGTGGCGCGCCGGGGTGATCGCGCCGACGCTGGATTGGGAGGCGGTCGCCGATCGGTATCGGATGCTGGCCACTCGGCTGACCGCTGGTCGTGCGCCGCGCGCTGCACAGCCGGGGCCGGTCGGGCATGGGCGGCCTCGCATTGGGCGGCGGACCAGGGTCGGGTAAAGCGGGGCTGCTGGCTTGCGGCGGACTGGTGCGGTAAGTCTGGGGTTTACAGGCTCACCGCACATCCACCCCCAAGCCCGCACCAGCACCAGCACCAGCACCAGCACCAGCACCAGCACCAGTCAAAGACCACATGACCGCTCGCGCCGCCACAAACCCCCGCGCCGCCGTACTCACCACACACCGCACAGCACCACACTGCCCCGCCACGATCACGCAGTTCTCACCACGCCCCGCCCCGAACTACCCCGCAAAGCTGTCCGCATCCGCCGCCAGCCAGTCGGCGGCCCAGCTCTGCGGCACGTCGGCCAGCAGTTCGCCGGGCTCCAGCCACTGGAACAGCTCGGCGTAGGTGAGCACCGTGTTCTGGTCGACGCGCCGCAGCAGGTGGTGCGGCCGCAGCTCGTGCGGTTCGCGCAGCCCCATCGCGGCGATGATCTGCTGGGCCTGCGCGACCGTGTTCTGCTGGTAGCGGCGTACGCGCTCGGTCTTGTCGGCGACGTCCAGGGCCCGTGCGCGGGCCGGGTCCTGCGTGGCCACGCCCACCGGACAGCGGTTGGTGTGGCACATGCGCGCCTGGATGCAGCCGGCCGCCATCATCATCGCGCGCGCCGAGTTGGTGTAGTCAGCTCCCTGAGCTATGCGCTTGACGATGTCCATCCCGGTGGCCACCTTCCCGCTCGCGCCGATTCGGATCCGGTCCCGCAGACCGGTTCCGACCAGGGCGTTGTGGACCGTCATCAGTCCGTCGCTCAGCGGCTTGCCGACGCCGTCCTGGAACTCCAGCGGGGCGGCGCCGGTGCCGCCCTCGGCTCCGTCGACGACGATGAAGTCCGGGGTGACGCCCTCGGCGACCATGGCCTTGCAGATCGCCAGGAACTCGCTGCGGCGGCCGACGCACAGTTTGAAGCCGACGGGCTTGCCCTGCGCCAGCTCGCGCATCTTCGCCACGAACAGCACCAGTTCGCGCGGCGTCCGGAACACGCGGTGCGCGGCCGGGCTGACGCACTTCTCCCCCTGCGGCACCTCCCTGAACTCGGCGATCTCCGCGGTCACCTTCGCCGCCGGCAGCACGCCGCCCAGACCGGGCTTGGCGCCCTGGCTCAGCTTGAGCTCGGCGGCCTTGATGTGGGGATGGGCGACCTTGTCGCGGAACTGCTCCGGGTCGAAGTCCCCGTCGCGGGTACGGACGCTGAAATAGCCGCTGCCGATCTCCCAGATCAGATCGCCGCCGCCTTCCAGGTGGTACGGCGTGAGCCCGCCCTCGCCGGTGTCCTGCGCGAAGCCGCCGCTCGCCGCGCCGGCGTTGAGGGCACGGACGGCGTTGGCGCTCAGCGAGCCGAAGCTCATCGCCGACACGTTCAGCAGCGCCATGTCGTACGGCTGGGTGCAGTCCGGGCCGCCGACGCGCACCCGCGGCTGCTCCTTGTCGGGTTCGAGCGGCACGGTGGCCTGCTCGACGAACTCGTAGCCGGGCTGCGTCACGTCCAGCTCTGTGCCGAACGACGTCTCCTCGTGGATGCCCTTGGCCTGCTCGTACACGACCGTCCTGGTGTCGCGGTCGAACGGCCGCCCGTCGTAGTCCCGCTCGATGAAGTACTGCTGCATCTCGGGCCGGATCGACTCCAGCAGGTAGCGCATGTGACCGAGCAGGGGGAAGTTGCGCAGAATCGAATGGCGCGGCTGGAGGACGTCATAGACGGCCACGGCCGCGAGCACGCCGATCGGCACGACGGCGATCAGCCACCACAGCGACAGAGCCACCGCGGCCCAGATGCTCGCCGCGGTGGCCAGGAGCAGGACCACGGGGACGCTGACGACCGAGAAGCGCACGTGCATGAGCGATTCCTCTTTCCGCCGGGACCACCGGCACCGAGGGGGCGGGCTCCGCTGCTTGTGTCCCACACCGCCGTCGGCGAAACGGGGCCCGGCGACAGCCTGCTGAGCAGCGCCGGAATGTTTCATCGCGGCCCGGTCGGGCACATCGGGACCGGACCGCGGGAGGAGCGCACATGTGCCGGTTGTTCGCGATGACGAGTGCCCCGCAGCGCGTCCGGGCCACGTTCTGGCTCCTGGACGCCCAAGACAGCCTCACCGCGCAGAGCAGACGGGATCCGGACGGAACCGGGCTCGGGTACTTCCGGCCCGACGGGGAGCCGGTGCTGCACAAGGCGCCGATCGCGGCGTATGACGACCGCGCCTTCGCCGAGGAGGCGAAGAGCGTGGAGTCCACCACCTTCATCGCGCACGTCCGCTACGCCACCACCGGCGAGCTCACCGAGCGCAACTGTCATCCCTTCTGCGCCGAGGGCCGCATGCTGGCGCACAACGGCCACATCGGAGACCTCGGCAAGCTCGAAGGCCACCTCGGAGCGGCGGCGATGGCGCAGGTGCGCGGCGACACCGACTCCGAGCGCTTCTTCGCTCTGGTCAACCGCGAGACCGAGGCCGCCGGCGGCGACGTGACGGCCGGTCTGCGGTCGGCGGCGCGCTGGGTCGCGGCCGAGCTGCCGCTGTTCGCCCTCAACATCGTGATGACCACCGACGACCAGCTGTGGGCGCTGCGGTATCCGGACACCCACAGCCTGTACGTGCTGGAACGCCGCGCCGGCGGCCACCGCGAGGGACGGCAGCTCGACCAGGCCGGGACCGGCGGACGCCTGCGGGTGCGGGCCGGCGAGCTGGCCGAGCTGCCCTCGGTCGTCGTGGCCAGCGAGCGGCTCGACGAGGATCCCGGCTGGCGGGCGCTGCGGCCCGGCGAGCTGGTGCACGTCGGGCCGGACCAGCGGGTCGAGAGCCGGATCGTGCTGCCGGATCCGCCGGCGCACCAGCTCACGGAGGCGGATCTGGGTCCGCACGACGCCGCGTCGCAGAAGGCTTAGCGACGACGTCGCAGAAGGCTTAACCGGCAACGTCGCAAAAGGCTTAGCCGGCGACGAGCAGACCCGCGAGGGCCTGCTCGACCGCCAGCGGCACGGCAGACCGGGCACGCCTGGACACGCGGGCCACGCCGGGCAGGCTGGACGCGCCAGGCACGCCGGATACACGGGACACGCCGGGCACGCCGAGCAGACCAGGCACGCCGAGAGTTACCGCCGCTCCCCGCGAGTCCGGGTCTGAGCCCGCGCCGGAGGCGGAGCACCGATGCGCCGCCGCCGTTTGCGGCGGGCGGTCCGCTCCCGCTGGGTCGTGCCGCCCCACACGCCGAACACCTCGGGGCCGGACTCCGCGAAGCGCAGGCACTCGGCCTGCACCGGACAGGCGGCGCAGACCTGCTTCGCGGCCTTCTCGCGGCGGGCGCGCAGCTCGCCTCGTTCGTTGTCCGAATCGAAGAAGAGATCGTTGTCGTAGTCCCGGCACGCGGCACGCTCCTGCCACTCGTAGCGCCGGATCGGATCGTCGTCGGTTTCAAGAAGTAGTCTCATCAGCCCTCCTGGATATGCCGCCGTACCCAACACCGGAAGCATTAATCACGATTTGCGCTTCCGTGGGTTATCATCGCGACGTGGCAGCAGCCAGGAAGCGGGACGCGTGGTCGCTGCTGACCTCGCACGGCCGCGTCCTGGTGGAGATCGCCCGGGACCCGCGGGCGCGGATCAGGGACCTGAGCGCCGCGGCCGGCATCACCGAGCGGGCGATCGCGGCGATCATCGCCGACCTGGAGGCCGCCGGGTATGTGACCCGTACGAAGGTCGGGCGGCGCAATCAGTACACCGTGAACCTGGAGCTGGGCTTCCGCCACACCGCCCAGCGCGACCTGCGCATCGGCCCCTTCCTGGCCCTGCTGTCCGCGGGGCCTCCGGCCGGAGCCGCCGATCGGCGCGACGACGAGGTTTGACCCCGGACCGGCCGGACACCCGGAGGGCTCCATTCCCTCGACGCGGAAAGGAGCGAGTCCCGTGACCGAGAACGCATCCGACGACGTCATCGCCATCCTGACCCGCGACCACCGGGACGTCCAAGCACTCTTCGACGAGCTGACGCGCACCGGCTACGGGACCGATCCGAAGCACCGCAAGGACCTGGTCGACCGCGTCACCATCGAACTCGTCCGGCACGCGACCGCCGAGGAGCAGCTCTTCTACCCGGCGGTGCGCCTGAACGTCGACGGCGGCGCCGACCTGGCCGACCACGAGATCGCCGAGCACGCGCAGATCGAGCGGAGCCTGAAGGAGCTGGCCGGCATGCAGCCCGGCGACGAGGCGTTCGAGCCGACCCTGCAGCACCTGATCGCGCTGGTCAACGCCCACATCGCCGAAGAGGAACAGACCTTGTTCCCCGAGCTGCGCGCGGTCTGCACGCCCGAGGACCTCGTCGCGATCGGCAAGATGGTGGTCACGAGCAAGAAGATCGCCCCCACCCGGCCGCACCCCGGCGCCCCCGACACCCCGCCGGGCAACCTGACGGCTCCGGCTCTGGGCCTCGTCGACCGGATCCGCGACGCGATCAGCGGTCGCGGGCGGGGGGACGGGGATCAGGCTCGGTCCTGAGCAGGAGCGGTCCTGAGCAGCAGAGCTCCCGGCTCGACCGTCACCTCGAACACTGAGCCGTCGGCCAGGGCCTCGCCATCGGTTTCCCGCCGCAGCGGCCTGCGCGCGGACACCACGATGTGCCGGCCACGGAGCCGCTCGACCGTCGGCGGCTGCCGCTGGTCATGCCGGCCCCGCAGACCGCGACGGCCGCTCAGCAGACGCACCACCACGGGCACCCAGCCCAGCACGGTTCGCGGCGCCAGGACGGCGACCTCCAGGACACCGTCGTCCGGCTGGGAATCAGGGAACAGCGACAATCCGCCGTGCAGCCCGCCGACGTTGCCGATCACGACCGTGCGGACGTGCCGGTGCGAGGTACGCCGGCCGTCCACCTCGATCTCCGCCGCGAATCCACGGTCTGCCAGGTGCCGGAGGAGCGAGACCACATAGGCGGGCCAGCCGATCCGCTGCTTGAGCCACCGCGGAGCGTCCTGCACCATCGCGGCGTCCAGGCCGACGCCGGCCATGCCGACCATTACTCCGTCGGAGCTCTGCTCGGAGCTCTGCTCGGAGCTCTGCTCGGAGCTCTGCTCGGAGCTCTGCTCGGAGCTCTGCTCGGAGCTCTGCTCGGAGCTCTGCTCGGAGCTCTGCTCGGAGCTCTGGTCGTAGCTCTGGTCGTAGCTCTGAGCAGAGCTCTGGCGGGAGCTCTGGCCAGGCCCACCGCCGCTCCCGCCGCCCAGCCGGCCCACGTCCACCGCCCGATCGACGCCGTCGATCGCGACCGCCACGGCCGTCGCCGGATCCGGGGAGATCCCCAGATTGCCGGCCACCAGGTTCCCGGTCCCGATCGGCACCACCGCCATCGGCACGCCGGTCCCGGCCAGCACGGCCGCGCACGCGTTCACCGTGCCGTCCCCGCCGCACACGACCACCAGCCGCGCCCCGTCGGCCAGCGCCGCGCGCGCCGCCTCGCCCCCGCCGTCCCCGCTGCTGGTGGGGTACCGCTTCGGCGGCGGCTCGCCGCGCTCGCGCAGCGCCCAGCGCAGCAGATCGCACGGATCGTCTCCGCGCAGTGCCGCGAGTTTGTCTTCGTGGACCACGATCGCGACCTGATTCATCGGCATCGGCCCCTGGTAGCCAACGGCGCGTCCCTCAAACGGCGCATGATCCGGCCGGTCGGGGACATCCGGCGCAGCATGTCGACCACTACGAAAGTGCCGCAGACCCGGACCATGTCCGGTGAGGAACTGTCGGCTGACGACGCGTGGCGGACGCTGCGCCGTACCGGGACCGGAACCCTGTTGCGCGACGCGTTCGTGCGGCTGCGCTACGGCGACGGCTTCAGCCATGCCCGCGCCCTCGCGCTGCAGATGGCGCTCACCGCCATTCCGGGCCTGATCGCGCTGGTGGGCCTGGCCCAGACGGCGCACAACGCGCGCTGGGGCCAGGCGCTGGAGCAGACGATCGAGCGCGTCACCCCGCCGGCGAGCCGGGCCGCCGTGGACCAGGCGCTGCGCGGCGCCGGGGACGGCGGGAGCTCGGCGCTGTGGCTGGGCCTGGCCGGGGCTCTGCTGTCGCTGACCGTGGCGATGGGCCAGGTCGAGCGGGGTGCCAACCGCATCTACGGCGTCCAGCGCGACCGTCCCGCACCGGCGAAGTACGGCGGCGCGTTCCTGCGCGCGGTGCTCGGCGGCGTGCCGGTCGCCTTCGGCCTGGCTCTGCTGGTCTTCGGCGAGTCCTTCGGCAGCGCGCTGGCGCAGACCTATCGCTGGCCGCCGGGCCGCCTGCACGCCTGGGATGTGGCGCACTGGCCGGTGGGCGTCCTGCTGGCCCTGGTCTCCGCCGGGGTCCTGTTCCGCAAGGCGCCCCGGCGCCGCCAGCCCTCGGCCACCTGGCTGGTCTTCGGCGCGGCGGTGTCGCTGGCGGTGTGGACGGCGGTGACCGCGCTGCTGGCCTGGTACGTCGAGGGCAGCGCTTCGTTCGGCGCCACCTACGGCCCGCTGACCGCGGTGCTGGCCTTCCTGCTGTGGGCGAACCTCAGCGCCATCGCGCTGTTCTACGGGATCGCGTTCGCCGCTCAGCTGGAGAGCCGCCGGGCCGGGGTCTCCTCGCCGGTCACCGCCGATCCCGATAGCTGACCGTCTGCTGCCGGTCCGCCGCCAGGACGACGCGGTGGGCCAGCAGGACGCACAGCCCTCCCAGCAGCGCCCCGGCGAGGACGTCGCTGGGATGGTGCATCCCCCGGTACATGCGCGAGCAGCCGACCGCACACGGCACGGCCACCATCAGCCACACCGGCCAGGGCGCGCCGTGCCGCCGGGCCACGAGTGCCACGGCCACGTACAGGACCGTGGCCGCGGCCGTGTGGCCGGAGGGGAAGCTGGAGGTCGGCGGGGCGATGTCCAGGTGCGGCACCGCGGGCCGGGGACGGTCGATCACCAGCGTGGTCAGCAGGAAGATCCCGACCTCCGCGACCAGTGCGGTGGCGACGAACACCGCCTCGGCCCAGCGATGGGTCAGGACCCTGATCGCGACGAAGGCCACCGCGCTCAACGCGATGGCCGACGGGGTGTTGGCGAGGTTGGAGAAGAAGCCTGATATGCCGTTCAGAGCCGGCGTCCGGTGGCCGGCCAGGAAGCGGTTCACACCGTCCTCCACGCTCAGCGGCCAGTCGTGCGCCAGCGATCCCGTGACGAGCCAGCCGGCGGTGGCCAGGACGGCGAACACCAAGGCCGCGCCCAGAACCAGACGCAGCCCGGAAACGCGGAGGTCGCGCCGCGGCCGTGGAGCGGCGGCCCTGGCCACCGATGTGGTCATCGCTCGCTCCTGTTGTGATCGGCCTTGTTGTGATCGGCCTTGTTGTGATCAGTGCTCAGCACGTCCGCCTCCTCGGGCTCCACACCTTCCGCGACCAGATGCGCGCGCCGCAGGCCGTGCTCGACGCGCCAGGTCTGGAACGCCGACACCGAGGCCGCCAGCACGGCCACGGCCAGCAGCCAGGCGCCGACCACGTCGGTGACCCAGTGCACGCCCAGGGCGACGCGGCTGTAGCCGACGGCGAACACGATGAGCGCCGCGACCGTCCACGCCACGATCGTGCCGACCCGGCCCAGCAACGGCAGCAGGATCAGGACGACGATTCCGCACGCCAGCGCGGAGGTCATGGCGTGACCGGAGGGGAAGGAGGCGCCGGGGGCGTGCGCGAAGGGATTCGGCAGGTGCGGCCGGGTCCGGTCGACCAGGGTCTTCAGGCCGATGTCCAGGACGGCGCCGGCGATCATCGTCGAGGCCGCCCACAGCGCCAGGCGGCGCGCGCCGCGCAGCCACAGCGCCACGGCGATGACCGCGATCAGGACGCGCGCGGGCGTGGGCCCGCCGACGTCCGAGACGCGAAGCAGGGTCTTGATGACCAGCGGATGGCCCGCCGCGTGGTCGTGGAGGTAGGAGGCGGTGTTCTGGTCGAGCTCGCGGAAGGGGTCCCAGGCGCTTTCCACGGCGACCGCGATCAGTCCGGCGAGCGCGGCGGCCGGGACGGCGACGAACAGCGTCAGGGCCAGGCGCGCGCCGAAGCGTTCGTGCACGCGTCGGCGCAGTGATGTCAGGACGCTCACCCGTGCGAACCCTCCGTGAGAGGGAGCTCCTCGAATCCCTTCAGCGTGCGATGCAATCGCAGGCCCAGGGGACCCGGCTCCAGCTCGTCGGCCGGAATCAGCCGCGCCTTCCCGCCCTCGTGCCGGGGCCGGACGGACAAGCGGACCGCGAAGCTCCCCGAGGGGTCCAGATCGATCCGCTCGACCTCGCCGACGAACCCTTCGTCGCCCTCGACCGGCGCGCCGACCGCGATCTCCATGGCTTCTCGCATGTGCGGAACCTCCTTCGTGCGCGGGGCGACCGGATACCCGTGCGCAGTCTCTCAAACCGGTTCGGGAATGGATCGGACCGTTCGGAGGTGGATCGCCGGTTCGCGCCCCGCTGATCCCTGATGTCGATCCGGCCCCGTTTACCCGGGTGAGGCCCGGGCAGCAGGACGCCTTCAGTCGGCGCGGGAAGACGATCATGAGGAGCGAGGACTGATGGCACGGGTTGTCAATGACGCATTCAGCGGAGTCCAGGTGGCCGAACAGGCGGTGAGCGACGCGTGGATCGGGCAGCTTCTGCTGGCCGAGAGCGAGGCCGAGACCGTCGCCGGCGCGTGTGCCCGGGTTCGGGAGCGCGCCGCCGGGCGCGTTCGGGAGGCGCAGCGGGCCGGCGATCTGGTCGCGCTCGCACGGTTCCAGGGTGATCTGGAGGCCGCCGACGCCGGCTGGGGCCGGGCGGTGGCCGATCACGAGCGCGCGCGGGACCGGCTGGTGCGCGAGCTGTCCGGGTGGAGCGCGGGCGTCGCGAGCCGGATCCGCGAGGCGTGGGCCGATCAGCAGAACGCCGGACGCCGATGACCCGGCCCGGGCCCGGGGGCCGGGATCCCGGGGGGCGGCAGGCCCCGTCGGGAGGTATCGCGTCGTGGCCGAGCGCCGTCGTCGCGATCCGGGTGCCCCTGCGGCCCGAATACGTCGGGATCCTGCGCGCGACCTGCGCACAGCTGGCGCCGCTGCTGGGATGCGGGCCGCTCGAGGTCGCCGACCTGCGGCTGGCCGTCGACGAGGCGAGCGGGCTGCTGCTGCGCAACTGCGTCTGGATCGGGCACGGCCCGGACCAGGGCTGCCTGACGGCGACGTTCGCCGTCGAGGGCTCAAGCCTGAGCATCACTTTGGCGACCGAGGCGGAGGTCTCCATCGCCCCGGATGACGGCGAGTTCGGATGGGCGATCCTGACCGCGCTGGTCGATGAGTTCACCTGGCGCGTCGAGGGTTCGACCGTCCGTGTGGAGATCCGGAAACGACGCGCGGACGGGAGGTAGGAGTGAACACGCTGACGACGGTGAGCCAGGAGGGACTGGCCGGCGAACGGGCCGAGGCGTACGCCGCGCTGTGCCACCTGCACACCTTGCCGCACGACGATCCCGATTACGGCGGGCTGCGCGACCGGGTGATCGGCGAGTACATGTCCTACGCGCGCTACGTCGCCCGCCGCTTCCGGCAGCGCGGGGAATCGCCGCAGGATCTGGACCAGGTCGCCTACCTGGGGCTGGTCAAGGCGGTCGACAACTTCGACCCCGACTACGGCACCACGTTCCTCACCTACGCGACCCCGATCATCGCCGGGGAGATCAAGCGGCACTTCCGGGACACGACCTGGGACGTGCACGTTCCGCGCCGGATGCAGGAGCTCTCGGCGGCCGTGCGCGCCGCTCAGCAGGATCTCACTCAGCGGCTCGGCACGGCGCCGAGCGCGGCGGACGTGGCGTGCTTCCTCGATCTGCCGCTGGAGGAGGTCGTCGACGCCTTCGAGGCGGTCGCGGCCTACCACGCGGCCTCCTTGGACGTGCCGGTGTCGCTGCCCGACGGGGATGGCGCGTCCCTGGGCGATCTGCTCGGCGACGACGACCCGGGCATCGACCTGGTGGTCGACCGCGAAGCGCTCAAGCCGCTGCTGGAGGACCTGAGCGGCCGGGAGAAGCGGATCCTGCTGATGCGCTTCTTCCGAAACATGTCGCAGGCCGAGATAGGCGCCGAGATCGGCGTCTCGCAGATGCAGGTGTCCCGGCTCCTGGGGCAGATCCTGGGGCGGCTGCGCGACCGGCTCGGCCTGACGCGCTGAGCCCCGCGCCGCCGTCGGGCGGGTTTGATCGACTGCCCGAACGGTCACACGGCAGACCATGAGCACTGACGACACCGGCAGCACCATCGACCCGGAGAACTACGACGCCGCGGAGGAGCTGGACCAGCTCGAAGCCGAGGACTCGCAGACCGGCGGCGAGGACCCGCTGGAGACCGGCTACTCCCCGCCGGAGCGGCCGCTCGGCATGCGCGAGGAGCTCACGCTGGACCAGCGGCTGGCCGAGGAGGTCCCGGACCTCGACACCGGCCAGGACGGCGACGGCGTCGGCGACCTGGCCGGCGGCGACGGCGAACTCCGCGACGACCAGGTCGGCACCGAGCGCTCCGGACGCCTCGTCGCCCCGGACGAGGGCGCGCACGCCGACCGGGAGCACGACGCGGTCGCCGAGGACGTCGGGATCGACGGCGGCGCGGCGTCCGCCGAAGAGGCGGCGGTGCATGTCGTGGACGACGAGTGGACCGACGGGGAGTGATCATCGGTACTTTTTGCGACAATATGTCCGTGGCATGAAGGGCTGGATCAGTCCGAACGGAGGTGAACTATGTCCTGCGAAGAGGAATTCAACGCTTTGCGACAGGCTGAGTGGGAGCTGGCCACCTTCCGGAAACGGCATTCCGGCTCCGGAACCGGGCTGGATACCGATATCACCGGCTCGGAAACCGAGGACATACAGCGTATGGCCGAGTTGACGGCCGCCGTGCGCCGGAAGCATGCCGCCTACGACAGGTGCCGTGGCCGCGCGGAGATGGAAGCCCTGATGCGCGACGAGACCGGCGCGCCGCTGGGCGGCGGCGCCGGCCCGCCGATGTAGCGCCGGGATGTGCCGATCCGGCTCCGGCAGGTGACGGCCGGCGCCGGGATGTGCGGGATGTGACGGCGAGCCGGGATGTGACGCCGGGCCGCGTCAGCGGCCCCGCCACCAGCGCGTCGCGACGGCGAGCGCCATGAGCGCCGCCCACGCGGCGAGCACGACGTCGAGGCGGCGCCGCAGCAGCCCGGCGGCCGACCCCACCGGAGCTCGCACGGGCTCCGAGATCTTGTGCCCCTGCTCCGCGGCCTGGTGCTGCGCCTGGTGGGCAGCCGACTTGGCCAGGTGCGGCAGCGAGCACGCCGTCCGCCCGACCCGGCCCACGGCGTCCGCGGCGGCGATCTCCACGCTCGCGGCCTTGTCCCGCACCCGCTTCTTGACGTCGGTCTTGCTGTGCAGCGCGGAGATCGTGTCCGCCAGCTCGCGCCGGTCCTCGGCGATCTGCTCGCGGATCCGGTCGACGGCGGCGGAGGACTGCGAGCCGTCGCTCTCGGGCGACCCGTTCATCGCGGCTCACCGTCCTCGATCGCGTGCAGGTCGGCCTTGCCGCTGTCCACGTGGTCGCCGGTGTGCGCCCGGTGCCGATCGTCGATGGTCATCATCGTCTCCGTTCCTCGACCGTGGCAGGCCCTTCGCGTAACCGGAGTGCGCGGTGTCAAACGTGTGACCGTTTGGTGCGGGGCGGGCAGGGCAGCAGAACCCTTTGGCGGTGCCATCAGGCGCCGGCAGCGCGAAAGGAGTGAAACGCATGAGCGACGTGACGGCTTCTGTGGACGTGGAGGTCCCGCTGCGGACCGCCTACAACCAGTGGACCCAGTTCGAGTCCTTCCCGGAGTTCATGTCCGGGGTCGTGGCCGTCCGGCAGCTCGACGACCGGCACACCCGCTGGGTGACCGAGATCGCGGGCAGCCGCAAGGAGTTCGACGCCGAGATCGTCGAGCAGGTCCCGGACGAGCGCATCGCCTGGCGCAGCGTCGACGGCGACGTCCGGCACAGCGGGATGGTGGCGTTCGCCCCGATCGACGCCCGGCACACCCGCGTCAGCGTGGACCTGGCCTGGGAGCCGCAGGGCGTGCTGGAGAAGGCCGGCGGCGCGGTCGGGGTGGACCGGCTGCAGGTCAAGGCGGACCTCGACCGGTTCCGCCGGTTCATCGAGGCCCGCGGTGTCGAGACCGGGCAGTGGCGCGGGCGGGTGCCCGAGCCGGAGCACCGTCCCACCGGCTTCGAGGACATCGTCGTCTCCGGCGACGAGGACGTCGTCGATCTCCTGATGGCCCAGCACCAGCGGGTCAAGGAGCTGATGGAGCGGATCGCCGCCGCCGAGGGCGCGGACAAGCAGCAGATGTTCGGCGAGCTCGTGGAGCTCCTGAAGACGCACGAGAAGGGCGAGCAGCGCGTCGTGCACCCGGTGACGCGCTCCAGCGTGCCCGGCGGCGACGCGACCGCCAACGCCCGGCTCGGCGAGGAGGAGCGGGCCGACGAGCTGATCGCCCAGGCCGAGGCCGCCGGGATGAGCCCGGACTCGGTGGAGTTCGACGCGTGGTTCGAGCGGCTGCGGCACGCGGTGCTCGACCATGCCGAGCACGAGGAGCACGAGGAGTTCCCCAAGCTGCGCGGCGAGGTACCCGCGGCTCGGCTGCGGACGATGGCCGAGGAGTTGGTCGCGGTGCAGGGCGCGCGCAACTGACCAGGTGCGGGGGCTGCCTCACTCCCCCGCTGAGCGGCGCTTCACGATCTCCACATGCACGTTCGGGCCCTCGACGCGCCAGATGATGTCGTCGACGAGCGCGCCGAGGATGGTCCACCCGAACTCGTCGCTCTGCGGCGGGGCGGCGTTCTGGGCCTGGCGGCTGATGACCACCCGCAGCGCCGGGCCGTCGAGGACGAACCGGCACTCGATGTCGCCGGACACGCCGGCCCGCCGCTCGGGCACCGTGCAGCGCAGCAGCAGCCCGCAGGCTTCGTCGACGGCCAGGCGTAAGTCGGCGACCTCCGAGAGCGTGCAGCCGAACTTCGTGGCCACGTGCGCGCTGGCCGAGCGGATGACGGCCAGGTAATCGGGATCGGCCGGCACGCGGACCAGAACCGCCTCCGGCGCGTCTTGCTCGGCGGCGTCCGTCGCCGAAGCCGTGCGCCCGGAGCGTGATTCAGGATCCATCTGTGCTCTCCTGCCTTTTCTCCCGGCGAACCGGCCACCGGCCCTTCGGCCAGCTTAACGGCGGCGAAAGCACGATAAATAATTCATGTATAAGTTGACAGAATAGGCGGCCATGCCGAAAGCTGGTGGCGTCTCCTCCGGCGGCCCGACGCCGAGGGAACCGACCGCTGGGAGCCGGGGCATGGAGTTCTCTTGTACGGCGACTCAGGTCGCGGGCCGTGTGACGCTCACCCTCGCCGGCGAGGTGGATCTCGCGGCTCACACGCGGTTCCAGAGCGAGGTCGCGCAGTCCTGGGACGGGTCGACGGATCTGGTGATCGAGTGCTCGGGGGTCACGTTCCTGGACTCGATGGGGCTGCGTGTGCTGGTGCACGCCATGCAGCGCGCTTCCGCGAACGGCCGGTATGTGACGCTGGCCGCGCCGTCGAAGCCGGTGATCCGGGTGCTGGATCTGGCGGGTGTCAGGAGCCTGTTCACGGAGATCGGGCCGAGTGCGGACGAGGCTGCCGCCGAAGCTGACGCTGAGAGCTAGTGCCGCGTCGGGGCGTGCCTAGCACCCAGGGCCTTAGCACCTAGCACCTAGCACCTAGCGCCGCATTGATGCCCGTCGCAGCCAGGAGCCGTCGCGCTCCACGATGACCTCGGATCCGGCGGCGGCGTCCCGGGCCGGGAAGACGACTTCCTCCAGGATCAGACCCACCGCGGTCGCCGCCGGTACCGCGACCAGCGCGCCGATGATGCCCAGCAGCGTGCCCCCGGCCAGCACGGCGAGCATCGTGGCCGCCGGGTGGATGCGTACGACGAACTTCATCGTCAGCGGGTTGACCAGGTGGTCCTCGGCGAAACGGAAGACGGTGTAGAACACGGCGGTCGCGATCGCCACCGGGACCGACACGGCCAGCGCCACGAGGCTGACCACGACCCCGCCGACCGTCGAGCCGATGATCGGGACCAGGTCCATGATCGCCACGAGGACGCCGAGCAGGGCCGGGTAGGGGACGCCGAACCACAGTGCCCACAGCAGCGTCGCCAGTCCCGCCAGCACGGAGGTCGCGAGGTTGGCGAGCATGTAGCGGCCGACCTGCGTCATGATGCGGTCGGTGAGGATTCCGGCCGCCTCGCGGCGCGGCGCGCTCACGAACCGCAGCGCGAAGCGCTTGATCAGCGGCATGCCGGTCAGCAGGTAGATGGTCAGGGTGCTGACGGCCAGCAGGCCGGCCAGCGCACCCACGAGCTCACGCCCCACGCCCAGCACACCGGAGAACAGGGTCCCGGTCGCGTCGCCGCCGGAGAAGTGCTGCTTCACCTTCTCCAGCACGTGGTAGCGGTCCTCGATGCGGCCCAGGGTGGAGTGATGGTCGTGCAGCTGCTTGATCCACTCCGGAATCGCGTTGATCACCGCGTTGATCTCCGTGGTGACCGGCGGCACGGCGAGCGCGATGAACCCCGCCACCACCCCGACGACCACCAGCACGACCACCGCCACCGCGAAACCCCGCCGCGCACCGAGCCGCACCAGCCCCGCCACCGCGGGCTCCAGGCTCACGGCCAGGAACAGCGAGAGCAGCAACAGGACCAGCACCTGCTCGGCCCCGAGCAGCGCCTGCGCGAGCCCATAAGCGAGAAGGAGCCCCACACCGAGCCCGAACCCCACCCGCACCCAGGAAACGCCTGGGGATGGCGCCTCCGCGCGGACCTGGATCGGCTCTGGCATATCAGGACTCCTCCTCGCTCCCCCCATCCGCCACCCATGACCGATGCCAGATGCGGCCGGCCGCTCGGAAAGGGGCTCCGTGCGGCCGGCGGACCTGATAGCCAGGATCGGGAAAGCCAAACGGCGGTAAGGGGATCTGGTTGAGGTGGGGCGGAGCGGCTGCGGAATCCTGCTAGCGCGGCGAAGGCCTAGCGATGGCCGCGATCGCGGCTCTGGCTGCTGAATCCGGTCGGCCATGCCAGCACCAGGACCTGGCTGCTGAATCCGGTCGGCCATGCCAGTACCAGGACCTGGCTCCTGCGGTCGGGCCGGAACCAGAAGCTGGCTACTGAATCCGGCCGTGCCAGCGCCTGGCGCCAAGTCTGGTCGCGGCCCGAATCAAAGCCCGGCGCTCAGGCCTGCTGCTCCTTCGCCTTCTGCCGCGCGTAGTAGGCCCGCGCTCGGTTGCGGTCGCCGCAGTCCTTCGTGTTGCACCAGCGGCGGTTGCGGCGCGGCGATGTGTCGAGGTAGACCCAGCCGCATTTCGCGTCCTCGCACTGGTGGAGCCGGTCGAGGTCGGCGTGGCGGGTGAAGTCCACGAGGCCGCGGACGATGCGGTTGCGCGGCGTGCGCAGGGTGGTCGTGCGCTCGTGCCAGCGCCAGCGGTCGGCTTCGCGCGCCAGGTCGGCGTCGGCGATGGCGGTGCGGTACAGGTCTGCGAGGTCGGCGGTGGCCGCGGCGTCGTCCTCGAACAGGGCCGCGTAGAGCTTCTCGCGGGCGTCGACGACCGCCAGGCGCTCGCGCTCGGCGTCAGCCTCGTCTCGGGTGGCGAGTTCGCGCAGGGCCGCGGCTTCGTCTTCGCTGACCAAGGCCGACTCCAGACACCAGTCGACCACGTCGCCATACGTCCGCAGCCGCTCCGCACGCTCGTCGCCGCCGAGACGCCAGGAGACGGTGTTCAGCAGGTCGAGCATGCCGTCGCCGGCGATGTGGCCGAACCTCACTGCACAGCTCCTCTCATGCCTGAACTCAGTATTGCATGTGAGACTCTGCTCCTGGCATGCTCATGGGCAATCGCCGAATCACCCATGAAGTCGGCGAAATCCGAAGCCGGAAGCCGGCCATCGCGAAGCCGACCGTCGCGAAGCCGACCACCACCGCAGCCCCGGGGGAGACCGAACGTGCCCGCTGCCAGCCGCAGACCCTTCGCCGCGCTGTGGGCGTCCCAGGCGTCGTCGAACTTCGCCGACGGACTGCTGCAGGCAGCCGCGCCGCTCCTCATCGCCACGCTGACGCGCAACCCGCTCGTCGTCTCCGGCATGACGGTCGCGCAGTTCCTGCCCTGGCTGACAGCCACCCTCCCCGCCGGAGTCCTGGCCGACCGGATGGACCGGCGCCGTGTGCTCACCGCCGGCAACTGGCTGCGGGCGGCGGGGTTCGCGGTGCTCGCCGTGACCCTGACCAGCGGATGGCATCACGTGGTGCTGCTCTACGCCGCCGTCTTCCTGTCCGGCTGCGCCGAGACGATGGTCGACAACGCCGCCCTGACCATCCCGCCCCGCCTGGTCCCCCGCGAACGGCTGGAACGCGCCAACGGCCGCCTGTTCGCCACGCAGTCCGTCATCCACACGTTCGTGGGCCCGCCCGCCGGCGCCGCGCTCTTCGCCCTGGCGGCTTCAGCAGCCTTCTACACCAGCGCCGCGGGCTTCGCCCTCGCCGGCCTGGCCGCCATGCTGCTTCCAGCCCTGCGCCCCACCGCCGAGGAACAGCAGCGCGGGCACTCGACGCCGACCACCGTCACCCAGGACATCCGCTCGGGCTGGACCCACTTCTGGCACCACGACCTGCTGCGCCGCGTCGCGTTCAGCTCGGCGGCCATCAACTTCTTCAGCTCGGCCACCGCCTCGCTCCTGGTGCTGCTGGTCACCGGGCCGTACCACACACCGCCGTCGCGCTATGGCCTGTTCATCGCCGTCCCCGCCGCGGGCGCGATCGCCGGCTCGCTGCTGGCCGAGCACGTCGTGCCGCGCGTCGGCGGCGGCCCGATCACGTGGCTCGCCGCGCTCGTGCCGGCCGGCAGCTACGCCGTCCTCGGCCTGACGCGCAGCGTTCCGGCGGCGCTGAGCGGCATGTTCCTGGCCGCCGTCGCCAGCTCGCTGAACCAGATCGTGGTCAGCACCCTGCGACAGGCGGCGGTGCCCGACGAGCTCCTCGGACGCGTGACCGCGGCCTACCGTTTGGTGGTGCTGGGCGTGGTCCCGTTCGGCGCGCTGACCGGAGGCCTGCTCGGCAGCAGCCTGGGAGTCCGCACGCCGTTCGTCGTCGCGGCGATCGGCCTGACGGTCGCAGCATTCGTCCTCGCATCCCGCGTCACGACGAAAGCGCTCCGCGACACCGAGAAAGGTGCGACGGACAGCCTCACGCCCCGTGAAGGATCATCCCCTTCTCCCTACGCGTCCACTCGTTGAAGGGGCCCTCCGCGGAGTTGTGTGTCTCCTGCCGAATCGTCATCGGCCAGGCATCGCGGGGCAGGGTGAACAGCTCATACAGCTCTTTGTCCTCGAATCCCACGCGCGCCGCCGTGTCGGTGTCGGCTCCGTAGACGATCTCCGTCAGCTGCGCCCACCTCATAGCCGACAGGCACATCGGACACGGCTCGCAAGACGTATAGAGCACCGCGCCCGCCAAGCTGATGCTGTCCCGGACGCCACACGCCGCGCGAATCGCCAGCAGCTCGGCATGGGCCGTCGGGTCCCGCCGCGCCAAGACCTCGTTGACGCCTGTCGCCAGCAGTTCGCCGTCCATGACGACCACGGCCCCGAACGGCCAGCCTCCAGCCTCGACGTTACGTTGGGCCAGGGCTATGGCGGTGCCGAGCCAGTCGGGTCGATCGTTCGCCGTCAGGTCCAATTGGGCCACGCTGCCTTCGTGTCGTCGCCCTCAGCATCGGGCTCAGGCTCGGGTTCGCTCTCGCGGCGGGGTTCACGTTCGGAGCCGTGGTCCTGGTAGTCCAGGTCCTCGACGCCGCTCCCCGACGGAATGATCTGGTCGTGAAAGGTCGCCCGCGCCCGGTTCACCTGCTCCCTGGCCTCGGCCATCACCTCTTCGGTCCGCTCGGTGGCCTCTTCCAGCGATTCCCCGGATGACGTGGGGGTTTCCTCGGCGTCGTGGGTACGCGGTTGCGGTCCGGAAGTCATCGTCGTCCCCTTTCCCGTCGCATTCCCGGCCCGGATAGCCACGATCCCGGAAAACATGCCCGGTGATCGCGGATTTCTCGGCGTGAGTTTGCCCGCGCCGGAGGCGGTCACAAGCGCGGGGACTCGGCCGGAGGTGGTCACGTTGATCAAGCAATTGGCGCGCCCGATGCTCGCCTCGATGTTCGTCGTCGGCGGCTACGGGACGTTCATGAACCCCGAACGCGTCGCGGCGAAGGCCGAACCCGTGGTCGGAGCGATGTCCGAACGGATACCGGTGCTCCCGCAGGAGACGGTCACGGCGGTGCGGCTGAACAGCGCCGTGCAGGTCGTCGCCGGCACGCTGCTCAGCCTGGGCTTCCTGCCCCGCGCCAGCGCCGCGGCCCTGGCCGGCAGCCTGGTGCCGACGACCGCCGCCGGACACCGGTTCTGGGAGATCGACGACGCCCAGGACCGGGCCCAGCAGCGCATCCACTTCCTGAAGAACGTCGCGATGCTCGGCGGCCTGCTGCTCGCCGCGTCCGAGCGGCCCAAGAAGCACGCCTGCCTTCACAACCCGCTTCACCGTCCCGGCCGCTGACTAGATCAACAGATCCCCGTCGTCCGCCGCCTCGGCCTCGGAAGCGGCGATCGCCTTGAGCAGCGCGGGCTCGACGATGTACGCGTACGCCGCGTACCCGCGCCAGATCCGGCGCCATTCGGCTTGGACCGCCGCGGCGCCGATCGTGGTCTCGACCTCGTCGAGGTAGCTGACGATGATGTCGGCCGCCTGTTTGGTGTGACCGGCGGAGATGTTGTCGATGGTCAGGTGGGCGTCCTCGTAGCAGGTGTCGAAGCCGTGGTGGCGCAGCTTCTGGATCTCGTGGAGGCGGAGCTCGCCGAGGCCGAACATCTCGATGGCCAGGTTGTAGCCGAGGATCTCGTTGTAGAAGCGGTCCGGGAACATGGCCAGGGACAGTTGGTACAGCGAGAAGCCGTACAGCTCGTCCGGCAGCTCGTTCTGGTCCAGGAACGCGTCCTCACGGATGTGCGGGAGCTTGATGTCCATGCTGGCCAGCGCCGTGTGGATCAGGGTGAGGTGGTTCTTGCGGAGCTCGCCGTGGCCCATCTCGTCGGCGTAGATCGACCACAGCATCACATCGCTCGGGCGGGTGGCGTGGCCGACATTGGCCAGGCGGTGCAGCCAGGTGCCGTCGATCAGGGCTCCGAGCGCGTAGGTGGTCTGCAGGAAGACCACCTCGTCGCGGTCGGGGATGGTCGTCAGCGGCTTGTAGGGGCTGACCAGCTTGTCCCAGTAGATACGCTCAGCGCGCTCGTACAGCGCCTCCGGCGTGTAGTCGAAGTACGTCGCGTCGGTGTAGCGGCCGCCGGCGCCGTGGACGAACATCACCTCGGCCGCTTCCAGCGTCCGCGTCACCCGTTCGGCGGCTAGCGGAAGCGTGTTGGCGAAGTTCTCGATGTTCACGAGGCGGTGGAAGAGTTCGCGGTCATCGGCTGGGGCGGCTGAGGCGATCACGACGTCCGGCGGCAGGCCGGCGGCCAGCGACGCGCGCCGACGGGTGGCATGCGAGGCGCCGACGGTGCAGGGCGAGAGCTCGATCCGCGGACGCTCCCCCGCCTGCATCGACTCCTGCCAGGCCTTGAACGTCGCCGCCTCGCGCTCGTCGAAGATGCCGAACATGGGGCCGCCGATCTTGACGGCCTCCAGGAACCGGGACAGATGACGTGACTCGCGGAACTCCTCAAGGAACGCCGCGAGGTCGAGGTCCGACTCGCCGAAGGTCTCGGTCAGCGGCCTGCCGCCGACGCGCACGGCGCCGTGCTGCGAGCCGGCCAGCGGCGCGTGGCGCGCGACGATCTCGGCGACCCTCGACTCCAGCGACCGGTTCGACGTCCAGTCGGCGAGGTCGGCGAGCAGGGCCACGTGCTCGCGTTCGAGGGCGAGAGCCAGGCGGATGCCATCGGCAAGGCGTGTGCGCTCGTCGGCGCCGGCCAAGGTCAGGTACTGCGCCAGGACTGCCCGCAGGTCCGGCTCGGCAAGCAGGGGCGTCGAGCCGAGCAGCAGGTCGTCGACCGCGAGCGCGTGGAAGACGTAGTGCACGCCGACGAGTTCCGGCAGGAAGTTCGCCGGCAGGCGAGAAAGTGCCAAGTAGAAGCAAGCGTGCAGTGCGGTGAGCGGCCGGGCGCCGGCGGCGTTGAGGAAGCTCGCAGCGCCGACCTCGGGAAGCCGGATGCCGGCATCCTCCAGCGCGCGCCGTCGCAGATGCTGGGCCGAACGCAGCGGGCTGCCGGAGCCGCGGAGCACGAAGTACTGCGCGAACAGCTGGTTGACGACGACGGACGGCTGGGTCGCGGGCTGGGAGAGGACGTCGAGCCAGCAGCCGCCGAGCTGACCGAGCACGGCACGTTGGCGCAGGACTGCTTCGCGCGCCTCGGGAGCGATGGACGCGAGGGTGTCGATGGTGGCGCGCAGGTCATCGCGGGCAGCTGCGACCTGGGACGCGATGAGGTCGGCAGCTCCGGCGAAGGCCGCGGCCTCGGAGCGGCTCGATTCCAGGAAGGCCTGCAAGATGTGCCGCGCCGCGAGCAGGACTGATTCAGACTCCTGATCCCGCAGCAGTCGCCGGAACAGCGCCTCAGGCTCCAGCGCCAGCAATGCCTTCGCCTCATCACGCGCGGCCGGGCTGAACTCGAAGGGGCGGCGCGGCACCGAGGCCATCGCGTCCGGCAGCTCGAACACAGACATCGTCAACCACCCATCCGCTGCAAGAGCACGCCGATCCGCGACCCCGGGACGCTCGCCGCCAGCATGTAGTGCCCACCGGAGCGCACCTCGCCGGCGGCGGCACGGTCTGCCAGGTTGATCAGCGGGTCGGCTGCGAAGCAGTGTCCGTTCCGGCTGATGTTCTCCTGGTAGAGCTGCTCGGCGCTGAAGCCGGCCTGGCGCTCCTTCATCACCACCAGCGGCGTGAACAGGTTCAGGTGCATCAGGCCGGCGACGTCACCGAGTTTCATCGCGTGCGGCGTCAGGAGCCGTTCGTTGACCTGCCGAGCCAGGTCGGAGCTGATCTCGTGGCTCGCGCCGAGGGTCGCGGTGTCCTGAGCGGCAGCACAGCCGAGCACCCGGTAGGCGTCCGGCCCTTCCTCGTCCGCCGAGACCACACAACTCGCCGCGCCGTCGCAGAACAACGCGAAGCTGCCCATGCGGTCGTCCTCGTCGGCGACCCGGTCGGTCGTGACGCACAGAATCCTTCGATACCGGCCCGCCGCCACGAATGCGCTCGCCAGATCCAACGCGGCCAACAGGTTCACGCACCGGTTCAGCGTCTGCCCGTAGTACGGGATGTCGCCGAGCCCGAGCCCGCTGATCACCGTTCCCACGAATCGGCCGTGGTCCTCGGAAGGCACCGGGATCCGCGTCGAGCACAGCATGAGCGCATCGATCGAAGACGGCTCCACCTGCGCCGTACGCAGCGTCGCCGCCGCGCTCGCGATCGCCAGCTCCGCCAAGCTCCGAGCGCTCCGGCGAAACGTCCCCCAGCCCCACAACTTCGGGTTCGGCGCCAACGCGAAGCGTGCGGCCTGGGCATCGAGGTTGGCGATGCCCGTGTGGTCGACCACCTCTTCGCCGAGCTCATAGCGCGGCCCGTGGAGGAACACCGACACTCAGATCACCTCAACATGTTGATCGGCAAGGACCACCTCGCGCAGCACATCGGTGACCGCGTCGGGCTGCTGCTCGAAGTAGAAGTGCCCGCCGTCGGCCCAGTGGTGGACCGGCGCGGCGCTCTCATGACGCCAGGGCACCAGCTGCGCGGGCCCGATATGCGGGTCCTGACGACCGTTGATCAGCGACAAGGGGACGGTCAGCTGCGCCGCCGGGCGGTACTCGTAGCCCACCGCCATCCGGAAGTCCGCTGTCAATCCGGGCAGCAGCAGGGCACGCACATCCTCATCGGCAGCGACCTCGGGAGTCAGCCCGCCGAAGAAGCAGATCGCCTCGGCGAACTCGCGCCCCTCCAGCTCAGCGATCGCCCGCACCCGCTTCGACGGCAGCAGCTCAGGGGCCGAACAACCGGACGCGACCAGGTGCCGCAGATCCGGCAGGTCCGCCAACTGCCGCGCGACCTCGAACGCGACCAGCGCGCCGAGGCTGTGCCCGAACAGGTACATGGGCCGGCCGTCGGCGGCGGCACGGATGGCGGCGGCAGCGCCGTCCACGTACTCGTCGAAAGTCGGCGCCGGCTCGTCCACCCGGTGCTCGCGCCCCGGCCGGCACACGGCCAGCAGCTGGGCGTCATCACGCAGAGCGCCCTGCCAAGCCAGCAAGGAATGGCTGCCCCCGCCCGCATGCGGGAAGCAGAAGATCCGAGCCGGCTGCCCGGCCGCCTCGCCGTGAGTGACGAACCACTCGGACCGCGCGTTCATGACGCCGCCACCGAAAAGCTCTGCGTCACCGACCGCGACGGGTCGCCGGGCCGCACGTGCAGCTCGCCGAGTCCAGGCCGCATGACGACCGCCGCGACGGTCCGCTCCCGGCGCACGTCCCCGGTGTCCGCGACACAGATCGGCGCCGCGGACATCAGCGCGAAGTGCTCCTCGGGAGCCGCATCCGCGGGAAGGGACGCGAGAGCCGCCTGGCAGGCCTTGAGCCGCAGCGACGAGGAGTTGCGAGCGAAGACGTTGAGCTCGTCGTGGGGAACGAAGTCGGGATGCAGGAAGTGGTTGGTGTGCACCGGCTCCGGCGAGTCGACCACCCGGATCTCGTCGCCGAGTATCTCGACGTACACCGCCTTCGAAGCGTCGCACATCATCAGCGAACGCGAACTGGCCAGCCGCAGCCCCCGCAGAATCGCCACCGCGTCATCGACGCCGGCCGCGGTGTCCAGCAGGTGCCGGATCGCGAGGTACGGCGGCAGGCCAGGACGCCAATCGCCGCCGAGCACCAGATTCAGCCCGACCGCCAAGCCGTCGCTGTTGATCCCCAGGTAGCCGAGCAGGCCGCCGAAACTCAGCACCAGCGAACGCCGTCCCGAACCCGGACGGGCGACGTCGAGCACTGAGATCTGGTCGTCCAGGTCGCCGTTGAGGTCCACGGTCTGCGCCAGCACGGCCGGGCCGGGTCGCGAAACCGCAGCGCGCGCGTAGGTGGTGCAGTCCCCCATCGTCGGGATCTTGCTGTATCCCATGATCTCGCGCCGCGCCTGCAACAGCAGCGCTTGTTCGTAGCTGATATCAGCACCCTGCGCCAGGCCGCGCAGCTCCTCGGCCAGATCCGGCGTCTGCGCGCTGATGGCGTCCGAGAAGGCAGCCAGCCGCGGTCCCAGCGAAGCCAGCGTCACCGGCTCGGGCAGGATCCGATCGAGCCGCGTCAGCCCGTCGTCGAGAAAGGCGTGCAGCGCCTCGGACAAAGCCGCGCCGTGCTGGTGGCCGGCCGAGAACGGGTCTCCATGAGCCCTGATATAGGGGACGCTCAAGACGCTCGTGTCCGTCATGCCGAGTCACCCGTCATCCCCAGCAGATGATCACGCACCGAAGGCCATTCGCCCCGCACCACGCTGAAGAACACCGCATCACGCCGCCGCCCACCCGGCATCGGGTTGAAGCTGCGCAGCGTGCCCTCCTCCGTCGCGCCGATCTTCTTCAGCGCGCGAAGAGCCTTGCCGTTGAGCCGGTCGGTCTTGAACTCCACCCGCTCCACGCCCATGCGCTCGAAGGCGTGCTCCAGCATCAGGAACTTGGCCCACCGGTTGATCCCGCGTCCCTGGAACTCCGTGCCCAGCCACGACCAGCCGATCTCCAGCCGGCCGTCGCGCTCGGCGAGGTTGCCGAAGCTCATGCTCCCGGCCGTGAGCCCCTTCGCCTTGTCCGTGATGCAGTAAGCAACCCTGAGCCCGGCCGCGCGGTCGGCCAGCGCCGCGTCGAAGAACGCGTCGAACTCCGCATCGGTGTCGATCCGCGTGACGAAGTAGTCCCAGATCTGCGGGTCCATCGCCAGATCGTGCAGCGCCGCGCGATCCGTCTCGGCGACCGGCCGCAGCCGCACGTGCTCGTTCTCCAGCGTCGTCGCCGCGATGTCGGCCCACGTCATCTCAGTTCTCCCCTCCGGCGTGCGCGGCCAGCGCCGCCACCACGTCCCCCAGCGTCCGCATCGCGGCCACGTCGGCCTCGGTGAAGGCCGACAGGCCCACCCCGGTCTCGTCGCAGACCGCCATCAGGAACAGCACCTTGTTCAGCGAGGTCAGCCCGTATCCGTTGCCCAGGTCCAGGTCCAGGTCGAAGTCGGCCGGGGCGAGGTCCGAGGCCAGCACCCGGGCGAGGTTGTCGCGGGCGGTGCCGGCTATGTCCATCTCCACGTGCACGGTGTCTCCGTCGGTCGTTGTCATCGGGTTCTGATCCAATCGGCGATCTCCCCCACCTGCGGCGGCCGCAGGAAGGAGTAGTGGTCGGCGGACACGGGAAGCAGGGTGCTGCTTTCCCCGAGCAGGCGGGTCCAGTCCGGTTGGACGGCCGCGTTGGGCGATCGCGAAGCGCTGATGAGCAGGGTCCGGGCACGCAACGCGGCATCCGGCCGGAAACCCGCGACCAGGGCGGTGTTCGCCTTGAACACCTCGAAGCGCCGCTCGATCTGGCCGCGGACGGTGTCCAGGTCATCGGTCTCCCCCGCGACCCGCCGAGCCAGCCGGTCCAGGTGATCCTGATGGTCCCCGTGATCAGCGCTGTCCGCGCTGTCGGCGCCGTTCGTCTCCCAGCCGAGGGCCTGCGCGGCGTCGGCGGCGAAGCGTGCCGCCAGAACGCCTTCCGGCTCGCAACGCTCGGGCAGTGCGAAAGGCGCGTCCAGCAGCACCAGCTGCGCCACGTCCCGCCCGAGATCTTCCAGCCGCCGCGCGATCTCGTACGCCACCAGGCCACCCATCGACCACCCGGCCAGCCGGTACGGCCCTTCGGGTTGCGCGGCGAGGATCGCGTCCAGATACGAGGCCACCATGGCCTCGAGCGAGGCGGCGGGTGTGGTGCCCTCCGCGAGCCCAGCCGCTTGCATGCCGTAGACCTGGAAGGCGTCGGCCAGACATGCGGCCAGCGGCGCATACGGATGAACCGTTCCGCCGATCGCGTGCACGATGAACAGCGGCGCCGAACCGGCACCTTCGCTGAGTTCGACGAGCGGACCGCTGCCGGCCACCCGCGCGGCGCCACCGGCCTGCTCGATCCGGGCCGCCAGCCGCCGCACGGTCGGCGCCAGGAAGACCGCGGTGACCGCGATGTCGACGCCGAACTCCCGATGGATGCGCGTGACCAGCTGCATGGCCTGGAGCGAATTGCCGCCGAGCTCGAAGAAGCCCTGGTCCACACTCACCCGGGGCAGACGGAGCAACCGCGTATAGATGTCGGCCAGCCTCTGCTCGGTCGGCGTCGCCGGAGCCACACCCCGCGTCCCGCTCTCGGTCGCGGCTTCGGCCGGCTTCACCGGCGGCAGGGCCGCGCGGTCGACCTTTCCGCTGGCGTTGAGCGGGAAGGAGTCGAGCATCACCAGGTGCGCCGGGATCATGTAGCCGGGCAGCCCTTCGGCCAGGTGCCGGCGCAACTCGGCCGGATCGGCGACGGGACCAGCAGATCCGGCAGATCCGGCAGTCCGCGGCCGGACGTACCCGACGAGCATCTTCTGCCCGGCCGTGTCCTCGGCCGTGATCACGACAACCTGTGCGACGTCGGGGTGCGCCATGAGGGCCGTCTCGATCTCGCCGAGCTCGACTCGCAGCCCTCTGATTTTGACCTGGCCGTCCCGCCGGCCGAGGTATGCGATGTTCCCGTCCGGCAGGCGGCGCACCAAGTCGCCGGTCTTGTAGAGCCGCGCGCCGGGCTCGTCACGGAAAGGGTCCGGAACGAACCGCTGCTCGGTCAGCTCCGGGGCGTTCAGATACCCGCGCGCCACGCCCGCCCCGCCGAGGTACAGCTCGCCGACCACTCCCACCGGCACCGGATTCAGGTGGGAATCGAGCACATAAGCCTGCTGATTCGCAACGGGCAGCCCGATCGGCGGCGGCACCACCGAACGACCGAGCTCTGCGAAAGTCGCGATCACCGTGTCCTCGGTCGGGCCATAGCCGTTGACCAAGCGCAGACCAGGACGCGACCAAGCCCGCTCCAACTCGGCCGGGAACTCCTCCCCGGCACCCATCAACATCCGCAGCCGGGGAAACCGTTCGCCGGTCAGCAGATTCATCACCGCGGGCGGGAGACAGGCGAACGTCACCTCACGGTCCCGGATCAGCGCCGCCAATCGGGGCGGCGACAGCCGCACCTGGCTGGAAGCCACAACGGCACGCGCGCCGGACAGCAACGCGGTGAACATGTCCATCACCGACACGTCGAAGTTCAACGACGCGAACTGCAACACCCGGTCCGCCGGTCCCACCTGCCACTGCCGCACCATGCCCAGCGCGTGGTTGACCACCTGCCGGTGCTCGACCACCACGCCCTTCGGCCGTCCGGTCGAACCCGACGTGTAGATGGCGTACGCCGCGTTCGCCGGCTGCACCGCGAAGCCGGGGTTCGCACCGTCGAGCTCGCCGATCCGCTCCCACTCCTGATCGATCGGCAGCACATCGGCCCCGGTGGCCGGCAGCGCGGCGACCCCGGCGTCGTCCGCGACCAGGACCGGCATCGCGGTGTCGGCCATCATGTACGCCAGGCGCTCGGCCGGCAGCGCCGGGTCCAGCGGCACGTACGCACCGCCGGCCTTCATGATCCCGAGAAGCACCGCCAGCCGGCGCGTCGAAGGGGCCATGCTCACCCCGACGAAGACCTCCGGACCGACGCCGGACGCGTGCAACCGCCGCGCGATCCGGTTCGCCTGCGCGTTCAGCTCCGCATAGGGCACGACATCGGCGTCGAGCTCGGCCGCGGCCCCCTCCGGCGTCCGGTCCACCTGCCGTTCGAAATGCTCATGCACGCACCCCGTCGGCAGCTCCACCCGCGTGCTGTTCCACTCCACCAGCTCACGCCGACGCTCGGCCTCGGTCAGCACAGGGACCTGCGACACCCGCCGCGTGACGTCGGCGGCCATGCCCTCCAGCAGCACCGCGAGATTGCCCAGCATCCGCCGCACCGTCGAGCGGTCGAACAACGCCGAGGCGTAGGCCAGCTCGGCCTGGAGCCCGCCGTCCACGACCCGGGTGACCAGCGTCAGCTCGAACTTCGCGGTGTTCGGCTCGGCCGGCGGCCCGATCTCCTCGAACTCCACGCCGTCGGCGGCCGCGATCGGGCCGTCGCCGGGCTCCACGTGCGTCACCAGCGCCTGGACGACCGGCCCGCGGCTCGGGTCCCGCTCCACCCGCAGGGCCTCGACCAGTTTGGCGAACGGCAACTCCTGGTGCGCGTACGCCTCGACCGTCGCCGCGCGCAGGTGGGCGATCAGCTCCCTGATCGTCGGGTCCGCCGACAGGTCGGCGCGGATCGGCAGGGTGTTGACGAAGTAGCCGATCAGCGGCGCCAGCTCCGCGCGGCCGCGATTCGCGCTGAGCGTACCGACCACGACGTCGTCCTGGCCGGAGTACCGGTGCAGCAACACCACGAACGCGGCCATCAGCACCACGCTCGGCGTCGTGCCCTCGGCGCTGCTCAGCGCCTGGACCCCGGCCAGCGCGCCGGCGCCGAGGTCCAACCGTTCCACGCCGCCTTCCTGGGCGATCAGCGTCGGCCGCGGCCGGTCCGTGGGCAGGTCCAGGTCGGGGGCTCCGGCAAGGGTCCGGCGCCAGTGGTCGTGCAGTCCGTCCAGCACCGGCCCGGTCAGGCGCTCGCGCTCCCACAGCGCGACGTCGGCGACCTGCACCGGCAACTCAGGCAGCTGCGACGCGTGGCCGGTCACCTGTGCCTCGTAGAGCGCGGCGACCTCACGCAGCAGCACCCCGGCCGACCACCCGTCGAACACGATGTGGTGCACCACGGCGACCAGCACGTGCTCGTCCGGGGCCGTCCGGGCCAGCTCGAACCGGATCAACGGGCCCTGGGACAGATCGAACGGCCGGTCCCAGGCGGCGCGGACCAGATCCCGCAACCGGGCCTGCGCGGCCTCCGGGCCCGCATCGGCACCAGCACCGGCACCAGCCAGATCGAGCAACGGCAGGTCGATGCACTCCGGCTCACCGATCTCCTGATGCGGATCGCCCTCGGCATCACTGACGAAACGGGTCCGCAGCGCCTCGTGCCGCTCGACCACCGCCTCCAACGCGCGCGCCAACGCCGGGACGTCGAGCGGCCCGCGGATCCGCAGCGTGCACGGGATGTTGTACGTCGAAAGCCCCGGCTCGAACCGGTCGAGGAACCACAGCTGTTCCTGCCCGAACGACAACGGCAGGCCCCTGGTTCCGGCGCCGGTGCCCGTGCCGGAACCGGCGTGGGCCGGCCGCCGGGGGATGCCGGTGGGCGTGCTCTGCCGCCCCTGGCGCAGCCGGGCGATCAACAACGCCCGTTGGGATTCGGACAACATTCAGCTTCCCCTTTCTTCTCATCGACAGCGGAGTCGAGGGCGGACAGCACGGCCGCGGTCTCCTCGTCGGAGAGCCCTTCCAAGCCGTCCGGGCCGAGGTCCGCGTCCTGCATGCCGTGTTCGTCGCGCAGGACCGCGGCCAGATCCCGCGGGGAAGGAGCGCGGAAGACCGACGCGACCGCCATGTCGACCGCCAGCTCCTCCCGCAGCAGCACGACCAGCCGCATCGCCAACAGCGAGGTACCGCCGACGTCGAAGAACGCGTCCTCGACGCCCACGCGGTCGCGGCCGAGCAGGCCGGCATACATGTCGGCGAGCGCCGTCTCCAGCAACGTGCCCGGCGCCCCCTGATCGGCCGCACTGTCCGTGTGGGCCGGGGCCGGGGCGGGCAGCGCCGAACGGTCGATCTTGCCGCTGGCATTGAGCGCGAAGCCCTCCACCACGGCCAAGTGCGGCGGGATCATGTATCCGGGGAGCTGCCGGGCCAGGTGCCGGCGCAGGTCGGCGAGATCGAGGCCGGAGCCGGGGCCGGAGCCGCGGGGCACCGGACGCACGTAGCCGACCAGGTGCTTGCCCTCGGCCGCGTTCTCCGCCACGATCACCACCGCCTGGGCGACGGCCGGGTACGCGGTCAGCGCCGCCTCCACGTCGCCGAGCTCGACCCGCAGCCCGCCGTTGATCTTGACCTGGCTGTCGAAGCGGCCGAGGAACACGATGGTGCCGTCCGGCAGGCGCCGCACGCGGTCGCCGGTCTTGTACAGCCGGGCCCCGGGCACCTCGCCGCACCGGAACGGGTCCGGGATGAAGCGCTCCCCGGTCAGTTCCGGAGCGTTGAGATACCCGCGCGCGACCCCGGCCCCGCCGAGATACAGCTCGCCGGCGACCCCCACCGGCACCGGGTCCAGGTTCCGGTCGAGCACATAAGCCTGCTGATTCGCTGCCGGCAGCCCGATCGGCGGCGGTACCACGGAACCGTCGAGCTCCGCGAAGGTGGCGATCACCGTGTCCTCGGTCGGACCGTAGCCGTTCACCAGACGCAGCCCGGGACGCAGCCAGGCGCGCTCCAGCTCGGCCGGGAACTCCTCTCCGGCCGCCATCAGCATCCGCAGACGGGGGAACTGCTCGCCGGTCAGCAGGTTCAGCACAGCGGGCGGCAGGCAGGCGATAGTGACTTCGCGGTCCCGGATCAGCGCCGCCAATCGGGACGGGGACAGCCGCACTTCGTCGGAGGCCACGACGGCCCGCGCTCCGGACAGCAGGGCGGTGAACATGTCCATCACCGACACGTCGAAGGTCAACGCCGCGAACTGCAACACCCGGTCCGCCGGGCCGACCAGCCACTGCTCGGCCATGCCCAGCGCGTGGTTGACCACCTGCCGGTGCTCGACCACCACTCCTTTGGGCCGCCCCGTCGACCCCGACGTGTAGAGGACGTAGGCGGCGCTCGACGGCTCGACCGCGAGCTTGGGGTTCCAGCCGTCGAGCAGCGCGATCTGCTCCCACTCGGCGTCGATCGACACCACCTCGGCGGCGATCTGTGTCCGAGCAGAGGCCTGTGTCCGAGCACAGACCTGTGTCCGAGCAGACTGTGCCCGGGCGAGAACCGGTGGCAGAGCCGCCACGCCCGCCTCGTCCGCGACGACGACGAGTACCCCGGCGTCGGCCGCCATGTACTCCAGGCGCTCGGCGGGCAGCGCCGCGTCCAGCGGCACGTAGGCACTCCCGGACTTCAGGATCCCCAGCAGCACCGCCAGCCGGCGCGTCGAAGGGGCCATACAGACCCCGACCAGCACCTCCGGCCCGGCGCCGGCGGCCCGCAACCGGCGCGCGATCCGGTTGGCCTGCGCGTTGAGCTGCGCGTACGTCACCGCGCCGGCGCCGTGCTCGGCCGCCACACCGTCCGGACAGCACTCCACCTGGCGTTCGAAGTACTCGTGCACGGACCCCGAGGGCAGCTCGACCCGTGTGCTGTTCCACTCGACCAGCTCGCGCCGCCGCTCCGCCTCGGTCAGCAGCGGAAGCCGCGAGACCGGCGAGCCGGCGTCGGCCACCGCCCCGGCCAGCAGTACCCCGAAGTTGCCCAGCATCCGGCGCGCCGTCGAGCGGTCGAACAACGCCGAGGCGAAGGACAGCTCGATCCAGAGCCGATCGGCGCGGGCCTGCGCGAAGAAGGCGAGGTCGAACTTGGCGGCCGGCAGGTCGATGTGCTCGGGGACGGCCGTGACGGAGCCCAGCCGGATCCGCGGCTCGGCCTCGCCGAAGGTGAACGAGACCTGGAACACCGGCGAGCGGCTGGCGTCGCGGCGCACGCCGAGTTCCTCGACCAGCCTGCCGAACGGCAGCTCCTGGTGCGCGTACGCGGCGATGGCCGTCTCGCGGACCCGGCCGAGCAGGTCGCGGAACGCCGGGTCGCCGGACAGGTCGGCGCGGATCGGCAGGGTGTTGACCAGGTAGCCGATCAGCGGCGCCAGCTCGGCGCGGCCGCGATTCGCGCTGAGCGTGCCGATCACGACGTCGTCCTGGCCCGAGTACCGGTGCAGCAGCACCAGCAGCGCCGTGATCAGCACGACGAACGGTGTGGTCTGCTCCCGGCGCGCGAGCCCGCCGATCCCCTGCCACACCTCGGCGCCGAGATCGAGGCGCTCCACGCCGCCCTCGAACCCGTCGACCGGCGGCCGGGGCCGGTCGGTGGGCAGTTGCAGCGTCTCGAACCCGGCCAGGGTCGCGCGCCAGTAGCCGGCGGCTTCGGCGAGCGCCGTGCCGCCTGCTCGCTCGCGCTCCCACAAGGCGACGTCGGCGGGTTGCACCGCGAGCGGCGGCAGCTCGGCCCGCTGTCCGCCGGCCTCGGCCCGGTAGAACGTGCCGAGTTCGTCCAGGAACACGCCGAACGAGGCCGCGTCGAAGACGATGTGGTGCACGACCAGGATCAGCATCCACTCCCGCACGTCGAGGCGGACCAGCGTGGCGCGCAAGAGGCTGCCCTCGGCCAGGCAGAACGGCGTCAGCGCCTCCCGGCGCGCCGTCCGCTCCAGCTGCTTGTCCCGCTCGTCGGGCTCCAGGTGCGACAGGTCCACCTTGCTCAGCACGCCCCCGGACGGCTCGGCCACCTCCTGGACCGGCCGGCCCGCGGGCCCGGTCACGAACCGCGTGCGCAGCGCCTCGTGCCGCTCGACCAGCGCGTCCAGGGCCCGGCCGAGCGCCGCGACGTCGAGCGGGCCGGTGAACCGCAGCGCCTGCGGGATGTTGTACGTGGGCTCGTTCGGAGCGAAGTGGTCCAGGAACCACAGCTGCTCCTGGCCGAAGGACAACGGGAGCGGGCCCGCGTCCGGCGCGCGCCGCGGGATGCCGGCCGCGGCCGCGGTCCGGCCCTGGCGCAGGCGCGCGGCGTAAGCCGCGCGCTGGGCGTCGGTCAGCATCAGCGCGGCTCCGGTCCGGCGTCTTCGAGAGCTGCGTCATCGAGGTCCACGTCGTCCAGGCCCTGCCGCTCCCGCAGGAACACGGCGAGCTGCCGGGCGGCCGGTGCCTGGAAGACGGCGGTCACGTCGATGTCCACGGCCAGGTCCGAGCGCAGCCGGGCGACCAGCCGCATCGCCTGCAGGGAGTTGCCGCCGAGGTCGAAGAAGCCGTCGTCGACGCCGACCCGTTCCCGGTGCAGGAGCCCGGCGTACATGTCGGTCAGGACCGCTTCGAGGATGGTGCGCGGGGCGACGAACTCGGCCGCCGCCGGGCCCTGCGCCGCCTCGACGGCCGGCAGGGCCTTGCGGTCGATCTTGCCGTTGGCGGTCAGCGGGATCGCGTCCACCGCCAGCACAGCGGCCGGGACCATGGCGGCCGGCAGGCGCGTGGCCAGGTACTGGCGCAGCTGCGCGACGTTCACCGCCGGCTGTCCCGGCACGCCGCGCACGTACCCCACCAGCTGCTTGTGGCCGGCCCGGTCCTCGGACACCACCACGACGGCCTGCTCCACCGCCTCGTGGGCGACCAGGGCCGCCTCGATCTCGCCGAGCTCGATCCGGATGCCCCTGATCTTCACCTGGCCGTCGATCCGGCCGACGAAGACGATCGTGCCGTCGGGGTTGCGGCGGACCAGGTCGCCGGTCTTGTACAGGCGCGCGCCGGGCACTTCGGCGCCGCGGAACGGATCGGGGATGAAGCGCTGCTCGGTCAGCTCCGGGGCGTTCAGGTAGCCGCGGGTCACGCCGGCCCCGCCGACGTGCAGCTCGCCGACCACGCCGACCGGGACCGGGTTGAGCCACCGGTCCAGCACGTAGGCCTGGTAGTTGGGCTTCGGGCGGCCGATCGGCGGCGGGAAGATCGAGCCGTCGATCTCCATGAAGGTGGAGCCGATCGCGGCCTCGGTGGGTCCGTAGCCGTTGTAGAAGTGCAGACTCGGACGCAGCCAGCGGCGCACCAGCTCGGCCGGGAGCTCCTCCCCGGCGGACAGCAGGATCCGCAGATCCGGGAACTCCTCGCCGGTCAGCAGGCTGACCACGGCCGGAGGCAGGCAGGCGAAGCTCACCTTCCGGTCGCGGATCAGGTCGGCCAGCCGCGGCGGGGCCATCAGCGTCTCCTTGCCGGCCAGGACGGCCCGCGCGCCGGAGAGCAGGGTCATGAACATGTCCATCACGGACACGTCGAAGTTCAGCGAGGCGAACTGGAGCACGCGGTCCTCGGGGCCGACCTGCCAGGGCCCGAGCATGCCGAGCAGGAAGTTCACCGCGTGCCGGTGTTCGACCATGACGCCCTTCGGCTGGCCGGTCGAGCCGGAGGTGTAGATGACGTAGGCGATGTTCGAGGTCTGCACCGGGTAGCCGGGGTTCTCGGACTCGAGCTTGGCCAGGTGCTCCCACTCCTGGTCGATGGCCACGATCTCGGCCGAGGCCTGCGCCTGGTCCAGCACCGGCTCGAGCGCCGCGGCTCCCGCCTCGTCGGCCACGATCACCGGCATCGCGGTGTCGCTGACCATGAAGGCGAGCCGTTCGGCCGGCAGCGCCGGGTCGAGCGGTACGTATCCGCTGCCCGCCTTCATGATGCCGAGCAGGACCGCCAGGCGCTCGATCGAGGGGGCCATCGCGACGCCGACGAGGACCTCCGGCCCGGCTCCGGACTCGCGCAGGCGGCGGGCGACCTGGTTGGCCCTGGCGTTGAGCTGCGCGTAGGTGAGGGTCTCGCCGTCGAGTTCGGCCGCGACCGCGTCCGGGGTGCGCTCGACCTGGCGCTCGAAACCCTCGTGGATGCAGACGTCCGGCAGCTCGGTGGCGGTGTCGTTCCACTCGATGACCTCGCGCCGCCATTCGGCCTCGGTGAGGATCGGCAGGGCCGACAGCCGCTGCGACGGATCGGCGGTCACCGCGGCGAGCAGGACCCCGACGTGGCCCAGGATGCGCTCGGCGCTCGGCGGGTCGTACAGGCCGGTGTCGTAGGTGAGGCGGAGCCAGAGTTCGTCCTCGCCGAGTCCGTCGGCCCGGACCTGCGCGGCGAAGTCGAGATCGAACTTGGCGGCCGGCAGGTCGACACCCTCGACCCGCATCCGCACGCCGCCGGCTTCGAGCTCCGGCAGGGCCTCGGCGAAGGTCAGGCCGACCTGGAAGATCGGGGCCCGGCTGGTGTCGCGCTCGACCGGGACCTCCTCGACCAGGCGCGCGAACGGCAGGCCCTGGTGCTCGCGGGCCCGCTGCGCGCTCTGGCCGACGCGCGCCAGCAGATCGCGGAACTCCGGGTCGCCGGAAAGGTCGGAGCGGATCGGCAGGGTGTTGACGAGAAAGCCGATCAGGGGCTTCAGGGCGGCCGGGCCCCGGTCGGCGGCGGCCGTGCCGATGACGATGTCGTCCTGGCCGGTGTAGCGGTGGAGCAGGACCTGGATCGTCGCGGTCAGGATCTCGTGCTCGGCGACTCCCTGCCGGCCGCTCAAGGTCCTGAGTCCGGACAGGGCCTCGGCGCCGAGGTTCAGCCACCGGACCGCGCCGTGGTGGCCGACGACCAGCGGACGCGGCCGGTCGGCGGGGAGCTGCGCGGTTTGCAGGCCGTCGAGTTCGGCGCGCCAGAACCGGACCAGGGTGTCCAGGGTGGCGCCTTGCAGCTGCTCGCGTTCCCAGAGGGCGACGTCCGCCGGCTGTACGTCCAGCGGGGCCAGCGCGGCCGGCGTTCCCGCCACCGCTGCCTCGTAGAGCGCGGCCAGGTCGGTGAGCAGGACGCCGATCGAGTGCGCGTCGAAGACGACGTGATGGGTGACCAGCAGGAGGTCGTGCTCTTCCGCGCTGTGGCGGATCAGCTGAGCCCGCAGCATGGGGCCGCGGTCCAGTGCGAACGGCTGAGTCGGTTCCTGCTCGGCGGTGAGGTCGATGTGCCCGGGTTCGTCGACGACCTGGACCGGATGGCCCTCGTCGTCGCTCACGAACCTGGTGCGAAGCGCCTCGTGCCGCGCGAGGAGACCGTCGAGCGCGCGTTCCAGTGCCGCCGTGTCGAGCGGACCGCGCAGCCGCACCACGTGGGGGACGTTGTAGGTCGGCAGGCCGGCGTGGAACTGCTCGATGAACCAGAGCTGCTCCTGGTTGAACGACAGCGGGAGCTCGCCGGCGCGATCGCCTCGCGCCGCTATGTCAGTGGTGAGCATCTGTGGTCGCTCCGTCCTCGTCCAGGGTGGGCATGGTCTTGAGCCGGTAGGTCTGCGAGAAGACGACCCACAGGAACGGGGTCGTGATCAGGACCGCGATGATCACCAGCGCCGAGCGCAGTCCGACGGCCTGGCCGAGCACCCCGGACAGGGTCGCGCCGATCGGCAGCGTGCCGAGCACGACCAGGCGGTAGCTGGCGTTCACCCGCCCGAGCAGGCGGTTCGGGGTGACGCTCTGGCGCAGGGTGATGACGTTGACGTTGAACATCAGCATCCCGAAGCCGTAGACGAACTCGGTGGCGACCAGGATCGCCATCGACCCCGCGCTGGAGCTGCGCGGGATCAGCAGCAGCAGCGGGCACAGCGTCCCGGCGCCGATGCCGGCCGCCATCGTGCGGCCCAGGCCCAGGGCGTCGCGGATCCGGTTGGCGGACATCGAACCGCACACGCCGCCGACGGCGATCGCCCCGAGCACCACGCCCAGCTGGAACGGAGTGAGCAGCAGGTCCTTGATCGCGTAGACGACCAGGATGGTGATCAGGCCGCTCTGGAAGAGGTTGAACAGGCCGGTCTGGGTCAGCAGGCTCCGCAGGATCGGGGAGCCGAACACGGTGCGCACGCCCTCGGCGATCGAGCTGCGGACCGACTGCTGCTGCGGCTCCGGCGCCGGCTCGCGCCGGCGGATGGCGATCAGCCCGGCGGCGCAGCAGAAGTAGGAGACCGCGTCGGCGGTGAGCGTGGCCGGTGCGCTGATCGTCCCGATCAGCGCGCCGGCGATGCCGGGACCGGCGACCATGGCCAGCGACAGGCTGGTCTGCAGCCGGCTGTTGGTCGCGGCCAGGTGCCGGCGCTCGACCAGGCTCGGCACGTAGGAGAACATGCCGACCTCGGAGACCACGGAAAGCACCCCGGTCAGCAGGCACACCGCGTACAGCAGCCCCATGGACAGCACACCGGCCGAGGAGGCCAGCGGAATCAGCCCGACCAGCACGCCGCAGCCCAGCGCGGAGCCGATCAGGATCGGCCGCCGCCGGTACCGGTCCACCAGCACCCCGGCGAACAGGATGACCGCGACGACCGGCGCGGTGCGCGTGGCGTTGAGCAGGCCCACTTGGAAGACGCTGGCGTGCAGGGTCAGGACCGCGATCAAGGGGAGGGCGAACACGGTGATCTGGGTGCCGATCAGCGAGACGGTCTCGCCGGTCCAGAGTTTGACGAAGTCGAGGTTGCGCCAGACGCTGGTGGTTCCGGTTTCCGGCTCGGCTTCGGTTGTCTCGGCGCTCGGCGACGGCTCGACAGCGGTCGCGATCGGCGTGGTCGCAGCCGCCTGGCCGTCCACCCCGCCGTCCACCCCGCCATCCACCTCGCCGGACTCGCGAGGCTCCTGCTGTGTCAGGGCCATGTCAGGCCTCCTTCCCGGTGATCCGGTCGCGGTAGGCGTGGAAGATCTCCGCGCGCCGCGGCTTGAACTGCGAGGTCAGCAGACCGTTCTCGATGCTGAACCGGGGCTGCGCGACAACGACGCGGGCGATCTGCTCGTCCGCGGCCGCCTCGGCGTTGGCGCGCGCCACCTGCTCGGCGACAGCCGCCTCGTCCACCGGTCCTGCTGACGGTGAGACCACGGCGACCAGCCGCGTCTGGTCCGGGCAGAAGATGACGCACTCCTCGATCGCCGAGCCGCCGCGCAGGCGCTCCTCGATCGGGCGCACGATCACCTTGCGGCCGTTGTCCAGCACGATCGTGTCGTCGGCGCGGCCCTGGATGTACAAGAACCCGTCCCGGTCGAGGTAGCCCACGTCCCCGGTGCGCACCACGTCCCCGGGCAGGAACATCCGCTCGGACTCCCCCGGCGGGGCGTACTCGTAGCGATCGTTGACCGGGTACTCGCTGTGGATGCTGATCACGCCGTCCTGGTCGAACAGCACCTTCTTGCGCGGCAGGACCTGGCCGACGCTCCCCTCCCGATGCGCACCGGGATGGTTCTTCGCCACGATGCAGGCCTCGTTCAGGCCGTAGCCCTCGTACAGCGGCAATCCGGCATCGTCGGTGAAGAACCGAAGCATCGCCGCGCGCGCCGGCGCCGAGCCGGTCCACAGGTAGCGGATGCGGTCGCCGAACAGATCCTGAGCGGCAGAGCGCACCGCCTCGGCACCGGCCTCCGGGCCGGGCCCGGCCCGACGGGCCTGCCCCTCGATGTGCGCCATCGCGGCCTCATAGAACGCCGGGACACCCATCACCACCGTCGGCCGAACCCGCCGCAGCGATGGCAACGCCGCCTCGTACGTGCTGACCGTGACGTCGTGGCCGTAGGACAGCGCGGAGTAGATCCAGAACCGCTGCTGGAGCAGGGACAGCGGCAGGAAGATGAACAGATTGTCGTCCTCGCGGTGCTGGAACAGCTCCTGCACCGCACTCACCGAGCTGTCGATGCTGCCGGCGGTGGCGGCCAAGCCCTTCGGCTCGCCGGAGCTGCCCGACGTGAACTTGATCGTGGTCGGCTCGTCCGGCGCGAACCCCGGCGCCGGTGGGACCGACTCGCCGTACAGCGCCGCGATCTCGCTGATCGACCGAATCGCACCGCTGCCATCGTCGTCGAACGGCCGGTCGGTGAACAGCATCTTCAGGCCGTATTTGCCGGGCAGCGATTCGAGCTCGAACTTGCCGGGCTCGAACCCCGCTGTCACCACCTTCAAGCGCAGCGCCGCCAGATCGAGCAGCACCCACTCCAGGCTGTTCGCGGCCAGGATGCCGAGCCGGTCGCCCGCACCGAGGCCGAGCGCGGCCAGGCCGCCGGCCAGCCGTCCCGCCGCCTCGTGGAGCTCCGCGAGGTCCATGGACTGCGTGGATCCGAGGCGGACGAAGGAAATCTGATGGCCGCGCGCGACGGTGCCGCCGGCGGCATGGTTGACGATCGGGTCGATCACGACGCCCTCCCCGCGGCCGCGGCCTCGACATGAGCCGCCATGGCACGCACCGTCCGCATCTCGTGCATCCGCTCCAACGTGATCCCGACGCCGAATTCCTTGCGCACCTTGGTGAGAATCCGTGCCGCGGCCAGCGATTCACCGCCGAGCTCGTAGAAGTCGAGGTCCGGCGCGATGGATTCCTCGGGGACGCGCAACACCGACGCCCACAAGCCGCTGATCGCTTGTTCGAGCTCTGTGTTCGCCCTCGCCCCAGCACTGTCACGGCCCACAGCCGACGGCGCGGCGGCGAGCAACGCGGCCCGATCGATCTTGCCGTTCCGAGTGAGCGGCAGGCTCTCGTGCCACACGAGCGAGGACGGCGTCATGTACGCCGGCAAGTGCTCGCCGAGCCGAGTGCGGATCGATGCCACGTCCGGGCGCGAGTCACCAGCAGCGACCAGGTGCGCCACCAACCGGTCCCCCGACGCGCCGGACTGGCACACCACGACCGCCTCCTTGATCTCATCGATCGCGGCCAGGCGTGTCTCCACCTCGCCGGCCTCGACGCGGTAACCGTTGACCTTCAACTGGAAGTCGCCGCGTCCTTGGATCGCGATCTCGCCGTCGGGCAGATAGCAGCCGAGGTCGCCGGTGCGGTAGAGCCGCACGCCACGGCGCTCGTCGTCGAAGAAGCGTTCGGCGGTGCGCGCCGCGTCGCCCCAGTAGCCGCGCGCCAGACCCGTTCCGGCGGCGCAGATCTCGCCGGTGACCCAGTCCGGGGCGTCGAGGCCGTCGGCGTCCAGGATGTACGCCTGGTTGTTGGCGTTCGGCCGGCCGTACGGGATGCTGCGCGAGCCGTCCTCGTCCCGGCCGACGGGGTGCGAGATGTTCCAGATCGTGGTCTCGGTGGGACCGCCGAGCGAGATCACGGACAGGTCGTCCTTGAGCCGCCACAGCCTCGCCGGAAGCTCCGGCGGGATCCGGTCCCCGCTCATCATCACCAGGCGCAAGGCACCCAGCGGACCGTCCCCGTCGGTCTCCCCGGTCGCAGCCTGCTCACACAGCAGCCCCACGATCGCCGGCACCGAGTTCCACACGGTGACCCCGAACTGGGCGCACAACGCCAGCCAGTGCGCCGGGTCGGCAGCCCGGTCGGCGTCCGGCAGCACGATCGCGGCACCCGCGGACAGCGCGCCGAAGACGTCGTACACGGACAGGTCGAAGTTGAACGCGCTGATCCCGAAGAACCGGTCCTGCGCCCCGACGGCGAACCGCGCGTTGCAGTCGGCCACGACGTTGGCCACGCTGCGGTGGCTGATCATGACCCCCTTCGGCTCACCGGTCGTCCCGGAGGTGTAGAGCACGTAGGCGAGGTCGTCGGGCCCGGCACCGTCGGGCGGCGCCGGCAAGGACTCGCCGGCCGCGGGCCCGGTCGCGTCCAGCGCCAGGACCTCGGTATCAGGCTCCTGCCACCCGGCGTTGGTCAGGACGCACCGCACCCGGCCGTCGCGCAGCATGTACCGCTTGCGCTCCTCGGGCAGCGCCGCGTCGACAGGCAGATACGCGGCACCGGCCAGCAGCGTCGCCAGGATGCCGACGACCTGCTCCGGCCCTCGCGTCATCACCAGGCCGACGAGTTCGTCGCGCCCGACCCGCCGCGCCTGAAGCCAGGCCGCAGCCGAGCGGGCACGCCGGGACAGCTCGCCGTAGGTCATCGTGCCCTGAGACGTCAGGATCGCCGCGGCGTCCGGCGCCACCGCGGCCCGGGCCAGGAAGGCGTCCGGCAGCCGGACGTCGCCGGGTCGCGGCCGCGCGGTGTCGTTCGCGACCCGCCGCCGCTCCCGCTGCGCCTCGGGAAGCAGGTCGAAGGTGACCGCGTTCCAGGCCTCGTCAGCAAGCAGACTGTCGAGCAGCCTGTGGTACCCGGCGACCATGTCCTCGATCAGGCCCTCGGGGAACAGCCCGTCCACCGCGTCGAACTGGACGATCACCCCGCCGTGCTGCTCGAACGCGAACGCGTTGAGCCACAGCTGCGGCGTCTGGCTGCTGGTGGCGACCTCGGGGCCGAACAGCTCCAAGGCCGAGCCGTCGAGATCGGCCTGAACGTAGCCGATCGCGCTGTTGAACGTGTACGGCATCTGCGCCTGCCCGGCACCGGTCCGGCGCCCGAGCTCGCGCAGCACCTCGATCCCGTTGAAGTGCCGGTGGTCGAGATCCCGGCGCAGCCGGGCCTGCAACGCCTTGGCCCGCTCCTGGAAGGTGAGCTGCCGGTCGATCTCGACTTCCACCAGCAGCGTCTCGGAGAAGTTGCCGATCGCGTGGTCGATGCGCGGGTGGATCGGCGGACGGTTGGCCACGGTCGTGGTGAGCGTGAACCGGTTGCCCGCGCCCCAGCGGGCCAGCGTCTCGGAGTAGGCGGCGAGCAGCAGCACGGTCGGGGTCAGGCCCAGACCCGCGGCCCGCGACTTCACCGAGGCCCACGCCGCAGCGTCGAGCCGCGCGGAGTACTGCGTGAACCGGGTCACGGCGATCGCCGAAGGGCTCGTCCGCAGCGGCAGGTCCGGATGCGGCGCCAAGTCGTCGAGCCGATCGAGCCAGTACCTCCGCGACCGCTCGGCCGGCGCACGCGTGCGCGCCGTCTCCAGCGCGGCGATGTAGGCCTCGAACGACGCCTCCTCGCCGGAGTGGGCCTCGGCCCCGCTGTAGGCGGACCACCATTCCCGGAAGAACAGGAACATGCTGATGCCGTCCATGACCAGGCCGTCATGGCCCACGTGCAGCACCATGCGGTCGTCGGCCAGCAGCGTGACGTCGGCGGCCACCATCGGCGCACGGTCCGCGGGCAGCACCCGGTGTGACAGCTCCCTGCGCAGCGCGAGGCGGCGCAGGGTCTGACGCTCGGCGGACTGTCCGCGCAGGTCGAGCCGGCCGATCCGGATCTCGGCCGACTCCTGCTCGATCTGCCGGCCGTCGGCGGTGAACCGGGTACGCAGCATCCCGTGCCGTGCGACCACCGAGCGCAGCGCGCCTTCGAGCCGCTCCAGATCCCAGCAGCCCTCGATCTCGTGGTAGACGTGGCTGGCGACCCCGCCCAGCTCGACCGCGTCGCCGCGCCCGATCAGGTAGCCGCGCTGAAGCGGAGTGAGCGCGAAGCCCTCCGGCTCCGCCCGTCCGCTGAGGTAGCCGACCAGCTCGGGCTTGACGGCTTTGATCCGCCCGACCAGCTCCGGGTCCATCCGCTCCTTGGGGCCCTGCAGCCGCAGGTCGGACCCCGAGACCGTGACGCTCAGGCCGCGAGACTCGATCTCGGCCAGCACCTCCGTCACCTGGCTCACGCCGGCACCTCCGCGGCGAGGAAGGCGGCCAGCTCGGCGACGGTCCGCTCCCCCAGCAGGACGTCCACCGGCACGTCGACTCCCAGCTTCTCCAGGAGCTGATACTGCAGGGCGATGGACTGCATCGACTCCATACCGAGCGCCACGAGCGTGCTGCCGGCGACCGGCGCGTCCGGCGCCAGCAGCAGCGACTCCCGCACGCGGCCTGCGAGCCACGTCAGCACCTCGGAGTCCGCCGACGCCGACGCCGATGCCGCCGCCGACGCCGCCGGCTCGCCGAAGTACACCTGGCCGGCCAGGTCGATCTTGGTCCCGGCCGCGACCAGCGTCACCAGCTCCGGCCAGCGGTCCGGTTCCGGCACGTCCAGCGCCGCGGCGAGCCGCCCGGCAAAGCGCGGCATCACCGGCGCGGCGCCGGCCGCGAGCAGCTTGGCCGCGGCCAGTTCGAGCGCGATCGCCGTGCGCGCCTGGTCCCTGCGAGCCGCGACACCCGCGGCAGCGCGCTCGGAGTCGCGGAACACCACGGTGTCCCGCACGATGCCGTCGAGCGCCTCGGCGGCCTGCCGCAGCGAGAATCCGTCCTGCCCCAGCGCTCCGCTCAGCTCGGCCAGGCGCATGCCGAGGCGGGCGAAGAACGCGGTGTGCTCCGGCTGCCAGATGCCCGCGTCGGGGACCACCCCGCCGTACTCGTCCACGACGCGCGTGCCGAGGCCGTCGAGCCACGTCTGCCAGGTGCCGATCAGCGTCTCGTTCAGCGTGGCCTCGTAGTCGGCCGCCGAGTAGTTGGTCCGGCGGCCCTCGGGCCGGGTGCGCGCGAGGTGGAACCGGACCGCGTCCACGGTCTGCGGGTTGAGCACGTCCTTGCCCCACACCGCGTGGCGGCGGCTGGTGGAGAACTTGTCGAAGTCGAGCTCGTAGAACTCGTTGAGGTGGTAGTCGATGTCCGGGGCCCAGTCCGGGTGCGCGAGCTTGTACAGCGCCGGGGTGAGGATGCCGTGGTAGAAGCTGTTGTCGAAACCGAGGAAGTGCACGATCTTCCAGTCGGCCTGCGGCTCCTCGGCGCGCCAGTCCTCCCCCGTGCGGCGGCCGATCGCCTCGATGCCGTACAGGAAGCGGTAGGCCATGTCGATCCAGACCCAGATGACCTGGTCGTCGTCCGGCGCCTCGGCCGGCCGCGTGCCCCACTGCCCCGGGTGCGTGATCGCCAGGTCCATGCGCTCGCGCCGGGCCAAGCGCTCGGCGAGTTCCAGGACCCGGGCCGGGACCCGGCCGAGGCGGTGCGCGACGGCGATGTCCGGCATCACCTGGTGCAGGGCCAGCGAGTACCGGGTGAGCTCGCCGACGCGCGGCTCGGCGTCGGAGTCGGCGGAGCGCGGCTCGACGAGGTCGGCGCAGATGTTGGGCTCGCCACACTCCTCGCACATGTTCCCGCCGGTCCCGCTGCCGCAGGTGGGGCAGCCGCCGGAGACGTCGGGCTCGTACAGGTAGCGGCCCGTCGTGCCGTCGAACAGCGCCGGTGCGGACCGCCGATCGACCGCCGGGGACTTCGCGACGGCGGCGAAGAAGTCCTGCACGCCCTGCGTGTATCCGGGGTCTGCGTTCGACACGGTGTACTGGTCGACGCTGATGTCCATCAGCTTGTGGGTGGCCAGGATCTCGGCGCTGTAGTGCGCCGCGGTCTCGGCCGGGGTGCGTCCCTCGCGGCGTGCGGTGGACTCCACGTAGCTCTGGAAGTCGTCGCTGCCCGCGATGTGCCAGGCCTGCACGCCGTTCATCCGCTGGTACCGGACGAAGACGTCGGCGCCCAGATACGGCCCGGACAGGTGCCCGAGGTGCAGGTCCCCGTTCGGCGTGGTCGGCGAGGAGAAGACGAAGACCGGCCGGCGGTCGAAGGAGCGCCGCCCCGGAGCGATCGCGGCGCGCGCCGCACGGTCGGGGTTGCGCCAGTAGAACGTGGCGAACAGCAGGTCCTGCGCGCCGGTGTTCTCCAGGTGGTGGGTCTCGAAGGGCTCGAACTGGATCACCGAGCCCGGCTTGACCTGCCGGCGCTCGGAGTTCACGATCAGGTCGCCGTGCCCTGCGACGATCACGAAGGTCTCGATCTCGTCGTGCTGGTGCGCGTCCGACTGCCCGCCGGGCACGACGCGGCCCCAGCCGCCGCCGACGCCCCGCTCCTCGATCGGCCCCAGGTCCATCGAGCCCATGTCGATTCCGAAGGCTTCGTGCAGGGCTGCGGCATCGTATTCGTTGATGATCAACTCTGGCTCCAGGGCCTGGTAGAAGGGGGAAGCGTGGGGAGCTTGAGCAGCAGGCCCGCCGCCTCGGAGGCGATCGCGGGGGCCAGCCGGTAGCCGGAGCCGTTCGCGGCCCCGGCGAAGACGATCCGTCCGGCCTCGTCGAGGGCCTGGACACGGGGTTCGCGGTCCGGGCTGTAGGCGTCGCAGAAGACGCGGCCGGACGTCGCATGCTCGGCCAGGTCCGGGGCGAGCCGGCTCAGCAGGTTCCGCGCCTCGCCGAGCACGGCCGGGGACAGGCCGTCGTGCAGGGCGTCCGGGTCGACGTCCCACTCCGGGCAGGTGTAGCTGAACAGCCAGTGGCCGCGGTACGCCATCGGGAGCAGGAAGGCGTCGTCGTCGGTGAAGTAGCGGACTCGGTCGCCTGCGTCAGGGCTCTGGTCGACATGCAGGGCGGCGATCTTCTTGACGCGCAAGCCGAGCGGTTCGACGTAGCGCCGCCAAGCCGGTGCGTTGATCCACGGCCCCGGCGCCAGCACGGCGTGATCGACGGTCAGGGTCTCGCCGGTGCCGAGTTCGAGTTCGACGCCCCCGCTGTCGGACTCGATCCCGGTCACCCGCACGCCCTCGCGCACCCGGATCCGCTGGCGCAGATCACGGACGAGGGCCCGGACCAGGGAGTCGACATCGGTGTAGTGGCAGCCCTCGACGCTCTGCGCGGCGGCGCCGGACTCCTCGGCGACCACCGTCATGCCCACCGGGTGGATCGGCAGGTCGGGGCGGAACTGTGCGAGCTGGTCGTAGTAGTCGCCGCTGAACCCGGCCATCGCCTGGACCCGGTCGGTGGCGCCGCTCGGGATGAACAGACCGGCCGAGCGGCGGCTGGCGCCGGAGCCGACGGCGTCCCGTTCCAGCAGCACGACATCGGGCTGAGGGCTGTGGGCGGGGTCGTGACGAGCACAGATCTCGCGGGCGATGAGGCAGCCGAGGATTCCGCCGCCGACGACAGCGATGCGCTGCGTCTGCTCAGCCATCGGATCAGCGTCCTTCGATCGGCTCGGCCGGGACCTTGGAGATCCACTCGATGAAGGAGCTGTGCTGGTGCTCGTGGCTGCTGCCCATGATCCGGTCGAGGATGCGCTGGGCCCGGAAGGCGAGCAGGGACAGGTTGGGGTCGGCCAGTCCGCGCTGGTTGCGGGTGTTGTTCTGGATGAAGACGTGGTGGCCGGGAGGTCCGTCCCACAGGGCGGCGTAGTGCTGGTCGACCAGGATCTCGCCGCTGTGGGGCTCGCGCTCCAGCCGGCCGGCCAGCGGGGCCAGGAAATCGGAGGAGGCCGGGCGGTAGCCGGTGGCCCAGATGA
>Ga0207671_10000313_pt1 | contig 71480 bp, 57 predicted proteins | sample KBSC24metaG_FD_184352 | JGI IMG/M metagenome (GOLD analysis project Ga0207671, IMG submission 184352) | Corn rhizosphere microbial communities from Kellogg Biological Station, Michigan, USA - KBS C2-4 metaG (SPAdes) (version 2) | ecosystem: Host-associated > Plants > Roots > Rhizosphere > Soil... | reverse complement strand
GCCTGGACGTGAACATCGTCTTCGTCGAGAACGGCAGCGCCGCAACCGCGCGTGCCGACGTCCTGAACATCGCGAAGCAGGTCGCCGGCCGGCTGCCGGCGAAGTAAGGACGGCGACGGGCGGTCGCAGCCACGCCGGCGCGTTTTCGCCGCGGGGCTGCGGCCGCTTACTCAGCCAGCCTTTTCGCGGGCACCGGCTGACTCAGCCGGTCTTCTCGCGGCCACCGTCTGTCTCAGCCGGGTCGTCGAGATCAGGCCTGCTCGTCCCTGCCCGCCTGCAGCTCAGCCCCGATTGCCCTGTCCCCGAGCCTGGCACACCGTCACCACACACCGCTCCAGCGCGTAAGCCGGATCGTCCCCGCCGCCCTTCACCGCCGCGTCGGCCTCGGCCACCGCCAGCAGCGCGGTGCCGATCCCGTCCGGCGTCCAGCCGCGCACCTGCTGCCGCACCTTGTCGATCTTCCACGGCGGCATCCCCAGGTCCCGCGCCAGATCCGCCGGCCGCGCCCCGCGCGGCGCCGAGGCCACCCGCGCGACCGAGCGCACCCCGGCCGCGAGCGCGCTGGTGATCAGCACCGGTGCCGTCCCGGTCGCCAGCGCCCAGCGCAGCTGCTCCAGCGCCTGCGCGGTCCGGCCGTCGACCGCCAGGTCGGCCACGGTGAAGCCGGACACCTCGGCCCGGCCGCTGTAGTACTTCGCGACCACCGTCTCGTCGATCGGCGCCTTCGCGTCGTCGGCGGTGTCGGAGATCAGCTGCGAGGCGGCCGCAGCCAGCTCGCGCAGCTCATTGCCCACCGCGTCGAGCAGCGCCCGCGCCGCCTCCTCGGTGATCTGCCGCTTCGCCGCCCTGAACTCGTCCCGCAGGAACGTGATCCGCTCCGCCGGCTTGGTCACCTTCGCGATGTCGATGCGCGCGGCGCCGGCCTTCTCGACCGCGGTCAGCAGAGCCTTGCCCTTCACTCCGCCGACGTGCACGACCACCAGCGTGATCTCCTCGGCCAGCCCGTCCAGCACGCTGGTCAGCATCGCGGCGTCGTCGGCGGCCAGGTCCTGCGCCGAGCGCACCACGACGACCCGGCTCTCGCCGAACAGCGACGGGCTCACCAGCTCGGCGAACGTTCCCGGGGTGAAGTTCCCCGGCGTCAGGTCCCGCGTCTCGGTCTCCGGATCGACGGCGCGCTTGGCGGCGACGACCCGCGCCACGGCACGGTCGACGAGCAGTTCCTCGGCCCCGACGACGAGGACGAGCTGGGGCGGGGCGGCGGCTTGGGCAGGCATCGGGTCAAGCATGGCACGCCCCGGTGACAAGTCCGTATTGCCCGCCTTGAGCGACCCTTGCATCCCGTGCTCAAGCCCAGAAATGCGCTACTTCTCGGCCTTGGCCTTGGCGGCGGCCTTCATTTCCTTCTTGAAGGCGCGCACCTTGGCCAGGCTCGCGGTGTCGGTGACATCGGCCACCGACCGCGTCGAGCCCTGCACGCCGTAGTCCCCGGCGGCCTCCCGCCAGCCGTTCGGCGTCACCCCGAACTGCTTGCCCAGCAACGCCACCAGGATCTGCGCCTTCTGCTTCCCGTATCCGGGCAGCGCCGCGACGCGCTTCAGCAGGTCGGCGCCGTCCTTCGCGCCGGTCCAGACGGCCGAGGCGTCGCCGTCGTACTCCTCGGCGACGGCCCGCGCCAGCTTCTGCGTCCGCTCGGCCATCGCCTTCGGGAACCGGTGGATCGCCGGCACCTCGGAGAACACGGCCACGAACTTCTCCGGGTCGTACCCGGCGATCTGCTCGGCGTCGAGCTTGTCCACACCGAGCCGCGTGGCCAGCACATACGGCCCGGAGAACGCCTTCTCCATCGGGATCTGCTGGTCGAGCAGCATGGCGGTGAGGACACCGAGCGGGTCCTGGGCGAGGAAGGCGTCAGCGTCGGGGTCCTGGGCCAGATGCAGCGTCACCATGCCCCCAGCCTGACAGAACCGCCGCCCGGGCACGGTCGCTTCTGGTCCGTTCGTGGTCCGTTCGAGGCACCGGATCCGCGCGCCGGCTCAGTCCTCGGACTCCAGCCGCGCCACGACGTCGGCGATGAACGCCCGGCCCTTCGGCTCCAGCCACGGACACGCCAGGACCAGGTGGCACATCGAGCCCAGGATCGTCACCGCGCGCTTCTCGGCCACCTGCATGAACAGGCTGACCCGGTTCAGCAGCCATTCGAGCACGTCGGCGCGGGTCTCGGGGTACGCCCATCCGACCGCGACCAGCGCCATCCCGGCCGCCTCGCAGACCCAGTCCTCGGGCCCGTTCAGCAGCTCCACCAGGATCCGGCGCCGCTCCGAGCCCTCCCACGGCTGGTCGGTGCGGTGATGCGCGATGCCGACACACGCGATCGTCTGCACGGAGCGCACCCAGTAGTCGGGCACCTCCATGGCGAACCCGTCCGGCCACGGCGCGTCCTGCGGCGCCGGCGGGTACGCCATCACGCCGAGCAGGTCCGGGATCGGCACGCCGGCCAGCGCCACCGCGTGGTCGTACAGCGATGTCGGCCCCGGCCAGTTCGGCGTGGCCAGGTCCCGCACCACCGCGAGGGCCTGCGCGGAGGGCGGCTCGACCGCCGGGACCGCGTCGCAGTCCTCGTAGTGCCACACCGCCACGCCGACCTCGGCGGCCGGCAGCCGCGGGTCGGGGTCACCGGTCTCCAGGAACCCGACGCGCAGCCCCGGGATCACCAGGCGCAGGGCGTTGATCGCGCTCGGCGGCTCGATGATCGACAGCGACATCTCCCCGGACATGCCGAGGTTGTCCTGCTCGACCAGCTGTCGCAGCAGGTTGATGCACGCCTCCGTGCCCCCGGTCACCCGGCCCAGCCACGGCAGCCCCTGGACGTGCCGCCCGACCAGGTAGCCCGCGTAGTCGTGCTCGGGGTGCGCGCGGTAGTAGTCGGTGAGCTCCAGCAGGTGCACGGTGTCGCCGTCGGCCTCGTACCGCATGCCGAGCAGGGCCGGCGCGGCCTTCTCGTGCTCCGGCTGGGCGGCGACCAGCTTCTCCAGCAGCGCCAGGCCCTCCTGGCGCCGCCCGATCGCGGCCAGCAGCTCGGCCAGGTCGACCACCAGGTACGTCTGCGACGGGTCCTGCGCGATGGTCTGCCTCCACAGCGCGATGGTCTCCTCGACCCGACCGGCACGCCGCAGAGCGTTGCCGAGCATGATCGCGCCCATCGCCCCGGCTCCGTCCCGGACCGCCGCCTCGCCCCACTCCACGGCCAGGGCTGTGTCGCCGAGGCGCCGGGCCAGGCCGGAGGCGACGGCGGCCAGGTGCGGGTCCTCGCCGCGGGCCACCACCGCCCGCACGACCACGAAGAAGTGGGCGAGCGAGGCCCGCTCCTCCTCCGACACCGGGTCGCCGAGGCCCTGGCACAGCCGCAGCACGGCCTGTGTCAGCGACTCGGCGTTCAGCCGGGACGGCAGCTCCGGGTCCGCCATCCACGCCACCGCGGCCCACGGCCGCACCGGCGCCGCGCCCATGACATCGGCCAGCAGCAGCACCGCCTCGTCAGGACGGCCGAGCGCCGCCAGCAGGCCGGCCCGGCAGGCGAGCTCGCCGGTGTAGCGGGAGGTCGCGGGGAACAGCTCCAGCGCCGCCACCGGACCGCCGACGCGCGCCACCAGCTCGGCCAGCGCCTCATGCGCCTCCGGCAGCGACGGGTCGGTCCCGATCGCGCCGGCCACATGGTCGGCCGCGTGCTCGATGTCGCCGCCATCGAGGATCAGCCGCGCCACCGCGACCTCGCCCTCGGCCTCCAGCCGCTCGCAGCAGCCGGTGTCGCAGGCGTCGGTGTGCGTGTGGGCGTGCTCCTCGGCGTGCTCGTCGTGCGTGTCCATGAGCCGGCTCCCCTCCAGACTCGACGTCGGGATAGGGACACGAGACTATCCATAACCTGCGACATGCGCGGATGGAGCTTTGCTTCTCCTTTCCTTTTTCTGTCTGGCGAATATCGGCAGGACCTGGCGATGGGCGGCTGGTCGGCTGCTGACCGGCGACTGATCGGCGGCGGAAGATCGGCTGCTGGTCCGCAGCTGACCGGCGGCGGCTTATCAACATCAGCCGGTTAGCGCCGGGTCGCCACGCGCAGGCGGTCGGCCGTCCCGAACAGCACCACCTGCCCGTCGACATCGGTGCGGAAGACCCGCGCCCCGGCGCCCGAGGCCAGCGCGATAGTGCGTGGCGCCGGATGGCCGTAGGTGTTGCCCTTGCCGACCGAGACCACCGCGACGCGCGGACGGACCGCGGCGAACAGGTCCGGGTCCTGATGCGCGGAACCGTGGTGCGGCACCTTCAGGACGTCGGCACCGAGATCCGGGTGCGCGGCGAGGATCGCCGCCTGCGACGGCGGTTCGATGTCGCCGGTGAGCAGCAGCCGGACCGGGCCGTCCCGGGTCGCGACCGTCACCTGGAGCACGACGCTGGAGTTGTTCGGGCCGGAGCCCTCCTCCCCGCCGCCGTGGGGCGAGGCGCGGGCTTGGCGGCGGCCTTTTCGGCGGCTTGTGCGGGGCGGCTCGGGCGGTGGCGGCAGGCTCACAGCCGGGTCGGGCCACAGGACGTCCCAGGACACGGGGCCGAATCGCCGGTGCTCGCCGGCCGCCGCGACCGAGGTGGGAACGCTGGCCGCGCTCGCCCAAGCGGTGACTTCGGCGGCGCCCCGGGGCGGGTCGGGGTCGTCGGTGGTCTCTATCTCGGTGACGCTGCGGCCTTTCAGCACGCCGGGTATGCCGTCGATGTGGTCGGCGTGGAAGTGGGTCAGGACCAGCAGCGGCACCTTGCGGACGCCGAGCAGGGCCAGGCAGTGGTCGGCCTTCGCCGGGTCGGGACCGGTGTCGACGACGACGGCTTCGGCCGGGCCCACGGACAGCGCGAGGGCGTCGCCCTGGCCGACGTCGCAGGCTGCGAAGATCCAGTTGGGCGGGGGCCAGACGGCGGTGCGGCTGCGGATGACGAGCAGCGTCACCGCCGCGGTGAGCAGGGCGAGCAGGATGATGGCGGCGCCGGCGACCAGGCGGCGGTCGGGGTGGTTCGGGCCGCCCCGGAAGCCATCCCCTCCACGGCTTTCGGGGCCGGACCAGTCGGCGCCACCTCCTCGGCTTTCTCGGTCTCTTCCGCGGTACTCGGGATCGGGTCTACCGCGGGGCGATATCCAGGGTCCTTGCTCGGTCATGAGGCTCTCTCCTTGCGTTTCGCCGCGGCGGCCGTGATCAGGAAGACCAGCGCGTAGACGCCCAGCAGGGCGAGGGTGCCGATCAGGCCCTCGGGCCAGCCGACGGTCGCCCCGGGCAGGCGGGAGCCGTAGCGGGCGACTGCGACGATCCCGTCGGCGGGCCACTGCGCCAGCCAGGCCACCGCGCGGCCGAGCGGGAGCCAGACGGCGGCGGTGAGCAGGGCCGCGGCTCCGAGGACGGTCGCCGGGCCGACGCAGAACTCGGCGAGCAGGTTGGCCGGGAGCGCGAGCGGCGTGATCGCGGCGGTGAAGGAGACCAGGATCGGCAGACAGAAGGTCTCGGCCGCGGCGGTGCACGCCAGCGACTCGGCGATGCGGTGCGGCACCCGACGCTCGGTCAGCGCCTGCTGCCAGCCGGGCGCGAGGATGAACAGGCCCGCGGTCGCCGAGAGCGAGAGGGCGAAGCCGTAGGAGCGGGCGAGCCAGGGATCGAACAGGAGCAGTAGGGTGCCGCCCGCGCACAGGAGCGGGAGGCCTCGTGCGCGGCGGCCGACGGCAGCGAGCAGCAGGCCGAGCACCGCCATCACACTGGCGCGCACCATGGACGGCTCGGGGCGCGCCAGGACGGTGAAGCCGATGACGATGGCCAGGCCGGTGAGCGTCAGGAACCTGCCCCGAATGCCGGCCAGGCGGGCGATCGGCATGGCGGCGGTCAGGACGAAGACCAGGTTCTCGCCGCTCACGGCCGTGAGGTGGGTCAGCCCGGTCTCGCGGAAGGCGACGGACAGGCTCTCCGGCTCCTGCGACACGTCGCCGATCACCAGGCCGGGGACGAGACCGCGCGGATCGGCGGGGAGGTGCACGCAGGCATCGCGCAGAGCTTGGCGCAGCCTGCCGGCGAACTGCTGGAGCGCGTTCGGACCGGCGAGGACCTGCGGTGGCTTGTGGACGGAGACGGCGGCGGCATCGGGAGTGTCGCCGTGGGCGGGCCGGAGGCGGCCGGTGATGCGGACGCGGGTCGAGGGGAGGAACCGCCAGGCTCCGGGATCGGAGGCGAAGGCGGTGGCGGGGAGCCGGGTGGTGAACTCGTTGACGCGCTCGACGCGCAGCGGCACCACGGCGTAGGGGCCGCGCGCGGAAGTCGCGGTGTGGGGGTCGTCGGTGACGACGGCTTCGACGGTCGCTCGCGCGTGTGCCGCGGCGAGGCGGGGCAGCGGGCCGGTGTGGGTGGCGATGGTGCGGGCGGTGGCGGCGGTGCCCGCTCCCGCCGCGACGAAGCAGGCTGCGGCGAGGGTGCGGCGGCGGGTTCTGGTGCGGGTCGGGGTGGGGTGTTGGGGCAGGGCTGCGGGTTGGTTCGTGTTCGGCTGCGTGTGGCGGCGCTCTGCTGCACGTTGCTGCCTGGGTGCCGCGCCTCGGACCCCGCTGCGAAGCAGCAGACTGGTCCCCGCCACCGCGCACGCCGACCAGAGCAGGAGCGCCGCCCGCGAGGCGAAGCCGTCGCCGACGAAGGCTGCGACGTACGCGGCGAGCAGGATCGGCACGAGGCGCAGATCGCGGCGTGGGCGGTGGTCGTGGTCGTGGTCGACGGAGCGGAAGGTGGCGGTCATGCTCATGGGATCACACCGTCACCGAGTCGCGCATATCAGCGAACTTCCGCTCACCGATCCCCCGCACCTGCCGCAGCTGCGCAACGGACTCGAACCGCCCGTGCTCCGACCGCCAGTCCAGGATCCGCTGTGCTAGCGCCGGACCCACATCGGGCACGGTCTCCAGCTGCTCCAAGGTCGCGGTGTTGAGGTTCACCGGCTGGGCGGGCTTGCCACGCTTCCCCCGCGCCGCTCCACCCGCCGAGGGCTGCGGCAGGCCCACGACCGGGCTCGGCGCACCCGCAATCCCCACCCGCAACTGCTCGCCGTCAGTAACGGGACGCGCCAGATCGAGCGCGGTGACATCGACTCCAGGCAGCGCGCCACCCGCCGCCGCCAACGCTTCGTAGACGCGTGACCCACCCGGCAGCATCTGGACGCCGGGACGCGCAACTTTCCCCTCGACATCCACAATCACGGCACCGGCCGAGGCGGGAGCAGCCACCGCCGGACTGGTCGCCATAGCGGTGCGCGGCGGGCAGCTCTGGCGCCGCGCCATCGCCCTCGCATAGCGGTGGGTGATGGGCGCATGCAGCCAACGGTCCATGGCAGCCGGCGGCAAGCGCGTGGCGGAGCGCACGATCGGAACCCGTGCCTGCCCGGCCGGGATCCGATCTGCTCGCAGGCTCGGAGGTGCGGAATGCTCAGCAGCCGCCCTAGGCGGAGTCCAGCCTCCCAGCATGTGCTCGACCACGGTGGATCGCAGTGCCACGCCATTCAGGATCTGATGTGCCGTCACTCCTACAGCCGCAGCCGGTCGGCCAGCCAAGTGACGCGGGCTCGGGCTCCCCGACATGTTGGCAGCCATGACGGCTGCCACGGCCAAGCCACTCGAGGCCTGATCTGCCAGCACGCTCGCGGCCGAAACAGCTTGTTTCTGACCTGCTGGCCTGTTCGCTGCCGTGGCCGAGCGCGCGCCCCGGCCATCCGCAGCCTGATCCGCCGCCACGCGCACCGCCGAAGCAGCTTGCTTCCCTTCTGCCGGCCTGTTCGCAGTCGCGGCCGAGCGCGCGCCCCGGCCATCCGCAGCCTGATCTACCGCCACGCGCACCGCCGAAGCAGCTTGCTTCCCTTCTGCCGGCCTGTTCGCAGTCGCGCCCGAGCGCGCGCCCCGGCCATCCGCAGCCTGACCTGCCGCCAGGCGCACCGCCGAAGCAGCTTGTTTCTGACCTGCTGGCTTGTTCGCAGCCGTGCCCGAGCGCGCGCCCCCGCCATCGGCAGCCTGACCTGCCGCCACGCGCACCGCCGAAGCAGCTTGCTTCCCTTCTGCCGGCCTGTTCGCAGCCGTGGCCGATCGCGCGCCCCGGCCATCCGCAGCCTGATCCGCCGCCACGCTCGCCGCCGAAGCAGCTCTCCCGGCCACGCCGCTCGCGCCCCAGGACGCTGCATCCATGGCTCGCACAGCCAGACCGGTCGAGTTTCGGTCTGCCGGTGCCACCTGGGCCTTCGCGTCCCCGCCCCGCAGCCGGCTCATCGGTACGCTCGGCGGCTCCGCCCCCACCAACACGATCCTCAATAACTGCCCGCGCCAGGCTGCCGGCGCCCCCGACGCCGACGCGCGCGGCGTGCTGGGCGGCCACGAGCGCGTGCGGCACTCGCCGTCGGCGTTGGCGGCGGCTGTGGGCGTGGCGTGGTCATCATCAGACGGCGGTGTGGTCGAGACTGCCGCTTCTCCCGCATTCCCCCCTCCCCCACCCACCCTTGCGACGTCCACCACCGTGCTCTGCGCACGCGTCAGATACCAACCCCCCGCCGCCGCGCCGGCGATGGCGACCAGGGCCACTGCCGTGGCGGCCGGGAGGCTGAGGGCCCAGCGGCCGCGGAGGGTCGGCGGGATGCGGTGGTCGATGTGCTGGGCCGCCCGGCGCCACCAGGGGCGATTGAGGTGGTGCCGGGCGGCCAGCGCCTCGGAGAGAGGCATGGGGCCCTGCGCGGCAGGCGACCAATGCCGCGGCGGGTCCCCTTGGAGCGAGGCCAGTCGGTCACGCGCCGTCGGCTGCGAAATGCGGGGTTGGGCGCTGCCATTCGGTGCGGTGTCCGGTGTCGTTCGTTCCATGTCTGCGACGGTAGAACTTCGCAAAGTGCGCATACCAGTCGCGGTTCGCAGCCTGTGGATAACACACCGGGGAGGCCGTGGCGCTTCACTCATTCAGCGCAACGGCACGCGGCGATGAGGCACAGAAGGAAGAGCGCTTCGGAACGGAGGCTGTTGCGGCCAGAGCGCGAGCGGGTGGTGCGGCCAGAGCGCGAGCGGGTGGTGCGGTTGGTGTGCTGGGTGGCGCGCGCCCCAAAAAAGCGGCCGCCTCTCGCGAAGAGAGACGGCCGCCTTCAGCGAACCAAGTGAGCCGCGCCGAGTGGGCGAACCGGGCTAAACCGCCCCCACCGTCCGGAAAGGCTCCAGCTGAGCAGCCAGATCCGGGTGGATCAGCGCCCGAACCAAAGTCCCGTGGTCCGTGTGCTCCTCCTTCAGCATCTCGCCCTCGGCGTGGATCCGCGCCACCAGGTCGCCCCGGTCGTACGGCACCAGCGCCTCGAGCTCCACGCCCGGGCGGGGCAGGTCGCGCTCGATGGCCGCGAGGAGGTCCTCGATGCCCTCGCCGGTGCGGGCCGAGACCACGATGCTGTGCGGCTCGCGCCGCAGCAGGCGGGCCAGGACCGCGGGGTCGGCGAGGTCGGCCTTGTTGAAGACCATCAGCTCCTTCACGTCGCCGGCGCCCATGTCGGCGAAGACGGCGCGGACCGCTGAGATCTGGCCCTCGGGGTCCTCGTCGCTGGCGTCCACCACGTGCAGGACCAGGTCGCTCTCGCCGACCTCCTCCAGCGTCGAGCGGAAGGCCTCCACCAGCTGGTGCGGGAGGTGGCGGACGAAGCCGACCGTGTCCGACAGCGTGTAGGCGCGGCCGGTCGCGGTCTCCGTGCGGCGGACGGTCGGGTCCAGGGTGGCGAACAGGGCGTTCTCCACCAGGACGCCGGCTCCCGTGAGGCGGTTGAGCAGCGAGGACTTGCCGGCGTTGGTGTAGCCGGCGAGCACCACCGAGGGGACCGAGCCTCGGCGCCTCTCGGCGCGCTTGGTCTGGCGTCCCTTGCTCATGTCGCCGATCTCGCGGCGGAGCTTGGCCATGCGTTCGCGGATGCGGCGGCGGTCGGTCTCGATCTTGGTCTCACCGGGGCCTCGGGTGGCCAGGCCGCCGCGGCCGCCACCCATCTGGCGGGACAGCGACTGACCCCAGCCTCGGAGCCTGGGCAGCATGTACTGCATCTGCGCCAGGGCCACCTGCGCCTTGCCCTCTCGGGACTTGGCGTGCTGGGCGAAGATGTCCAGGATCAGCGCCGTGCGGTCGATGACCTTGACCTTGACCACGTCTTCCAGGTGGATCAGCTGGCCCGGGCTGAGCTCTCCGTCGCAGATCACGGTGTCCGCTCCGGTGGAGACCACGATGTCGCGCAGCTCCTGCGCCTTGCCGCTGCCGATGTAGGTCGCCGGGTCCGGCTTCTCGCGCCGCTGGACCACGCCCTCCAACACCTCCGAGCCGGCCGTCTCGGCCAGTGCGGCGAGTTCACGCAGCGACAGCTCGGCGTCGGCGGCGGTGCCGTCGGTCCAGACGCCGACCAGCACCACGCGCTCCAGGCGCAGCTGCCGGTACTCGACTTCGGTGACGTCCTCGAGTTCGGTGGACAGCCCGGCCACGCGGCGGAGCGAGGCGCGCTCCTCCAGGTCGAACTGCTCACCGTCGTGCCGGGACTCGGCCCACCGGTTGCGATAGAGCGGGGCCGGCGCGTCGAAGGCGTCCTCGGTGTCCCACTCGGCTTCCGGCGTGTCGTGGTCGTTCAGTGCGTAGACCTCGTCGCGGGCAGCGTCCTTGTGGGATTCCGTCATGTGCTTCCTCTTCATGGTTGTGACTGGTGCGGCGCGAAGACGCCGCGAGGCGGGGAGAAACGCTCTCCCCGCCTCGATGGTGACACGTCGTCGCCGATCACCGACACCCGATTTCTCTCCGGCACACCGTCACCGGCCTGTCGGCGAGGGCAGCCGGGGTGTGCCGAACGTGTAGGGGTTCTCGGGACCGGGCAGCGGCGAGCCCGGGACGTAGGGCAGCGCACCCATCGGCGGCTGCGGGCCCAGGGCCGGGCCGGTGCCCAGCGCCGCCTGGGGTACCGCGCCGGACTTGGGCGCGACCCGCGGCGAGCCGGACGGCGGGCGGGTGTTGCCGGGCCGGTTGCCGGTGGTTCGCGAGTTGATCACGGCGGTCGGGATCTTCGCGGTCGGGAGCGTGCGGGCCCCGCGCGGGGCGCCGGCGCCCACGCCGACCATGACGCCGGGCCGCTGCCCGGAGCCGGCCGTGCTCTGGCCCGCGGCGTCGGCCTGGCCGCTGCGCGCCGGCGGCATCGCGACCCGCTGGGGGGCGCGACCGTCGGCGGGCACCAGACGGCCCAGCTCCGCGGCCTCGATCTCGGCGGCCAGCTCGGCCGCGGCGAGTTCGGTGGACAGTTCGAGCAGCACGTCGGAGAGCTTGACCTCCAGCGCGTCGCAAATGGCGGCCAACAATTCGCTCGACGGCTCCTTCTGTCCCCGTTCCACCTCGGAGAGGTAGCCGGGGGACACCCGCGCCGTTGCCGCGAGCTGGCGGAGCGTCCGCCCGCTGCGCTGACGGCGGCCGCGCAGCACGTCGCCGAGTAGGCGGCGAACCAAGATCATCTCGGCTTCCCCTCCCTCATCGTTTCCGCTGGCCTGCTGGTTTATCTGTGAGAATCATGAGCCTGTGGAGCCACCGTACCCCGGCTGTTGCCGGATTACTCTCCTGCTTTGCTTGTTGTTATTCCCCGTTCAATGGTTCTCAACGGTTAGGACGCGGTTTCCATTCCAAGAAGTTGCGGTCCCGTTGTGAACCCGATGCCAACCGACCGCCACAGGGCGGGCGGCCACCTGACTGCCACCGTATCCCGAGCCGCCGACAAGCGTCGGGTGAAGGCCGCCCCTCGGACAAAATCGAACACCTGTTTGGAGTACGGGGAGTGAGCAGCCGGAGCCGGGCCGGTGGCCGAGGTGCCCCACAGGTCGCACCAGTCTCCTGCGCCCCAGTACAGGGCCCGAATGGCGCAATGCGGCCGATCCGGCAGTCCCGGTCACCCGACCGGACAGTTGCACGCCGCGGAGTCCTTCGGGCGGCCCACGCGCCGAGTCCCACGTGTCTCATACTGCTCACACGTCTCACGAGTCTCATGCGCAAGCCGGACGCCACAGCGGTGGGGCACCTGCTCCCTGCCGGATCAGCCGGTGTTGGCGCATTGGCGCATTCCCGCGAAGATCCGAGAATTCCTGAATCTAGCGGGGCGCCGCCACGAGCCACCCGCGCACCCGGTGCGCGGGCTGGCCGACCGTCGCGCGGTTCACGTCCGCGTCCCGGCGGGTCTCGCGCGGCGCGACCACGGCGGAAGGTCCCGCGGGAGCGCCGTGCGACCGGTGCGGACCGGAGGCCGGGGCCTCCGACGCACGCGACACCGTATCCCTCATCACCTTGTCATCCTCCCGTGTGCTCCAACCCTTTCCTTAGCGCGACGTTTGACCGGCCGCCGAGGTTGCCTCGGAAGCAGAGAGCACGCCCCTGATACGGTCCGCCTCCGGCGCGCCGATCACGGCGAACATGGCCAGCGCCTCCTCGCGGCAGCCCCGGGCCCGCTCCGGCTGGCCGGCGACGTCCAGGACGTCGGCCAGCACCGCCAAGGCCGTCGCGTGCTGCCACGTATCCGCGGTTCCTCTCAGCACGCTCACCGCGCGTTCCGCGTACTCCAACGCACCGCTGGGCTCACCGAGCCCCAACAGCGCCCGCGCGCTGGAGGCATGAGCAGCGCCCTCCATCGGCGGATGGACGTCGGCGAAGTACAGAGCCGCCTCAGTGAAGTACGTGAGCGACTCTCTAAACGCGAGGGTCTGCAGGTAGATGGAACCTGTCTGGAAGAGCGCGTATCCCGTCGAGACGTCGTCCCCTAGCGCGCGGCACAAAGCGAGCCCTGCCATCGTGCTCTCCAACGCCTGCTCGGTACGGCCGAGCACCAGGAGCGAGCGCGCCATGTTCTGCCGCGCGGCAGCCTCGGACGCGACATCTCCGAACTCCCGGCTCACGTTGACCGCGCACTCGTACAGCTTGATCGCCTCTACGTCCCGCCCCAGGTCCGCATAGGTCATGGCGAGCAGGTTGACCGCGTCGGCCTGAGTCTCGTCGCCGCCCACGGACTCCGCAGCTTGGTGCGATCGCTCGGCCTCCTCCGCAGCCGCGTCTATCTGGTACGTCGCGTAGAGGATCCGCGCTAGGGAGTGCCGTACGCGTGCCTCGCTCCGTACGTCCCCGCACTCGACAGCCGCCGCAGCAGCGTTGCGCGCCGCCGCAGAGAGTTCATCCGCATAGCGTTCGATGCCTGGCAGCGACACCAGGTGGTCAAGCAGTTCCACAGCGAGTGTCAGCGGCGCCACCCCGTCACCGCTCGCCGACTGCGTCAGCACCCGCCGGTTGAAGACAGCGTCGACGCAGCTTCCCTCCTCGGCGATCCACCGCACACCGGCCTCTACGGAGTCGAACTCCCGGCCGGAGGATCGCGTAGGGGAAAGACCCAGTTCTTCCACCGGGATCCGGCGCAGCCGCCGCATCGTGGCGAGATAGAAGTCGAGCAGGCTCACGAACCCGGCGTCGAGGTCCCCGCCCTCGGCCTCGTACTGCTCTCGCGCGTAGAGACGCAACAAGTCGTGGTACCGGTAGCGCCCCGGAGAAGCGGACTCCAGCATCGCGGCGTCCACCAGCGACTCCAGCACTTCCTCGGTGTCGGCCTCGTCCTGGCCGAGCAACGCCGCCGCCGCGGCAGCCGACACGTCGGCGCTGTCCAACACCGACAGCCGCCGGAAGACATCCGCCTGCGCCGCGGACAACTGGTGATAGCCGAGTTCGAACGCCACGCGCACCGCGAGGTCGCCCACAGCGAGTTCGCCAAGGCGACGTCGCTCGTCCGACAACCGGGCGGCGAGCGACCCGATACGCCACCGCGGCCGGGACGCGAGCCGTGCCGCGGCTATCCGCACCGCCAGAGGCAGGTATCCGCATAGCGTTACCACCTCTATGGCCGCCGTGTGCTCCACGCCAAGGCGTTCCTCACCGACGATCCGCGTGAACATGTTCATCGCTTCGCCGGGGTCCAGCACGTCGAGATCGGCGAACGTCGCCCCGGCCAGCCCGGTCAGCTTCGGCCGGCTCGTGACGATGACCGCGCACCCCGGAGCACCGGGCAGCAGAGGACGTACTTGCGCGGCGTCCCGTGCGTTGTCCAGAACGATCAGCACCCGTCGGCCGGCGAGCGCCGAGCGATACGCCGCAGCCCGCTCCTCCAGCCCGGGCGCGGTCTCTCCCTCCGATATCCCCAGACCGCGCAGGAAGGCCGCGAGAACCGGCGCAGGATCCGCGGGCTCTGGGTCCCCTCCGCGCAGGTCTACATAGAGCTGTCCGTCCGGGAACTCCTCCCGAACAAAGTGCGCCAGATGGATGGCGAGCGCCGTCTTACCGACCCCGCCGAGCCCGGACAGCGCACAGACCGCCACCGACTGCCCGACAGTGGTCGCGATGCGCGCCGCGAGCACGCGGGTAAGGTTCTCGCGCCCGGTGAAGTCGGCCGTGTCGGCAGGAAGCTGTGCCGGGATCGTCGGCGGCTTCTCCAGGGCCGTCCCCGCAGGCGCCTCAGCCGCTCTCACAGCGATTTCAGCACTGTCCGCGGCAGGACGCGCCAAGGCCGGATCGGCGCGCAGGATCCGTTGATGCAGTTCGCCGAGTTCGGCGCCCGGGTCGACTCCCAGTTCCTTGCGCAGGAGCCTTCGGGTGTCCGCGTAGACGCCGAGCGCCTCTGCCTGCCGGCCGGTCTGGTAGAGCGCCAACATCAGCTGCGCACGCAGTCCCTCACGCAGCGGATGCTCGGCAGTGAGGACCGTGAGTTCGGAGACGGCGTCTCCGACATGTCCCAACGCCAAGTCCAACGCGATGCGGCTCTCCTGCGCTGCGGTACGCCGCTCCACAAGCGTGGCCCGCAGTGACTCCGCATAAGGGCCCGGTATACCGGCCAACGGAGTACCGCGCCACAGCGCCAACGCACTAACGAGTTCCGCGCGCGCACCCGCCGCGTCACCCGACAAGCGGCGCTTCTCCGCGGTCACGACGTGGTCTTCGAACGTGAACAAGTCCACGTCCGAACGCTCCGCCCGCAACGCGTAGCCACCGGCGATCGACGCTATGGCGTCGGCACCGAAGACCTTGCGAAGTCTGAACGCATACGTGCGTACCGTTCCGAGGGCGCCCTCAGGCGGCTCATCACCCCACAGTCCTTCTATGAGTTCATCGGCTGTCGCCACCCGACCGGCCCGTGACGCCAGCAGCGCCAGCACGGCCTGCTGTTGCGGGGACCCCACCTTGAGCTCCTCGGCTGGTTCTCCCGCGGCGCTCACTCGCAGCGCGCGGACCGGTCCGAGCAGCCCGTACTGCACCACCACTGACCAATCCCACCTCATGAACGTGGCCCCCGTGGCCGTGTCTTGCCGAGTCCCGCGGCAGTGTCGTGCCGCAGGCGAAATGTGGCCCGCCGGTGGACTAGACCGCTCGGAACCACCGGCCCACCATAGCGCGGGGATCCGACATACGGGACGGGGTAGTCATGGTTGTCACGGAACTGGTGACGGCCGGAAACCGGCCGTCACCCCGCGGATCACGTCCACGGACGCTCGGGCGGCGTCGCGGCCGGATGCTCGGCGAGCTCGGCCAGCGCCAGGTCGACGGCCGCGTCGAGCTGCGGATCGCGCCGGGCGTTGGCGTCGGCCGGGGTGAATTCGACCTCGACGGTCGGCTCGCAGCCGTGGTTCTCCAGGCCGTAGCCGACCGAGTCGAACCAGCTCATGTACTTGGGCTGCGTCACCGCGGTGCCGTCCAGCAACCGGAAGCGGGAGTCGATGCCGACCACCCCGCCCCACGTCCGTGTCCCCACGATGGGCACTCCCTGGTCCTTCAGGTACTGGTTGATGATGTCGCCGTCGGAGGCCGAGTACTCGTCGCAGACCGACACCAGCGGCCCGCGGACCGCCGCCGGCGGATAGGAGCGCGGCGTCCGGCCCCGCGCCAGGTCCCATCCGGCGACGCGCCGCATCAGCTGCTCGACCACCAGCGGCGAGGTGTTGCCGCCGCCGTTGGCACGGGTGTCGACGATCAGGCCCTCGCAGGAGGTCTGCGTGGCCAGGTCGCGGTGGAACTCGGCCCAGCCGCGCGAGCCCTGGTCGGGGAGGTGGACGTAGCCCAGGCGGCCGCCGGAGCGCTCGCGCACGTGGGCCCGCCGGTCGGCGACCCAGGCGAAGTAGCGCAGGAGGTGGTCGTCGTCGAGCGGGACGATCACGACGCGGCGCGCGACGGGAGCTGCCGGAGCTGGAGCGGCGGCGGCGGAAGCGCCATCGCCCGAACCAGGACTGTCCGAAGCGGCACCGTCCGAAGCTGCACCATCGGAAACGGCACCATCAGAAGCGGCACCATCAGAAGCGGCACTGTCGAGAGCAGCACCCTCGAGAGCAGCACCCTCGGCATCCACCTCCGCATCCCGCACCAGCAGCACCTCGGTCGGCTTCCCCGCCTTCCCGGCCAGCAGCGGCCCGGGCCCCAGCGCGGAATCCACCGGCCGCCCGTCGATCGCCGCGATCACGTCGCCGACCCGCGCCCCGACCCCGGGCGCCTCGAACGGCGACCGCGCCCGCGGCACCGAAGCGTCGCCGGTCAGGATGCGGGTGATCCGCCAGCGACCCTCGGCGTCCCGTTCCAGGTCGGCCCCGAGCCGGCCCTGGCGGCGGGCGGGATCGAAGCCGTATCCGGTCCCGCTGACGTAGGCGTGCGAGGTCCCGAGTTCGCCGTGCATCTCCCAGACCAGGTCCACCAGGTCGTCGTCGGTGGCCAGCGCGTCGGCCAGCGGCGCGTACCGCTCCCACACCGCCGGCCAGTCCACGCCGCCCAGATCGTCGCGCCAGAAGAAGTCGCGCTGCAGCAGCCACGCCTCGCGCAGGCACTGCCGCCGCTCGGCGGCCGGATCCACCGTCACCCGGATCCGCTCCAAGTCCAGCGGCTCCCGGTCGCCGTTGTCCGGCCGCGCGTCGGCCGGTTGCAGCCGCAGCGCCGAGCCGTCGGAGACCAGCACCCGGCTGCCGTCGCCGCTGACGTCGAACGAGTACGCCTCGTCGGCCAGCGTCAGCACGTCCCGCTTGGCGAAGTCGTACCGCCGCAGCCGGGGCTTGTCCGTCTCGTCCGAGGAATCCGCCTTGCTGTCACCGAGCGCGCCGTGCTTGAACCTCTCGATCCACAGCACGCCGCCCTTCGCCGCGCGCAGCTGGGCGTAGTCCCCGGCCGGGACGGGGAACGGCACGATGCGGCCCGCGATCCCCTCGACGTCCACCCGGCTGCGCGAATCTTTGTCCGCCTTGTCCGAGCCACCGTCCGCATCATCGTCATCGGAATCCGCGTCAGCATCGGAGCTAGAACTAGAACCGGACGCCTTGGAGCCAGAAGCAGTCTTCGCCTCCTCCCCGATCGGCCGCCCCCGAAGCGACGGCGCGAACGGCGACGGCTCGTCGGCGGCCAGCGGTACGAGATACGGCCGATCCCCGGCGACGAAGTAGAGGTCGAACACCCCGTGCGCGTAGTACGGATCGAAGGTCCGGTTCGACAGGAACGCCAGATGCTTGCCGTCCACCGTGAACGCCGGGCTCCAGTCGACGAACCGGCCGTCGGTCACGTCGCACGCTGTCAGCGTCGCGACATCCGCGAGCCGGATCTTGCGCGGGCCGCTGGACGGCGTCGCCTCAGCCCAGGCCAGCCACCGCGAGTCCGGCGAGAACGTGGGCCCCTCGGCGAACTCGTCATAGGCGTTGTGCAAGCCCTCCGCGGCGACGCGCACCGCTCCGGTGTCGACGGCGACCACCAGCAGCCGGTTGTCCTCGGTGGAGACGGCCAGGTGCGCACCGTCCGGCGAGGCCGCCAGATCCGCGACGCGCGTCACCTCGCCGGTCAGGATCCTGCGAACCGCGCCACCGCCGAGTTCACCGCCACCGCCCGAATCACCGGAGTTGCCGGAATCGCCGGAATCGCCGCCATCCTCACCATCGACCGACCCGATCTCGATCGACCACTCGCCCCCGGCATCCGTCACCCATGCGGCGAGCCCGGTCTCCCCGAGCACCACCGGCATCCGCGCCCGAACCCCCGGCGTCACCGCGAGCGCCCGAGCCGGACCGTCCTTCGCCGTGAGCCAATGGATGGTGCCGTGCACACCGACCGCCGCCGCACGCCCGGTCCGGTCGGCCGAATAACCGCGGACATTGCCCGCCGCCGACACCGGATACTCGGTGCGTCCTATTCGGATGCCGCTCAGCCGCACGTCCAGCGGCCGCGCTTCACCCTCCACCTCGTCCAGCACCCACAACCGGCCGCGCCGCATGAACACCACACGCGTGCCGTCGCTACTGGCGTGCCGCGCGTAGAAATCCGTCGGCCGATCAGTGTGCTGGCGCAGATCCGACCCGTCCGGCAGGCACGAGTAAAGCTCTGCCACTCCCCCGGCGTCGGACAGGAACGCCGCGCGGTCCCCCACCCACATCGGCGCTTCGATGTTGCCCTCGTGCTCGCGCAGAATCCGCCGGAAGTCCCCGGAGCCGTCCGCGTCGATCCACAGCTTGCCCGCGCCGCCGCCCCGATACCGCTTCCACGCCGCCGCCTCGCGCGAGACCCCGCGGCGCGTCATGACCGCGCCACCGGGACCGTTCACCGCGAGCGCCTGCAGAGTGCCGTACGGCAGCTCGACGGGGACGCCGCCGTCCGCCGGGACGGCATGCGCCCACACGTCCCCGCGCGCCGGCGGCCGGCCGCCGGCCACGACCACTTCGTCGCCGGATGCCCAGCCGAGCACGTCGGTCCGCGCGTCGGCCCAGTACGTCAACCGCGTCGCGGCACCGCCGTCGACCGGGGCGGCGTAGACCTCCGGCGCCCCGTCGCGCTGCCGCGCCCAGGCCAGCCACGTCCCGTCGGGCGACAGCCGGGGGCGCTTCACCGGCTGCCAGTCCGACGTGAACCGCGAGGCCCGCACCGAGCCGCCCGCACCGGCGGGCAGCTCGGCGAGCCAGACGTCGTCCTCGGCGACGAACGTCAGCAGGTCCCCCGCGACGTGCGGGAACCGCAGATACGAGGTCTGCGACATCAGGCCTCGAACACACCCGGGATCGCGGGCGGCGTGGCCGGCGGCTCCTTGGCCAGCGCGTCCAGGGCGATCTCGACCGCCTTGTCCAGCTGCGGGTCGAGCCCGGCGGCGTAGTCCTGCGGGCGGAAGTCGACGGGCACCGTCGGCTCGCAGCCGTGGTTCTCCAGGCCGTACAGCCCCACCGACTCGAAGGCGATGGCGTACCGCGGCTGCGTCACGAACGTGCCGTCCACCAGGTAGTAGCAGTCGTCCATGCCGATCACCCCGCCCCAGGTGCGGGTCCCGACCACGGTCACGCCGTTGTCCTTGAACGCCTGGTTGATGATGTCGCCGTCGCTGCCGGCCTCCTCGTCGCACACCGAGACCAGCGGCCCGCGCGGCGCGGAGGACGGGTACGTGTCCGGATACTCCTCGCCCCGGGCGTGCTCCCACGCGATCGGCTTGCGCAGCAGGCGCTCCACCACCAGGGCGGAGGTGATGCCGCCGCGGTTGCCGCGGGTGTCGACGACCAGGCCGTCCTTGACCACCTGTGCCATCAGGTCGCGGTGGAACTCGGCCCAGCCCGGCTCGGCCTGGTCGGGCAGGTGCACGTAGCCCAGCCGGCCCCCGGACTTCTCCAGCACGTATGCGCGCCGGTCGGCGACCCAGGCCCGGTAGCGCAGCTGTACCTCGTCGGCCAGCGGCACCACGACCACCGCGCGCTTGCCGGACTGGTTCTCCAGCAGCAGCTCGGTCGGCTGGCCGGCCTTGCCCGCCAGCAGGGCGGCCGGTCCGACCCGCGCCGGGACCGGGACGCCGTCCACCGCCGTGATCGCGTCGCCGATCCGGGCGGCGACGCCCGGCGCCAGCAGCGGCGAGCGGGCCGCGGGCACGGAGTTGTCGCCCGGCAGGATCCTGGCGATCCGCCAGGCGCCGTCCTCGTCGGGAGCCAGGTCGGCGCCGAGCAGGCCCTGCTTGCGGGCCTCGTCGCTGGGCCGCTTCGGCGCGTCGACGTAGGCGTGCGAGGTCCGCAGCTCGCCCTGCAGTTCCCACAGCAGGTCGACGAAGTCGTCGTCGGTCGCGAGGGCCGGGACCAGCGGCGCGTAGCGCTCGCGGGCCGCGTCCCAGTCGATGCCGTCCATGTTCGGCTTGACGTAGTTCTCCACCTGAAGGCGCCAGGCCTCCTGGAAGGCCTGTGTGCGTTCGGCCACGGGAAGCACGGCCAGGCGGATCCGGGACAGGTCGACGGTTTCCGGCTTCGCGTCGTCGTCGTCCTTGTCGGCCGGGCGCACCGACAGCGCGTGGTGGTCGGAGACGACCAGGCGCGCGCCGTCTCCGGAGACCGCGTAGCCGTCGAGCTCGCCGATCAGCGTCTGCTCCTCGCGCTTGCCGAAGTCGAAGCGGACGAGGGCGGGGCGCGGCTCCTCCTTCTTGGAGCCGGCCAGCTGCGTGCCGAGCCCGCCGACGACCGGCTTGGCGAGCCAGGTGACGCCGCCCTTCACCGCGGCGAGGTCGGCGTAGGTGCCGGAGGCCACCGGGAACGGGACGGCGCGCGTGGTGATGCCGTAGGCGTCGATCACGGTCGCCGGGATCTCAGCGTCCTTCTTCTCCTTGTCCCCGCCCTTGTCCTCGTCGTCCTCCACCGGACGCCCGCCGAGCTCGGGGTCGAACGGCGAGGGCTCGGTCTCGGCCAGCGGCACCAGGTACGGCCGCGTCGAGGGCAGGAACGAGTAGTCGAAGTACATGTCCTCCTCGAAGGAGTCCAGGGTCCGCGCCGACAGGAACGCCAGGTGCTTGCCGTCGACGGTGAACACCGGGTTCCAGTCCCGGAACCGGGGCTCGGTGATGTCGGTGATCTCCAGGCTCGCGACGTCGACGACGCGGATCTGCCAGGCGTCCGGGACGTTGGAGCGCTGACTCCAGGCCAGCCACTTCGAGTCCGGCGAGAAGGCCGGGTCGGAGGCGAAGTTCACGCCCCAGCGCGGGATCGCGCGGAACTTGTTCTCGCCGTCGGCCACGACGCGCAGCGTGCCGGCCTCGACGTCGATGAGCAGCAGCTTGTTGTCGCGGGTGGTGGCGGCCAGGTGCTTGCCGTCCGGGGAGGAGACGAGCTCGTTGACGTACCCGAACTCGCCGGTGAGGATCTTGCGGCGGTCCGAGCCGTCGACCGCGGCGATCTCCACGGAGTACGCGCCGCCGCCGTCGGTGATCCACGCCGCCTGGCCGGTCTCGCCGAGCACGACCGGGAGCCGGCCGCGCACGCCGTCCTCGACGCCGAGGCCGCGCGCGGGGCCGTCCTTGTGCGTCAGCCAGTGCACCGTGCCGCGGACCTCGACGGCGCTGGCGCGGCCGGTCCGGTCCGGGCTGACGGCGCCGAGGTGCCGTGCGGCGTCGATCGGGCGGCGGGTGGTGGCGGTGCGGGCGCCGGGCAGCCGGATGTCCAGCGGGCGCGGGTCGTCTTCGAGGTCTTCCATGACCCACAGGCGGCCGGCGCGCTGGAAGACGATGCGGACGCCGTCGGTGGCGGCGTTGCGCAGGTAGTAGCCGCCCTCGCCGGTGGTGTGGCGGCGCAGGTCGGTGCCGTCGGGCAGGGCGGAGTAGAGCTCTGCGACGTCGTCCTCGTGGTCGGAGTGGAAGACCACGCGGCCGTCGAACCACATCGGGTCGCCCAGGTTGCCGCCGAGGTCGGCCAGGAAGCGCTCGAACTCGCCGGTGCCCTCGCGGTCGATCCACAGCTGGCCGGTCGAGCCGCCGCGATAGCCCTTCCACAGCCAGGAGTTGCCGGCGTAGAAACGGCTGAGGACCGCCGGGCTGCCGGCCACGCCGGGCTCGGCGAGGGCCAGGGACTTCAGATTGCCGTAGGGAAGGCGGGCGGGCTGGCCGCCCTCGAAGGGCACCGTGTGCGCGAAGTTGTAGAAGCGGTGGCCGTGGCCGCCCCAGCCGCGCACGATCACCTCATCCGGAGAGGCCCAGCCGATCGCCTCGGTGCGCGCGTGGCCCCAGTACGTCAGCCGATGGCCTTCGGCACCGTCGACCGGCATGGCGAACGCCTCGACGACGCCTTCGCGCGCGGACGTCCACGCCAGGCGCGAGGCGTCCGGCGAGAGCAGTGGACGTTTGACCGGGACACGGTCGGAGGTGACCCGCGAGGCGCGGGCCGATGCGGCGAACCCTGGCAGGTCGGTGAGCCACACGTCGTCGTCGGCGACGAAGGTCAGGGTCGATCCGGACAGGTGCGGGTAACGGAGGTACGTCGTCGTCTGCGTCACCTGTCGAACGTAGGGCAAAGGGTTCCGACTATGCCACTGATGAGGGGCGATGGACCCATAGGTGACGACAGCGGCGGCCCCGGCGTAAAGCCGGGGCCGCCGCGCGTCATCGCGTCCCTCGCTCAAAGCTCTGAGGCGGGGCGCTGCTCAGAGGACGAGCTGCCTAGAGGCCGAAGCCGTCGTAGCACTCGTGGTGCCAGGAGCCGTGCCAGCCCTCGTCCCAACCGTCCCAGCCGCCCTGCCAGCCGACGACGCTGATCACGACGCCGTCCCCGTTGCCCACGACGTCGTGGTCGCCCACGACGTTGCCGGCCCCCTGCGTCACGTTCCCGCTGGTCCCCTGCACGACGTTGCCGGTACCGACCCCGCTGTTGCCCGAGGTCGAGCCCGAGGTGACGCCGAGGTTGGAACCGCTGGCGCCGACATCAGCACTGGCGGCGCCGGCACCGGCGAGGATCAGGGCGGCGGCCGTCGCGGTCGTCGCCAGGGTCTTGGTCACAAAAGACATGCAGTCCTCCGTGTGGTGTGTGAAGCCCCCATTCAGGGCCCGCACTGCGATTCTCACACCACGAACTGAGTCATATGCGGATCATCACACTGAAACCACCGGAACAGGTCGGCTCCGGACACGATCGGCGGGACCGCGGCGGACAGTTTCCGGATGCTTCCACCGGGATTGTCCGAGAGCTGATACTTTCCTGCGGCGGTCAGGCGTTCGTCGGAAACCCGAGGTTCACCCCGCCATGGCTCGGGTCCAGCCACCGCTGCGTCACGGCCTTCGTCCGCGTGAAGAAGTGCACGCCGTGCGGTCCGTAGGCGTGGCTGTCGCCGAACAGCGACGCCTTCCAGCCGCCGAAGGAGTGGTACGCCACCGGGACCGGGATCGGGACGTTCACGCCGACCATGCCGACCTCGACCTGGTCGCGGAACTTCGCCGCGGCGCCGCCGTCGTTGGTGAACACCGCCACGCCGTTGCCGTAGGGGTTGCTGTTCACCAGGGCCAGGGCCTCGTCGTAGGACGGGGCCCGGACCACGGACAGGACCGGGCCGAAGATCTCGTCGGTGTAGATGCTCATCGAGGAGGTGACCTTGTCGAACAGGGTCGGGCCGAGCCAGAAGCCCCCCGCGGTGTCGATGCCGGCCTCCGCGCCGCCGATGGAGTGGCCGCGGCCGTCCACCACCAGCTCCGCGCCGGCCGTGACGCCGGCCTCGACGTAGGAGGTGACCTTGTCGCGGTGCGCACCGGTGACCAGGGGGCCCATCTCGGTGTCCGGCAGGCACCCCGGTCCCACCTTCAGCTTCGCCATGCGCTCGGTGATCTTGGCGACCAGGTCGTCGCCGATCGGGTCCACCGCGACCAGGACCGACACCGCCATGCAGCGCTCGCCGGCCGCGCCGAAGCCGGCCGAGACGGCGGCGTCGGCGGCCAGGTCCAGGTCCGCGTCGGGCAGGACCACCATGTGGTTCTTCGCGCCGCCGAGGGCCTGCACGCGCTTGCCGTAGCGGGTGCCGTTCTCGTAGACGTAGCGCGCGATCGGCGTGGAGCCGACGAAGGACACCGCCTGGATGTCGGGGTGCTCCAGCAGCCGGTCCACGGCCACCTTGTCGCCGTGCACGACGTTGAACACGCCGTCCGGCAGCCCCGCGCGCTTCCACAGCTCGGCCAGGAACACCGACGCCGACGGGTCCTTCTCCGACGGCTTGAGCACCACGGTGTTCCCGGCCGCGATCGCGATCGGGAAGAACCACATCGGCACCATCGCCGGGAAGTTGAACGGCGAGATGATCGCCACCGGCCCCAGCGGCTGGTGCAGCGAGTACACCTCGACGCCGGTGGACGCCGACTCGCTGAACGCGCCCTTCAGGATCGTGCCGATCCCGCAGGCGAACTCCACGACCTCCAGCCCGCGCGCCACCTCGCCGAGCGCGTCGGAGTGCACCTTGCCGTGCTCGGAGACGATCAGCGCGGCGAGCTCGTCCTTGTGCTGGTTCAGCAGCTCCCGGAACGCGAACAGCACCCCGGTCCGCTTGGCCACCGACGCCGCCCGCCAGCCGGCGAACGCCGCCGCGGCCGCGGCCACCGCGTCGTCCACCTCGTTGACCGAGGCGAAGTCCACCACCCCGGTGACGGCCCCGGTGGCCGGGTCGTGGAGGTCGCCGTGGCGAGCGGTGGCGCCCTCCCACGCACGGCCGTCGATCCAGTGGGTGACGTGCTTGGTCATGGCGATCCTTAGGGCTTAAAGGGTGGCTGGGATGAATTCCGGCGTCGGTGATGAGTCTGCGACCGGCAGCCGGGTCCGACAACGCTCAGGCTGTCAGGGGATCGGGCGGAAAGGCTGACAGCTTGGCGGATCCGAACAGGTTCGAAGATCCGCGATGAGTTCGGCCGACCTCGGCGGTATGTAGTGCGACCGAATCACCGAAGACGCTTCGACCAGGGAGAACCCGATGACCGAGAACCGTGACAGCAACCGCGTCGACAACCGCGACAGCAACCGTGACGCGGACAAGGCCGCGATCGAGGCCGTCCTGGTCGCCAGTTACAAGGCCTGGGACGCCGGCGACGCCGACGCGATGGTCGCCGACTACACCGAGGACGCCACCGCCATCATGCCCGGCTCGCTGCGCGGCAGCCGCGAGGTGATCCGCGAGAGCATGGCCCTGGCCTTCGGCGGCCCGCTCAAGGACACCTCGACCTACAACAAGCAACTGAGCCTCCGCTTCATCGGCCAGGACGCCGCTATCGTCGTCACCGAGTCCGCCATCCTGTTCGGCGGCCAGACCGAGGCCCCGGACGCGGCCAAGGTGAACGCGACCTGGGTCTTCGAGAAGCGCGACGGCCGGTGGCTGATCGCCGCGTACCACAACAGCCCGGTGTCCGCCGCCGCGTAGCGGCCCGGCGCGGGAGGTCCCCGGGCGCTCGGGGACCTCCCGCGAATCAGGAATCGAACCCCATCCCGAACCGATCCAGCGTCCGCAGCCACAGGTTCCGCCGTCCGCCGTCGCGGTCGGCGCGCGCCAAGGCGTTGCTGGTCGCCGTGATACCGAACCACTTCAGCGGCTCCGGCGGGAACGGCACCGGCTTGCTGCGCACCATCTTCAGCTCGGTGCGCTCGGTCGACTCGCCCGACAGCAGATCGAGCATCACGTTCGCCCCGAACCGCGTCGCCCCGACACCGAGCCCGGTGTACCCGACCGCATAGGCGACCGCGCCGCCGTGCGCGGTGCCGAAGAAAGCGCAGAACCGCGAGCAGGTGTCGATGACGCCGCCCCACTTGTGCGAGAACGCCAGTCCCTCCAACTGCGGGAAGGTCTCGAAGAAATGCCCGGCCAGCTTGTCGAAGGTCTCCGGCCGCTGATCCAGCCGCGAGGAGATCCTCGACCCGAAGTGGTAGACCGCGTCGTAGCCGCCCCACAGGATCCGGTTGTCCGCGGACAGCCGGTAGTAGTGGAAGTGGTTCGCCGAGTCGCCGATGCCCTGCCGGTTCTCCCAGCCGACAGCCGCCATCTGCGCCTCCGACAACGGCTCTGTCATCAGCGCGTAGTCGTAGACAGGAACGATGAACGACCGCACCCGGCGCAGCAGACTCGGGAAGGCGTTCGTCGCCAGCGCCACCTTCGGCGCGAGGACTTCGCCGCGCGGAGTCGCGACGCGCATCATCAAATCGTCGCGCTCCAGCACCGACACCGGCGACTTCTCATAGATCCGCACGCCGAGCCGCAAGCAGGCGTCTCGCAGCCCGAAAGCCAGCCGCGCCGGATCGACCATCGCGCAGCCGCTCTTGTCCCACAGCCCCGCGTGGTAGGTCGGCGAAGCGACCTGGGCCCGCACCGCCTCGCGGTCGAGGAACACCACGTCCTCGGACGTGTCCGCCGAAGCCAGTTCCTCCGCCTGCCATTCGGCGGTCGCCACCGCGAGTTCGCCGGAGCGCCGGAAGTCGCAGTCGATCCCGTAGCGCTTCAGCGTGGCCTCGATCTCGTCGAGGTTCTCGTGCCCGAGCCGCTCCAGGGTGTCCATCTCGCCGGGCCACCGGGACTCGCCGTTGTCGTGGCCGTGGGTCAGCGAGGAGGAGCAGAACCCTCCGTTGCGCCCGGAGGCGGCCCAGCCGATCCGGTTCGCCTCCAGCAGCACCACGTCGCGGCCGGGGTCGCGTTCCTTCGCGAGCAGCGCGGTCCACAGGCCCGAATAACCACCGCCGACGACCACGAGATCGGCGCTCGTGCGGCCGGCCAACGCCTCCAGGGCCCCGGGGCGGTCGTGCGTGTCGAGCCAGTAGGGGGTCGGGGAGGCGTCGGCCAGCAGATGGTCGTACTTCATGGTGCAGCGGCACCCTCTCGCACACAGAAGGGGGCGCCGCCACGACGCCCCCTATGGATGGATTGTACCGATTACGGCGTTCGAAGAGCGGTCAGCGCGCCTTCGACGTCTTCAGCCACTTCGGCACCTCGGCGACCGCGATGCCGGCCAGCGTGATGACGAGCATCAGCGAGCCGATCACGTTGACCTGCGGCGGGATGCCCTTCTGCACGGCGTTCCAGATCCAGTACGGGAACGTCACCGAGCTGCCCGCGGTCATCTCCGTGATGATGAAGTCGTCGAAGCTCAGCGCGAACGACAGCAGCGCCGCCGCCCCGATGCCCGGCGCGATCAACGGGAACGTCACGCGCCAGAACGTCTGCCAGGGCGTGGCGTACAGGTCCTGCGCCGCCTTCTCCAGCATCGGGTCCATGCCGTTGAGCCGGGACTTCACCGTGATCACCACGTAGCTGACGCAGAACATGATGTGCGCGATGAGGATCGACTTGAAGCCGAGGAAGTCCACGCCGAACGTGTTCAGGAACAACGCCAGCAGCGTGGTGCCCATGACGATCTCGGGGGCCGCCATCGGCAGGAACAGCACGCTGTTGACGAACCCGCGGCCCTTGAAGCTGTGCCGCACGATCGCGAACGCGATCATCGTGCCCAGGACCGTGGCGACCAGCGTGGCCAGCAGCGCGATCTCCAGCGACAGCATCAGGGGGTCGTGCAGGATGCCGTCGTCCAGCGGGTTCTTCCACGCGTCGAGGGAGAACTTCTCCCACTTCACGTTGTACTTGCCCGACGGCTTGTTGAACGACATCCACACGACGACGAAGTTCGGGACCAGCAGGAAGAAGAAGATCAGGGCCGCGACGATCGCTATGACGTGCTTGCGGAACCAGTTCACGACAGACATCAGACGATCTCCTCCGTGCCGGCCCGCTTGATGTACGCGAGCGTGATGACCAGCGTGCCGACCATCAGCATCACCGACAGCGCCGCGCCATAGGGCAGGTTGCCGCCGGTGCCGATGATCTGCTGCTCGATCACCGTGCCGATGACCCTGGTCTTCGGCCCGCCGAGCATCGCGGCGTTGGTGTAGTCGCCGACCGCCGGGATGAACGTCAGCAGCGTGCCGCCGACGATGCCGGGCAGCGCCAGCGGGAACGTCACCTTGCGGAAGGTGGCCCAGGCCGAGGCGTACAGGTCCTGGCCGGCCTCGTGCAGCCGGGGGTCGATCTTCTCCATCGCGGTGTAGATGGGCAGCACCGTGAACGGCAGGAAGTTGTAGACCATGCCGCAGACCACCGAGAACGGGGTCTGGAGCACGCTGTTGTCGGAGTACGTCCAGCCCATCCCGCTCAGCAGCGGCGTGATGTGCAGCGTGTTCATGGTGTGCACCACCCAGCCGTCGTCGGCCAGGATCGTCTTCCACGCCAGGGTGCGGATCAGGTAGCTGGTGAAGAACGGCGCGACGACCAGCGCCATCAGCAGGTTCTTCCAGCGCCCGGCCTTGAACGCGATGAAGTACGCCAGCGGCAGCGCGAGCAGCAGGCAGAACACCGTGCACATCACCGAGTACTCCAGCGACCGGATGATCTGCTCTTTCCAGTTGTGCCAGACGTCGCCGAAGTTGGCCCAGCGCCAGCTGAGCTCGAACCCGGTGTCCGTGCTGCCGGTCTCGACCGAGGTCGAGACGATCGACCACATCGGCACGATGAAGAAGGCGACCAGCCAGATGATTCCCGGCGCCAGCAGCAGGTAGGGCAGGGTCGCCCGGCGCCGCAGCACCCGCCGGTCCGCGCGCCGTTCGGCATCGGTGACGCCGGGGGCCAGTTCCTCGACGGCCTCGGCGGCCGCGGGCGGCGCGCTCACGAGGCGGCCTCCAGGTCCGCCTCCGCGCCGGCGTCGATGTCCTGCTTGCCGTCCAGGCCGAAGCCCTGCGACGGGTCCCAGGACACGACGACCTCCGAGCCCGGGCGGAAGATCTGCGCGCCGTCGTTCTGCACGAACACGCCGAGCTCGTCGCAGCCCGAGGCCTTGACGATGTACTGCGTGGACACCCCGACGAAGCTGGTGTCGACCACCGTGCCGCCGGTGAGAACGTTGCGGCCGTCCGGCACCTCGTCTGCCGAGGCATGGATCGAGACCTTCTCCGGACGGACGCCGACGATGACGTCCTCGCCCGCGGCGTGGTTGCGCGCGGCCGGGATCAGCACGCGGGTGCCGTCCTGCAACACGACCTGGACATGCTCGCCGACAGTGCCGGAAGCCTTGCCGGGCAGCAGGTTCGACTGCCCGAGGAAGTTCGCGACGAACGTCGTCTTCGGGTTCTCGTACAGGTCGGTAGGCGACCCGAGCTGCTCCACGCGCCCGTGGTTCATCACCGCGATGGTGTCGGCCATGGTCATGGCCTCCTCCTGGTCGTGCGTGACGTGCACGAAGGTCAGGCCCACCTCGGTCTGGATCCGCTTGAGCTCGATCTGCATCTGCCGGCGCAGCTTCAGGTCCAGCGCGCCCAGCGGCTCGTCCAGCAGCAGCACCTGCGGCTGGTTGATCAGGGCCCGGCCGAGCGCGACGCGCTGCTGCTGGCCGCCGGAAAGCTGGTTGGGCTTGCGCGAGCCGATGTGCGAGAGCTCGATCAGGTCGAGCATGGCCTGGACCGGCTTACCGACGTCCTTGACACCGCGGCGCTTGAGGCCGAAGGCGATGTTGTCGGCGATGGTCAGGTGCGGGAACAGCGCGTAGTTCTGGAAGACGGTGTTCACCGGCCGCTTGTAGGGCCGCAGCCGGGTGATGTCGTGGTCGCCGATCAGCACGCGGCCGGCGGTCGGCTCCTCCAGCCCAGAGACCATGCGCAGGGTCGTGGTCTTGCCGCAGCCGGACGCCCCGAGCAGCGCGAAGAACGAGCCCTGCGGGATCGTCAGCGTCAGATCCTGCACGGCGGTGAAGTCGCCGAAGCGCTTGGTGACGTTCACCAGCCTCAGGTCGCCGGCCACGCCGCCGGCGGCCAACGCGTCAGTGTTCTTACTCATCTACCGCTGCCTGCCTGTCTTGCCATCGAAAAGGGGTGAGGGGAGGAAGGGCCGGCATCAGCCGGTGACGTCCTTGAACTGCGCGACGTACTTGTCCAGCGTCTTCAGGTCCAGGTTCTGGAACTCGTGGGCCTTGGCCTTGGTGGCGGCGTCCGGGAAGATCAGCTGGTTCTGCAGCGCGTCCTTGTCGATGGCCTGCATCGCGGTGTCCGCGCCCTGCATCGAGGGGATGTAGCTGATGTAGTCGTCCAGCGCGGCGCCGACCTTGGGCTCCAGCATGTAGTTCATGAACTTCTCGGCGTTGGTCTTGTGGGAGGCCATGGCCGGGACGCACATGTTGTCGGCGAACCAGAGCATGCCCTCGGCCGGGATCACCCAGACGATGTTCGGGTCGTCGATCTGCGCGATGTCGCCGGAGTACGCCATGCACATGGCGTAGTTCCCGTTGGTCAGGTCGTTGATGTAGTCGTTGCCGGTGAACTGCCGGATCTGGTTGTTGTCGCGGGCCTTCTGGACGTAGGCCACGGCGGCGCCGAACTGGTCGTCGGTGAACTTCGCCGGGTCCGCGCCGGTGGCCAGCAGGCCGAAGCCGACGCCGTCCTCCATCTCGGCGAAGTAGCCGACCTTCCCCTTGTACTTGGTGTCGGTCATCATGTCCTTGATGGACAGCTGCTGGGCCTGGGCCGCGGTCAGGCCGGCGGACTTCAGGTTGACGCCCAACAGCGTGAAGCCCAGGGCCCACGGCACGGTGTGCTTGCGGCTCGGGTCGTAGGCCGGGTTGGCCGCCTCGGGCAGCAGGTTGGAGAAGTTCGGGATGTTGGCCAGGTTCAGCGGCTGCAGATAGCCCATCTGCCGGAGCTTGCCGATCATCCAGTCCGACAGGACCATCAGGTCGCGGCCGGTGTCCTGGCCGGCGGCCAGCTGCTGGTGGATCTTGGCGAAGAAGTCGTCGTTGGAGTTGACGTCCTCGGTGTAGTTGACCGTGATCCCGGTCTCGGACTTGAAGGTGTCCAGGGTCGGGCGCTTGTTCTTGTCGTTGGGGTCGACGTCGATGTAGGACACCCAGTTCGAGAAGTTGACGACCTTCTCGGTGTCCGACTTGTCGGTCCCGGCCTTGCCCTCGGACGGGGCGGCCGAGGAGGACGAGCCCGAGCCGGTGCCGGCCGCGCCGGAGGAGGCCGCCTTGGTCTTCGTCGCGCAGGCGCCGAGCAGGCCCGCCGCGCCCAGACCGGCGCCGGCGGCCAGGAAGCCGCGGCGCGAGGCACTCCCGCCGAGCTGGCGCCGGAAAGCCTCGGGGAAACGGTCGGCGGCGTCGAGGAACTCGTCGCGGGCCCGGGATATGTCGTTCATGCGATGGTCCGTCCTATCACCTGTGGGGCTGGGATGCGGTGGTGGTGCGGTGGCAGGTTTCTCAGAGCTCGAAAATGGTCCGGTGCCAGGGTTTGCGGGCCACCCCGGTCAGGTCGTGCATGGTGTGCTTGACCTGCGTGTACTCCTCGAAGGAGTAGGACGACATGTCCTTGCCGAACCCGGAGGACTTGTAGCCTCCGTGCGGCATCTCGCTGATGATCGGGATGTGGTCGTTGACCCACACGCAGCCGGCGGCGATCTCGCGCACGGCGCGCAGCGCACGGTGGTGGTCGCGGGTCCAGGCCGAGGCGGCCAGGCCGTACGGGGTGTCGTTGGCGAGGGCGAACGCCTGCTCGTCGGTGTCGAACGGCAGCACCGCGAGCACCGGCCCGAAGACCTCGTCGCGGACGATCTCCGAGTCCTGCGCGACCCCGGTGACCAGGGTCGGCCGGTAGTACGCACCGGAGGCCAGCGCGCCGCCGGGAGCCTCGCCGCCGACCACGATCTTCGCGCCGTAGCCGCGGGCGCGCTCCACGAACCCGGCCACGCTGTCGCGCTGCTTGAAGGAGACCAGAGGTCCGAGGTCGGTCGCGGGGTCGAAGGGATCGCCGAGCTTCACCTGCGCGTACAGGTCCGCTACCCCGGCCACGAACTCGTCGAAGCGGCTGCGGTGCACGTACGCGCGGGTCGCGGCGGTGCAGTCCTGGCCGGTGTTGATCAGCGAGCCGGCGACGGCGCCGTGGACGGCCGCCTCCAGGTCCGCGTCGTCGAACACGACGAAGGGCGCCTTGCCGCCCAGTTCCAGATGCACGCGCTTGACCGTGCGGGAGGCGAGCTCCATGACCCGCTTGCCGACCGGCGTGGAACCGGTGAACGACACCATCCGCACGTCCGGGTGCGTCATCAGCGCCTCGCCGGCCACCGGGCCGGTCCCGACGACCACGTTGACCACGCCGTCCGGGATCCCGGCGTCGGTGCAGGCCTGCGCGAACAGCAGCGCGGTCAGCGGCGTGATCTCGGCGGGCTTGAGCACGATCGTGTTGCCGGCCGCGATCGCCGGCAGGATCTTCCACGCCGCCATCTGCAGCGGGTAGTTCCACGGCGCGATCGAGGCCACGACACCGATCGGCTCGCGGCGGACGGCGCTGGTGTGGTCGGCGGAGTACTCGGCCGCGGCCTTGCCCTCCAGATGCCGCGCGGCGCCGGCGAAGAACGCGGTGTTGTCGACCGTGCCGGGGACGTCGAAGCCGGTGGACAGCCGGATCGGCTTGCCGGTCTGGCGCGACTCGGTCTCGGCGAACTCCTGCGAGCGCTCGTCCAGGAGCCGGGCCAGCCGGTGCAGGGCCGCCGAGCGCTCGGCCGGGGTCGCCCTGCTCCATTCGGGGTACGCCCGGCCGGCCGCGGCCACCGCCAGACCGGCGTCGTGCGCGTCACCGAGTACCAGGTCGGTGACACCGGAGCCGTCCGCCGGATTCGTGACCTGATGCACGACTCCTGACGATCCGGTCGTCGGTCCCCCGCCGATGTACTGGTGCACAACGTTCTCCCTTGACGGCTTGCAAACCTCGACGGGCTGCCGGGTACACCGGCGCACCCGCCGGTCACTCGCTGTTGGGAACGCGGTCATGCGCGTTCGAGTGAGGATCGTTACAGACATCCGGCGGAGAAACAAGGGATTCCGTCGAAGAAAATGAATCTCGCAACGAAATCGCGACCTGGCCTTGGCCTGCGGAAACCGATCCCGCGTCGCATCGATCTCGCACCGATGCCACGCAATCCCTTGCGCGGCCCGGGGCGCACCTGGCAAGGTGCCTCGGCAGTGCGATCGTTCTGAACACTGTGCAAAGAACAATGGGTAAAGAACCCCGCACGGCGCGCACCGCGCCCGGCGCCCCGACCGTCCTTCGGGCCCCGTATGTCCCAGGAGCCACCGTGAGCAGCGAAGATCGCCCCGCGCCCACCGCCGCGGCCGCCGGAGCCGCCCCGATCCCGTCGATGTACGCCACCCAGTACCCGACCGTCGGCGACGTCCTCCAGCTCGGCCCGGTCAAACAGGGCGGCCCGCGCGTGGTCGCCGGCGCAGCCGGGCTGGACCGCGTGGTGCGCTGGGTGCACGTCACAGAGCTGGTCGACGTCGGCACGATCCTGCGCGGCGGCGAGCTGGTCCTGTCCACCGGCATCGCCTGGCCCGAGGACCGCGACCGGCTCGCGGACTTCGTCGCGGACCTGGCCAAGCTCGGCGCCGCGGGCCTGGTGCTGGAGCTGGGCCGCCGCTACACCGACAGCAGCCTGCCCAAGGCGCTGCTGGCCGCCGCCGAGAAGCACAGCCTGCCGGTGATCACGCTCGCGCTGGACACGCGTTTCGTGACCATTACCGAAGCCGTGCACGGCCTGATCATCGACGCGCAGCTGGCCGAGCTGCGCGCCTCCGACGAGGTGCACCAGACCTTCACCGAGCTCGCGGTCGAGGGCGCCTCGCCGGACGAGGTGGTGCAGCAGATCGGCCGCATGTCCGGCTGCCCGGTCGTGCTGGAGAACCTGGCGCACCAGGTCCTCACCTACTCCCAGGCCGGCGCCGACCCCTCGGTGCTGCTCGACGGCTGGGAGGGCCGCTCCCGCTCGGTCCGCCCGACCACCGGCCGCACCACCTACGACGAGCGGTCCGGCTGGCTGACCACCGTGGTCGGGGCGCGCGGCCACGACTGGGGGCGCCTGGTCCTGATCTGCAACGACCCGGTCCCGGTGCCGCGCCTGTCCATGCTGCTGGAGCGCGCCGCCGCGACGCTGGCGCTGAACCGGCTGGTCGAGCGGGACCGCGACTCCCTGGAGCGGCAGACGCACCGCACCCTGCTGACCGCGATCCTGTCCCACGGCCAGCCGGCCTCGGAGGTGGCGCTGCGGGCCCGTGCGCTCGGCGTGACGCTGGACGGCCGGCGGCTGGTCGGCGTGGTGCTGCGGCTGCGCACCGCCGCGCACCCGACGGCGCTGGAGACCCAGGCCCGGCTGCGCGAGCTGACCGACCAGGCCGCCGCGGCGATCCGCGACCGGCGGCTGTCGGCACTGATCGGCACCCTGGACGAGCACAGCGTCGGCCTGCTGCTGGCCCTGGGGCCGCAGGACCGAGAGGACGCGGCGCTGGACGGCTTCGCCGAGCGCGTCCGGCGGCTGGCCGAGCGGCCGACGGCGCCGTCGTCGGCCGACGGGTACGTGATCGCGGTCGGCACATCGGTCGGCGCGGTGCGCGACGCGCGGCGGTCGCTACTGGAGGCGGTGCAGGTCGCCGACGCCGCCGTGCGGCAGCCCGCCGGGCAGGCGCCGTACCACCGGCTGGTCGACGTCCGCCTGCGCGGGCTGCTGCACCTGCTGCGCGACGACGCGCGCCTGCAGACGTTCGTGGAGCGGGAGCTCGGCCCGCTGTTGGCGTACGACGCCGAACGCGGCACGGATCTGGTCAGGATGCTGACGGTGTACGTGGAGTCGGGGCGCAACAAGTCGGCGGCGGCCGACGCGGCGCACCTGTCGCGGCCCTCGTTCTACGAGCGGCTGCACCGGATCGAGCGGATCCTGTCGGTGGACCTGGATTCGGTGGAGTCGTGTTTGGCGTTGCACGTGGCGCTGCTGGCGCTGGAAGCTATCAGACCATGAGTGACCGCCAGCCCGACCAACAGCCCGGCCACGATCGGGACCGGCAGCCCGACCAGCAGCCCTATGACGAAGTCGCCCAGGTCTATGCCGAGAGGTTCAGCGACAGCCTGACGAAGTATCCGCTGGAGCGCGGCCTGCTCTCCGCCTTCGCGGAGTGGGCGACGGCGGCCGGCGGGCGCGTCGCGGACCTGGGGTGCGGGCCCGGGCACGTCACGGCCTATCTGAGCTCGCTGGGCCTGGACGCGTTCGGCGTCGACGTGTCCTCCGGCATGATCGCCCAAGCCCGCGCGAGAAACCCGGAACTGCGGTTCGACGTCGGGTCGATGGCCGCGCTGGACATCCCCGACGCGTCACTGGGCGGCATCGTGTCCCGCTACTCGATCATCCACACGCCGCCGGAGGACGTCCCGGCGATCCTCGCCGAGTTCCGCAGGGTTCTGGCACCGGGCGGTTGTGCGCTGATCAGCTTCCCCGGCACCGATGACGCCGAGCCGCCGACGGTCTCCTACGACCACTCGGTCTTCACCGCCTACCGCTGGTGGCCCGACCATTTCAGCGCCCTGTTGGCCGAGGCCGGCATCGAGGAAGTGGGCCGGCTCATCGAGCGTGCTGTGCCGGAGGCGCCGCGTCCCTACCCGGTGGTCAACCTCTTCGCGCACCGGCAGGCCTGAGAGCGGGGGCCATGGGCCATGCTGGATACCGACAGGTAACTTCGGCCCACCCACGAAGGGCACGCCCCATGGCCTCCACCCCCGAGATCGGCGCCCCCGCCCCCGACTTCACCCTGCCGGGTGTCGTCCTGACCGGTACCGGCAGCGGCGCCGGAGATGTCGAGCGGCGCGACTTCACGTTGTCCGAGCACCGCGGCAAGCCGATCGTCCTGGCCTTCTACCCCGGCGACGACACCCCGGTGTGCACGAAGCAGATGTGCGCGTACAACAACGAGCTGGAGAAGTTCACCGGCATCGGCGCGCAGGTCTGGGGCATCAGCCCGCAGGGCCTGGACAGCCACGAGAAGTTCGCCCTGCGCCACGGTCTGCACCAGCCGCTGCTCGCCGACCCGGACAAGACCGTGATCCGGGAGTACGGCGTCGCGGCCAAGGGCCTGGGCCTGAAGCGGTCCGTGTTCCTGATCGACGCCGAGGGCGTGCTCCGCTGGAAGCACGTGGCGACGTTCGGGTTGATGTTCCAGTCCGTGGATACGCTGACCGAGCAGATCGCCGCGCTCGCCTGAGCGCTGGCCACTCGGCGCCAACTACCCTGAGGCACATGCCGCTGCCCGAAGCCCCTTATGCCCGCCATGCCGCCCGCGTGCTGCTGATGAACAAGGAAGACCGCCTGCTGCTGTTCAAGTTCGGCAGCCGCAGGCGGGACTCCGTCTGGATCACCCCGGGCGGCGGCGTGGACGAGGGCGAGGTGCTGAACGCCGCGGCGGCCCGGGAGCTGCGCGAGGAGACCGGACTGGTCGTGCCGCCGGAGGACCTCGGCGGGGTGGTCGCGGTGACCGGCGGGTACGCCGACCTCGGCTGGGTCAAGGGAACCCTGCGCGAGGACTACTTCTTCTACCGCGTGGACACCTTCGACATCGACATCAGCGGCTTCACCGCTTTCGAGCGCAAGGCCATCGCCGAGCACCGCTGGTGGTCGGTCGCAGACCTGGAGACCACCGCTGAACGCGTCATCCCCTGGGGCCTGGCGCCGCTGCTGGCCTCGATCCTGCGGGACGGCCCGCCGGAAAACCTCGTCGAATTGCCGTGGCACCACTGACTACGCTTTTTGCATGACCACCGACTGGCGCAGCCGTAAAGGCCCGATCGGCATGCTCACCGGCGCGGGCATCAGCACCGACTCCGGCATCCCGGACTTCCGGGGCCCCAAGGGCGTGTGGACCAAGGACCCGATCGCCGAGCTGCTGTCGACGTACCAGAACTACGTCGCCGACCCCGAGCTGCGGGTGCGCTCCTGGCTGGCGCGGCGGGACAACCCGTCGCGGCACGCCGAGCCCAACGCGGCGCACAAGGCGCTGGCCGAGCTGGAGCACTCCGGGCGGGCCGTGCGGATCATCACGCAGAACATCGACCGGCTGCACCAGAAGGGCGGGTCGACGCCGCGCAAGGTGATCGAGATCCACGGGAACATGGCCGACGTGGTCTGCATCCAGTGCACGTACCGCACCACGATGGACGAGGCGCTGGAGCGCGTGGCCGCCGGCGAGCCGGACCCGGCGTGCCCGGCGTGCGGCGACATCCTGAAGGCCGCGACCATCATGTTCGGCCAGAACCTGGACGCCGAGACGCTGTGGCAGGCCGAGCAGGTGGCCGAGAACTCCGCGATCTTCCTGGCCATCGGCACCTCGCTGCAGGTGCAGCCGGCGGCGTCGATGTGCGAGGTGGCGGTGGCCAACGGCGCCGACCTGGTGATCGTCAACAACGAGGAGACGCCGTACGACCACCTGGCCAGCGAGGTGATCCGGGACCCGATCGGCGAGGCGGTGCCGCGGATCGTGGCCGAGCTGGTCGCGGCCGGAACCGCGGCCGCTGAGGAATCACCACGTTAACCATGGATTGACGCGGGGTTTCGCACGCCGGAGCATATGACGCGTGAGCGCGCCCCGGGACGACGAACCGGCGGCCGCCGGGGAGGAGCCCTGGCAGCCGCCGGTCTCGGAGTACGCGGTGTACATGACGCCGGCCGAGGAGCACCGCCGCCTCGGCCTGGCCCTGTACGGCGCCGGCTGGCACACCATCGCCGAGCACGGCATCCGCTGGGACGCCCGCGTCCTGAACTGCTACGCGCTGCACCTGGTGACCCGCGGCTCGGGCTGGATCGAATGGGGCGACCGGCCCCGCACCCGGCTGCCGATCAAGGCCCCGGCGGCGTTCTGGCTCTTCCCGGGCCTGGTGCACTCCTACCAGCCCGACGTCGGCGGCTGGACCATCACCTGGGCCCTGTTCGACGGCCCCGCCGCGGCCGGCTACGAAGGCCTCGACTTCCTGTCGCGCACCTCCCCGGTGATCCCCCTCGGCGACGCACGCCCGGTCCGCGAACTCTTCCGCGAACTTCTGACCGTGGTCCGCACCGGCGGTCCGCACTACGAGGTCTCGGCCGGCATCCTGATCCACCGCCTGATCACCGCGGTCCGCGACAACGGCCCGGGGCTGCGCGAATCCCGCGCGGTCCGAGCACTCACCGAGCACGCCACGGACCCGGTCGCGCTCCAGGACCACGCCACGCGCCTCGGCCTGACCGTCACGCAGCTGCGCGAGGAGGTTCGCCTGGCGACCGGCTCGACGCCGAAGGAGTACATCCTGCGCGTCCGGCTGTCGAAGGCGAAAGACTTGCTGGCCGCGACGGACCAGAGCGTGGTGCAGGTGGCGCGCGCGGTCGGGTACGACGATCCGGCGTACTTCACGCGATTGTTCACGCAGCGGGTCGGGCTGTCTCCGACAATGTTCCGGCGGAGTTCGCTGTCGGGGTAGCGGCGCTCGGTCCTACGCGGTGACCGACCATTCCTCGCACAGATCCCGACCGAGCAGCTCCGGATCCGCGGTGATCAAAGCACGCAGCCGCTCCCGATCGGCCCCGGCCACGTCCAGGATCTCGAAGGCGGTGGAGGCACACCTCCAGCCAGGCCTGGCGGCGATCAGACTGTAGAACAGCCATTCGGCGGTCCGGACAAGATCTTGGCACTCCTGAACCAGGTCCCGCTCGGAAGGCGCCTGGCCGAGGTCGCCCACCAGGCAGAGCAGATTGTGCAGGATGTAGTACCGCGCGACCTCGGTCATCTCCGTGCCGGCCAGGGCCGCCACCATCACCGACGCCGCCGGAACGGCCGGTTCGAAGATGACTTCGGGCTCCCAGATATGGTCGTCCACGAAAAACCCATACTGAGGCTCCTCAGTAGCACGCACCATGCGCCGCAAGTCATCCGGAAGGTGAGCGGCGCTCCGGCGGCACCCGCACGCCATCTCGGGCCACCGGTGTCGGCCTATCTCCAGCTCCATCAGATCCACAGCCCGCATCTTGGCGCAATCGATCCCGCCTATCCCACAAATATCCAAGAACACCTCACCAAGATCCATGGCCGCCCGTCCCCGGCCGCCCCGATCATCGCCAGGTGGCACATGAGCGCTTACTGACCATCGACGGCGGCAGGTTCCTGCGAGGCGGCCGGGAGCACCGGATCGTCTCCGCGGCGATCCACTACTTCCGGGTGCATCCCGAGCTGTGGCGGGATCGGCTGGAGCGGCTGCGGGCGATGGGGTGCAACACCGTCGAGTGCTACGTCGCGTGGAACTTCCACCAGCCGACGCCGGGGCCCGCGTGCTTCGACGGATGGCGGGACGTCGCCGGGTTCATCGCGCTGGCCGGGGAGCTCGGCTTCGATGTCATAGCGCGTCCGGGTCCTTATATCTGCGCGGAGTGGGATCTCGGCGGGCTGCCGGCGTGGCTGCTGGCCGATGAGAACGTGCGGCTGCGCACCACTGATCCGGTCTATCTGGCGGCCGTGGACCAGTGGTTCGACCAGCTGATTCCGGTGCTCGCCGACTTGCAGGCCACGCGGGACGGGCCGGTCGTGGCCGTGCAGGTCGAGAACGAATACGGCAGCTTCGGCGCCGACCCCGACTACCTCGACCACCTTCGCAAGGGCCTGGTCGAGCGCGGCATCGACACGCTGCTGTTCACCTCCGACGGCCCGCAGGCCCTGATGCTGGCCGGCGGGACCGTGCCGGACGTGCTCGCGACCGTGAACTTCGGGGCGCGCGCCGCCGAGGGGTTCGCGAACCTGCGCCGGGTCCGGCCGGACGGCCCGCCGGTCTGCATGGAGTACTGGAACGGCTGGTTCGATCACTTCGGCGAGCCGCACCACACCCGCACCCCCGAGGACGCCGCACGCTCCCTAGACGAGATCCTCGCCGCGGGCGGCTCGGTCAACTTCTACATGGGGCACGGCGGCACCAACTTCGGGTTCTGGGCCGGGGCCAACCACTCCGGCGTGCTGAGCGGCGATGCGGGATATCAGCCCACGATCACCAGCTACGACTACGACGCGCCGGTCGGCGAGGCCGGCGAGCTGACCCCGAAGTTCCACCTGTTCCGCGAGGTCATCGGCCGGTATGCCGATCTGCCGGACGCAAAGCTGCCCGCTCCCCCGCCCCGCATGAAGCCGCAAACCGTTGCCGCGCCCCGGATCGCGACGCTGCGGGACCGGCTGGACCTGCTGGCCACCGACCCGCTACGCCGCCCGACCCCGCAGTCGATCGAGAAGCTCGGCCACGCCTTCGGGCTGGTCCACTACCGCCGCCGCCTCGACGGTCCCGCGCGTGCCCACACGCTGCGGATCGAAGGTGTCCGCGACCTCGCGCAGGTCTTCGCGGACGGAAAGCTGCTCGGGAGGTTGGAGCGTGACAAGCCCGAGCAGACGGTGGATCTCCAGATCCCGGATGAGGGCCTGGATCTGGAGATCCTCGTCGAGCCGCTGGGCCGGGTGAACTACGGCCCGCACCTGGCCGATCGCAAGGGCTTGATCGGGAACGTGCGGCTGGATCACCAGATCCAGTTCGGCTGGGAGCACCGGGTGCTGCCGCTGGACGACCTGTCGGCGCTGCACGACCTGCCGGCGCTGGACGACCTGCTGGCGCTGGACGACCTGCCGGCGCTGCACGACCTGCCGGCGCTGGACGACCTGCCGGCACTCGCCGTCAGCGATCGCCTCGATCAGGATTCTGTGATGAGCACCGCGGGCCCCGCGTTCCACCGCGCGACCGTCACCATCCCCGAGCCCGCCGACGGGTTCCTCGCCGTCCCCTCCACGGCGCGGAGCCTGGTCTGGCTCAACGGATTCCTGCTCGGCCGGCTGTGGGACCGGGGCCCCCAGGTCACGCTCTACGCGCCGGCACCGCTGTGGCAGGCCGGCCGGAACGAGGTCCTGGTGCTGGCTTTGGATCCCACAGAAGGTACACAGAGTCTTGAGATAGAGATCCGCGACGAGCCCGACCTCGGCCCGCTCGCGGATCCCTACACCCACGCGGATTACTGAGCCTGGGCTCAGGCATCCCGCTTCTTCACCACCACCAGCGCCACCACCGTCGAGATCACGGCCCAGCCCGCGTACACCAGCCAGGCGTGCGTGTGGCTGGCCGGCCACTTGCCATTGGTCTGGTTGAAGTCCTTCGCCCAGAACGTCAGCGTGCCCTCGGCGCTGCCGGGGAACAGGTGGCCGATCTCCTTCACCCAGTGGTACTTGTCGCCGCCGAAGAAGGACGGGAGCAGGAACAGGAAGGCGACCACGGCCACGATCGAGGCCGTCGCGTTCCGGATCAGTGCGCCGAACAGCATGCCGACCAGGGCGCAGACCGGGACCACGAGGGTGTAGGCGGCGATGGCGATCTGCGCGTCGTGGTCGGTGATCGACAGCCCCACATGCCGGCTGGCGACCATCGCCTGGCCGCCGAGGAACGAGACCAGCGCGACGGCGAAGGCCAGCACCGTGGTGATGGCGCAGAGAACGGCGATCTTCGCCGCGACCACGCTTCCCCGCTTCGGGACCGCGGCGAACGTGGTGCGGACCTGGCCGGTGGAGAACTCGCCGAACATCGTCAGCGCGCCGATCGCCGCCGCACCGAGCATCATCAGCTGCACCGCGATGTCGCTCAACGAGCGGAACAGCGGGTTGTAGATGAAGTGCCAGTGGTAGCCGTCCGGCATGATCCCGTCGGGATGCGCCAAGTCGCGGTCCAGGTACTGCAGATCCGACCGTACGCCGTTCAGGTTGATGAAGATGGTCGCGAGCGCCGCCGCGATCAGCACGAACCAGGTGGACCGCAACGAGGCGATCTTGATCCACTCCATGCGGCACAGGTCGCGCAAGCGCGGCTTCGGCTCACTGGCGACCAGCTCGGATACAGAGGTCTGCGACGTGGCGGTCATGGCACTCATCGGGATTCTCCTGCGGCGTATTCGACGGAGTCGGCGGTCAGTTCCATGAACGCCTTCTCCAGCGAGGCGCTCTGGGTGGCCAGCTCGGCGAGCATGATGGTGTTCTGCCAGGCCAGCTCGCCGATCCGGGCGGCTGTCAGGCCCACGACGGTCAGCGCGCCGGTACCCTCACCGCCGTCGGCACCGCCCTCGACCGGCAGGACTTCGGCCCCCTCAGCGGTGAGGACCGCCGCCAGCGCCGCCGCCTCCGGGGACCGCACCAGAACAGTGTCCTGAGAGCCCCGGCGCGAGAACTCGGCCAGCGTCTCGTCGGCGATCAGCGCCCCCCGGCCGATCACCACCAGCCGCTCGGCGGTGTGCTCCATCTCGGACATCAGGTGGCTGGAGACGAACACCGTCCGGCCTTCCCCGGCCAGCCGCTGAAGCATCTCCCGCACCCAGCGCACGCCCTCGGGGTCCAGACCGTTCAGCGGCTCGTCGAACAGCAGCACCGGCGGGTCGCCGAGCAGCGCGCCGGCGATGCCCAGCCGCTGCTTCATGCCCAGGGAGTAGCCGCCGATCCGCTTGCGCCCGGCCTCGGCCAGCCCGACCTCCTCCAGCACCTCCCCGATCCGGCGCAGCGGGATCCGGTTGCTGACGGCCAGCGACTTCAGGTGCGCCACGGCCGAACGCCCGCCGTGGATGTCCTGCGCGTCCAGCAGCGCACCGACGTGGCGCAGTCCGCGCGGCCGGTCGGTGAAGCGCCGGCCGTCGATGGTGACCGTGCCGGAGGTCGGCGCGTTCAGCCCGAGGATCATGCGCAGGGTCGTCGACTTGCCGGAGCCGTTGGGGCCCAGGAAGCCGGTCACCGTGCCGGATCGGACGGTCACGGTCAGATGGTCCACGGCCGTCTTGTCGCCGTAGCGCTTGGTGAGGTCAGTCAGCTCGATCACGGGATTCAGACTGGCGGGAGGGCTCGTAAACGGGCATCGGCCGGGAAGCCGCAATGGGATCGGGCGACGGTGGCCCGGGGATGTAAGCCTCTGAGCCGATGCGCCGCCCTCAGCGGCTGTCTACGATCTTGGGCGTGGAGAAGACGCGACGTGGCCTGTGGCTGGTGGACGGCCTGCTGGTGGTCGCCTACCTCGCGCTGATCGCGCTGATCTCACCGTCGCTGCGCCTGTTCCCCGCGGTCTGGAGCAACCCGCGAGCGACCTACACACCGTGGGGCGAGCTGATCGACCCGGCCGGCACCCTCCACTCCGACATGATCTACCGCGCCGATGCCTGGCAGCGGTCGGTACCGGCGCTGTGCACCGTGATCCTGCTGCCGCTGGTCCGGCGCCGGCCGCTGGTGTTCGCGACCGCCGCGGCCGTCGGCCAGATCCTGGTCGCCACCGTGCGCTCCCCCGGCGACACCCGCTACACGATGCTCATCGCGGCCGACATCTGCCTGGTGCTCATCGCGCTTACCCGGCCGCGCCGGACGTCGATCGCGGCCGCGGGCCTCATCTGGCTCGGCGCGGCGGCCTCCATCGTCGGTTTCCCGCCCGGCGCGTCTTCGCTGATGTCCACCCACCTGGTCGTGATCACGCTGCTGACCGTGGTGGCCTGGCTGCTCGGCAGCTCCGCCCAGGAGCGCCGGGCCGGCGCGGCCCGGCAGCGCGCCGACGCCGCGGCCCAGGCGGTGGCCAACGAGCGGCTGCGCATCGCCCGCGAACTGCACGACATGATCGCGCACAGCATCGGCATCATCGCCATCCAGGCCGGTATGGGGAACCGGGTCATCGGCACGCAGCCGGCCGAGGCACAGAAGGCACTGCACGCGATCGAGGAGACCAGCCGGGACACTTTGTCGCAGCTGCGGCGCACGTTGACGGCGCTGCGCCACGGGGAGAACGCCGAGACGCCGACCGACCCGGCACCCGGCCTGGCCGACCTGGACAAGCTGGTCGCCTCGACGAAGCACGCCGGCGTGCTGGCGATCGTCGAGACGGTCGGGATACCGCTGCCGCTGCCCGGCGAGATCGACCTGGCCGCCTACCGGATCGTCCAGGAGTCGGTGACCAACGTGGTGCGCCACTCCGGCGCCCGGACGTGCAGGGTGCGTATCGAATACCGCGAGACCTCGGTGGCGGTCACCGTCTCCGACGAGGGCCACGGCGTCCTGGGCTCCGGCGGCACCGGCTTCGGCCTGGTCGGTATGCGCGAGCGGGTGAGCCTGGTGCACGGCACCTTCCGGGCCGGCCCGCGCTTCGGCGGCGGGTTCCTGGTCAGCGCCACGCTCCCGGTGCCCGGCTTCGAGACCACGTACGGCACGGCGAGGGACGATGTTGGTGCCGGTGCCGCCAACGCCGGTGCCGACGGCGCCAGCGCCGGTGCCGACAACGCCGACCACGTAGACAATGCCGTCCCCGACCCCCGCGCGCATCCCGCGCCCGACCCGAACCCGGCGGTGACCTCGTGACCCAGGACCGGCCCAGCCCTCCGATCCGCGTGATCCTGGCCGACGACCAGCCGCTGATCCGCACCGGTCTGCGGGTCCTGATCAACGACGCGCCCGACATCGAGGTCGTCGGCGAGGCCGGCACCGGTGCCGAGGCGGTCCGCCTGGTCGCCAGTCACGCCCCGGACATCGCGGTGATGGACATCCGCATGCCCGAGATGGACGGCATCCAGGCCACCCGCCTCATCACCGAGTCCTCCGCCGCCACCCACGTCGTCATGCTCACCACCTTCGACGACGACGAATACGTCTACTCCGCGCTGCGCGCCGGGGCCAGCGGCTTCCTGGTCAAGGACATGGCTCTGGACTCGATCCTGGACGCGGTCCGGGTCGTGGCCTCCGGCGACGCGCTCATCGCCCCCAGCGTCACCCGCAAGCTGATCGCCGAGTTCGCGATCCGCCCGGAGCCCTCCGGCGCCGCCTCGAACCGCGGCGACAAGGCTCTGCTGAACGGGGTCACCGAGCGCGAGCGCGAGGTGCTGACCCTGGTCGGCCGCGGCCTGTCGAACGGCGAGATCGCCGAGGAGCTGTTCATCAGCGCGGCCACCGCCAAGGCACACGTGGCCCGGCTGTTCACCAAGCTCGCGGCGCGCGATCGGGTGCAGCTGGTCATCACGGCGTACGAGGCGGGGCTGGTGGCGCCGTCGCGGTGAACGGCCGCCGCCGTCCTCCAGATTCTGGAGGACGGCGGCGGCACAGGTGCACCTGATCACGGCACCGGGTTATGGCGCCTGGTTATGGCGCCTGGTTACGGCACCGGGCTACGGCACCGACCATTGCTGGTTGGCCCCGCCGTTGCAGTCCCAGATCTCCAGCTGCGTGAAGTTGGCCGTGTTGAAGCCCGGATCGTCCAGGCACTTGCCGGACGCCACGCTCACCAGCTCGCCGTTCGACTGTGGCGCCCACTGCTGGTTCGCGCCGCCGTTGCAGTCCCACAGCTCCACCAGCGTGCCGTTCGCGCTGTTGTTGCCGGTGACGTCCAGGCACTTGCCGCTGGCGCCGTTCAGCTGGAAGTAGCCGTTGGCCCAGAACCAGTTCTGCGCCGCGGTGTTGTTGCAGTCGTACATCTGGACGGCGGTGCCGTTCGCCGACGAGCCGTTGTTGTCGTCCACGCACTTGCCCGCCTGGGCCGAGGCGACCGGCCCCTGGTGCACGACCTGCGAGGAACCCGGCGTGACGGAGAAGTTGTCGAACTCGTCGGTCTGGTAGCCGGTGACGCCGAGACCCGCCTGGCCGTTGGTCCACGTGCTGTCGTTGACGCTGCCGACGGCCTTGCCGTCCACGGACGCGGTCAGCGTCGCGCCGTTGAGCTGGAAGGCGATGGTGTGCCAGGTGTTCAGGCCCAGCGAGGAGGTCGTCCCGCTGGCCAGCGTCGTGAAGTTCCAGGAGTTGTCGCTCTTCACGATCGACCAGGCCCCGGAGTTGCCGACCCGCAGGTGGTAGGCGTTCAGGCCGTTGTTGTTCGTGCCCTGCAGGTTGGCCCGGCCGATCAGCTCGACACTGCTCGACTGCTCGAACAGCGCGTCGGTCTTGACCGTGTAGTTCGACCACGTCTGGTCGCCGATGATCGTGTACGGCGCGTCATAGGACTCGCCGGTCCAGCGGATCGGCACGTTCGGCGCCATCTGCCGCAGGCACGTCCCGGCGCGGCCGGCGTCGCAGGAGGCGGTCTGGAAAGCACCGTTCATGTCCGAGAAGTAGAGCGGCGAGGTGGTCGTGGCCGCGGTGTCGAAGGTGTTCGAGTACGGCAGCGGCATGGCCGAGGCCGCCGGCGACGACGTGACGCCCTTGCCCTGGCCGGTGGTCGTGGTGAAGGTGTAGACGTAGCCCGGCTGCAGGGTCACGGTGTAGGACCCGCCGGACGGCGTGACGTCCCCGCTGTGCACGAACCAGTCCGAGGAGCTGCCGGAGTTCACATTGGTCTGCCACACGTGCACGGCCCCGGTGGACAGGCCGCCGGCCACCTTCACGGTCATCGTCTGCGCGGCGGTCGCGTCCATGGTCTCCACCACGGTGCTGTAGTCGCGGCCGTTCGACGACTTCAGCGACACGTAGCTGCCGTTGGCCCGGTTCCCGCCGAGGAAGCCGCTGCCGGAGTCCAGGTACTTCCAGCCCGGGGCGGTGAACTGGGAGGTCTGGGCCATGACCCACGTGGTCTTGCCGATGTAGTAGTTACCGGACCACGGCTGGTTCGCGATCCCGAGCCCCTGGTCGGCGTAGTGCAGGTTCGGGTAGATCGCGGATATCAGCGGCCAGTTGATGTACGCGGTCATCTTGCCGTCGATGTAGTCGCGGTTGAGCGCCCGGGCGATGCTCGGCGCGCCGAAGGTGGAACTGCCGTCGGTCGACTCCGAGCCGTTCTCGCTGGCCCACAGCGGCTTGTTCAGGTTCAGCGCGTTCTGCGTGCTGTTGCAGGACGTGAAGGCGCTGCCGTAGCCGCAGGGGTAGTGGACGCCGACGATGTCCACGGAGTTGTTGAACGTCGAGTCCGAGGTCATCGTGTCCGCGACGCCCCAGCCGCTGTCGGCCCCGACCACCTTGGTGGCGCCGTAGCCGTGCGAGTTCAGCGCGCTCTTGAGGTTCTCGTACCAGGTGGTGTTGTAGTCGCGCTCGTTCCAGCCGCCGAGGTAGTCGACGGTCAGGTTGTGCTGCTTGGCGCAGCCGAACCAGTCCATCAGATAGTTGACGGTGTCGGTGGACCAGAACCCGCCGTTGATCCACCCCGGGGCGCCCCAGGCCAGACCGTAGATCTTGATGCCGGGGTTGCGGGCCTTGGCCTGCTGCGCGAGCCACCACTCGTAGCCCTGGTCGCAGTCGATCACGCCGCGGCTGTGCTCGTGCGAGGCCTCGGCGCCGTCGGTGGAGTTGGTGTCGCCGCCGATCTCGATCTTCAGGATCTGCAGCGAGGCGCCGTATCCGGGCTTGAACAGGTAGTCCAGGATCTGGCTGCGCTGGGGCTCGGGATAGTCGACCAGCAGGCGGGAGTTGCCCCCGCCGCCGCTGATCGCCCCGATGCCGTCGAAGGTGCGGCCGGAGGAGCCGCCGTCGACGGTCACGGTGGTGGAGGTGGCCGCGTGCGCCGCCGGCGAGGCGACGGCCCAGCCGGTCAGGACACTGAGGAGGAGGGAGAGGACTCCGAGCAGGGAGGTGAGCGCGGTGCGTCGGCGTGCGGGGAGAGACATCAGCAGGCTCCAACAAATTCGACTACGAATAAACGCCATCGATCGCAATCGCACAGGTTAAGCGCAACGTCACCCATCGTCAACAGGCTCCCCACGCCGGGTTTCCGAGCGGCGTTGACAGAACTCTTACATCTGCTTACTGTCCGTGGAAGTCAGGCCGGTGATCTGCCGGTAAGGCTCTCGAAACACCGAATGCCGTGACGAGCTGAGCGCCGGGGCGGTATTGGTCCGCTGCCCCGGCGCTCCGGTTGGTGAGCCGAAGCCGAGGCAGGTTCTGTGCGCCTGCCTCGGCGATGTCAGCCTTCGGAAATCTCCCGTTCCAACGGCGTCCGGAACCGCGGCGTCACCCGGTGTTCCCCCAGCACCGTCCGGCACCGCTCCGCTTCGGCCGCGATCGCCTTCTCCGCCTCGCGCCCGACGTCCCGCAACAACCTCGTGGCCACGGTGCCGTCGGCCCGCTGCGCCCAGCCGCCGACCACCTCGCCGTTCCACCACACCGTCGGGCCCACGTTGCCCGCGCGGTCGAACAGCGGCGTCCGCACGTCCTGCGGCAGGTACCACTCGCGCTCCTGCCAGCCCATCGCCGTCGGGTCGAGGCCCGGCAGCAGTGCGGCCCACGGCGCAGGCTCGGGCACCGGTTCCAGGTCGTCCGGCAGCAGCCAGCCGGGGCCGGACGCGTCGCCCAGCGCCACCTCCACCGCGCCGACCGCCTTGAGCGCCCGGCGAGCGTCGGTGACCTTCCAGCCGGTCCACCACTTCAGATCGGCCTCCGTCGCCGGCCCGAACGTGCGCAGCCATCGCCGGGCCAGCTCCGCCTGCGCGTCGGCCACCGCGATGTCCGCGTGGCCCTTGCCCGGCTCCCAGCGGTGCTGGCTCGACAGCCACGTGCCGACCGGCCGCCCCCGCACCACCGCGCCGTCGAAGCCGAGCACCCGCAGCACGCGCCCCGAGGCCGGCTGCCAGGCCTCCCACTTCGTGCCCTTGCCGTACAGCACCTGGTCGCGCAGGCCCGGCACGGCTTTGCCCAGCTCCGCGCCGGTCGCCGAGCCGCGCCGCGCCACCTCCGCGACCGTCTCGGCCTCGACCCGCTCCAGCCACGCCGCGTCGAGCCCGGCGTCGGCCGCGCTCTTCAGCAGCGAACCGCGTTCCTTGGCCCACATCTCGCGCGTCGTGGAGGCCTGGACCACCGCGGCCAGGTCGGCCGGGACCACGAACAGCGTCTGGCGCATGCCGTGCATCCGCACCAGCGTCCGGTCGTCGTACAGCGCGCGCTCGACCTCGGCGGTGTCCGGCTTCTCCAGCCGGGCCAGCGCCGAGAGGTAGACCGTGGCGGCATCGGTCGAGTGCAGCGCGACGAGGGCGTCGGCCACCGCCTCCGCGGAGGCGGCCCTCAGGCCGGGGGCCAGCAAGTGGCGCGTCGCCAAGCGCGCGCGCCGTTCGCCGACATCGACCGTGTTCACCCCGTGGGAAGTCACGGGTTCATCTTGCGCAGCCCCCGCACCGAGCGCCACCCGATCACGCCGATCGACACCCCCGCCACGATGGACACGGTGACCAGCACCGCGTGCACCAGGAAGAACGACGTCGGCCCGTTGTTCCAGGACCTCTTGTCGTCCCAGATCGCCTCCATGAAGCGCGGCCAGATGATCACCGACCAGACGCCGAAGGCGACCAGGAACCATGACGCGACACGCCCGAGTTTCACTTGCACACTCCTACTTACCAGCGGATCCACAGGCAGCCTATCGGCCCCGGCCGCCCGGTCCGCCGAACCGGATTAGACTCTCGGTGCCCCACCGAAAGACGCATCCCGCAGGAGGATCCTCCGTGTCCGATTCCTTCGTCCACCTGCACGTTCACACCGAGTATTCGATGCTCGACGGTGCGGCACGACTGAAGGACATGTTCAAGCATGCCGCCTCGCTCGGCATGCCCGCGGTGGCCATGACGGACCACGGCAACATGCACGGCGCGGCCGACTTCACGAAGCAGGCGACGGCCGCCGGCGTAAAGCCGATCCTGGGCATCGAGGCGTATGTGGCGCCGGAATCGCGCTACAACCAGAAGCCGATCCGCTGGGGCCAGCCGCACCAGAAGTCCGACGACGTCTCCGGCGGCGGCCTCTACGGCCACGCCACGATCTGGGCCAAGGACGTCACCGGCCTGCAGAACCTCACCAAGCTCTCCTCCCGCGCTTTCACCGAGGGCTTCGCCCGCAAGTACCCGCGCATGGACGCGGAGCTCATGGCGCAGCACTCCGCCGGTCTGATGGCCACCACGGGCTGCCCCTCGGGCTTCGTCCAGACCCGCCTTCGGCTCGGCCAGTTCGACGAGGCGCTGGCCGCGGCGGCCCAGTACCAGGAGATCTTCGGCAAGGAGAACTTCTATCTGGAGCTGATGGACCACGGCCTCGACATCGAGACCCGGGTCCGCGAGGGTCTGCTGGACATCGGCCGCAAGCTCGACATCCCGCCGGTGGTCACCAACGACTCGCACTACACCTACCGGGAAGAGTCCGCCGCGCACGACGCGCTGCTGTGCATCCAGACCGCCTCGAACATCGCCGACCCCGACCGCTTCAAGTTCGGCGGCGACGGCTACTACCTGAAGTCCGCCGACGAGATGCGGGCGATCAACAGCGACGAGATCTGGCAGGAGGGCTGCCGGAACACGCTCCTGATCGCGGAGAAGGTCAACCCGGAGGGCATGTTCGCCTACCGGAACCTGATGCCGCGCCTGGAGGCGCCGGACGGGCTGACCGAGGACCAGTGGTTCCGCAAGCTCGCCTACGACGGCCTGAACAAGCGCTTCCCGGCCGGGGTGCCGGACGAGAAGAAGTACCACGACCGCCTGGAGTTCGAGCTCGACGTCATCCTGACGATGGGCTTCCCGTCGTACTTCATCGTGGTCGCGGACTTCATCAACTGGGCCAAGGACAACGGCATCGCCGTGGGCCCGGGCCGAGGCTCGGCCGCGGGCTCGCTGGTGGCCTGGTCGCTGGGCATCACCGACGTCGACCCGATCCCCTTCGACCTGCTGTTCGAGCGGTTCCTGAACCCCGACCGCGTCACCCCGCCCGACATCGACATCGACTTCGACGACCGCCGCCGCTCGGACGTGATCCGCTACGTCACCGAGAAGTACGGCGAGGACAAGGTCGCGATGATCGCCACCTTCGGCCGCATCAAGGCCAAGGCCGCGATCAAGGACTCCAGCCGGATTTTGGGCTACCCGTTCGCGATGGGCGACCGCATCACCAAGGCGATGCCGCCGGACGTGATGGGCAAGTCGATGCCGCTGACCGGCGTGTTCGACAGCAACCACCCGCGCTACGGCGAGGCCGGCGAGATCCGCGGGATGTACGAGCAGGACGCGGACGTCAAGAAGGTCATCGACACCGGCCGCGGCGTGGAGGGCCTGATCCGCCAGCCCGGCGTGCACGCGGCCGGCGTCATCATCTCCCCGGAGACGATCACCGACCACGTGCCGGTCATGATGCGCCCCGCCGACGGCGTCATCATCACGCAGTTCGACTACCCGACCTGCGAGGAAATCGGCCTGATCAAGATGGACTTCCTGGGCCTCAGGAACCTGACGATCATCACCGACGCCCTGAACAACGTCGAGACCACCACCGGCAAGAAGCTGAACACGCTGGAGTTCCCGCTCGACGACCCGCTGACGTACGAGCTCCTGTGCAAGGGCGACACGCTCGGCGTGTTCCAGCTCGACGGCGGCCCGCTGCGCTCGCTGCTGCGCCAGATGCGCCCGGACAACTTCGAAGACGTCTCGGCCATCATCGCCCTGTACCGGCCGGGGCCCATGGGTGCGAACTCGCACATCAACTACGCCGAGCGCAAGAACAACCGGCAGCCGATCACGCCGATCCACCCGGAGCTGGAAGAGCCGCTGAAGGAAGTCCTCGGCGTCAGCTACGGCCTGATCATCTACCAGGAGCAGGTGATGGCCGCCGCGCGGGTGCTCGCCGGCTACTCCCTGGCCCAAGCGGACCTGCTCCGCCGCGCGATGGGCAAGAAGAAGAAGGAAGTCCTCGACAAGGAGTACGTGGGCTTCGAGAAGGGCATGGCCGACAACGGCTATTCGGCCCAGGCCACCAAGGCGGTGTGGGACGTCCTGGTCCCGTTCGCCGACTACGCGTTCAACAAGTCGCACTCGGTCGCCTACGGCTTCATCGCGTATCAGACCGCGTATCTCAAGGCCCACTATCCGGCCGAGTACATGGCCGCGCTGCTCACCTCGACGGCCACCGACAAGGACCGCTCGGCGATCTACCTGGCCGAGTGCCGCCGAATGGGCATCAAGGTGCTCCCCCCGGACGTCAACGACTCGCTGCACCAGTTCACCCCGGTCGGCACCGACATCCGCTTCGGCCTCGGCGCGATCCGCAACGTCGGCGAGAACGTGGTGTCCTCGATCATCGCCACGCGCAAGGCCAAGGGCCGGTTCACCTCCTTCAACGACTTCCTGGCCAAGGTGGACCTGCCGGTCTGCAACAAGAGGACGATCGAATCGCTGATCAAGGCCGGCGCCTTCGACTCCCTGGGCCACTCCCGGCGCGGGCTGATCGAGCAGCACGAGCGCGCGATCGACTCGGTGGTGGACGTCAAGAAGCAGGAGGCCCTGGGCCAGGACTCGCTGTTCGGCTCGCTGATGGACGGCGGCCAGGAGGCGATCACCGGCGGGATCGAGCTGTCCTTCTCCGAGATCGAGTGGGACAAGAAGGTCCTGCTCGGCTTCGAGCGGGAGATGCTGGGCCTGTACGTCTCGGACCATCCGCTCTCCGGGGTGGAGAACCTGCTGGCCTCCAAGGCGGACTGCTCGATCGCCTCGCTCACCGGCGAGAACGACCGCGCCGACGGCTCGATCGTCACCATCGCCGGCCTGGTCGCGGGTCTGGCCCGCAAGGTCACCAAGCAGGGCAACACCTGGGCCGCCGCCTCCATCGAGGACCTCGAAGGCGGCATCGAGACGATGTTCTTCCCGCAGACCTACCAGCTGTACTCCACGCAGCTGGCCGAGGACGCGGTGGTCGTGGTGAAGGGCCGGCTGGACAAGCGCGACGAGGTGCCGAAGCTGATCGCGATGGAGGTCGCGCTCCTGGACATCTCCTCGGCCGGCAGCAGCGCTCCGGTGGTGCTGCACGTCTCGGAGTCCCGGGTGATCCCGGCGACCGTGGAGCGGCTCAAGCGGATCCTCACCCGCCACCCGGGCACCACCCCGGTGCGCATGCACCTGAAGAGCCCGACCGACAAGGTGGTCCGGTACCAGCTCGGCGACAACCTGCGGGTGGCCAACTCCCCGGCGCTGAGCTCCGATCTCAAGGTCCTGCTGGGCGCCGGCTGCTTCGGCGCCGACCCCTCGCAGGCGGCGGAGTGAGCATGGAATTCCAGGATGTGATCCGCAAGCGGAAGATGGTCCGGGCGTTCACGACCGAGCCCATCGCCCCGGAGGTCGGCGAGCGGCTGCTGCGCGCCGCCAACCGGGCGCCGTCCGCCGGGTTCTCGCAGGGTTATGCGATGCTCGTGCTGGAGGCCGCCGAGGACCGCTCCGCCTTCTGGAAGGCGATGGACCCCGAGGGCGAGTACGAGGGCACGGCGCTGCGCAACGCGCAGCTGATCGTGATCCCCTGCTCCAACAAGGACATCTACCTCGACCGGTACGCCCGGCCCGACAAGGGCTGGACCGACCGGGACGAGGCGCGCTGGCCGGTGCCGTTCTGGCACATCGACACCGGGATGCTGACGATGCTGCTGCTGCTCGCGGTGGTCGAGGAGGATCTCGGGGCGCTGTACTTCGGGATCCCGCCGGAGTCGATCGGCAACGTGCGCGCGGAGTTCGGGATCCCGGCGGAGTTCACGCCGATCGGCGCCGTCGCGATCGGGCACCCGGACGAGGACCGGGACGCGCGGCAGAAGACGTCGCGCAAGACGATCAAGCGGCGGACGGTCGAGGACATCACGCATCGCGGGCGGTGGGGCACGGCGGCTGCTGGCGCTGACGCCGTTGCCACTGGCGCCGGCGCTGGCACTGGCACTGGCACTGGCACTGGCGACGCCGAGTAGCCGGGCCTGCCGACGCCGGGTGGCACCGGCTCATGTCCACCCCTTGCGGTGATCTGCGACAGTGAATCTGTGATTTCCTTCGCGGAGCTGGCAGAAGTAGAAAGCATCATCCGTTCCGTCAACGAGAAAGCGGTCCTGCCGCGCTACCGGAGCCTCAACGACTCCGACGTCGCCATGAAGGGCCCGATGGACCCGGTCACGGTCGCCGACCGCGAGGCCGAGGATCTTCTGCGCGAGCGCCTGACCGCGTTCCTCCCCGGCTCCGTCGTGGTCGGTGAGGAGGCGGTGTCCGAGGACGCCTCGGTCCTGGACGCCCTCACCGGCACCGCGCCGGTGTGGATCGTCGACCCCATCGACGGCACCCGCAACTTCATCGCCGGCTCCGGCCGCTTCTCGACGCTGGTGGCCCTGGCCGTCGACGGCGTCCTGCAGGCGTCCTGGACCTACGCCCCGATCATCGGCCGCATCGGCACGGCGCTGGCCGGCCACGGCGCACGGGTCGACGGCGTCCCGGCGCACGTGGCCCCGCCGGCCGACCCGGCTACAGCAGCACTGCCGCTCACCACGAGCCACCCGGTCTGGTGGCCGCTCGGCTACGGCCGTGACGTGGACGCGATGCGCGCGGCGGATCTGGACGTGCGCTACTTCGACGCATGCGGCATCGAGTACCTGGACCTGGCCAACGGATCACGCTCGGCAATGGTGCTCACCTGGGAGTACTGCTGGGACCACGCCGCCGGCCTGCTGCTCGTCGCCGAAGCCGGCGGGCACGTCGTCGCGCTCGACGGCGCACCGGTGCGGCTGGAGGGCGGGAACGCGCTGCCGTTCATCGCCTCCACGGACGCCGGGACGACGGACCGGATACGGCAGATCATCACCGGGCCCGGGCAGGCGGCCGAGTAGCGGCACCCGCTCCGCAACGGCAGGAGGCGGCCCGCGCCTGGATCGATCGCATATGCCTTGACAGGTATATAACCGAAGAGGCAAACTCGCTGTCATGACCCTCGCCACAGCCTTCCAAGCTCTCGGCGAACCGCGCCGTCTGGCCATCCTGGAACTGCTCCGCGAGGGCGAGAAGCCCGTCGGCGAGTTGTCCGAGCGCCTGGGCGCCAGCCAGCCGGCGGTGTCCAAGCACCTGCGCGCGCTTCGCGAGGCGGGCCTGGTCGAGGTGCGCCCCGAGGCGCAGCAGCGCTTCTACCGCATACGGCCCGAGCCGCTGGCCGAGGTCGACGACTGGCTGGCGCAGTACCGGCAGCTGTGGACGCGGAGCCTGGACCGGCTGGAAGCACATCTGGAAGAGCGGAGGAAGACATGAGCGACGCATTGTTGACGACCGGCGGGACGCAGGGGGCCGCGATCCGGCTGGAGCGCGTCCTGGCCGATCCGCCGTCGGTGGTGTGGCGGGCGCTGACCGAGCGCGAGCAGCTCAAGGCGTGGTTCCCGTGCGATGTGGTCGTCGCCGACGGGCAGTGGCATGCCGGCGCCGCCATCAGCTTCGTGTTCGGGCCCGAGGCCGACGGCCTGGTCATGGAGGGCGAGGTGGTGGAGGCCCGCGAGCCCGAATCGCTGGTCTTCACCTGGGGCGAGGAGACGCTGCGCTTCACCCTCACCCCGCGGGGCTCCGGCACCCTGCTCGTCCTGGTCGACGAACTGCGTCCCGGGATCGCCGCCCGCAACGCCGCCGGCTGGGACGAGTGCCTGGACCTGCTGGCCGGCGGCGCGCCGGACAAGGACGCGTGGCAGCCCCGGTTCGAGCACTACACCGAAGTGTTCACGCCGACGCTCGGCGAGCAGGAAGGCCCTCCCGCCGGCATGGGGTGAGCCGCCCCCTGAACCGGCCGCACCAAGCATCCGTTCCTCCCGGCGACAGCACCATCGGCACCTGTCTCCGGGAGGATCTTCCATGCCAGGCTCCGTTTCGGCATCCTCCGCACGCCGCCCGCACCGGGGCGTACGTCTGGCCATGGCCGGCGTCGCCGCCGCGAGCCTTTCGTTGGCCGTCGCGGAGAGCAGCGCCGCGTCGTCCACCCCCCACTCCCCCTTCATCGGCCCGCTGCACTCCGTCTCCACCGTCACCTCCACGGTCCCGGCGAACGGCGACGTCGATGCCGTAGTGCATGTCAGGACACGAATCCTCGGCGCCGCTCCCGGTCGCCGTTCGTAACGGCGGGGAGCGGCGTTCTCGGTCTCAGAACTCGCCGGCGTGCTCTTCGACCCAGCTCCGGAAGTCACGCGCCTTGTGCCCGGTGACCGTCTCAACGTCCTGGCTCACCGCATGCGGTTGCTCCTGGGACCGGGCCCAGAACTTGATGATGTCAGCCAGGATCGGCGCCGGGACGAAGGCACTCATCTGCCGCCGCTGTTCCTCGACATCGATCTCGACGTACCGGATCGGGCGGCCGAGCACCTCGCCGATGACGCGGGCCTGGTCGGCATGCGTCAGCAGCTCCGGTCCGGTCAGGCGGTAGACCTTGTTCTCGTGTCCCTCGGAGGTCAGAGCGACGACGGCGGTGTCCGCGATATCCACCGGGTGGATCGCCGGAGCGGCGGCCTCGGCATAGGCGCCACGGATCTCGTCGCCGTGCTTGGTCTGGTGGCTCCACGGCTGGATGTTGGCCATGAAGCTGTCCGGACGCAGGAACGTCCAGGTCATCCCCGAGGCGCGCAGCAGCTGTTCCAACCCGTCATGGTGAGTGGCGATCGGCCCGTCCTGCGCCTCGGCGCCGTCCTCGATCGCGTTGGAGGACAACAGAACCACGTGTCGAACCCCGGCTTGGGCGAAGGCCGCGACCAACTCCGTGCCGACCTCGGGCGCCGGGAACAGGAACACCGCCTCGACCCCGTCGAGCGCCGGACGCACCGAGGCCACGTCGGCCAGGTCCCCCGCGACCGCCTCGACCCCGGCCGGCCACTGCCCCTGCTCGGGCCGGCGGCTCAGCGCGCGCACCGCACGCCCCTCGTCGGCGAGGCGCTCGATGATGCCGCGACCGACGTTCCCGGTGGCGCCAGTGATCAGGATCATGCTTCTCTCCCCAGTATCGCGGTGGTGAGCGGCGCCTCGTCGGCCCCGCATGAGCAACACTAGGAAGACTTGAGGACAGGTTCGGTCCTCGTTTCGCCCCGGATTTCAGGGAGTGGGAACCCATGCTCCAGACCTCGGCTCGGCTGCTGCGCCTGCTGTCCCTGCTGCAGTCGCGCCCCGACTGGCCGGGCACCGAACTCGCCGAGCGCCTGGACGTGACGACCCGCACCGTGCGCCGCGACGTCGATCGGCTGCGCGAGCTCGGCTATCCCGTGGACTCCACGCCGGGCATAGCCGGCGGCTACCGGCTCGGAGTCGGCGGGGCGATGCCGCCGCTGCTGCTGGACGACGAAGAGGCGTGCGCCGTGGCGGTCGGGCTGCGCGGCGCGGCGGCGGGCTGGGTGACCGGGATCGAGGAGAGCTCGCTGCGCGCCTTGAGCAAGATCGAGCAGATCCTGCCCTCGCGGCTGCGCCACCGGATCACCGGCCTGCAGTCCTCGATCATGCTGCTCCCCGGCGACTGCCCGGTCGTGGACGCCGACCTGCTCACCGCGCTGGCCGCCGCCTGCCGCGCAAACGAGGGCGTCCGCTTCGGCTACCGGGACGCCGTCCGCCGCGTCGAGCCCTACCGCCTGGTCCGTGCGGGCCGGTACTGGTACCTGCTCGCCTACGACCTCGACCGGGACGACTGGCGCACGTTCCGCGTGGACCGCGTCGCGCGCCCGATCCAGCCCGGCGCCCGGTTCACGCCGCGTCCGGAGCCCGCCGGGGACACCGCGACGTACGTCTCGGAGTCGCTCACGCGCGCGCCGTACCGGTATCAGGCCACGATCTTGTTCCACGCCCCGCTGGAGAAGGTCGCCGAGACGACCAGCCCGACGGCGGGCCGCCTCGAGGCCCGCGACGAGCACTCCTGCGTGTACTACACCGGGGCCGAAGCACTCGACACGATCGCCGTCTACATCGCGCTCAAGGGCATCGACTTCGAAGTGCTGGAGCCGCCGGAGCTCAAGGAGTTCGTGGCCGGTCTGGCCGCGCGGCTGACCAGGGCCGTGGCCTGAGCGCTGAGGAATGGACGCTGAGGGCTGAGGCCTGAGTGCCGAGTGCCGAGTGCTGAGACCTGAGGGCTGAGGGCTGAGGGCTGAGGCTCAGCCCTGCCCCGTCATGGCCCGCGGGTCCACGATCCGGTCGAACTCCTCGGCGGTGAGCCAGCCACTCTTGACCGCCGCCTCGCGCAGCGTCGTGCCTTCGGCGTCGGCCGCGTGCGCGATCTGCGCCGCGCGGTCGTAGCCGATCTCCGGCGTCAGCGCGGTCACCAGCATCAGCGAGCGCCCCAGGTCGTGCTCGATGCGCTCGCGGTCGAGTTCGATGCCTTCGATGCAGAACACCCGCAGATTCCGCGCGGCGTCGGTGAGGATGCGCGCGGAATGCAGGAACGACGAGGCGATCAGCGGCCGCATGGTGTTGAGCTCGAAGTTGCCCATGCCGGCGGCGGTGGCCAGCGCGCTGTCGTCGGCCATCACCTTCAGGCAGACCATCATCGTGGCCTCGCACTGCGTCGGATTGACCTTGCCGGGCATGATCGAGCTGCCCGGCTCGTTCTCCGGCAGCCGCAGCTCGCCGAGCCCGTTTCGGGGCCCGGAGCCGAGGAAGCGGATGTCGTTGGCGATCTTCAGCAGGGGTACGGCGACGCCGCGGAGCCCGGCCGAGGCCGCGACCATCGCCTCGGCACCAGCCAGCGCGGCGAACTTGTTGGGCGCGGTGACGAAGGGCTGGCCGGTGAGCTCGGCGAGTTCGGCGGCGAACCGCTCGGCGAACCCGGGCGGGGCGTTCAGGCCGGTGCCGACGGCCGTGCCGCCGGCGGCCAGCTCGTACAGGCCCGGCAGCGCCGACTCCAGACGGCCGGTCGCGGCGTCGATCTGGGCCGCGTAGCCGGACCACTCCTGGCCGACGGTGAGCGGCACGGCGTCCTGCAGGTGGGTGCGGCCGGTCTTGGGGACGTCGGCCCACTGCCGCGCCTTGTCTTCCAGCGCGGCACGCAGGTTCCCGAGCTCGGGCAGCACGTGGTTCCGCAACGCCAGCACGGCGGCGACGTGCGTCGCGGTCGGGAAGCTGTCGTTGGAGGACTGCGCGAGGTTGACGTGGTCGTTGGGGTGGACCGGGGCCTTGCTGCCGAGCGTGCCGCCGGCCAGCTGGATCGCGCGGTTGCTGATGACCTCGTTGACGTTCATGTTGGTCTGCGTGCCCGAGCCGGTCTGCCAGACGTAGAGCGGGAAGTGCTCGTCGAGGTCCCCGGCGATCACCTCGGCGGCGACCCGGGCGATCAGGTCGGCCATCCACCGCGGCAGCCGGCCGGCCTGCCCGTTGACCAGCGCGGCGGCCATCTTGACGTAGCCGTATGCGTGGTGGATCCCCTGCGGCATGCGGTCGTCGCCGACGCTGAAGTGCTCCAGCGAGCGCTGGGTCTGGGCGCCCCAGTATCTGTCGGCGGGGACGTCGACGGCTCCCATCGCGTCGGTTTCCCGCCTCGTCCCGGCTGCTTCGATGCCCACCGGGAGGTCCAGGATCTCCGGTGGCGTGTCCTGCTGCGCCGAGTTCGTCATGCGACCTCCAGTCAGGGACGCCAGAATGCCGATGCACCAACGCTAACGCAGATCAACGTTAATACAGATCACAGAGGCCGGCTGGCCTCGCACTACTGAACGCCCCCGACCGGGGGTAGGAGGTGACCGTGTACGACACGACAATGTCCCAACGGAGCTACGGGATCTCGACGAACACTTTGTTCGCTCGGACCATGGCTTTCGTGGCCGCCACAGCGGCCCTGTTCGCGCTCGGCGCCTACGCCGGGCGCAATCTGTCCAACGGCGCGGTGTTCATCGGGTTCATCGCGGCCTTCGTGTGCCTGATCGCGATGCGTTTCACCGCCGCGCGCTCGCCGCAGGCCACGGTGGCCCTGCTCGGCGCCTTCGGCCTGCTGATGGGCATCGCCATGTCCCCGACGCTGGTCTACTACGCGACCGCGAACCCGAAGGCGCTGTGGCAGGCCGGCGCCGCGACCGCGCTGTTCATCGGGGCGCTGGGCTCGGCCGGGTACGCCACCGAGCGCGACCTGTCCAGCGTGGCCCGCGTCAGCTTCTGGGGCCTGGTGGCGCTGCTGATCTTCGGCGTCTTCGCCATCTTCGTGAACATCCCGCACGCCTCGGTCATCTACAGCGTGGCCGGACTGGTGATCTTCGCCGGGTTCACGCTCGTGGACTTCCAGCGCCTGCGCCGGACGCAGAACATCGCCTCGGCGCCGCTGCTGGCCGCGTCGATCTTTCTGGACATCCTCAACGTGTTCTTGTTCTTCCTCACCCTGTTCGGCGGGAACGGCCGCCGGAACTGACCAGCGCGCGCCGACCCGGCGCACCGGACGCACCGACCGCCGGCACGGCTCCATTCAGCGGACATGGAGCTGTGACCGGCGGTTTCGCGGTGTGAAGCGGCCCCGCCCCGGTCACCACCATAAAGGGACGAACATCCGGGAAAGGGGCCGACGGACATGGCGCGTGGCCGCGCGGAGCAGATCAAGACCATCGTCGCGCTCTGCTCGGCCTCTTTCCTGCTGACCGTCGGCGGAGCGGCGAGCTACGTCTATTTCCATCTCAACGGCAACATCGAGACCGCCGGCGACCTGAACTCCCTGACGAACCGCCCCAAGCCGGGCCCGCCGGTCAACGTCCTGCTGCTCGGCTCCCAGACCCGCGACGGCCAGACCGGCCAGTTCGGCGGCTCGGACGCCACCGGCAGCTTCGGCGGCGCGACCGGCACCGACCTGTCGGACACCTCGATGCTCCTGCACGTCGCCGGCGACCGGAAGTCCGCGCTGGTGGTGTCCATCCCGCGCGACACCATCGTGAACCGCCCGGCGTGCCCGACCCGCGACGGCACGGGCACCGTCCCCGGCCAGGACGGCGCGATGTTCGACGCCTCCATGAGCCTGGGCGGCCCGCTGTGCGCGGCGGCGACCGTCGAACAGTTCTTCCACGTCCGCGTGGACCACTTCGTCCGGCTGGACTTCAACGGCTTCCGCAAGATCGTCACCTACCTCGGCGGCGTCGAGGTCTGCATCCCGCCCGGCGGCATCGACGACCCCTACAGCCATCTTTACCTCCCGCCCGGCAAGCAGGTGGTGTCCGGCGACGAGGCCTTGGCGTTCGTGCGCGACCGGCACGGCATCGGCGACGGCAGCGACCTGGGCCGCATCGAGATGCAGAAGATGTTCCTGACCTCGCTGATCACCAAGATCGAGGGCAGCGGCACGCTGAGCGACGCCGGCAAGCTCTACCAGCTCGCGGACCTGACGACCTCGTCGATCACCACCGACCGGGCCCTGGGCTCGGTGTCGGCGCTGCTCGGGCTGGCCGGGCAGGTGCAGGGGCTCAAGCCGCACGACATCGACTTCGTGACGCTGCCGACGACGCAGGATCCGTACGATCCCGACCGGGTGGATCCGGCGCCGTCGGCGCAGGCGGTGTGGGATCTGATCAACAACGATCAGACGCTGGCCAAGGCTTCGGCGGCGGGCAGTGCGCCGCCGTCGTCCCTGAGCGGCAGCGCCCCAGTGGCGACATCGGCCGGCGCCGGTGCCACAGGCCAGCCGTCCGCGTCGCCGAGCGCGACGCCATCCTCGACGCTCGCCACCGACCTCAAGGCACGGCCCGCCGACACCGACATCTGCTCCAACCTGCCTCAGACCAGCACTGGCACAGGCGCGGGCAGCAGCGCTGGCACTGACACCGGCACCGGCACCGGCACCTCAGGTTGATCCGCCACCGGTATCAGTTCACGCAGGCGATTCCGTGCTCCGTAATCGCGTCCGACTGCGGCAGCGCACCGAGCCCGGCCCTCGCGACCGACGCCTGATGGGTGACGCTCCCGGCCGTGACGCTCCCCGCCGTGGCACTGGCCGCCGTGGCACTGGCCGCCGGCGTGTTGCCGAAGTACAGCTTCATGGCCGCCTGCACCTTCGCCGGATCGACGAGGTTCACGTCCTCCCCGTCCTTCGTCGCGAAGCCCTCGATCGGCAGCGTGTGGAAGCGGATCCGTCCGGCCTTCAGGCTACCGGCCCTCGAGATCAGCGACAGCACGTCGAAGCCGTCGTCGACCACGACGTCCCGCTTCATCGCGTCGACCAGGTCGGAGAGCTTGCCGACGTCCGAGAGCACGCCGTCGTCCGAGAGCTTGCGCTGCACCGCCGACAGGAACGCCTGCTGGCGCCTGGTCCGGTCCAGGTCCCCGCCGGGCAGGCCGTGCCGCTGCCGGACGAAGGCCAGCGCCCTCGAGCCGTCCAGAGTCTGCACCCCGGCCGGGAAGTCGGCGCCGGAGTAGCTGTCCTGCACCGGCTTGTTCAGGCACACGGTCACCCCGCCGAGCGCCACCGCGACGTCGTAGAACCCGGCCAGGTTGACCTCGGCGAAGTGGTCGATCGGCACGTTCAGCAGGCTCTGTACCGCCGCGATCGCCGAGGACCGCCCGGCCTCACGGCCCGCGGTCTCCAGCCCGTCGCCGGTCGGGCCCTGGCCGGCCTTGACCAGCGCCGTCTCCTCGGCCGCCTTAGCCCGGCCGTAGGCCTCCTTGATCTTGTGCCAGCCCAGATTGGGGATGGAGACCCAGTCGTCGCGGGGCACCGACACCGCCGTGGCGGGCGAGCCGTCGGCCGGGACGTGCAGCAGGATCAGGGTGTTGGTGTTGTAGCCGCCGACGTCGCTGGAGGAGCCGGCGTGCAGCTTGCCCAGGATCGCGGCCGGCAGGTCGTGGCCCCGGTTGTCGCGGCGCGAGTCCAGGCCCATCAGCAGGATGTTGACCGAGCCGTCGCGGGACTTCGGGATGCTGCCGCCGAGCGCGGCCGAGCGCTGGAAGCCGCCGAGCACCGCGGCGCGCAGCCAGGCTCCGGTGACGCTGACCAGCAGCACCGACATCGACAGCGTCGAGGCGGCGGCCCACAGCCAGCGCGAGCGGCGGCTCCGGCGGGCCGGGGGCCGCGGTCGCGGGCGCGGCCCGGGCCGGGGACCGTGCGGTCCGCGCCGGCCGCGCTGGCCGGGCTGGCGTTGCGGTCCGTGCGGTCCGTGCGGTCCGGCAGCGTTCGGCGTTCCCGCTGATGGTTCGTGCACAGATCCAGCAAACCGCGTGAAACGGCATCCTTCGGAGACGACACGCCATGACGGGAAGTTTGTGAGGGTTCGACTATTTTAGGCCTCTGTGAGTCTCTACACCTCCATGCGCCATCCGCACGTCCATGTGCGGCTCCGGCACGGCCACCCCCAGATCGGGCACGAGTACGCCGGAGCGAGCGGACGGCTCGCGGCCTGGATCACGCGCCGACTGGGCTCGATGGGGACCGTCTACGCGTGCGTGGCGCTCACCATGGCGTGGATGCTGCTGGGCTCCCGGGCGTTCCTCGGCTTCGACCCGTATCCGTACCGGTTCCTGTTGTGCCTGGGGAACGTGGTCCAGCTGCTGCTGGTCTTCGTCATCCTGCTCGGCCAGCAGGTCCTCGGCCGGACCGGCGACCGCCGCGCGATCCAGACCTTCGAGGACGCCGAGGCGATCCTGCACGACTGCGAGCAGATCCAGAACCACCTGATCGCCCAGGACCGGCACCTGGCCGCGTGCGTGGTCCTCGACGAGGTCGAGCAGGGACAGCTCACGGCCGCCGCCGAGCGCTTCGTGACGCCGCCGGCGATGGCCGACGAGCACGTCGGCGCCAACGCGCAGCTGGCAGCGCACATCACGATGCGCTGCGGCAGCATGGCGGCCTTCTACCTGGCGGCGGCGTTCCAGCTGGTGTGGATCACCCTGGCGTTGGCGGGGGTGCTGCGGTTCGACCCGTACCCGTTCGCGTTCCTGCTGTTCCTGTCGAGCCTCACGCAACTGCTGCTGATGTTCGTGATCATGCTCGGCCAACAGGTCCTGGGACGCGCGGCCGACCGGCGCGCCGAGATGACGTTCCGCGACGCCGAAGCAGTCCTGCACGCCTGCGAACGCCTGCAGGCCCACCTCCGAGCCCAGGACCTGGCGATCCGGCACGTCGTGGAGCACATGACAACGTGCCGGACTAGATGACCCCGCCGGCGACGAGGACGCCGAGAACCAGCAACGTCCCAGCGGTCAGCAGGTTGGCGCCGCGGTCGATCCACGGCGCGGTCAGCAACTTGGCTCCGGCCGCGGTGGCGGTGGTCAGGCCGACCATCGTGCCGACGGTGACCGCGGCGAACGCGATCAGAGAGCTGATGGAAGCCACCACGCCGACGGCGCCGGCAGCGAGGAAGACCGGCAGGATCGTCAGGTCCGGCGAGGCCGCGGCGCCGAAGGGGACCAGGACGGCGGCCAAGCTGCGGGAGGGATGCGCGCGGTCGTGGTCATGGTGGCCGCGGCCCTGGTTCTGGTGGCTGTGATGGCTGTGGTCGTGGTCGTGGTCGTGGTTGTGGCTGTTGTGGTTGCCGCTGTCGTGGTCATGGTTGTGGCTGTCGCGGTTGTCGCTGTCGTGGCTGTGGCTGTGGCTGTCGCGGTTGTGGCTGTCGCGGCTGTGGCTGTCGTGGCTGTGGCTGTCGCGGCTGTGGCTGTCGTGGCTGTGGCTGTGGTTGTGGCGATTGTGGCGGTTGTGGCTGTGGTTGTCGTTGCTGTGGTTGTCGTTGCTGTAGTTGTGGTTGTCGTGATGGTGGTTGTCGTCGTGATCGTGCCGGTGGCCGCGGCCGACCATCTCCATGGCCACGAAGACCAGCCCCGTGACCAGCAACACCCCGCCGATCACCACATCGGTGTGCCGCGAGACCGTACCCCGGAACTGCAACCCGACCACCACCAGCACCGCCCCCAGCACCAGCGAGACCAGCACATGCGTCACCCCGGCCGCCAGCGACAACCGCACCGTCCGGCGCGTCGAGTACCGCTGCGTCCGCGACAGGACCGCGAGCGGCATCCAGTGGTCCGGCATGACAGCGTGGCCGAACCCCACTCCGGCCGCGGCGAGCATCAAGGCGGGCAGCGTCTTCACGCGGGCCAATATAGCTTCCCATCTTCGCATTGGCGAATATGAGCAACTGATGCCAATGCCTCTCACCTGCGAGAACCTCGCATCTGGCGCCCTGTTGCCAAATAGACTGCGCACAGATAGTCTCTGCACAGAGCAATCAACACCACGGGAGGGGACCATCATGTGGACCTACGAATTCAGCGCCACCGCCGAGGTCACGCCGAGCGCCGTCTGGACGCTCTGGGCCGACCCGCTGAGCTGGCACACCTGGAACGACGGCGTCGGCGAGGTCGAGGTGCACGGCCCGTTCGCCGCCGGCACCGCCTTCACGATGACGCCGCCCGGCGAGGACGCCATCCACATGACCATCACCGAGGTGGTCCCGGACCAGGCGTGGATCGACGTCTGCGAGCTGCCGGGCCTGGCGATCACCACGTACCACCTGATCGACGACCTCGGCGGCGGCCGCACGAAGGTGACCTACCGCACCGAGATCACCGGCGAGGCCGCCGACGAGGCCGGGCCCGAGATCGGCCCGCCGATCTGCGCCGACTTCCCGGACGTCGTCGCGAAGTTGCTCGCCGTGGCGGCGAGCGCCTGATGGCCGGCGGGACGGCCGGCGGTTCCGACGGTTCCGACGGTTCGGGCGGCCCCGGCGACCAGCCCGGGTTCCTCCTCTGGCGCGTAACCCTCCGCTGGCAGCGCGAGATCGCCGCCGTCCTGGCGCCGCTGGACCTCACCCACGTCCAGTTCGTGCTGCTCGCCTGCACCTTCTGGCTCAACGACCAGGGCCTGGCCCCCAACCAGGCCACCGTCGCCGAGCAGGCCGGCACCGACGTCAAAATGACCTCGCAGGTGATCCGCACCCTGGAAGCCAAGGGTCTGATCACCCGCGAGGTCGACCCCGCCGACACCCGCGCCCGCCGCCTGCGCGTCACCGAGGCCGGAGCCGACCTCGCCCCGCGCGCCATGGCGGCCGTGGAGGCAGCCGACGCGGCGTTCTTCGACCCGGTCGCGCGGCCCGACGCACTCAGCATGCTGAGCAGACTGGCGCGCTTCGACGAGTGACTCAGTTACCCGAGAAAGCAGCTCAGCTCCCCGAGAAGCAGCTCAGCCGCGCGAGAAGCAGCTCAGCAGCGCGAAAGCGGCCGACGTCTCAGCCGCCCGAAGGACCCGTCAGCACCGCCGCCACCACCGCGCGCACGACCTCGCGCCGCCGGTCCCGGTCCGTGTCGTTCATGATCCGCAGGACATCGGGGCTGGTGAACTCCCAGAACGCGGCCATGTGCAGGACCAGCGCGAACAGCACGTCGGCCGGGAACTTGCTGGCGATCACGCCGTCGGCCAGCGCCTTGTCGATCACCGCGACCCGCTCGCGGCTGTCGCGGGCCCCGACCTCGTTCGGCGCGGCGTCCCCGCGCTCCAGCCGCTGCCAGGTGATCAGCCGCGGCAGGTCCGGGTGCTCGGCGTAGATGTCGCACAGCATGACCGCGACCCCGGGCAGGTCCTCGACGTCCAGCGGCAGCCCGTCGACGATCTGCCCGACCAGGTCGGCCCAGACCGCGTCGAACAGCCCGGCCTTGTTGGTGAAGTAGTGGTAGATCTGCGCCTTGTTCGACTGCGCCGCCGCGGCGATGCGGTCGACGCGGGCGCCGGTGATCCCGTACGCGGCGAACTCGGCCCGGCCCGCCGCGATCAGGCGCCCTCTGGTGGCTTCCGCGTCTCGCTGCATGGGCGCCAGCGTACCGTACCATCAACTAACTATTTGGTTGATTTAGCATCCCGTCCCGGATCTCGATCCGCCGGTCCACGCCGATCTCCTCCAGGAACCGTTCGTCGTGACTCACCACGACGAAGGCGCCCTGGTAGGCGTTCAGCGCGTTCTCCAACTGCCCGATGCTGACCAGGTCCAGGTTGTTCGTCGGCTCGTCGAGCAGCAGCAGGTGCGGCGCGGGCTCCGCGTACAGCACGCAAGCCAACGTCGCACGCAGCCGCTCCCCGCCGGACAACACCCGCACCGGCAGGTGGATGCGCGCGCCGCGGAACAGGAACCGCGCCAGCACGTTCAGCCGCTGCGCGTCGGGCAGCGCCGGCGCGAACGCCGCGAAGTTCTCGGCGACGGTCTTGTCGTCCTCCAGCAGGTCCAGCCGCTGCGACAGATACGCCACACGGCCGTCGGCACGCCGAACCGTCCCGCTGTCGGGCTCCAGATCCCCGTGGATCAGCCGCATCAGCGTCGACTTCCCGGCGCCGTTCCCGCCGGACAGCGCGATGCGCTCGGGTCCGCGAATGGCCAGGTCGATGCCGTCACCGGCGAAGATCTCGGCGTCGCCGAGCCGCTTGCGCAGCTGCTCCCCCACGAACAACGTGCGTCCCGCCGGGACCTGCGTGTCCGGCAGGTCGAGCGCGATGCTCTGATCGGCGCGCACCGCCTTGGCCGCCTGGTCAGCGCGCTCCTTGGCCTCGCTGACCCGCGAGGCGTGCATCGTCTGCGCGCTGCCCGCGGCCTTCTCCGCACCGCGCTTCATGTTCCCGGCAAAGATCCTCGGCAGGCCCGCGCTCTTGAGGTTCTTCGCCGCAGTGCTGGCGCGCCGATCGGCCCGCTCCCGCGCCTGCTGCATCTCCCGCTTCTCGCGCTTGAGCTCCTGCTCAGCGTTCCGAAGGTTCCGCTCGGCGTTCTCGCGTTCGGCGGCGACGGCTTCCTCGTAGGCGCTGAAATTCCCGCCGTAGAAGCGGATCTCGCCGGCGTCGAGTTCTGCGATGCGGTCCATCCGGTCCAGCAGTTCGCGGTCGTGGCTGACCACCAGCACGCAGCCGCGCTGGCCGTCGAGGACGTCGTAGAGCTTGTGGCGTGCGGCGAGGTCCAGGTTGTTGGTCGGCTCGTCGAGCAGCAGCACGTCAGGGTGCTGGATCAGCAGCGCGGCGAGGCCGAGCGAGACGATCTGGCCGCCGCTGAGCGCGCCGAGCGGTTCGCGCAGCGAGACGTGGCCGAGGCCGAGCCGGTCGAGCTCGACCCGCGCGCGGTCCTCGACGTCCCAGTCGTCGCCGATGGTGGTGAAGTGCCGCTCGTCGGTGTCGCCGGACTCGATGGCGTCCAGCGCGGCGATGACGTCGGCGACGCCGAGCACCTCGGCGACCGTGCGGCCCGCGGTCAGCGGCAGGTCCTGCGGCAGGTAGCCGAGGACCCCCTCGACCGTGACCGAGCCGGCAGTCGGTGTCAGCGCACCGCTGATCAGCCGCAGCAGCGTGGACTTGCCGGCGCCGTTCGGAGCGACCAGGCCGATGCGGCCGGCATCGAGGCTGAAGCCGAGGTCGTGGAAGACCGGAGTGTCGTCCGGCCAGGTGAAGGACAGGTTGGAGACGACGACAGGAGACTGGAACATGAAGGTGCCCTTGAAGGAGAGAAGGGTGAAGGATGAGGACAGAACAGCTCCGAGTCGCGGATCAGATGATCAGAACGCGCGCGGAAGCAGCGGGCATCTCAGTGCGAGATGTCGTCGTCGCCCAACATGTCGAACTCCTTATTCGGGACGTCCAGCACCGTAACACGATCCCCGCGCCCGGGTAACTAACTTTTTGGTTGACAGCTCCGGCCGACGGCACACCGGCCGGCGACCGCATGACAGATGTCGACGCGATGCCGTCACCCGCGGCTTGCTCGCTATCGAGCCCGGCACCGGCGACTACGTCTTCCACCATCCGCTCGTGCGGTCCAAGCGTTCGAGCCCGCTCCCGTCCCGGAGCGGGCTCGAACCTTGCTGCGCACCCGGCTCAGACCGGCTGAACCGTACCCCGGCGCGCCTTCCAGGCCAGCAGCGCCGCCTGGACGATGAAGAAGATTCCGCCGCCGGTGGCGTAGACCGCCAGGACCGACAGCGACGGCTTGTCCCCCGCGGCCTGCACGTCGTAGAAGGCGCCCACGACGAACGACAGCCCGCCGGCGATCAACATCGGCCACTGCCGGCCGAGCTCCGGACCGCGTCGCCGCACTCCGACCACGACCTGCGCCGCGCCGGAGACGATCGCCCACGCCCCGAAGCCCGAGAGCGCGGCGGCCGCCCCGCTGACCCCGCCGCCGATGCCGACGGTGATCGCGGCCAGCGTGCTCAGCACCCCGTTGAACGCCGTCACCCGGCGCTCGGCCCCCTGCGGCCCCAGCGGTGGTCGAACACCGACGACACCGCGTCGAGCAGCGGGTAGGCGACCAGCAGCGTGACCGCCGCCCCGCTCAACGACTCGTGATCCTTGTAGGCGCCGGCGAAGGCCACGGCCCACGCCACCGCCAGCACACCCCGGACGAAGTACAGCTTGATCAGCGGGCTGCGTCCGGCATCCACCCCGGAGGTGGTAGCGCTCATGACCTTCTCCTCGCTCTCAGTGGTTCAGGGTGCCGTCGTCAGCTGTGCGACGGCATGACGCAGCGGAAGCTGGTCGGCTTGGTCACGTCGCCGTGACCGGTGTAGCGCGACACCATCGGGTAGCGGCACACGTCCCGGGTGAACGTCTGGCCGCTCGGGTTGGTCAGCGTCGCGTGCAGAACGCTCGGCGCCTGCCCGTGCTCGACCCAGTTCGTCAGTGAGGCGAGGTCGTCGACGCTGCCGCCCTGCAGACCACAGTGCGCAACACCCGGAGCCAGGAACACGCGGTAGAAGTCGTCCACCTTCTTGGTGCCGCCCATCATCGCGTCCACCCGCTGCCGGTAGTCGACCGTGCCTCCGGTGGGGATGATCTGGTCGGCAGCACCCTGCCACGTCAGCAGCTTGCCGCCGGCGTCGCGGAACGCGGTCAGGTTCGCGTTCGACGTGCCGATGACCGAGTCGTACTGCGCCCGCGCCTGCTGGAAGATCTGGTCGAACTGCGCGTACGTCAGGTTCGCCGTGTTGAACGCCGGCTGCTTCTCCACGAACGTGGCGACCCACACCGCGGGAACGAAGAACGGGTCACCGGTGGTGGTCCCGTCAGGAGCGGGCTTGGTCGCCGCCAGCACCGAGAAGTCCGCACCGACCGGCAGACCGGACCACAGCCGCTTGCCGTTCGCGTCGCGCGGCCCGTCCCAGATCTTGCGCACCACGTCCGCGTCGGCGGCGGTGATCGTGACCTGCTTGCCGTCGCACTCGACCTTCGTACCGATCAGCCGGCGCGGATCGAAATCGCACGCGCCCGGGTTGCTGATCAGGCCGTCCGCGACATCGTCGAGCTTGTCGCAGGACTTGAGCACGGCGGCGTTGAACGCGTTGAACTCACATGTGGTCGGGTAGGTGTGCTCCTCGCCCATCACCACCTGCGGCCACAGCGTCGAGACCTCGAACTGGTTCCAGTTGATGGCCGGCGCGTCGGCGTTGATGCCGTTGTAGTCGTTCGGGTACTGCTGCGCCTCCATGTAGCCCTGGCGGCCGCCGGTCGAGCAGCCGTTGAAGTACGAGTACGACGCGGCATGGCCGTAGACGTCGGCCACGACCTGCTTGCTCACCACGGTCATCTCGTGCACCGAGCGCGAAGCGAAGTTCTGCAGCAGGCCGGTGTTGATCTGCCCGGCGGAGTTCAGGGCCCAGCTGGTGTCGAAGGCGTTGCCCACACCGGCGTCGGTCGTGGCGACCGCGTAGCCCTGTTTGACCCCCGCGGCCAGGCCGCCGCCCTGGTCGTTGGCCTGGTACGCGGCCCCGCCGACAGCCTGGAACCGGCCGTTCCAGCCGGACTGCGGCAGCCAGACCTGCACCTTGGCATGGTCGCTGAGACCCGGGTGCGTCAGCGTGACCGTGACCTCGCAGTGCGCCGGGACGTCCGCGACCGGGAAGCCGCCCAGCGGAGGCGTGCCCGGCACCTGGTACGTCCCGGCCGGGACGCTGGTCGCGGTCACGGACTCCACCGCGGTGCCGTCCGGCGCCGGAAGCTGGAACTGCGCACAGGTGTAGCTCGTCGGGGCCGAGGCGGCGGCAGCGGTCGTCGCCGGCGCCGCGAACGCCGTCATCGGGACGTATACAGCGGCGCCCACGAGCGGCACCGCGGCCGCCGTGATCGTCAGAAGCCGTCGTTTCATGGTTCTCCTCCGGTGTCGGGATGGCGCAATCACTCTCGCGAGCCACCCCGCCCCGGCACATCAGTCACGTGACGCTCAGTCTTTTCCGGCCCCGGACGGGCTGTGACGGCCTCCGCGACTGGGAGTCAGATGACCGATGTCCCCTCCCGCACGGCCGGGTGACAGTGATGCCGCGCCACCAACGGTGTTGCCGCACCGATCAACCCAGCCCTCGAAAGGGATTCGCCATGCTCACCCTCCCCCACGGCCGCAAGCGCCGATACATAGCCGGTTCCGCCGCGGTCGTCGGCGCCGTCGCCGCTCTCGGCGCGTTCGCGCTCGCCGGCACCGCGGACGCCGCTTCCGGCTCCGCGGCGTCGGCGGATCATGCTCCGAAGCCGACGGTCATCCTGGAACACGGCGCGTTCGCCGACGCCTCCAGCTGGGACGGCGTCATCACCGACCTGCGCCACGACGGCTACCCGGTGATCGCCGCGGCGAACCCGCTGCGCGGCCCGGCCTCCGACGCCGCCTCCCTGCGCTCGGTCATCGAACACGTCAAGGGCCCGGTCATCCTGGTCGGCCACTCCTACGGCGGCTCAGTCATCAGCGAAGCCGCCGCCGGCGAGTCCAACGTCAAAGCCCTGGTCTACGTCGCAGCATTCCTGCCCGCACCCGGCGAAAGCGCCCTGCAACTGACCAACCAATACCCGGGCTCCACCCTGCCCGCCACCTTGGACCCGGTCCCGTTCACCAACATCGACGGCAGCACCGGCACCGACCTGTACATCCAGCAGGACAAGTTCCCCCACCAGTTCGCCGCCGACGTCCCCGCCGACCAGGCCGCCCTCATGGCCGAGACCCAGCGCCCCATCGCACAAGCCGCACTGCAGGAGAAGGCCACCATCGCCGCGTGGCAGACCATCCCCAGCTGGGACGTCGTCACCACCCAGGACCTGAACATCCCGCCGGCGGCCCAGGAATTCATGGCCCAGCGCGCACACGCCCACATCACCAAGATCGCCGCCTCACACTCCGTCGCGGTGTCACACCCCGGCCTCGTGGC
>Ga0207671_10000312_pt1 | contig 71586 bp, 56 predicted proteins | sample KBSC24metaG_FD_184352 | JGI IMG/M metagenome (GOLD analysis project Ga0207671, IMG submission 184352) | Corn rhizosphere microbial communities from Kellogg Biological Station, Michigan, USA - KBS C2-4 metaG (SPAdes) (version 2) | ecosystem: Host-associated > Plants > Roots > Rhizosphere > Soil... | reverse complement strand
GAATGAGACAGGTACGGAGACCTGCAGTCGGGTACCAGGTACACCCTTCGGTGACGACTGCTCCCACAGAGGGAAGAGGCGCGATGTGGGTGCAAGCGTCCCGGCTTGCATGTACCTGAGGGAGAGGCTTGCCTACGATCACGAAATCGCGTCATTAATTCGGCAAAGTGCAGAAGTCGTCAGGGCAATTTATTCGTTAACTGAGCCATGTTTCGGCGGAAACTGCGCTTTAGCGGCTTGTTTCTGGTTGTCCCGCAAACAGTAAACGAGTGCGGCAAGGTATATGATGAAGGCGCAAACATGAACGACATTGGAGTATGCGAAGGTATGACCGTCAGTCCACATTACGACCGCCCACGCCGCCATGCTGGTCGGAAACGCGAGGCCCCACCAATCTTCGCGATTTGGCTTGCGCCGGGACCATAAATGCAGGCCGAAGAAGATTATGCTAATGGCAGACGTTACACAGACCGATGCCAGATAATGCATCAACAGTTCCTTGCGCCGTATTTCAGGGCGCTTGCGTCACGCTTCGAATAATTTCCGCGTGCAATGCTTGTTAGGACACGAAATCGCGCTCGTAGTTGCGCATCCAGGTATATCGTCTGCCTCTATTTGACAGCCGGTATGATCTGGTCGTCATCAAACCAGTTGTATTCTACCGTGTTGCCGTCGATAAGCCATCGGCGAGGGGATGTGTTCTCCATCCAGTCCAGCGGTTCGGCAACGGCATGCGGCTCGGCGGCGCGTGCGAAGGCGGCTTCCAGCGCCGTGCGCTGCTCAGGCCCAACGGCTTCTGCGGCGGCTGAGACAAACAGAGGCGTCCCGCTGCGCGCCAGCAGGTCGAGCCACTGGGCATTCAGCGCCCATGGAATATCCGTTGTCAGACCGACACAATCGGCATCGACGGCGAAGAACGTGTCATGCTGGGGCATCCGGAAGGCAAGCGTATTGACTCCCATCTTGCGAGTACGGGCCCACTCACGCCCGCTGGTATCGTCGCCGGTGCGCTGCAGCTCAAAGAGGCCCGCGGCGAGGTGCCCCACCGTATTGCAACCGATGATAACGGCGCCGGGGATCGCATCGCGGATCGTGCGATACAGATCGACGATCACTTCTGCTGTCGTCTTCGATACATCGGCAAACCGCCATCCATCGTAGGTAAGGTCCGAAGTCATCTGGAAGCCCCACCGCCCCGTCAAATCATATGTGGAGAAGTCGTGCTTCACCATCCCGAAACCCCACCCGGCGACACGTCGCAGATCCTCCGTGATCAGCTCTTGAACCGCAGGGACTGTTGGATCCAGCATCGCTCCCGAAGTTTCTCGTTTCGCATGGGGCGCTTGCAAACGCATTGCGTCGTCTATGGCCTCCCGCGTGTACAGAGGACGGACCCAGATACCGGGGTCTACGCCGATCGCAGCCATCTCGGCAGCAAGGCCCGGCATATCCGGAAACCGAACGTTACCCTCGCGCCATGGACCCGCGACCGGGTTTGGCTGCCAGCCGTCGTCGATCACCATAAAAGGGCGGTTCGATCCCTTTGGGGACAGAGAAGCGATCAGGCGCGAATCGGCGAGGATCTCATCATGCGAGCTCTGCCCATAGGCGTAATACCAGTTGTTGCCGCCGTAAATAGGACGCTCTGGAAGCTTCGGCGATGGGCAAAGTGATCGGCAGAAATCCTGAGCGGCAGCAAACGGCGACTTGCCCGCGATCTCATTGATGATGACCGTGGCGGCAAGCAGCTCGCGATCGCCCAGGAGCACGTCATTGCCGCCGCACCGCAGATCCAGAAAGAGGGTGACGCCGTCGGAATCGACACGCCAAGAAGCGATTGACGACGTGCCGGTTTGAACGCCATAGCCCGTTGCCGCTTCACCGTTCCAGATCAAGCAGTACCATGGGAGAATTCGGTCAGGGTTTATCCCTCGCCACTCCAGATCGCCATAGCCGCGCTCCCAGTGATCGCCCAGGATTTTCACCGGCCCTTTGATCTCAACGTTCCATCGAAGCGCCACCTGACCGATACCGCGATCCGCCGAGACGAACACCGACAGTGTGCCGTCAATAAGCTCTGTCCGAACGCGAACACTATCTGTGGTCCACGCGCCGTCAATATCCTTCAGGGCAATACGGCTGCCCTCCGACCATGCCGCCGCATATTCGGGAGGCGTAATTCGATTGATCATAAATTCTCTTGTAGGATTGGATTTGATTTTGAGATTGGCCGGCGCGCTTCAGGCATCGAGGAGTTCGGAAGCATGTTCACGGAATACGGCGCGCAGCGCCTCTGTGCTGCGATCCGGCATACTATGGATCGCTTCGATGAGACGATATATGTTTGCGGTCATCGTTAGCAGGTAACGAGCCGGTTCTGTGCCAGGATTCCAGTATGTGTGCTTGACGCCACGAGGAACAAATATGCCTGCTCCGGCTCGGCACTCGACAACTTCGTCGCCTCGTCGAATACAGAGAATGCCTTCAAGAACATACCAGGCTTCATCGTCCGCATGGTGGACGTGAAGCGGCGCTATAAGGCGCGGTGGATCATATGCCCCGCCGTCATCCGTCCACTCAGCGATCACAAATGCATCGCCGGATGAGCCTATAATTCCTCCGGAAAGCGGTGGGGCGATACTCTGTGAAGCCATTACAGTTTTCCCCTCGTCGATACGAGTTGCAATTTGTGCTATCCCATTTCCTTATACAGAAGAGCATTCACCGCAACGCCACCGATTTCCTATGCAGCCTAATTGTCCTGCTCAGGATCAGGCTTGGCCCAGTCGTTGTAGACCCGAATTTCTTTCGGTACACGCCCGGCTGCCAGTTCGCTCTTAATCCACAGTTCATGTTTTGACGTTGAAACTAATAAGCTTGTTACGATCAATGGAAAGAATACACAGAAAGATGCCAAATTTGCCGCCGCAATGTCATGAATCAGACGGAAAACGATGAGGTTGGCTGCAGAGTATGCCAGTAGCGAGTAGCCCGCCATCTTTTGTGAGCGTAACAATCGCCGATTTTGAGCCTTGGCCTGCTTGCTCGCCACTTTCAAGCTGTAGACGCCTGCCGTTAAAGCCACGACCACAATGATGTCACTCGGCAGAAATATGTTATGCATAAGCGTAGCCCATAATACGATCTGCTTCAATAGATCTAATATACCGTGCAGGCGCAGTAGTTGTCATCAGTCGCGCCATACACGCGAAATCGGAAATACGAGGGTATCCCTATGAGACACTGCGTCGTGTAGGACCCGCAAAAACAACGGGAGCCTGCTAGGCTCCCGTTGTGCTTAAAATGTCGCTAAAGCGATGCCATATCAGTGGTTAGCTTTTGTGGGCCGTTTGCGAATGCTCGTTATGCATACCGGCAATACTAAACAAAGAAAGACCGATATTGCCGGTGCGGCTTGTTGAAACCACCGGAAGCTGAACGGAGTCACAACAAAGAAGACGAGCAGCATGATACCGCCCCTCTGCTCAAATTCCGATATCGTTCTACCATTAGCCCGCGCCTCTTTACCGATACGTGCCAGTCCATAGATCGTTACCAGCAGCAGGAGCGCGCACGTTATATCGATCAGCTGAAATTTGTCATGCATGGCGAAACTCTATTCCTCAAGTGATCGCGGATAGAATATTATAACGTGCGCCTCCAGAGATTTTTACACCCCGGCGCCCTTCAGTGCCGCTCCCACGATCTCCTGGGCTTCCGTCTGGATCTGCTTTAGATGTTCGGCGCTCTTGAAGCTCTCCCCGTAGATCTTGTAGATCGGCTCGGTGCCGGATGGGCGGGCGGCGAACCAGCCGTTTTCCGTGACCACTTTCAGCCCGCCGATGGCAGCGCCGTTGCCGGGCGCGTTGGTGAGCTTCGCGGTGATCTTGTCGCCGGCGAGGGTATCCGCCTCGACCTGTTCGGGCTTGAGGCTGCTGAGGACCTTGCCCTGCTCAAGGGTGGCAGGAGCATCCAGCCGGTCATAGACGGGGCTGCCGAAGCGATCGGTTAGGTCCTTGTAGTGCAGGCCCGGATCTTTGCCCGTTCTCGCGGTGATCTCGGCAGCCAACAGGTCCATGATGATGCCGTCTTTATCGGTCGTCCACACGGTGCCGTCTTTGCGCAGGAACGATGCCCCCGCGCTCTCCTCGCCGCCGAACCCATAGGAGCCGTCCACGAGGCCGTCGACGAACCACTTGAAGCCGACCGGGACTTCCGCCAGGCGGCGGCCAAGCGATCCGGCCACACGGTCGATCATGGAACTGGAGACGAGCGTCTTGCCCACGGCGGCATCGGCGCGCCAGCCTGGGCGGTTCTGGAACAGATAGTTGATGGCGACGGCCAGGAAGTGGTTCGGGTTAAGCAGACCTGAACTGCGCGTGACGATACCGTGGCGGTCGAAATCGGGGTCGTTGCCGAATGCAACATCGTACTTATCCTTGAGGCCGATCAGGCTTGCCATGGCATACGGCGACGAGCAGTCCATGCGGATCTTGCCGTCCTTATCCACGGTCATGAACCGGAACGTGGGATCGACGTACGGGTTGACGATTTCAATATCCAGACCGTACCTGTCGATAATCGGCTGCCAGTAGCCCACTCCCGAACCGCCCATCGGATCCGCGCCGATCTTCAGGCCCGCAGCCTTGATGGCGTCGATATCGATGATGCTTTCCAGGTCGTTCACATAAGGCGCAACGAAGTCGTAGGCGTGGTAATGCTCGGACTGAAGCGCCTTACCATACTGTGTGCGGTTGACCCCCTTCAGGCTGTCGGCCAGCAGCGCGTTGGCGCGATCCTGAACGGTCTTTGTGGTTTCGGTGCCTGCCGGGCCGCCTTCCGGCGGGTTGTACTTGAAGCCGCCGTCGCTGGGCGGGTTGTGCGAGGGCGTAATCACAACGCCATCGGCGAGGCCCGATGTGCGGCCTTTATTATATGTGAGGATCGCATGAGAGATCGACGGGGTGGGGGTGTATCCGCCATTCGGCTGTACAAAGACGTCGACGCCGTTTGCAACGAAAACTTCGATGGCTGTGCGCTGAGCGGGTTCGGAGAGCGCGTGTGTGTCCATGCCCAGATACAATGGCCCGGTTGTGTCCTGGCCCAGACGGTATTCGCTGATCGCCTGGCAAATCGCCGCGATGTGGTCTTCGTTGAACGAGCCGGCCGTAGATGTTCCGCGGTGGCCCGAGGTGCCGAATGACACTGACTGCGCTCTTTGCGAGGCGTCGGGCTTGATAGTGTAGTAGCTTGAAATCAAGCTTGGAATGTTGACGAGCAGTTCCGGTGGGGCCGGCTTGCCGGCGAGGTCGTGGATGGCCATAAGGTTCTTCCCGTAGTGCGCGAGTGTAGGCTAAAATAGGAGCGGCTGCATCGCAGCCGCATCGTCCTGATTATAGCACGCGCAGGATATCCATGGCGTCCCTTGCAGTTTCTTGGAAACCTCTCCTGGCATCTTCGCGAGAATCCCACACCGGGGCCACCGTGTTTATATGCTCGGCGGGGGGAGGCGTTTTGTCGAATACAACGCCCCAGGGCTTAGCGCTCGCGACTTTCATGGCATTTGACGGTATCGTCTGCAGCAAGGTATTAATTCGCAATATGGGCATGCGGACTCCAGGCATGGCCATGGGATTTGGAAGGGATTTAATGACTATGGCGACACGTGGCAGCCAGCGAGAGATCACGATGCGGTTCCTGGCCGAGCCAATGGATGTTAACTTCGGCGGCAAGGTGCACGGCGGCGCGGTGATGAAGTGGATCGATCAGGCGGGATACGCCTGCGCCGTTGGATGGAGCGGGCTCTATTGTGTCACGTTATATGTCGGCGGAATTCGCTTCCTGAAGCCGATCCTGATCGGGCATGTCGTGGAGGTTCGCGCTCGCGTGATCTACACCGGCAGGACCAGCATGCATGTTTCAGTGGACGTCAGCTCAAGCGATCCACGGGACGGCGAGTTTGCACAGACAACCCACTGCGTTATCATCTTCGTAGCCACCAACGACGAAGGCCGTCCCGTTCCTGTGCCGTTATGGGAACCCCAGTCCGATGAAGATAAGGCGCTGGGGAGATACGCGACGCGATTAATGGATCTTCGCAAGGGCATCGAAGATGAGATGAGTCGGTTTCAAGCAGACGGCGAAAACTAAGCAAGTGGCAACGACAGATCCATCGATATTAAGAAAACCGGGGCTGCGCCATTGCAGCCCGGCCTCTTAATTCTCTCAGACACCGCGTGGCGGCGGAAAGTTGCGCGCGTCACGGCGCATTGTTGGCGGTTGTGCCGCCATATCCGGCAAATGTGGCGTGAACGCCTTCCCCAGTGGTCTTATTTGTCAGCTTAAAGGGCGCAGATGAATCGCTGGTTGAAGCGACGGTAATCTTTACGTTTGTATCCCATACCGACGACATGCTGGCGTCTCCGTCGTCCACGTTCCATATGGAGTGGTCGTTGAGGGTTACCTGTGTGCCGTCCTCATTTTTGGATTGCAATTCATGCGTTTGACCCATACCACGATATCCACTTGAATTCGTGGGTGATGCGGCAGGCCCCGGTTTATCGCCGGTGCGGTGTTTGTGTTTTGGTGTTGCAACGGCGCTTGTGGCAATTACAACCATGAGTGATAGGACTACGACAATTCGCATTACGACCTCCATCGCGCGCTGTTAACGATACTTTACCACTGAAATGACCGTTCGGCCATAACAATATTTTGCCATGTAGCCGAGGCAACATTTCTTCTTATATCATATTAATTGCTTTTGGTCTTTATTCATTGACCTTTTAACGAAATAGAGAAAAAGCAACAATTGATTGCGAGAGCGCCACATCCTCGATAGCTGGCGTCAGACCATATCGACCCAGAAGACCGAAGGCCTTCTGGGCTCATTCTTCCTGAGCGTACCCGCGATAATTTTATCACGATGACGGCAACGGTGCATCACTCGGCTGCCTGGGATCCGCGGACGGATCTGTGGGCTGCTGATCTGCGGGCGGGTACATGGATGGATCTGCCGGTCCCTGTGGGTCATAGGGACCCATAGGAACGCCAGGCTGTATGGGGGCCATTGGTCCGATAGGCGCTGCGATCGGAACTGCCATGGGTTGGTCGACGCCTGACATATCGGGCGGAGCGGCATCCGGAGGCGGCGTCATATCGGGCGGAGGGCCAGGGTCCGGCTGCGGAGCCATATCCGGAGGAGGTGTCGGATCAGGTGGCGGAGTCATGTCTGGCGGAGGCGGTGTGGCGTCCGGCGGAGGCGTCGCATCTGGAGGCGATACAGGTGGTGGGGTAGCATCCGGAGGTGGTGGCGCTTCGCCCGGAGGCGGAGCCGGAGGTGTCGGCGCTCCCTGAGCCGGCGCAAGGACGAATGTCAATGCGGCGGCATCCAGCAACGTTAAGTTATCTTTGGCCGCAGATGTGGCGTCGTAACCCACGATCGTCGCCGCGGCGCTGCCCTCGTCAATCACATAGGCGAATAAGCGCGCGCCTGAGCTATGGGATGACGCCGGCGGCTGCATCTTTACATAAATGCGCATTGCCGAAAAGCCCTGGATTGTTCCACGCTCGATGGGACTCTCTTTAACGCCGGTGGCTTTCGCCGTACGCCGTAACACAGCGGCGCGTAGTGCCGCTTCAGGCTGCCAGTTTTCTCCATGAACCTGCGTTCCGACCACGAACTCCCGCGAGGGCTGCGACTGCAATTTGGCGGTCCTGACGGCAGGAGTACCGGTTGGAAAAAAACGGTAGACGTCGACGATATGAGCCTGAGACGCATTGCGCTGCAGGGTCCATCCTGCCGGCATTTGAATGGACGAACGTCCCAGAGTGATAGGCGAAGTGAGGCGAGCTGTTAGGGCAGCATCAGGTTTCCAGGCAGGCGGCGAAGCGGCTGTATCCGCGCACCACCCGGTAACCGGAGCAGTCGCGCACAGTGCCGTCGCAATGACGGTGGTTTGTAGAAAGCGCATCGTCCTATTCTCCCGGGAGACATACATGCAAAGCAGTGCAATTAAGGCAGTGCAATGCATAGCAGCAAGAGTTATACCAACTGTACCATATCGTACAGCTCCATTTAGCTTCTTATGTCAGCGTTAGCCGAAACGAACAAGAGTCGCTTCTTGACACGAAATTGCCTCCATGATATAATCGCGAAGGTTAATCGAAGCGCTTCGATAAGCTGATAATCAATAAGAGAAGCGCTTTGATCAGATGCAAACCTGTAAAATACAGCATATTGTGGTAACTATATTGACTCGCTTCGACAACGGATTCGGGCTTTCGCATATACGAGGAGGATCTATGCCGCGCATCGCCGCGCTTTCGAATAGCGCCGCCGCACTTGTGGGGGCTGCAATTGGTCTTCAACTTCTTTCCGCATCAATGCCGCCTGCGCGCGCTGCGGATAAGCCGGCTAACGGCAGTTCCTCTAAGAAGACCAAGCCGCTCTTCCGCGACTTCATGGGCCTCAATGTCCACTCCGTCGCCTTCAAGCCTGAAATTTATAAACCTGTTTGCCGCTTGCTTCGCGATTATCACCCTCTTGATTGGGATTTGGGCGACGATACCTCGTCAACCCCGCCATTCCCCCTGGCGCGCAATCAGGTAAGTTGGGATCACGAATACGGCACATGGAAGAGCGACGGCTACGATGTCGATGCCTGCATCCAGTTTGAAAGCATTCCCGAGAAAAAATGGAAGAACCTCGGTGAGGACTTCTACAACTATAGTCGAACCTTCGCGCGATTCTTCGGTCCATCGAGCACCCGCGCCAGTGTCAGCAGCGTTGAGATCGGCAATGAGCCCGGAAAATACAGCGATGCCGCATACCGAACACTATTCGAAAAAGGAGCGCGAGGTCTGCGCGAAGGTGACCCCAAGCTGAAGATCGCCACCTGCAATATGGTGGTCGGCAAGGCGGACGACTACTCTCAGAGCCTCTCCTGCATCAAGGGCCTGGAATCGCTCTATGATGTGATCAACGTTCACAGCTACGCATTCGCGGAGCACTGGCCCACCTGGCGGCACAGCTATCCAGAAGACCCAACGATCGACTATTTGAAGCCGGTCACAAATGCCATCCAGTGGCGCGACGAGAATGCGCCGGGCAAGGAAGTATGGCTGACGGAATTCGGATGGGATTCGTCCACTAAGCCGCCACCGGCAACCGGTGATGCGGCCAAATGGGTCGGCAATACGGATACGCAACAGGCGCAGTATATCGTCCGGTCATTCCTCGTGCTGTCCGGCATGGATGTGGATCGCGCCTACATCTTCTACTACGACGACGATGACACCCCTACATTATTCGGCGCATCCGGCCTGACGCGTCACTTTACGCCCAAGCCTTCGTTCCATGCCGTCGCGCATCTGTACAAAACGTTGGGAGATTGCCGGTTCGAGCGCATCGTTCCTACCGGAGATACAGGCGTCGATGTTTACGAGTACCGCAGCGCCAAAGATCCCGGGAGCGCGATCTGGGCAGTGTGGTCGCCCACTGGGGCAAATAAAGAGGTCGAGGCGGTTCTGCCGTCACCCGGAGGGAAGGTCATACGGTCTGAGGTGATGCCCCTGGCAGAGGGGAGCGCCAAAGCTGCCCCATGGCAGGCGCTAAAGGATGGCAAGATCAAAGTCACCGCCACGGAGACGCCCGCGTACTTCTGGATCCAGAGGAAGTAGGGAGCCTCACCAGGCCGGCACTTGCGCCTTCGCTGTCCCGGCGGTTAAAACCGCGGCTACATTGGGATCACCGTTGGTGATAAGTCCACCTGCGTGGACTCCTGTTGGTATCGCTGCGCGATGTTCTTAGCATTGTAACCCTTGATGTGGTTGCGAGAGTTGGACATCCCTTTCCCTGTGGGAGAGGGAAAAAGCGAGTTGTACGAGCTTGAGGGAGAGGTTTCTACCAGGCCGGCGCTTCCGCTGATCCTGCGATGAACTCGCCTTCGGCCGAATAGATATATTCGCGCGGCGGCACGCTGCACATGCCGAGCCACTCAAGCCGCACAGTGCCCGGCCCATTCGGATTTGAGATATCTTCGCCGCGTCGCATGGGGATAAGCTCGGTGCAGCCGCATTCAAGACATCGGGGAGGGCCTTGGCGCAGCTCGCGCCAGGAGCGGCGAAGTTCAAGATCTGCTAAACGCATCGCGAGCGCCCATTGGCGCTCGCGATTTTTAGTGCGATGTAAATGCTGGCGGTAAGCGCTTCCGCGCTCCTGCTTGTGCTGTGCGATCATGCGGTCAATATCATCAAGCTCCGATATGACCTCGCCCTCCGTAAAGGTCCGGCAGGCGCAGCACCAGACCGGCTGGCGCCAAACCTCAAGGCGTCCGCCATTGGGAAGTTGATAATAATTGCCCCGGGTACCGCGCTGAATGCGTGTTGCGCCGCTGGGATTGAAAACTAACCGATAAAGCCCGGGCATGAAACGCCCTCCTTACGAGCGTTGCCGAAGCGTTGCCGCCGCAGCAAGCGCTCCACAGGTCTTATACGATATCTGCAAAACGACCGTTCTATATTTCGATTATATCCCGTAGCGCATCACCTCGAACATCCGCCGGTAGACATGTTACGCAAACATCTGCAAATTGCCGCCCACTACAACCTTACTTCGCTTCCTGTCTCCGCGGATTGATACAGGGCATCGATGATCTCTGTGACGACTAGTGCCTGCGAAGATGGAATAGGGGATGGCCGATCCTCAATGATTGCCGTAAGGAAGGCGCGAATCTCGTCTTCGTAGAATGCCGTCTTGGCCTGATAGGGCAGCGTCGTATCGGTAAGCGCTCCACTTTCCTCACGGAAAATTTTCGTATTGCCGGCCTCGAACGGATCGACGACAGCTCCGCCTGCCGTTCCAAGGAGCTGCGTCTGAAACACATCGCGCTCGATATTGGCCGCGAACGACGATTCGATTGTGAGGCTTGAGCCATTCTCAAAACGAACAAACCCGGCCGCCAGATCTTCGACGGTAAATGCCGCCGGATCCCAGCTTCCCCGCAGATTTAGCACGCCGCTTCGCCGTCCGAACTCGGCATACGCTGCGCCGGAGACGCTAACCGGTTTTGGATAACCCATAAACCAGAGCGTCAGATCCAGTATGTGGACACCGATATCGATAAGCGGCCCGCCGCCCTGGATTTCTTTGTCGGTAAACACGCCATGCGCCGGAATTCCCCGGCGGCGTAGGGTTTGGGCGCGCGCGTAGTATATATTTCCGAGCTTGCCGTCATCGATGAATCGCTTCACAGCAAGCGCTCCGCCCGAGTATCGCAGGTTCAGGCCGACCATCAATTTGCGCCCCGATGCCTTCTCAGCCGCAAGCATTTCGCGGCCCTCATCGGCATTGCGGGCGATCGGTTTCTCACAGAAGACATGCTTGCCGGCGGCGAACGAATCAAGCGTGATCAGCCGATGAAGCGCATTGGGAGTGCAAATATCGACGACATCCACTTCCGGCAGCGCCAGCAACGCGCGGTAGTCGGAAAAGACATGGGCGATATCATATTCCGCGGCGGTTTTGGTCGCGCGGTCCATCTGCTGATCGCATACGGCCACAACCCGAGCCAGACCTTCCGACTGCATCTTTCGATAAGCGGGCAAGTGCGCCTTCTGCGCAATGCCGCCAAGGCCAACGAGGCCGATACCAATTGGTGATTTCACGCCGTCATTGTACACCAAGGGGGTACACCAGGAGAGGAAAGCGCCCCATCTTCGCCGAACAATGGCGCATCGCATGAAATACCTCGCCTACAGCATCGCTATCTGCCTTTCTCTCGCAATCCTTCTGGCCGGCTATAAACACTGGACCACCGAGTTCGGCCTCTTCGAGGCCGTCGGCTTTGTCGCGGGCGCATGGGGCGTTTGGCTTACGGTGAAGGAGAATATCTGGAACTGGCCTATCGGCATCACCAATGTGATCGCCTATATCGTCGTGTTCTGGAAGGCGCGCCTCTATGCCGACATGGGGCTTCAGTGGATCTACCTTATCCTGAGCATCGCAGGGTGGTACCTCTGGCTGTACGGCGGCGAGCAAAAGACGAAGCTGGTCGTCACTCGCATTCAGCCCCGCATGGCGACGATCCTGACGATTCTGACGATTGCCTTTACCGCTGGAATGACTGTCTTCCTGCGCAACGTCAACGATGCCGCGCCGTTCTGGGATGCCCTTACAACCGGCATGAGTTTGAGCGCGCAGTTCATGTTGACGCGCAAGAACTACGAAAACTGGTATGTATGGCTGGCCGCCGATGTGATCTATGTGGGCCTCTACATCAGCAAACATCTGTATTTGACCGCGATACTCTATGTCGTTTTCTGCGTGATGTGCCTTTTCGGGATGCGCGATTGGCGGCGGTCGATGGATCGTAAGCCGAAAACGCCGCTCGGTTTCGAAACAGAGGGCGTGTGGCCCCCAGCGCCGCAGCATCCCTCAGTATGAACTCCTTGAACGAACAACGCAGCAAGACCGGCTTTGTGGTCGGCAAATTCCTGCCTCCTCATCGCGGGCACCGGCATCTGATCGAGACCGCCCGCAGCGCCGTGGATCATCTCACCGTCATGCTCTGCGAGCACCCCGGAGATCCCATCCCGGGATACTTGCGCCACCAGTGGCTTCGGGAAATGCACCCCGACTCAACGATCCTGCTCATCGATGAGGATATCGATGCGAACGATTCTTACGGCTGGGCAGTGTACGTGCGCGAGAAGCTTGGCTATGTTCCCGATCTCGTGTTCACATCGGAAGACTACGGCGAGCGTTTTTCAGGTTTTCTAGGCAGCCGCCATGTCCTTGTAGACAAGGCGCGTCTGAGCTTTCCTGTATCCGGCACGGCCGTGCGGGCCGATCCCTTCGCCCAGTGGCGCTATCTCGATGCCTGCGTGCGGATGTACTACCTCAAGCGTGTTTGCGTGGTCGGCGCGGAATCGAGCGGCACGACTACCCTTACCCAGGCGTTGGCGGAGCACTATCGCACATCATGGGTCCCTGAATACGGCCGCGAGTATAGCGAACTGGTGCTGAATGGCGCTCTGACACGCGACTGGACCTCCGAAGAGTTCACCCACATCGCCCACATCCAGTGTGAGCGCGAGGATGCCGCCGCCCGCCAGGCTAACTGCATTCTCTTCTGCGACACAGCGGCATTCGCAACAAGTATCTGGCATGAGCGCTATATGGGCCACATGTCGCCGCATGTCGACGCCGTTGCTGCCTCCCGCAGTTACGATCTGATCATCCTCACCGATGTCGATATTCCATTCGTGCAGGACGGAATACGCGATGGCGAACATATCCGCGCTGCTATGCACGAGCGCTTCCGCGAATACCTCAGTACGCAGTCAATCCCGTGGATCACTGTATCCGGAGCACATGAGCAGAGAATGGACGCTGCGGTAAAAGCGATTGGAAACCCCGGAAATCCCCTCCCTAAATCCCTCCCTTCGAGCAGGGGCAGAGCCCTGCTCCCACAGGGAGAGGGACTTTAAGATATGCTGCGAAGGCGTTTCCTAGATCCGAAGCCCTTCTCCTGTGGGAGCCAGTCGCCACGAGAGTGTGCCTTCGGTACCCGACCGTAGGCCTCCGTGCCTGCTCGAAGGGAGGGGAGGCTGGAACGCAGCCGCTGCGTAAAACGTTAATATTATAAACGCGCCCGGCAAAATCTGCCGGGCACACATGTTTCCGGAGAGGAAGTAATCGACCTTTATGGTCACGCTATATACCTGGCTGCCGCCGAGTGCTGAGACTATCTTTGAACAGGCGCTGCAGCCCGATGTCGGCCACTCGGCCCTGGAAGTCAAAGGGCCTGATGGGAATACTCGTGTCTACGCAAGTTTCTGGCCCGAGTGCGACTCGCTGATCGGCAAGATCCGGGAGCTATGGAAAGAACGCCCCTGCCGTCACCCAAGCTCGTATGAACAGGACAGCGATCCCGACGGGGCATACATGCAGCGTCAGGCCGACCATGCCGATACGATTGAAGGACTTTCTGAGGATGTGATCGTCGATTTGTGGCAGTTGCTGCAGGACAGCGATTACGACTTCCTGCGGTGGAATTGCAGCAATGTCGGCAAGCTCCTATTGCTCAGTGCCGTGGAGCCTAAGTATCTGCCCGACATGGAAAAGGCGATGTGCTGCACGCCCGATGAACTGCTCTCGATCTCAGGCGCGGACGAGTTGCTTGAGAAGCTGCGATACCTGTCCACATCGGCATTCCTCGACTGCCGCCCTGATGACCTGCGAAGAGCTGTCCAGGCGTATACGACCGCCAAAGAGAATGCTGAAGGTGATGTCGCAGTCACGCAGCCATCGCCGCAGACTCAGGATGAGACTTTTGTAAAGCGAGGCTGACGATCATTGCCCGAGTGCAGGAAGTGTCAGAAGTGCTGATGTTTCCATCATGACCTGACGTGCTTTATTTGCATTGTATGGACCCCCAAGTAATATATGAGGGCGGGATGGATCGTTCCAGATTAAATCTATCCAGTATATTTTCTGTCCGTTGGTAACGCTTTCTGTAATGTTTATCCCGCGAACATCTTCGTCCAGTTTCCCAACCTCATTCTGAACGATGAAGGGAACTCGTAATGTGTTGGAAGAGCGACCGACCGACAGGCAATAATAATCCGTATAGCGGTATGTCCGGTCGATCGCGCTTATCACCAATAGTCTTGGACCGCAATTGCCGATTATGACAAGACCGGCAAGAGTGATCAGACTGGATAAAGAGCTTACAAGAGGTGTTAAAGGCGCATTTGGGATCTGGGGCTGCCCGGTCGCCGTAATCCACGTCAACCACCCGAATGCTCCCGTCCATGCCAGACCAAAAAGCGACATGAGAACTCGACCGGTTGTTGAGGGACAAACAACAATTGTGAATGGATTGGGACGCCCAATCATCTTGTTATTTTGAAGCGCCGGTCCAAGCTCCTGGAAAGGTGGATACGGCAGCTTGGGCGGCTTCGGCCATTGAGGACTTTCTTTACGTGTTGGCGCGTCCATTAGGAGGATCCAATCTTCTCTGATCCTGTAGTCTTGCCGTAGATAGAACCTCCGCTATGCTACTTTATCCTTCGCCTCCAGAAACGCAATCAGCTCTCCCTGATCGACCATAGCCGTAGCTGGTTTCTGAACGATCACCGCGGCGGCGTCGTTGGCGAGTGATGCGGCGTCTTCCAGGGAGAAGCCGAGGGCGTGAGCGGTGGCAAGCACGGCGCGTACAGTATCTCCGCAGCCTACCGCGTCCACCTCTTCTACCTTGTTGGCCGGAACGTGGAACATGGTCTCGCCGTCGTAGCCGCAGATGCCGCGCTCGCCGAGCGTCACCACCAACCGCTCGCAGCCGAGCTTTCCGTGCAGCGTCTGCAAAACTTCCAAAGCGCCTGCTACCGAATCGATGCCCTCGTTGAAGCCGGGCAGAATCGCCTCAGCCTCAACGGAGTTGGGCGCGATGAGGCTCGCTCCGTAGAAGATGCCCCGATTTACCGGCTTAAAGTCCACAATTGTCGGCACACCCTTGTCGCGACATGCGGCAATGACCTGCTGCGCGAACTGCTCCGAGAAAATCCCCTTCGCGTAGTCGCTCAGGATAACGGCCTGCGCGCCGTCGAGTTCGCAAAGCGCCTCGTTGAGCAGAGTCATTGCCGTCTCGTGCTCGATCGGTTCCGCCGATTCGTCGTCGCGGCGAAGAATGTATTCGTTGTCGATATACAGGCGGTTCTTCGTCGTGGTCGGCCGGGATCGGTCGCGGATGAAGCAGTGCCGCAGGGCAAGCTCATCCGAGATCTGCTGCATGGTGAAGTAGCGACCGTCGTTGCCGGTGACACCGATCAGGGAGGTCGATACGCCCAGAGATGCAAGGTTCGCGGCGACATTGCCTGCGCCACCGAGAGCTCGTACTGTCTGCTGCGCGGTGTAGGCGCGTTTGCCAGGCTTCTCGGAATTGATGGGCTTACTGGCCTCGGTCGAACAAAATTCGTATACGTCGAGCATAACATCGCCCAGCACGACGACCTTCATCGTGGAGAAGCGCTGTATCTGTTTAATGGTTTCTTGAAGTGTCACAACGTTTCGATTAGGGATTGATAGGGTGAAATCCTGCCATCAGTATCTTACAACACGAATCGGAACAGGGCGCTGTCGCTGCTGATGACCTCATATCGCAGGCCGATGTCGTCCATGCGCGCCAGGAGCGGAGTGAAATCGTCCCTGCGGGCGAGTTCGATACCGACCAGAGCCGGACCGTATTCGCGATTGCTTTTCTTGATGTACTCGAAAAGCGTGATGTCGTCGTCGGGGCCGAGGGCTTCGTCAAGGTAGCGTCTTAGAGCGCCGGGGCGCTGCGAAAACTCAATTAGGAAATAGTGCTTCAGGCCCTGCTCGATCAGGCTGCGCTCGATGATCTCCGGATAGCGGGTGATGTCGTTGTTCCCCCCGCTGACGACGCAGACTACGCGTTTGCCGCTCAAGCGTTCGGCAAGCTGGGGCAGGGCTGCAATGCTCAGCGCGCCGGCTGGTTCGGCAATGATGCCGTCGCTTTGATACAGGTCGATCATCTCGGTGCAGACACTGCCTTCCGAGATCGGCAGTATCTCACGAGCCAGACGCCGGCAAATGGCAAAGTTGATATGCCCGGCCGTTTTCACTGCCGCGCCGTCCACAAATGTTTCGATCCTGGGCAGAGTCACCGGCCGGCCCGCCTGAAGCGCCGCTAGCATACATGCAGCCCCCGCCGGCTCTGCTCCGATCAGCTTTGTCTGGGGGAGATAAGTTTCATTGTAAACCGCGATACCGCTGATCAATCCGCCGCCGCCGACCGGCGCGACGATGATATCCGGTGGCGCTTCCAGCTGCTGATGGATTTCAACGGCGACCGTGCCCTGGCCCGCTATAATTCGCGGATCATCAAAAGGGTGGACTAATACTTTGTTCGTTCCGCGCGCATATTCGGCGGCAAGGCGGTAAGTCGCATCGAACGTGTCCCCCGTGAGCTCGATCTTTGTCCACCTGCCTCCCAGACTGCGCACTCGCTGGATCTTCTGCCGCGGCGTATTCTGAGGCATGTAGATATGCCCCTCGATCTCCAGACGGCTGCAAGTGAATGCCACTCCCTGCGCATGGTTTCCTGCGCTCGCGCAGACTACACCTTGTGCGCGCTGCTGCTCCGTCAGCCCGCTCATCAGATTATAGGCTCCACGGAGTTTATATGATCGGACGCATTGAAGGTCTTCGCGCTTCAGAAAGATCTCCGCGCCGTATTTTTCCGACAGGCGCGCATTATACTGCAGCGGCGTTTGCGCTACAACCGGCTTGAGGCGCTCATAGGCTTCAAGGATGGCCTGCGCGGTAACTTCGGGAGTGCTTGTATGCATATCAGAGTATAGCCCGAGGCGTCAATGATGGTCGTAAGATCTCGGTACGCCGCTGCTGTGGGTAACACGGTCAATCAAATCTTTGATACCGGACTGGCTGTACGTGTTTTCCGCAGCGCTGAAGCGAAAAGAGGAAAGTCGCAGGGCCAATCAGGAGGAAAATGCGGCACCGGCGCTGTATAGCTTGAGCGTCTGATGCGAACTTGCACCGATTCTTGCTTGAACAGTCTGGCGCGGCTCAGCACAATAACTGGAAGAGGCCTCATGAAGTTACTTCTCACTTCCGCTGGCATCAAGAACGTGAGCATTCATGATGCGCTGGTCGACCTCCTCGGTAAACCGATTGCAGAGGCTAACGCCCTCTGCATTCCCACCGCGATGTACGGACACCCCATGGTCGGTCCTGGCGTGGGGGCATGGTCTTTCATCAGCGGACGAGAACCCGAATGTCCCATGTGCGAGTTGGGGTGGAAGTCTCTGGGAGTGCTGGAACTCACTGCACTGCCAAGCATTGACGAAGAACGATGGATACCCAAGGTTCGGCAGACCGACGTCCTGCTAGTGGCGGGTGGCGATGCGCTGTATCTGTGCCACTGGATGCGCCAGTCCGGGCTGGCGGAACTCCTGCCGTTCCTGCCCGAGATGGTCTGGGTGGGGTTGAGCGCCGGGAGCATGGTGATGACACCCCGTATCGGGGAGTACTTCGTCGGGTGGAAGCCGCTCACAGGGAGCGACAGCACTCTCGGAATCGTCGACTTCTCGATCTTCCCGCACCTGGATCACAAGGACCTGCCGCACAATACCATGGCCGATGCAGAAAAGTGGGCGGCCAGCATGCCGTTGCCGTGCTACGCGATTGACGATCAGACCGCTATCAAAGTGACCGATGCTGTTGTCGAAGTTGTCTCCGAGGGGCACTGGAAGCTGTTTACCCCGTAATATCGAAATGCTCATATGCTGCTTCAGCAAGCGCTTTTCGATCCTGACTGTCTCTTCCTGTTCCGAGCTCTCATCGTCTTGACGCTTGATAGTAAACTCGTCAGATGACCTGTTGTCAGTAAGAATTTATGGTATACTGACATCGTTATGCTGCAGAAAATGGAAAAACAACAGCTCTCGACACGTGTGGCGGAGCAGCTATGCTCACTGATCACGGCCGGGACATATGGGGTGGGAGATCGCTTGCCGTCCGAGCCACAGCTTTCGGAAGAACTGGGCGTCGGGCGTTCCACCGTGCGCGAGGCCGTACAGGGGCTGGCGCATGCAGGGATACTTGAATCCCGGCACGGCAAAGGCGTGTTCGTGATCTCCTTGCCTTCGGACACTGAGCCGCTCTCCCGGCAGTTGGGCCGCGCTAAGATCGCCGATGTCCACGAGGCGAGAAGGGCTATCGAAGTGGAGATCGCCGCCCTTGCCGCGCAGCGACGCACGGCCGATGACCTGGCAGATATGCAGCAAGCGCTGGATCTGCGCGAGACCATCCGGCGTACTGGTGTGGACATTCCGGCCTTCGTGGATGCAGATCTCGTATTTCATAACGCGATCGCCCGAGCCTGCGGCAACGATGTCCTTATTGGCCTCTATAAGTCCTTCTCGGAAGTTATAAGATCATCGCTTATCGCACTGGTCGAGCAGCAGGGGATGGATGACACCCAGGTCTCCATGCACGACCAATTGTTCCATGCGATTAAGGCCGGCGATCCCGAAGCAGCCCGCAAATCCGTCGAATCGCTGCTAAGGGATATTGTGGAGAGGTTTTAGGAAGCGTTCCTAACAGAAAGGAAACCTATGCGTCAAAACTCATCAGATGACATGATGACTAATTTAAGGTCACATCAAGACGGCAGCGTTGCCGTCCTGGAACACCCTGGTCGTGCGGCAGACGATCGCGATATGCGGTCTCTCGCTCTTCTCTGCGCGGGTCACTTCAGTGTCGATATGTGTCAGGGCGTATTGCCGCTTCTGCTGCCGTTCCTGCTGAAGCGTATGAGTCTCGACTATACCGCCACGGCGTTTATCATTACGACAGCATATATCACATCGTCGATCGCTCAGCCCTTGTTCGGTATGGTAAAGCACCCGCTGCTGTCACGATGGGCGCTGCCGTTCGGAGTGCTCATCGCCTGCGCGTCGCTTGCGATGGCTGGGCAAATGCACTCGTACCCGGCTCTACTTGCGTGTGTGATCCTGAGCAGCTTCGGCGTAGCGCTCTATCATCCGGAGGCTGTGTCGCGAGCAAATAGCGCCGCCGGAACGGTCAACAAGGCGAAAGGAATGTCGGCGTTTGCCCTGTGCGGAAGCCTTGGCTTCAGTACTGGCGCGTTGATCTTCGGCCCGATCCTGGCGGCGCAGGGGCTGAGCGGCGCGCTGTATTTGCTCATTCCGGCAATCGTAGTTCTGTTGCTGCTGCGGTTTATGTTGAGCCATGTTACATCCACACAGGGCATTACCAGGGCGGCAAGCGCAAACGTCAATGTCGTCTTGCCGATGACGATCCTCATTGCCGTGATCGCGGTGCGGCAGTGGGCCATGGCAGGCACAATGACTTTCCTGCCACTCTACTTCACGCAGTACCTGGGAGAGCAGCCGGTTGTGGCAAGCCGAATGATGCTGGCCTTGCAGGTCGGAAGCGACGTTGGAACGATCGGATGCGGCTTCCTGGGACGGCGGCTGAGTTACAAGGGGGTAGCCATCGCCGGAATGCTTGCCGCATGCCCGTTCCTGCTTCTCTTCTATCGGATGCACGGCATTGAAACCGCATTGCTTTTGTTCTGCGCCGGAGCATCAATGGCCCTGCCTGTGCTGGCGACGACCATGATCGGTCAGGAGATCATGCCGCACAACCGCGCACTCGCCGCATCTCTCACACTGGGTTTCGGCGTGGGAATCGGCGGCATCGCCAGCGGCTTCCTCGGCCATGTGGCCGACTTGTACGGAATTCGCACCGCGCTAATGTTAATCGGTATCGCTCCGCTCCTCGGCGCAATCTGTGGACTGCTGCTGCCAAGGAATAAAAACCTATAGAATTGGGCCCCGATACGGATGCCAGGATCTTTCTGATTCTTCCCGGCGTCCCTGCCGGTCATCCTAGCCAGATGCCCTTGTGGGAGCAGACCTCCGCGCCTGCTCGTTCCTTGCCGTGGGAGTTAAGAGTGCAGAATCAGGCTACCTGCCTCTTTACTGCTCCTGAATCTCAGCTTATTGGCTCCTGCCGTTCCACGGCTTCTCCCCTGGCTCTGGCGTGTCTTCCCAGACATCGCCGCTGCCGGTTCTCCGTACTTCCGAAGGCGACTTTCCCAGTTCCTTATGCACCGTCTTATTAAACACATGCAGGTCTTCAAAGCCAACCTGCGCTGCAATAGCTTTGATCGATAGACTTGAGTAATGCAGCAGGTGCCGGGCGCGTTCGATGCGACGGCGGCGGATGTAGCGAGATATGGTTGTGTCGAGCGTCTGCTGAAAGAGGTAGGCAAGGTGCGTATAGGAGATATCGACGGCGTCCGCAAGTTCGGCGGCGCTTGGCGGATCGGCCAACCGCAGTTCGATTGTCTCGATCGCCCGCTGAAGAGCCGGATGATAGTGGCGCGGGCTGTCCTCCGCGCCTGACGACCGGTCCACCAGCGCCCAGAGGATATCCCAGATCTTCGCCTCTGCCCAGTGCGGCCTGTTTCGAAAACAGTTTATCGCACGTTCAAACTGGCTGTTGATTGCTTCGAAGTCGCCGCCAAGATCCTGGACGATTGGAACGGATGCAGGCGGTCCCAGTTGTGGCGGCAGCGTGAAGTAGGCAAAACGGTCAGTCCACTCCGTCGTATGGAAGTGGTATTCCATATCGACACCGGGAGCGACGACACACGCGCAACCGGCGTCGATGGGGAACCGCTTGGTATTCAGATAAAGATCGGCCGGCGCATGATACATGTGGACGATCCACAGACCGTTCAGCCGGAACCTCTCCACGGGGTGATGTCCATGCACCCCCACTGATGCCACCACCAGAGATGGCTTGTTATCGAGAGGGATGGACCAGTTGTCGGTGGTGTTTGTCATCAGAGATTTGGACCACTAAAGTCGTATTCTGCGCCAATTGTCAGGTTGCGCCGTATCCATTATACTTGACACTATGAAACGAGCTTCCATCGGGCTAATGGCCTTTGCCGGTATTCTTTCCATGACGATCGGCGCAAACCCGTCGATTTTGCCGCGAGCCTCCGCCGCGGCTGCAGACCAATCCGTCGATCCCCATGCCAACGAAACCAAGGCTGAGCGCGATGCTCGCATGAAGTGGTGGCGTCAGGCGCGCTTCGGCATGTTCATCCACTGGGGCCTCTATGCCGTCCCTGCCGGAGTGTGGAAAGGCAAGGACACTCACGGCGATTTCAGCCAGGGGGCCGGCGAGTGGATCATGCATGATTTGCATATTCCCGTCGCCGACTACGCCAATTACGCCAAGGAGTTCGACCCGGAACAGTTCAATGCCGACACGTGGGTCAGCATCGCCAAGGCCGCCGGAATGAAGTACATCGTGATGACCGCCAAGCACCACGAAGGCTTCGCCATGTACCCGAGCAAGGTCGATAGCTTCAATATTCACGACGCCACCAAGTTCAAGCGCGATCCAATCGGCGAGATGTCCGCAGCATGCAAGAAGGCCGGTATCAAGTTTGGCGTCTACTACTCCCAGAACCTCGACTGGCACCATCCCGGCGGCGGCACTGCCGGCGACCTCTGGGACGATGCCCAGAAGGGCGACCTTGCCGACTATGTGAAGAACGTCTCCGCGCCGCAAGTCCGTGAACTCCTCACAAATTATCATCCCGCTGTGCTCTGGTGGGATATCAACGGCCCATTTACTCCCGAGGAAGTTCGCGAGCTTACGGCGGCTTTTCCGGAAGATCCTGGCTTGATCGCCAACAATCGCCTGGGTGGCGGCGTCCCCGGCGATACTGAGACGCCCGAGCAGTATGTTCCCGCCACAGGCTATCCCGGCCGCGACTGGGAAACCTGCATGACGATCAACAATACATGGGGCTATAAGTCCACGGATACCGACTTCAAGTCCACAACCACGCTGCTGCATAACCTGATCGATATCGCCTCCAAGGGCGGCAATTATCTGCTGAATGTCGGCCCGACTGCGGACGGCATCATACCGCAACCGGAAGTGGAGCGCCTGCAGCAGATGGGCGCGTGGATGAAGGCAAACGGCGAGAGCATTTACGGCAGTAGCGCCAGCCTCTACAAGCGCCTTCCGTTCGACGGCCGCGTGACGCACAAAGGCAATACGCTCTATCTCAACATATTCAGCTGGCCCGATGCAGGCCTGACCCTTCCCGGCCTTCAGACCTCGGTTAAAGAGGCAAAAGTCCTGGCGACCGGACAGAAGCTCAAGGTCACGAAAAACGCCGACGGATCCCTTTCGATCAGCAAGCCCGATACACTCGATCCCATCTCCACAACAATTGCCCTTAAGCTGTCCGGCGAACCCGTAGTGGTCGAGCCCGAATACACAGTCGCGCCGCAAGCCGACGGCAGCATTGCGCTAAAACCGTACGATGTGAAGCTTGAGGGAGATACCGTTCAGATAGAAGGCGGCGGCAATCCCAATATTGGCTACTGGACCAACGATAAAGACACCATATCATGGACGGTTAACGCCACCGCCGCGGGCACATACACCGCCAAGCTTGAATACGCCTGCGAACCGGGCTCCGAAGGCAGCACGTTCACATTGCAGGTTGACGGCGTGGACGCTGTCAAGGGAACCATCGAGAAAACCGATGGCTGGCAGGACTATCGAACTCTCACGCTCGACGGCACGGTAACCGTTCCCGCCGGCAAGCATGTACTTCGGGTCGTACCAACCACCAAGCCCAACGGAGCCGTGATGAACCTGCGGTCGATAACGCTGACGCGTTAAGACCTAGCCAATAACGCGGAGGCGTTCGCTCGTCAGGATCCCCTCCTCGCGTCCTCCCCGAAGGGGAGGGGCGCTCGCCTTTACGAATGGCCTGGTTCGCTTAGCACATGGTCAAGATATGCAAGCCGTCTCGATATCGAGAACGCGCCTTCCCTTCGGGGAGGACGCGAGGAGGAGATCCTGACGCGGGTGGCCTGCATGGTAAAATTTTATGACAACCACAACCTTAATCGCACCATCGACAACGGATCCTCGCCTGGCATGGTTTACCCATGACCGCTTTGCGATGATGATCCACTTCGGCCTCTACAGCATTCCCGCCGGTGTCTGGAACGGAGTTCCCGCCGGCCGCAGCCCGCTCTCGGAATGGATCCAGATGCAGGGCAACTGGCCCCACGGCATTCCGGCCGAAGAGTATAAGACACTTCTGGCCGAGTTCAACCCCACGAACTTCAATGCCGACGAGTGGATACGGGACATGGTCGGCGCAGGCATGCGCTATATGGTCATCACGTCCAAGCATCACGACGGCTTTGCTCTGTGGCCGTCAAAAGTGTCAGACTACAATGTCGTCGATGCTACTCCGTTCGGCCGCGATATCCTGGGTGAGCTCAAGGCTGCGTGTGACAAGTATGGCGCGAAGCTCGGCTTCTACTATTCGCACTGGCTGGATTGGGAGCATCAGTACGGCGGACGTCCACACGAAGAAGAGTTCCACAGCGAGCCGCGCTGGCCGCAGCCGTCACAGGAAGAGTTCGAGATCTACTGGCAGGAGAAGTGCCTTCCTCAGGTGAGGGAATTGATCGACAACTACGATCCCTGTCTCTTCTGGTTCGATACCTGGGCTCGCAATTCGACGGAATGGATCAATGAGCATCGCATGGACGAGCTCATCGGCCTGATCCGCGAGAAATCTCCGAACTGTCTGATCAACAGCCGTCTTGGCACATGGGGACATTCCAAAGGCCATGCCGCCGTCGATTATGTATCAACCCAGGACAACGAGCATCCCGACTGGCACATCGAGCAGCCGTGGGAGACATCGGGAACGATGAATCACTCGTTTGCCTATCATCAGTTGGATTTCAACTGGCGATCGACTCACGAACTCTTGAAGCGGCTGATCGGTAACGCCGCGCGCGGCGGGAACTACCACCTGAATGTCGGCCCCATGGACGACGGGCGCTTCCAGCCGGCCGTTATCCGGCGGCTGCGGGAGATGGGAGCATGGGTGGAGATCAACGGCGAAGCGCTCTACGGCACGACCGCCTATGCATACGATCAGCCGGAGTGGGGCGCTATCACGACGCGTGCGCTCGACGACGGCGGCACGCGCCTGTACTTGCACATCTTCGATCCGAAGGCCCAGGAAACGGTCGTCATTCCCGATGTGAAGACGCAGCCCACTGCCGCAAAGATCATCGAGACGCGGCAGCCGATAACGACGGAATCCGGAGCAGAGGGGCTGACTGTGAAGATTCCCGCTGAAGCGGCCGCCATCGGTATACCGGTGATTGCGGTGGATTTGCCTACGGAATAATACTGCCCTGGCGATTGAAGTGCCCGGCGATTGAAATCGCGGCTGATAAGGTCACGAAGTCGGCCTGCGCCGACTCAGAATAGTGTTCGAAAACGATTTCTTCAGTGTCCGCAGGGACACTTTGTGATCTTACCAGCCGTGACTTTAGTCGCCAGGCACTTCAATCGCCAGGGCAGCAGGCGTTGTTCATAAACCGCCCGCGATTTCAATCGCCAGGGCAACGCAGGCGTGTGATAATCCGCCATCCGTAATTTTGGCGAGCAATTACCTCCGCAACATCACCACCCCTGACCCATCCGCCTTCTCTTCCAGTGTCGCCTCGATCGGCAGAAAATGCTTCGTAAGCCAGATCACAGTTCGGAGGTGCTCGGTGACTTCCGATACCGCCCAGCGGCTTTCGCCGGGCGTAAGCGCCATCGGCAGTACGAGCTGATCTGCCAGATGCTCATCGCAAGGCGCTTCGCTCCGGTACCACTTGGCAAATGCCTGGCACGCCTCTTCCGCCACACGCTCCATCGGCTTGCCGCGCTCCCCAATTGCAGAGAACCCAGCGCGGGCATTATCGCATTCGGCCACCACGATCACCGATGCGCCCTGTCCGCGCGAGGGCACGTCCAGCGTGTGTACGGTCGTTTTGCGGTATCCCCGCAGCTCCTTGGCCGCTGCGGCCGCGCCGCGCTCGCCGACATGCGTGGGCAACTGTGAAGTCACAATGTAGGCGTCGAGCGATTGCAGCCGTCCGCGCGTCGTGATATCCACGTTCGTAAATGTGGAGGGGGCAATCTGCGCGGTGATCTTGCCGCCGCCTCGTGGAAAGAATCCTGCCTCGGGACAGTCGAAGATCGCATCCAGTCCATGTTCCGCCAGGGTGGCGGCGTAGACATGCTCCAGATATTGCGCTGTCGGCGCATGGGGGACGTGCGTTCCGCCGGTTACCGTGACGGTCGATTCGCCGCCGCACAGCGCGAGGGGAATGAGTACGGTCTGCAGTACGAGCGGCGTCGCGCCGGCCGTGCCGATGTCGAACCGGTAATCGCCCGGTTTCACCTTGACGAACGGCGTAAACGTGAATTGCGTCGATCCGATCGCCGCGCCGTCGAGGGCAGCATCACAGATCGCCGCAGCCGCCTGCACGGCTATCAGGTGCTGCGGCTGCAAGCCCGGCTTACTGCGCCGGGCGCGCACATTCTTGATCGTGACCGGCTTCCCCGTGATCGCCGAGAGCGACAGGCTCGTCCTGATGATCTGCCCACCGCCTTCACCATACGAGCCGTCGACCGAAATTATTTCGCTTACTTGCATTGCCATACCGTCACTATCGCCGTGAGCGATGCGATTTGCTAAGCGAGGAAGAGGCACGCCTCGGCTAGCACAGGATTTCCTACTTGGCTGCCGGAGCAGGAGTGTTGTCAGGCGCTTTCAGATCGGGGTCGGGCAAAGGAGCGGGAGGGACGTATGCGGTGGCTCCTGCTGGAGGCGTGTATTCGAATGTGGATGCCGGCTGCGTGTTCGCCGAGTTCGAGGAGTCGAAGTCGGATATCAGCGAACCGGTATCCTGGCCGTCTTTCTTTCCTGAGAGCGAAACTTTGACCGGCATGCCTGTCTTTTTATTAACATACGCTTCAAAGGCTGTGGCGGTCGTGCCATGGGAAATTGTCTCTGTGAAATGGGTGACGGCTGTTCCGTTAACGGTATCGTCTGTCGAGTGAGACTTAAAATCGCCGGACGGAGGGATCTCGAGTGGGAGCGGCTTCATCAGAAACGAGACGGTTGCAAACATTCCGAGGACCGTCCCGCTTGGTAAAATCGAGTCGGCCGCCGCAAATGCGTTTCGCACGGTGTCCTGGTCGTTTGTTCCCTTTTCCGTTTTCAGATATCGATTCCCGGCTGCATCATAGACATAACCGCCGTTCGGACCGGTGACTACGGTTCCCAAATATTTGCCGTCGCGCGTGATGATCAACCTCAGAGAAGATGGCCGCTCCATTGTGGCCCTCATCTTGATTGGCGAGCCCGGCAGCAAAGTGCCGCCGGTACTGCTGCTAATGGTCATCGACCTGGCGCCCGCGATCTTACTCTCAGTTTCGCTGATCGCTGCCGGCACTTCCGCTGCAGCTGGCGCCGGTTTGGCCGGGGCCGCATTTTGTGTTGCTGACGGCGCAGCGCTAACGCAAACTGCAGGCAGCACTAACTGAAATATCGCAAACGGCAGAGCTGCCTTTGTTATGCGCAGTCGTGAGGAAAGAACCACTTTGAAGCCTCCTGGGCAAACGGGATGTCGTCCGCATAGTTCGTTAGACGATCTTAACCGAACTATAATACGCCATGGAGGCCAAAATGGTTACTTCACACAGGGCCGCCTATATTATTTCGACATCGCCGTCCCTGGCGTTTTCCTCCAGCTCATCGCGTAGCGACTGCAGCATACTGATCTCCGCCGTAGCCAGTCCGATGCAGGTGTCCGCCGCGCCGTAGTAGACGAACATTGTCCCATCTTTGATCACAAGGCCGGTTGGAAATACGATCCCAGGCTTATTGCCGCGAAGCTCATATGACTCCTTGGGACCGAATACCCATTCCGGCCATCTGCCGATGACGTCACTGGGTTCGTTGAGGTCCAGCATGGCGATGCCGAAGCGATACTCCCAATCCTGACCGATCTGCATCACTCCATGATAAATCAGGAACCACCCATGGCTGGTTTCGATAGGAGGGGGGCCGGCGCCGACTTTGCCGCTGTCCCAGCCTGGACCGTCGCTCTCTTCCAGGACACAGCGTGGATTGCCCCAGGAAATCAGATCGTCGCTCTCGGAGATCCAGATGTTCTCCAGAGGCCCGGCAGTCGGCCGATGCAGCATCTGGTACTTTCCATTGATCTTATGCGGGAATATGGTGGCGTCTTTGTTGTAAGGATGGATGACCATGCCCAGCCGCGTTGCTGATTTGAAGTCTTTAGTGGTGGCAAGACAGACGCCCGCCCCCAGACGCGACCAGCCGACATATGTGATAACGTACTCTTCACGCTCGGCGACATATGTGATGCGCGCATCCTCGCATCCCCAGTTGTCATACCACTCCGCATCGCGGTAAGGTGTAAGCAAGGCCTCTTTCTCAATGAGCCAGCCGCCCACGCCATCGGCCGACCTGGCGACATGCAGGTGTGAGTGGTCGGAATCGTCGATAATGCGAAGCAGCAGCAGGACTTCGCCGTAGATCAGGCAAGCTCCGGGGTTCAATACTGCTTTACAGGGAAACGGCATATCTGAGGGAGTGAGAATGGGATTTTCGGTGCGCCGGACGAACAACTCCTTGGCGCGCTCAAGATACGGCGCCATCTCCTGTGCAGACCTATCAGACCACTGGTTCTTCTTACGGCTTGATAGTTCGGCTTTCTGTTCCTGCAGGCTCTCTGCCATAGTGTGCCTTTTCTAAACGCCCTCTCCGTTGAGCGGCGATATGCTTTTCTCCAAAGGTACCCACAGGAACAGGCGCTTACTCGTTTTCGTACCAGGAGGGTAGCATGGTTATCAGGTGAATAGTTATGCGTAAAGAGACCCTCTGCTGGAGCCACGATAAATCTCCGCTCGGACAGATCGTGCAGGCTGCCTATCAATACGGCAGTCCTGGCGTCACTCCCAAACGCCTGCTTGGCGCATTCGCCCTCGTCTATCTCTTTAACGGCAGCGGATACTATGCGGATATCAACCACAAGCAATACTCCGTGCGCGCGGGCGATATGCTGCTGCTCTTTCCCGATGTCGCCCACTGGTACGGACCTAAAGGGAGCGACTGGGATGAGTTCTTCATCGAATTCCATGGTCCCGTTTTCGATATGTGGCTTTCATCCGGCGTTCTCGATATCAGCCGTCCGATTTACAGACTGGGTGTGTCGGACAACTGGTTGAAGAGAATGGTGGGCATCTTGGATGTCGACATTCCCGACCAAAGCTTAAAACAACTGATCATGGTGGGGCGTCTGCAATCATTCCTTGCGGAGGTGGTTGCGACGGAACCTGTGCATCTGGACCTTAGCTCCGATCTATGGCTCGTGACGGCCTATCACTGGCTGGGAGCGTCGCTGTCCATTCACATGGATTATCACTGGCTGGCCAACCTGGTGGGAATGCCCTACGATCGTTTTCGAAAACGGTTTACTCAAGAGGCAGGCATGTCGCCACGTCAATATCGCGACGGCAAACGAATTGAGATGGCGAAGAAGCTTCTGATTGAGAGCAAACTGTCGCTGAAGGAGATCGCCGCCGCGATCGGTTTCTACGATGAGTTCATATTCTCCAATCGTTTTAAGCAGGTTGTGGGAACCGCTCCACGCAACTTCCGTCGCGCTATGAACGATGAACGCAAAGAGCCGGCTATACAAATTCCGGAAGAACCTGAGCCGAATTTTTATTGAATAATTATCAAGCCTGCCGGCTTACATGTGGAGCTCTTCTTCGCCATATTCTCCATGTATTTTTGCTTACCAGGCAGGAAATTTAGGAATAATGATGGCCACAGATTACATGTATTTGTCCAATTCAGTCATTCCAACGGGAGATCGGATCCTATATAATGAGCCCAGTTAGATCAAGTTTCCAAGGAGGAACACGAAAGATGTCAAAGAGATCAGGGTTCACTTTAATTGAGCTTCTAGTTGTCATAGCAATCATTGCGATTCTCGCTGCTATTTTGTTCCCGGTGTTTGCAAAGGTTCGTGAGAAGGCTCGCTCCATTTCATGTCTCAGCAATATGAAGCAGCTGGGACTTGCTTTCACGCAGTATGAACAGGATTATGATGAGACAGGTCCAAAGGGGCGTGGAGACACGAGCCGGCTTACCGGTTGGGCCGGGCAAATCTATCCCTATGTCAAGTCAAAGAAGGTTTATGTCTGCCCCGGCGATCCTACACATGACGCCAGCTGCTCTTACATCATCAACGATAACTATCTGGTCTGGCCCGCCGGTGTTGCGCATCCTTATGCATATCCTCTGCCCATGATGGTGGCACCTTCAAAGACGGTGCGACTCGCCGAATGTACGGGCAGCTCCGGATACGACGTGTCCGATTCCGATCCGACCAATCCGCTCAGTGATGCATACTGGAACGGCGGCGAAGCGGGATACTCTCCGGCAGGGCAGGGCGGAACGGAGCAGTACGATCCGTATAGCCACTCGATCGGCTCGATCAACGTACCGTGCTTCGGAACCTGCACCGGAAACACCATTAAGTATGCGACCGGACACCTGCACGGTTATACGAGCACATTCGAAAATGCCTATGATGGAGCCAAGGGGAGGCATACAGACGGTTCGAACTATCTGCTGGCCGATGGACATGCCAAATGGGCGCGCCCCGAGAGCGTGTCGGCCGGGTTTACCTCGAACTCGGGTACCGAAAACTCATGCGGTGGAATTTATTCGGGCTACGTAGACGCCGCCGGAACGCAGTGCAGCGACCCTACTATTCAGTTCACCTACAGCATCAAATAGAAGCTTCGCTGTAAGCTGTATGAGGCGCAATGGTCGGAAAATGTCTTTGAGCACATCAATCATCAATCGAATTGCGCCTCTGGCGTCGGCAATTATGACGCTTGCGATATCCGCGGGAGCCGTGGCCGCATCCAATGGAGCGGTGCTTCCAATGTTGTCTGTCAAGCCTGTCGCCACACCGGCAGGCTTGTACATCTACAGCCCGAATACAACAGTAAAACTGAACATTCATGCAGGCGCGCCGGCGGCAAAGCTAAATGTTCGATGGAATGCAAACGACTTTGCCGGTCACAGAGTGGCCGGTGGAATCGCCTCGCTCGATACCAACGGCAGCGGAACAGTTACTCTTTCAACAAAGACATCAGGCATCGTCTATATATATGCACGCCTCATAGACACAAATCGCAAGGAGGTTTCCTCAGCGGATACACAGGTCGCCTTTATGACGCCTTCACGCAGTATTAAAGAAAACAAAACAGCTGTCCCTGTGCTCTTCGGGGTCTGCGCTCACTTCCACAACAGTGATGCTGCAGATCGTGATCGTGAGTTGTCCTTGATCTCGGCGCTCGGGTTTCGCGCATGCCGGTTCGATTGCGTTATCGACCTTGTGCACCCATCGCCTTCGGTCTCATCCTGGGAGATGTACGATCATATCTTCGGCTGCCTGAGCAAAAGTGGCGTGGAGCCATGCCCTTTGCTGGTCGATTGGTCGCATAATCCGGGCGTGATCGGGAGTTATGCCCCGTTTGCTGCTGAAGCTGCCCGGCGATACAGGAGGATGGCACGCTATTGGGAGATATGGAACGAGCCGGACCTCGGTTCCTGGAAGGGAACGGCCGAGCAATATGCCGCATTTTTTGACCAGGCCAGTAAGGCAATTCTGAAGGAAGAACCAGATGCTTCCATTATGAATGGAGGCGTCTCTGAAGTTAAGATGCGGCCGAACTTTGTTCCCGATTTCCTGCAAGCCGCCCGGGTAAAGCCTGCCATCTTCGCGTACCACTCCCATGGCGAGTTCTCCAATATGGCGCGAGCTACCACGGAAATTCAACGCCATATAAGCGCATCCGGACGGTCTATTCCACTCTGGCTCAACGAGGCCGGCTACTCGAACTGGGGAAAGCTGACCGAACGCGAACAGGCGATCATCCTTACCAAGAAGATGGCATATATTCCGGCGCTTGGCGCGCAAGCCTACTTCTGGTACGAACTGCGCGACGACGGCGTGAACAAGCCGGATCCCGAGAGCAACTATGGGCTTGTGGATCGTGACTTCCTGCCAAAGGCCTCGTCGATTGCCGCGCATACGCTGATGGGAACGCTGCAGGGACAAAGGTTCATTCGCCGCATTCCAGTTGCCCGCGCTCCGCAAGTCTACGCTCTACTATTCGGCGATCCAGCTTCGCACAAAGGAACGATCGCTCTTTGGAACGAAGCCGGTAACGCTCTGCCCTGCATGTGGCGCGTTCCCGGCAAGGCAATGCAGCGCACGATTATGGACAACGAGGCAGCGCTGCCCTCCCGAGGAGGTGTGATAACCGCGACTGCCGCATCCGAGCCTCAGTTCATCGTCTTTAAGGGGGCATTCGACAAAGTCGCATCCGCAGGTCTGCCCCATAACGTCTCAATTCCTAGACAGCGCGCTATGGCCGTTCCACGGGAGAATCATTTTCTTGATGCCCCGACTTTTATGCGCAGCCATTCGCCTCTTGCGGCGCTCGGTCAACGAAATATCGTAAGCCTCTTTGAAGCCGCCCCGGTCGAAAGCATGAGATTCCATGGCGATACCGATTTGAGTGCCCGGCTCTATATGTCTCGCGCTTCCGATGGTCTGCATATCATCGTTGCGGCGCGCGACGACACATTCTCTCAGTCCGAACATCCTGGTGAAGAGTGGAAGGGGGATTCATTACAATGGGCGATTGCGCTTCCAACCGGCGAGAGTTATGAGTGGACGGCGGCGCTCACACCGCAAGGCCCCATGGCGGCCCTGGACTTTGGACCGCCAGGAGCAAAGGCCGGCCCCGCGCATTTATCTGTTCACATCACGCGCTCCGGGACAGTCGCCATCTACGATATCGTAGTGCCGCCGGTTCTTCCGGGAGGCAAGCCGCTGGCCGATCATTTTTCATTTACATGTCTGGTGAACGATAACGACGGACGCGGTCGCAAAGGATGGATCGAGCTCACTCCGGGAATTGGATGGAGCAAAGATCCGCTCAAGTTTCAACCGATGGCCGTTCGCGGGCAAAAATGAAGGCTTGCAAACACAGGTAATAAATAAATTTAAAGTATCTATTGATTCTTTTGCTATTCAGTTATTGGTGATCTTGGAGGAATAAATCAGTGAAGATAGATCTGTGTCAAATTAGATTGCGCAATGCAGCTCGCGGCCTTTCCGCGACGTTGCTTCTGCTGCCGCTTGCTTCTGCCTCATACGCTGTGACGGTTACGCCGCGCAAGGCTGATACGGCAGCCGATGCCGTGGGCGTTAACATCAGCCGCTACTACAACTGGTCCGGCTACGAATCGACGATCACCGCCTGGCTATATAAGACGGGGATTCGGCATATCCGGGCATCTGTGCCGGGAACATATCCGACAGGCGGCAATACTGCAGGCGGATACGATGCCGCTTATGGCCCCGGGGAAACAACTCGATACATTAACTGGCTGAACCAGGCCGGCATTCGAGACCTTCTGATCGCCTGGCCGAATACGAGCGGCAACTCCTCATATAATCCCTGGCTGCTGGTCTCTGCACTCAACGGCGATACGCGTATCGTCAATTCGGCAGTCCCGCCATGTGAGCGTGTGGAGACCAATAACGAGTTCGATACCAACGCCGGCAATCCATGCGGCGGCGATTCGACCTGGACATCCAGCCTTATCACGCAAACCACCAATAACTGGAATAACTTTCACACATGGATGCCTGTAGTGGGACCTTCGTTTCTCGATACCAAAGACAGCCCCGGCATGCTGCACAGCGCATGGGCGGCATCGTCGAGTTACATGAACTATGGCAATCTGCACGTCTATCCCATCACCTCATATATCGAGAATACGACTTACGGTGGAGGCAATCCGTGCGGCACGGCGGCATCGGCGCTCAGCGCACAGCAGGATATCGACAACTACGGCCTGGTTAGCGGCGCGAATTCTCAGCTTGTGAGCGAAACCGGATACCATAATACGACTGGCGGAATCACACAGAAGGCCACGGCGATCTATTTGCCGCGTATTGCGCTCACATTTCTCGGCAAGAACGTTCCATATTCCTATTTCTATGAGCTGCTCGATTCCAAGCTCAACCAGACGGGATCGGAGGCTAACTTCGGGTTGATCACGTCGAACGCCACTCAGACGACATTCACGCCGAAAACACAGTTCTACTCGATCCGAAACTTCATTGCCCTGCTTGGCGACCGCGATGCCCTTGCCGATACGACATGGTCGCCGTCGAGCCTGACATATACGACGACCGGCGCTCCTACGGACATGATCTCGATGGCGTTCCAGAAGCGGGATGGCCGGTCGTACCTCGTATTCTGGCGTCCCTGGCAGAGCTGCACCGATGCCGGAGTGGATAACCCGCTTACGGCAACCAATATTAGCGTGACCTTCACCTCCGCATTCTCACAGGCAATATGGTATCGCCCGTCACTCTCCACCCAGACATCCGACAACGGTCCCACGGCGGGAGGTTCGGCATCGAATACCACCACTATCAGTAACGTGCCCATCGCGGACGATATTACCGTGATCGAGGTTAGGCCAAGCTGCCCGCTGCTTTCGGGTATCGAGACTGCCGATACGCAGCCTCTCTCCAATACCGTTGACTCCTCGGCCGGTGTAACTGCAGCGACATGCGCTCCTGTGGTGGTGACCAACGATACGGCGGCGACGGTGCCCCATAACGGCGTCAAGGCTCTCGCGATTGCCGGCACAGCTAGCGGAGGCGCATCGACTTACGACTACTTTAAGATCTTTACGACGTCCATTCCGATCACGTCAGGCATGAAGCTGAGGTACTGGATCAACCCACAGCAGGCCAATGGACGGTACGTCGCCGTGGACTTCCACTGCACTGACGGAACCACTCTGGGCGGGAGCGCCGCCATCGACCAGAACGGCTACTCGATGTCCGCTGCGGCCGGCCATGGAGGAAGTATCAAACTGGGACAATGGTCAGAAGTCCGCTGCACACTCCCGGCAGCATTGGTCGGCAAGACGATCGACAAAGTCGATCTGGCTTTCGACCACGCCGGAGCTACAGGAGCGTTCAAAGCCTATATCGACGACATTCAGATTAAGTAGTTATGTCGCATAGATTGCAGACTTGCGCCTCGCAGAAGCCTCTCAGGTATAATTGCAGCCGTAATGTTGCTATATTTGACTTCACAAGGAACAATTCTTGGATAACGAAAGCAAGTCTGCAATTACGTTTCTATCTGCCGTCGGCTACGTGGAACAACAACTTCGTGAAATCGCCGTGCGCGCAAGGAAGCACCCAAATGTCGCTTCTGTGTCGGTCTCGGTTTCCAGCTGGCCGGGTAGTGAATATCCCCACAGCGAATACCCGTCAATTGAAGGCTATGCATCGGTCTCATTTGAATCGGGCGCGATATTCGATTGGCTAATCAATATTCAGATTTACGAAGCGAATTGGCTGATCGATTTCGGCATCCACGAAGGAACTGAGCGAGGTTCCGAAGCGATAACAGATTTCCAGGATGTCGTGGCTTCGACCCTGGAAGAATGTGTCGCAGGCCTCAAACACGCCGCCGATCAGCTCGTCGCTTCTGCCATAGGCTTCGATTTCAGCGACAAATAGCACCGCCTAAGCCTTTTCTAATCTTTACCTTCCTCCACCTGGGTATCACGTAGCAGGACAATGGCTGCGCTGCGTCACATTAGCATTTGTCGCGAACGCTCCATAGCGCAACTTGATCTCATGCCGGCGTGTCCAAGAAATTGAAGCCTTTCAGGCGGCAGTGCCGCCCGTTCGCAGCGTTTATCAGGCATCGATCAGCCTGCCGGAATACTTATGCCTAACTCCAACGATACTTTTGGCGAGCAGCCGAAACGCGGTTTCCGTCTACCCTGGATCAAGACCCCGGAAGAGATGGAGGCGGCGCGCGCCGGTAAGCAGCGCGCAGACGAGATACGCAGAGCCGAGCTTGCCCGGGCGGATATCGATTTTGTTGAACTCGCGCGTGGCGGTATTCCTGTTTCGGCATCCGAGCGTCTGAGGGAGATCGCCGGAGCAGGCTCCGCTGAGGGCGTTATCTTCACAAGCGACCTTGCGCCCGAGGAAGCCGGTTTGCTTCGGCGCGAGGGATATCGACCGCTTGGGCTGGTGACCGGCAGCGCAGTCTATGGAGTGGGGCAGGCGTATGCGTCGGCATACAACGATGTCGAGGTCATGGAGCTGAGCAACGCTTACAACGAAGCGATGCGTCTGGCGGTTGCCAGACTGCGCCTTGAACTCAAGCAGATCCGCGCCCATGGAGTGGTGGGCGTCCGGATGTCCCTGGTGCGGCATGAGTGGGCTGCAGGCACTGTTGAGGTCCAGGTGGTCGGCACCGCCGTGACCGGCCCGTACCCGGGCCCCGATGAACCCTGGATGTGCGACCTCTCCGCCCAGGAATGGTGGGCGCTCCACCGGGCCGGCTATGTTCCCACACGTCTGGTATGGGGCCACTGCCACTGGTTCGTTCTCACGACACAGAGCGACGAGATGGTCCATCGCATGTTCCAGAACATCGAAATGGGCCACTGGAGCCAGGCGCTGAAATCTGCCCGGAACCGGGCGCTCGGCAAAGTGAAGGAGCAGGCGACGGCCTCCAAGGCGGATGGCGTTGCCGGTGTCCACATTGAACGCAGGCTCGACGAAATCAGGCTCACAGGCCCCGGTGAAAACCCGGTCTACGAGTACGAGCATCACAATCTCGTCATCAGCATTATCGGGACAGCCATTAAGCTCAGGCCGGACGCGCCGCAGTATGTCACGGCCACACTCCCTGTCCTCTCGCTCAGAGACGGCGCGGTCAATCTCGCGCCCGAAACCATTGCATCCCATGATCTCAAGGTGGAATAACCAATGCCGGACTCGCAAAACGATCCCAATAGCCCCCACATCGCCAACCTTCCCAAGCACGCCACAGAGCGCCTGGTAGAGATGCGCGGCAAAGGCGAACAGCGCAGGCTGTTCACCAGTGACCTCTCTACCAGCGAGTTCCTGCTGGTAAAGGAAGCCGGATTTGACCCGATCGGTCTGGTCGTCGGCAGTTCCATCTACCACATTGGCTATCAGCGCGCCGCATGGAGCCAGAACCAGGAGATGACTGTCCTGACGCAGGCCATGTACCATGCCCGGGAATTGGCCATGGACCGCATGGAAGAAGAGGCCGCCGAACTCGGCGCCGACGGCATCGTGGGGGTTCGCCTCGAAGTGAACCACAAAGAGTGGGGCAACCATATCGCGGAGTTCGTGGCGATCGGCACGGCCGTCGTTCATCGCGGCGATCCGCACCGCTTCAAAAATAAGCGCGGCCGTCCATTTACCTCGGACCTTTCCGGCCAGGACTTCTACATTCTGCTCCGTTCAGGCTACCGTCCGCTGGGCATGGTTATGGGCAACTGCGTCTACCATGTCGCTGAGCAGGGCTTCACGTCCTTTATGCGGACGTTTAATCAGAACACCGAGCTGGTTCAGTACACACAGGCCCTCTACGACAGCCGCGAGCTTGCCATGGAGCGCATGCAGAAAGAGGCTGAAGACCTCGGCGCTAAGGGTATCGTGGGCGCAAACATCCACGAGCGCACCCACGCCTGGGGCGCCCACGTAATCGAGTTCTTCGCCATCGGCACAGCCGTCGAAGAGATCAGCGAAGACCACATCATCGAACCACCCGTGCTCGTGTTGCCTCTGGTGAGTTGAGGGGCCTCACTCCAACACAACCGTCTCAATGCCGTGCGCCGGGATATGTGTGGGCACGGCTTTGCCGGCGATCCAAATTTTAGGATCGCGCGCCTGATCGGTCAGATTTAGCACCACTACTGCAACCTTGTTATCGGGATTGATGAATGCCGTGGCCATCAGCCCATCATCGCTTGACGTGCACACGATCCTTTGCGCGCCGGGCCGGATGAACTTGGAGAAGTGCCCTAGATAGTAGTAAGAGCTAAGATAGTGCAGCTCTCCGGTCTTGGTGTCGCCCATAATCGGCGCGGGGCAGAAGTTGTTGGTGTGGTTGGGGCCGCCCTTTTCATCCAGCAGCATATTCCAGTCGGTCCATCCGGCGCTCCAGTGATTGAGATCGATCAACTCATTCTTCGCGTAGATCTCCCCATAAGCCCAGTTATTCCAGTCGGCCGGCCCTGAGTAACCCAGCGTTCCCTCGGTAAAGAGTAGCGCCTTGTCCGGAAATGCGTCATGAACGCTCTCCGGATTGTCCAGGTGATCGCCGGAGTACCAGTGGAAGGCCGTTCCCCACACGTACTTGGATGTCTCCGGGTCGGAGAGGATCGCATGCGCCCGCTGGTAGATCAGCCCGCGATTATGGTCCCAGATCATCAGCTTGACGCCCGATAGCCCTGACTTCTTCAGAGTTGGACCAAGGTAGTCGCGCACGAAATCGTGCTCTTCCTGCGCCGTGTAGATGCAGGATTCCCATCGCTGAATTGCCATCAGCTCGTTCTGCACCGTCAATCCCCACATCGGAATTCCCTGCTGCTCATATGCTTTAATGAAGCGCACATAGAAGTCGGCCCACGCCTGGCGGTATTCCGGTCGCAGCTTGCCGCCATTGGACATATCGTTGTTGGTCTTCATCCACGCCGGAGGGCTCCATGGCGACGCAAACAACTTGAGCTTTCCCTGCGACGCTGCGAGGGCTGCCTTGATGAATGGGACCTTGTATTTTAAGTCATGCGCAATAGAGAATTGAGTGAGCTTAACATCTCCTGCCACATCGTCATAGGAGTAGCTCTCGCTGGAGAAGTCGCAGCTGTTTATATTGGTTCTGCCCAGCGTATAGCCGATACCCTGATCCACCGAGTAATATGCCTTCATAAACTCGGCCTGTTTGTCGGCTGGCATTTTGTAAAACGTCTCTGCCGCAGAATCCGTCAGCGCGCCGCCAAAGCCCACGATGGTTTGATAGCGGTGGGTTGGATCGAGCAGGATCGCTGAGATATGTTCCTCCGGCTGCGGCATGTCCTCGAAATGCAGAGCGTTTCCCGCATGCAGGCGGTCTCCCGTATCGCGGGCCGTAACATATGCTGTCGCCTGCTTGAACACCGGCTGCGGATAGACCTTGGACACATCGTCCTTCGAGCCGCGAGCTTCGGCGTATGATAACATGGTCAAAAGTATGGACGCCGAGGCAAACGCAGCCGATATAGCGATGTGGCCGCGCTTCTTGCTCTGCTGGATCATTCGGGAAGGTACTCCTGTGGACGAAACATTATATAGATGGTGAGCGGTCGGGGCTGCCGGCCAGCGCGCTAATATAGACTTGATTATACTATGATGTTAAAGACCGATTAACCGAGCAATTATCTGACATTACAGTGTTTGCAATTCTCTATCAACAGTTTATTGACACGTTTATAACTCTATAGTATAATCATCCGCAAGCAAGTTTTTGCAGCAAGCCTCCATTGCATCCTGAGCAGTCAGACGTTCCAATCGCCTTCACTGTTCAGTTATTCTTTGTTAACCGCTCTCGTCCGCTTTAATCGACCTTTCACACTTCCCGAACACTCACAATCTAAGAAAAGAGGATTACACCATGAACTACCGCAGGATCGGCCGGTCAGGAATCAAGGTCTCCGAGATCTGTCTGGGCGCCTGGATCAATTTTGGAGATCGTCTCGCCGAGGAGAATACGCTTGCCGTTCTCGACGCCGCCGTGGAAGCCGGTATCAACTTTTTCGACACCGCCGACGTTTATGCGGGCGGCCGGGCCGAGGAAGTGATGGGCCGGTGGATCAAAGGCAAGGACCGTCGCCAACTTGTCATCGCCACCAAGTGCCGATTTCGAATGTGGGACGGCCCCAATGGAGAGGGCGCAAGCCGCAAGCATATCTTCGAGGCCGTCGAGGATAGCCTTCGGCGGCTGCAGACCGATTATATCGATCTCTACCAGATCCACCACATGGACCCCGATACTCCGCCGGAAGAAACGGTTCGCGCGCTGGACGATCTCGTTCGATCGGGCAAGATCCGCTACTTTGGCTGGTCCAACTACAGCGCCGAGATGATTGCCGAATGCGCGGGCATTTCGGAGAATCTGGGGCTCAACCGGGCCATTTCCCTGCAGAACTACTACAACATGCTGGGGCGCGATGTCGAGACGAGCATCACTCCTCGCTGCTTAAAGGAAGGGATCGGCCAGATCCCATACTCGCCGCTTGCTCAGGGCCTGCTGTCCGACAAATATCTCAGCGGTATCGCTCCCGAAGGCAGCCGCGGGCTGGGCAATAAAGATTTCGAGAGGCGTCTTCAAGAGGCGCTGCCAACTCTGAAGAAGCTCGCCACGTTCGCTCAGGAGCGCGATGCGACCCTCTCGCAGCTGGCCCTGGCCTGGCTTCTGCATCAGCCGAGCATGGTCGCCCCGATCATCGGAGCCACACGCCCTGAACAAGTGAGAGAGAATATAAAGGCGACGGAGATCAAGCTGTCCAAGGATGATCTGGCTCAGATCGACGAGATCCTGAAGAAGTAAATGGGAGTCTATCTTTAGTCCGCCGAAAAATCCTTCCTTCCTTCTTTAGCACAGCGCCTGTACTGCGCGATAAAGCCTTTGTAGCAACGAAAAAGCAATGATTTACGCAAACAAACAACTGCAGATGACCGAGACATGGCACACGATGCCGAAGTCCCAGACAACGCTTAACCGGCTGAGGAAGCGATCGTTTGGCGATGGGCTTATGTGCATGATTTATCGGTATGGCAAACGCAGCGGGACGAGACGTTTTTGGGAGCGTGGATGATTTAGACATCCTGGCACCACAGACGGAAGATATCGGCCCCGGACGCGTTTTGCGACCGGGGCCGATGTGCGTTTGATGAGTATTTGCATTGATAGATACAATCATCGATTTGTATGAGCGTTGGCGATCCGCATGATCGCAGAGAGGATTGAGAACATGGTGCACGTCCGTTTTGACGGCCGCTCTTACGATATTCAAGAGCGCGAATTGGGATTGAAGACAGGACTGAGCGAGCGCGAGATCAAGCGGCGTATTGCGTCCCACCTGGACATTAATGTCGAACGGCTCACGGATTACGTGGTCGACTGGGTTGCCAACGGCAACCTCATCATCCGCCCCGAAGCGGTTTACGGCTAAAGATTTACGGCGCCGCGCCCCGATCAGGAAAGCGTACATACAAGCAGGCTGAAACCCTGTTAAACGAACCATTAACCGTTTAATGAAAACCACCGCTTTTCGAACTTGCGTGGCCGCCAGCGAAAGAAGCTATAAATGCCGCGAGCGGCCTTAGTTGATGCCACCCCCGCGCCCTGACGCGGAAAGCTTACACACAATCGCCTCTTAAGCGGGTGGTCGAAGGTTCGAGTCCTTCCGGGGAAACCCGTAGCTCAGTTGGTAGAGCGCCTAGTGAAAAACAGCTTTCCGAACTTGCGCAGGGGGGCTAGCAACTTTTATATTTTGATATCGGAGATGCCTCCGATATTGCAGACGATTATCGGTCTCGCATCCCGACTGATAAGGCTTACATACATTAGCTCAATTGGTTAGAGCATCAGACTTATAATCTGAAAGTAATGGGTTCAAGTCCCATATGTAGCACGACCAACAGCCTTGCCGACTTATGCGAGACCATCTATAGTAACGCACTAGCCAGTGCATTGCCTGGGCGGATTCTTGCCCTGGCGGCCGGGTACCCTCCGGGTGGCACGGGCTAGAGAGTACAATAGTGCCCCTGCGGGCACAAAGAGGACCTACGGTCCGATATCCTAGTCCGCGAAGGCGGACATGTGTACTCTCTAGGCGCGGTTTCAACCGCCAGCCAGGGTGCTTATGCGAGACCGGCTTATTCTCGGCCTCCCGGAGGAGAAAACGATTATGCAGACAGCAGAGCGCGATCTGCGCCTTGATATATTGAATAGCCTGCTGACGACACCGCACCGCGAACTGGAGAAGGTGGCGGAACTGCACACGTTGTTCCTGGAGGCCGACCCGATTTTCTACGGCTGCCTGGCAGCCTGGTACCAGCACAACGGCGATGTGCGCGACCACAAGGAAGTCTTTACGGCGCACCTGCTCGCCAGCGACCTGCCCGAACACCGCGACGCCGGCTTCACGATGCTGCAAGAGTTTCCTCCTTACCAGGTCTCCCGCATTGTGGACTTCCTGAAACAGCAGCGTGGAAAACTGCCTCGCTCGGCGCGGACGGCAACTCTTCGCTATCTGCGTAAGAGGGAAGCGAACCCGGAGGCATTTGATCGTGCCGCCATGCGTGGACGCAAGGCAATGAAGCACCTGTATGCCACACTGCATATTGCTCCGGGGCCGCGCGCCGATGCCGTATTGTTCAAGGACGCCCCTCCTGAAGGCAGTCTTGCGGCAGCCGTAAAGTTGCTGGCGTCGGCGAAAGATCCGGCCGAACAGGCACGGGCGATTGTGGAGCACAGGATTCCCTACACAGTTGCCGTCGGAGCGATCAGCAAGCTGACACCGGTTATCCTGGTGGCCTTGATCGACGCAATGTCGCCACAGGAAGTCATCAACAACCTGAAGTCGCTGAAGGCTCGCGGCGCAATGGACCATCCCGAAGTCAAGGCGATGGTCGACGACAAGCTAGCGAAAGCCTCGACCGACCGGCGTGTCTCGGCGTTCAAGGCGATGGTCGCCGCAGACTCAGGTTCGCTTGACGCCGATACCGTTGAGCGTCTGGAGAAGGTCGCCAACGACCAGGTGCGCCGGCGTGGACGCATCGTACGGTCCACGGCATTGCTCGTCGACAAGTCCAGCTCGATGGACTGCGCGATCGATGTCGGCATGCAGCTGGCGGCGTTGATATCGGGAATCATGGATGCCGAATTCTACGTCTACGCGTTCGATACGATCCCTTATCCGGTTCAAGCTGCCGGAACTGAGATGAGCGACTGGGACTGCGCTTTCCGGCACATCAAGGCCGGCGGAGCAACCAGCATCGGAGCGCCGCTTGAGGCGATGCGCCTCAGGAAGCAATCGGTCGAGCAGATCATCATGATCACGGATCAGGGAGACAATACATCGCCACTGTTCCCGGCCGCATACGAAGTGTATTCGCGGGAGATGAAGGTCACCCCGAATGTCGTCATCGTAAAGGTCGGTCAAAGCTGCACTCTGATCGAGACGCAAATGCAGGGCAAGGCTCAGGTGGACACGTTCCAGTTCGACGGCGATTACTACTCGCTCCCGAACCTCGTGCCCATGCTTGCAAGGCCGTCCCGCCTGGAACTGCTCATGGAGATCCTGGGAACAACCCTGCCCGTCAGGGATGACGGCCATCGTAGTGGAGTGGCCATGGCGGTGTAGATATCAGCGGCCCATTCGTTCGCGAGTGGAGCCGCTGGTTTGCCATAAAGGTATCGCCAAGCGACAATCTTAAACAATCGCGAAGCGATACAGACAGGAGGCCACGCAGGTGGACTTATCACCAACGGTGATCTTAACGTAGCCGCGGTTTTAACCGCCGGGACGCGTGGACTTATCACCAACGGTGATCTTCGGCTAGCCGCGGTTTCAACCGCCGGGAGCGCAGGAGTCCACGCAGGTGGACTTCGCTCCGAAGGAGCTCTTAGGCTAGCCGTGGTTTCAACCGCCGGGACCGGCTCCCATTGTCTTATTAACGCTTTGCTCTAAGAACTTGCACGCGGCATGAAGAAATCGATATACAACTTAATTGATCGCATGGCGCAGGAGGAGCGCAGCTTCACGGCTGTGACATTTCTTGCGCCATGTGTTTCTGGCGGTCAGGTGCGGACACGCGTGGCCGGCTTGATCAAGACATTTACCGTTGCGCCGGGGAATTTCTCCGGTTGGGGTATCTTTCAGGCAACGGCTGATGATAAGGCGCAGCTTCAGGAAGAGGCCGATCTCCCCACGGTTGCCGAATATCTGAAGTCATTTCCGGCGTTGCGCGTCCGACTTGTCCGTCCACTGAAGGGGACGACCTGGCTTGCGTATCCGTCCAACGAAGGCGATGCCGTCCGAAGGTTTGGTTCGGCCCGGCCGATACCGGTCTATCTGGTGACGCAAGGCGATCCGTTTGAACAGGCTCTCGCGCACCGCGCCGGCGGCGCATGGTGGTTCGGCGACCTCGATCGCCGCAGCGACCCGCAGCATGCCGATCAATTGCGCGCGGCGTTGCGCGATGTAAAGATGCCTGCCGAGATCGCGTTTGTCGGCATGACACCGGAAATGCGCACCGTCTATGATCTTGCCACGCAGGCCGACGAACGCTTCGAAGCCCTGCGCCTTGCGCGTCAGAGTATTTCCGAACCTGCGAGCGGACAGAGCGGCGCTCAATCGTCCCCGCATGTCCGGGAGCCGCGCAATCGCGATGAAGCTCGCCTGCTGGGCGCATTGCGAACGGGAGGCGGGGACTTACACTCGTATTCCGATCGTGGCGAATATTGGGTCGTGGAGTGGAGTACGCGCGATGGAAGCCGGTATACTTCGGCGGTGGAGAAGGGGAACCTGGGGATCGTGAGCTCCGGCATCTGCCTGAGCGGCGAAGATCACAAATTCGATCTGCAATCCCTGGTGCCCGTTATCGAACGGCGTGGGCCGGACTGGGAGTGGTGAAGTAACATCTATGACGACTGCATTTTTTCATGAAGCTCTGCATCGCAGTGAGGATACGTTGCGCAGGATCGCGGAGTTTCCTGTTACCGTTTGTGGGGCGGGGGCTCTCGGGGCGAATATTATTGAAAATCTTGCCCGGCAGGGCTTCGGACGACTTGCCGTCATCGACTGCGACCGGGTCGAAGAGCGAAACCTTTCGACACAGCCGTACTTCCGTGGCGACATCGGCGCTCAGAAAGCGAAAATACTGGGTAACAATATTTATCGAGCATTGGGAACGGCGCCGGTTGCTCATGCCGTCGAGCTGACCGCTTCCAACGCTCGAAAGCTGTTTACAGGCAGCGCGCTCGTTGTTGATGCCTTCGACAACAGCGTTAGCCGGCGTGTCGTTGCCGAGACATGCTTGGCCATGGATATTCCATGTATCCACGCCGGGCTTGCCAACAGTTACGCCGAAGTGATCTGGAACGATATCTACCGAGTACCCTCGGATGCCAATGACGACATCTGCGACTATCCGCTGGCTCGAAACCTGGTCCTGCTCACGGTTGCCACAGCCTGCGAGGCGATCGTGGATTTCGCATCGGCAGGGAACGGTGTGGAAGAGCCTCCTCAGCGCTCCTACACCATTACGCTCGGCGACCTCGCCGTGCGAGAGTACAAGGTGGCATCGTGATGTTCTCCGTCGAGAGCGGCACATGGTGGTTTGTGTCCGCAGTCTACTCAAGCGTTCATACAAAACCCTTAAAACGCCGTCCCTACGCCGCAGAACATCGCCTCCTTGAGACACGCGTATTCTTGTTTAGAGCCGTATCCCAGACCGATGCCCGCCGCAAGGCGCGTGAGATCGCGAAAGCCAAGGAGAGCCGGGACCAGGCCATTCCAGGCAGCCGCCTCGAACGCATCGAGCATGTTGCCGAACTTCTGGATCAAACGATCACGTCCGGAGTGGAAGTTTACTGGGATTTCGACACGGAACCAAAGCGCAGCGTGCCCCGGCGGCGAGTGGCGTAATACTCGCAGGCGTTTGCTCGTTAAGAACCCCTCCTCGCGTCCTCCCCGAAGGGGAGGGGCGTTCGCCTATACAAGAGGCTTGCTTTTCTTGGCGATTGTCAAGATGTCGTAGCTTTGCGATACCGAGAACGCGCCCTCCCTTCGGGAGGGAATAAGGGTGGGTCCTAACGAGGGGCGCTTTTGTCTAAATGGCAGCCTTTGCTACCGAAACCCCACCGAAACATTCTCTGGATATACTATCAGTGTCGGTGGCGCTGAAGCCCCCGTGACCTCTCCTCAAACAACATGGCGCTGATCGACAGCGCCCACTGATCTAACTTCCGGCGATGTTGCCTCACTCTGTAAAAGATCAACAGAAGGGTAAAATCGCATGTATTCCAAGCCACAGTTAATCCAGGGCGTCTTCCCATTTGCGGGACAGGGCCTTACCAATCCGCACCTGCTCTCACCGGAGCTTGTCTACACCGTGCCTGCCGGCAAACGCGCGCAGTTCGTCTATTTCCGCGCCGGCAACGCCACCGCTGAACTTGTCTACGTCGTGCTGATGCGCGATGGCTCCCCCATGCGCTACTTCCCAATCGGCGCCCGCTCCGATGTCCACGTCGCCCTTGCCGTCGTCGAAGATCTCATGTCCGGCACACGCCTCGAAGCCTTCATCGGCGCTCCCGAAAATGTGTCCGGCCAGATCGTCCTCGATATCGGTCTCGTCGAGATTTAGGCAACCACAAGTATTTCCCTCGCAGTCTCCCTCTCCCTGTGGGAGCCAGTCGCCACCAGGGTGTGCCTTCGGTACCCGACTGTAGGCCTCCGTGCCTGCTCGAAGGGAGGAGAGACTGGGAAGAAAGGCAAAACGATGACAGATAAGCAGCGCTTGGTGGTGGTCGGCAATGGGATGGCGGGAGCGCGGTGTGTCGAGGAAATCCTGGCGCGCGGCGGCAACGATCAGTTCGACATCACCATGTTCGGCGACGAACCCTACGGTAACTACAACCGGATCCTGCTCTCGAACGTGCTCAACGGCACCCAGGATCCCTCCGATATCTTTCTCAACCCACTCGGTTGGTATGCCGAGAATAACATTACCTTGCACGCCCCGTCGCGAATCGTCGATATCAACAGATATGCCAGAGAAGTGATCGCGAACGACGGCAGCCATACGCCGTACGATAAGCTGATCATCGCCACGGGCAGCCGCGCCTTTATTCCGCCCATGGAGGGACTGCAAACCCCGGACGGCGACGACAAGCACGGCGTTTTCGTATTTCGCACCATTGATGACTGCCACAAGATCGCAGGATACGCTACCAAGTGCCGCCGGGCCGTCGTAATTGGCGGTGGTCTCCTCGGCCTTGAGGCTGCGCGTGGGCTGATCAATTTCGGCGTGGAAGTTCACGTGATCCACATCTCGGGCTGGCTCATGAACAACCAGCTCGATCCACAGGCCGGCGCGATCCTGAAGAACGCCATGCAGAAGATGGGAGTCCATGTCCATCTCAACAAGGCGACAGCCCGTATCCTTGGCGACGACTCCGCGACCGGGCTTGAATTCAAAGACGGCACGACACTTGATTGCGATATGGTGGTGATTTCCACCGGCATCAAGCCGAACGCCGAAATCGGGCATGCCGCCGGACTGACGGTCGAGCGCGCTATCGTGACCGACAATCAGATGCGATCCGTCGACGATCCCGATATCTATGTTGTCGGCGAATGCGCCCAGCATCGCGGCAAGGTCTACGGTCTGGTCGCGCCACTCTGGGAACAGGGGCAGGTTCTCGCCGATCACATCACGGGACGTAACCTGAACGCTGCCTATCATGGCTCAAAGATCGCCACCAAGCTCAAGGTAATGGGAGTAGAAGTGGCGTCGATGGGGGTGACTGAAGGAACCGACGAGCATGACGAAGTCGTAACGTTTGCCGATCCGAAGCGCGGCTCATATAAGAAGCTCATCATCCGCGACGGCATGCTGATCGGCGCCATTATGCTCGGCGACCTCAGTAAAGTCGCATATCTCATGCAGGCATTCGACCGGGGAACGCCGCTTCCGGAAGAGCGTCTCTCACTTCTGTTCGATATCGGCGCTCCTGCCACGGCGACCACGATGCTTGAGATGCCGGACAGCGCCCAGATCTGCAACTGCAACGGCGTGAGCAAGGCGCAGATCAGAAAATGCGTCGAGGGTGGTAAGCGCAGCCTCAAACTGGTTATGGAGGGCACACGGGCCGGTATGGGGTGCGGTTCGTGCAAGAAGCTGGTAGAAGAAGTCGTCGAATGGGTTTGCGACGGCCAGGTAGAGGAAGATCCGTCCGTCCATTACTACGTGCCCGGCGTGCCGATGTCCAAGCCCGATCTGATAGCGGCTATCAGGGAACAGAACCTGCGCTCCGTCTCCGCTGTATTTGGAATCCTGGCAAACGGCGTGGAGGACCCATCGAGCAAAATGGGGCTTTCATCGCTGCTCAAGACGGTCTGGGGAGCGGAATATGAAGACGAGCGCGATGCTCGTTTCATCAATGATCGAGTCCATGCCAATATCCAGAAAGACGGTTCATTCACGGTCGTGCCGCAGATCAAGGGTGGCGTGACTTCAGCCGATCAGCTCCGCCGCATCGCGGATGTCGCCGACAAGTATGCTGTTCCGATGGTCAAGATTACGGGAGGCCAGCGTATCGATCTTGCCGGCATCTCAAAGGAGCAGTTGCCCGATGTCTGGAAGGACCTCGGCATGCCCTCTGGCCACGCCTACGGCAAGTCGTTCCGAACCTGCAAGACTTGCCTCGGCAGCGAGTTCTGCCGCTTCGGGGTGGGGGACAGCACGGCCCTCGGCATCAAGATCGAGGAGCGTTACAAGGGGCTCGAAAGCCCCGGCAAGATGAAACTCGCCACGGCCGGCTGCCCGCGCAACTGTTCGGAAGCGTATGTAAAGGACCTCGGCGCAGTGGCCGTCGAAGGCGGCAAGTGGGAGATCTATGTGGGCGGCGCAGCAGGAGCGCACGTCCGCAAAGGCGACCTGCTCTGTGTGGTGGACTCGCATGAGGATGTTCTGCTGCTTATGGGGCGCTTCATGCAGTACTACCGCGAGAACGCTAAATATCTTGAGCGGACCTACCTGTTCGTCGAACGCGTCGGCATCAGCAAGATCCGCGCGATCGTCGTAGAAGATAGCGAAGGAATGGCAGCCCGCCTCGACGCTGCCATTCAGGAAGCCGTGGACGCCTACGTCGATCCCTGGCAGGAAGCGGTCAAACCCGCAACCGCAAACCAGTTCGTCTCGGTGCTGCCGATCGCAGGGGCAGTCTAGCTTCTAACCAGCGCTTGCCGACAGCGGAAGCATTCCGTCGTATGCCATGTTCACGCATGAAGCAAGTGACCAGGTGTACACCCGGTCGCTTGCTTCATGCGTGTTTTTGTGGAAGAATAGATTGACTACGGCGATGTAATGGCAGCAGGTAACATAATTCCTCTAGAGAGCATAAGCCACGTAAGTGGCCGGCGCTTCAACTGTGAATTGTTTTTCCGGGATGATCCTGCCGCGACGATATAGGATTTTCTAATTGGCGATAGAGGTCGGGACAGAACCTGAAACAACTTCTCCTTGCTGCCAGTGGTGCAGGGCGGCTATCGCCGACGAAGACTTTATCTGCAGAAACTGCAGCGCAGCCATACCGAATCGGAAAGCCCGGGCGCTGTAGACACGGTGTTCTTACTGCAGCGCCATCTATCCCCGTACATTTACGGCCTGCCCTTTTTGCAATGATCGCCTGGTCATGAGTGTGGATACCGGCGACCTTCACCCATGCCCATCGTGCAATAATTTAGTTGCTCAGGGACAGGTGTGCCCCGCTTGCAAATCTCTCCCTCAAGAAGAAGCGTTGCCATCTTCTCCCTATCGGTCTGTCGCCCGGAGACGCCCACTTGTGCCGGAACTCTGGGCCTCAACCATTGATTCCGATGTCTGGCTTGGCGCATTTGCCATTGTCCTTAGCTTCGTCCTGGTGGTCTGGTTGGCGGAAACGTATGGTCCTTCAAGGGAAGCAGGCGTGTTTTATCTCGTTCTATTGATCGCCGGTTCCTGGCATGTTTGCAGGAAAACTCGAAGCGCCTATCCTTATCTGGCAGTTGGGATGACCAATGCCTGGTGGATTTGCACTATTGTTCTGCTGTTGTTAATGGCTATCGCTCGATGGGCCATGAACGATAAGTCCAGTTTTTGTTGATGTTGATTGAAAAACGCAGGCAGCCGTTGAATATGCTGCTGATGCCTTCTCCCGAACAATCTCCTGAGACACGATAAGAAAATCCCATTGACTTCATCTGTAGTCAAGTGGTAGAATGCCGCATAACTACTCTTGTAGTCCGGTTGTGCCTAAGAATTGACTACATGAGTAGTATTGATGCGTGTAAGGATGGTATTGCGATGAAATGGATTGGAATATGCGCTTTGATGGCCGTATTTGCCGTGGGATTGACGTATCCTGCGCGTCTGCTGGCAGAAGATGATCCCTTTGGCTTTGACAGCTCGCTCAACGTCTACACGGAGGTTCCTTACAGCAAGCTGCCCCTGAAATCCGTGCACAGCGTGACGAAGATTGAGGGGCCGATTGCAAAGACGCGGGTGGAATATACGTTTATTGACGGCCTGAAAGAGCAGATGGAGGTGGGTGTCAACTTCCGCCTTCCGGAGGGCGCGATCCTCAACGGGTTTGGCTATTACTACGGCTCACGCTTTATCAAAGGCAAGATGTACGACAACGACGAGGCCTGGAAGATTTATACAGCCGTCACCAGCCGCGGCCGCGATCCCGGCATTATGGATCGCCCGTCGCAACAGGATTATCATACGCAGATCTACCCTGTTCTTCCGGGACAATATCTGCGTGTCGTGGTAGAACTTACGCAGCAGCTGCCCACGGATCGCAGTGGAGCACAATTCACTCTGCCGTTGACCCAGCCGGATACCGTGAGCCGCGAAACCGAAGTCGACGCCACCGTGGATATCGCGGGGCATGCGAGTGCTATCCCTGCTAACTTCGCCGAACACTGCGTTAGCTCCGTGAGCGGTGACCATACCATTATCCACCTGAGCGGCCGATGGCTGCCCCGCAAAGACTGGGGAGTCACAGTGAGCCGTCCGTCCGGCGGAACCTGGACCACAGCCTATTCGCGCATGGAATCCAGGGCGAGCGGCCTCATTCGGCACACGGCGCAGCGTGAACGCCGTGGCCGGCATCGCATCTTGTCCGCAGTGAATGACATGGAGAGTGGGCGTCGCGCCAGATTCTTCCATCGACGGCGACGATCGTCCTATTTCCGGGGAGCATATGCCGCCACGGTCAGTACGCCCTGGAACCTCAAGAATGTCCGGATCGCCCTGTGGGGATCCGCGGATACGGACGACGCTTCGGCGACGATGTTCGGCGACGTCCCTGCGTACGCTCCCATTTCATTCACCGGGCGATACCGGCGATCCGGCGTGCAGAGGATTATAGTGCGCTCCTCGAATCACCGGCCAATCACCGTTAGAATTGCGCTCGGCGCAAAGCTTGCGGCAGTCGGCGCCGATCCGGCCGCGAGACTCTGGGCCGATAAGCGCATTTCTGCGTTGCAGGACGATACCACTCGTAATCGCCGCGATGAGGTGGTGTCTCTCAGCAAGCGCTATACCGTTGTCAGCAAGTTCACGGCGCTGCTTGCCATCCCGGCGGAAGAGCTGGAGAACTATCGCAAACGTCTGGCAAAGCACGACGTCAGCACGAACACCGAGTATATGGGTGGTGGTGGCGGCGATCCGTTCATCCAGGTTAAAGCTCCTCAGGATGCCCTGAATGTTGTGGCCGTCTTCCCCGACGGCAGCGCCAAAGACCTCGACTATGATCCTGAGCGCAAATCATGGACGACACGCTTCGACATCCCGATGGACACGCCGCCGGGCGAATACGATGTGACTGTGATCGTGGTCCACAACGACGGTCGCAGAACTCGCTTCGTGCTGGTCTATCAGAACCTGCAGGAAGCTCCCGTGGTGAACGGTGTGGATGCCGCCTTAACGGCGAAGCGTGGAGATGTCGCCGCCGTCAGTGTTCGTACGGAAGGTGTGGTTAAGGCGACCCTGGTGACGCCCTGGGGCGATCGCGTGCCGATGAAACGGGCCGTCGATGCCTGGACGGCCGCGCCTATCGTGCCGTTAGACTGGAAGACCGGGACTGCCCAGATGGTTGTTGTGCTTTACGATGGCGCGCACGATCGCACGGAGGTAACGGTCGATGTGGATATCCGCTAGGTCTTACATGATGTTTACGGCTGCTATGACGCTCGGTTGCTGCGTCACAGCGCGGATTGCCTGTCGAAGCACAACAGGCCCTGCTCGGATAGATCCACCGCGTGCCGGCATCTACACGGCCGCACTCGATGTTCGCTCCCTCGCGCCCGATGGGCGTGGGGGAGCGTGGGCGGCTACGGCCGGTGGAGTGCTGCATTGGGACGCCTCGTTTGAACGTCCGCGCCGATGGACGACGTCCGACGGACTGCTGTCAAACGATGTCCGCGTGATTTCGGCTGACGGTGATGGGGCGCGTCTGCAGACGGCGGCGGGCGCATGCCGCATTACGCCGGATGGAGAGGCTCAGCCCGAGCTTCCGGAGATTTCCATAAATCCCGATTCGCCGGATCCCCCTGAAGCCTGGCCCGTTACGGCGGAGGATATTCGCCACTGGCGTGTCACCGGGAATACCCTCTATGATTTAGACGAGCCTGCGCCGCTGGATCTCCCTGCCGGCTGCGGCGCTGTGATAACGGAAGTTGCTCGTTCCGGCCATGGCTTGATTGTTGCGTCGGCAATGGGACTATGGCGTTGGAAGGATAGGCGTTGGCAGGCCGTTCCTTTGCCGGCCGGTTCCCCGGCAAGCCATGTCAGCGCCCTCGCGGCAAAAGGCGATATCGTTTATGCCGGGCTCCACGGGGACGGACTCTATCGCCTGGAGGGGATGGATTGGAGCCGCGTCAAAGCGCCGGATATTTCCCGCGACCTGACCTCGATTGCCCTCTCCGGCCACAGCCTCATTGTGGCAAGCCGCGATGGAGGTGTCTCCGTAAGCTCGATGGATCGTACTGGAACGGCGCTCGGCGCTTGGCGGCGCCTCTCCGCCCCGGATTGCCTGCCTTCGGGCGACATTCAGTCCATGGCATATTGGAACGGGATGCTCTGTGCGGCGACATTCGATCGGGGAATTATCCAGATTGACCGAAATGGGGCGCACGCCGGCGGCATGTCCGAGGGAGCTCCGGCAAATATCCGTCAGTTGATACCCGCCGGAGACCGCCTCTATGCGAGAGATGCCGACGGTCACATGAAAGTTTGGAACAATGGCGCGTGGCAGGAGGCTTCCTGGTCTGTGGCTCTTCCAAGGCATGAAGTGTACAGCGCTTCGTACTCGGATGGGGATTTGATCGTGGGCGGTTGGGCCGGGTGGGCCAGAATTCGCAATGATCAAGTTGAGGCGCACTACAAGGATCCTGCCCTGCAGAAGCATGTCATAACGGCCATCGCGTCGGTTGGAGACACAGTTTGGATCGGCACGCAGGATATCGGGCTGCTGCGATTCCGAAACGGTGTCTACACCGAGTATCACGAAGCTCAGGGAATCACTGATGACTGGATCACAGCCATTAACGCCGGCCATGGGCACGTTCTCGTGGGTACATACACGGGAGGACTATTGTCGATGGAAGGCAGCCGGTTTCAGCAGGCGCTTCGGCCAGGCCGGTATGCCGTTCGCGCCATTGCCACGAAAGAGGACGGAAGTGCGTATATGGCCACTCCCCTTGGAGTATACCGGCACTCTCCATCCTCTCTATGGACTGTATGGACTCTGCTCGATCCCCGAGTAACCGGTGGAACGGAAAGCCAGTGTCTGTGCCTGGTCGATGGCGATACACCTTCTGCCGGACTGTGGATTGGAAGCCGGACCGCTCTAATCGGCCCATGTGATTAATGTAAATAGAGGAGAGACGCCAATAAGCGAAGTATAATAATTGCAGCTGTTGCTTGTTTGCTTGACTTTGGGCCGATGAAGACGTTGCTTATATTTCGAACTGAATGATTGGCTAATGTCCACGACCGTTGATATAGAATTTGAGCATGCGTCCCAGCGCTGCCCATGGTGCAAGGGCTTTGTCGCCGAAGACGATACTGTCTGTTCCAGGTGCGGCGCTGCGGTGCCGGATAGGCATGCCGGGGTCGAAAAGACACGATGTTCTCACTGTCAATTCAGCTACCCCTCGGGCTTTATCGCCTGCCCATCCTGCGGAGCGCACGTATACAGAGCCACAGATTCCGGCAAGCTGAGGCAGTGCGCCACATGCGGCGACCTTATCGCCCAAAACCAGATCTGCCTCACATGTGATTCGCGCCCTGAGATTTACAACGGATCACCGTCGCTCAACGTGAATACAAGTCCGAAAAACCGTCACCACGGAGAGCTTGTATTAGGCGCCGCTGCCGGCGATGTCCGGCTCGGTTTCGTTATAGTGCTGGCAGCCTTCCTCGCAGTGATCTACGTTGAGGTAACAGTATTTTTGTACAACCCGGTCTGGTGGCTTGCGTTGTGCCTGATGCTGTTCGCGGGAAAGGTCCCATGCAACAAGGTCAAGCAGCACTATCCCTATCTCGGAACCGGCATGTCCAACGCCCACTGGATATGCTCGCTCGTCTCCGTACTATTTATCGCGTTCACCTTTTTCATAGGCGCTGCATACCATAGATGGTAACTATGGACTACTTTATACGGACCAGGCCACTCCTTGCCGCATCCACGATCTCTTCGAGCGATGACATAATCTGAGCCTCCGGCCTCGCAAGAGCCATTTGTATCACCACATCTTGCCGCCTCGCATATTCCGAATGAGTGCCTATGATGAGCGGCTTTTCCGTCATGCTCCATGCGCCGAGTTCGAATAGCGTAATAGGACACAGCGTTTCACACGGAAACCAGAACACGATTGCATCCGCAAGTCGAAGGTGGTGGTATTCCCATTCGATCTGATCGCGAGCGGCATCCGGATCGTCAATGGGAAAGTCCGGACGACGTGGGTTGAGCAGAACAATGTCTTCATCGCCCAGCATTTGAGCCAACTCTTTCTGCCAATCCGAGCATCCACTGATACCACCGGCAAGGAACACGGCCATGGTGTTTGTTTGCGTAGGAACATATTCGTCCAGAGCCACAATTTCGATCATCTCTTTAATCCTCTCTTAATATAGTGTTTATTATACACTTAAATGAAAGGCATACGATGCGTAAGAGGATCAATGTGGGATCAATCTGTATTGATCCCACATCGGAAGGTGGTCAGTCGCTAATGGCTTTTTTGTTCAGCCGCCAGCTTCTTTCCCAACGTCTCAGAGATATCATCGAGATTGTATGCGGCGGATATGATTTTTCCGTCACGTCCCACAAGGACGAAGCTCTCGGTTGCGTGTGATCCAAGCGCCTTGGCGACATCGCCGTTGCTATCGATCAGCAGTGGCAACTTCAGATGTTCGCTGCTTGCGTGCGCGTTTAACCGCTCGGCGGTCTCGTTTTCCTGATAGAGACCGATGCCGACCACACCTTTATCTGCCAGGGCGCGCGCCATAGACTGCATTGCGAACACATTGTCCGCGCAGCATCCGAAGATGTCGAAAACGACGTATTTCCCTTTCAGGTCGCTCATCGAAACGGGGGACGTGTTGGCCCAGCCCTTCGTGGGCAGTTCCGGGGCGTATCGGCCGATGTGCAGATCTGTCTGGTGATTTGCGAATATCGTCCATTGCCGCCCTCGCGCAGTGGGATATGTGCGCACTACTTCATCCATTTTGCCGGTGTGAACGAGCATGCTTGCGTCTTCTTTCTCGGCTTTAACAGTCAGTCCGATATCGCCCGGCGCAAGACCTTCAAGCCGGAAGAAGCCGCTCTTGTCGGTCGTGGTTGTTGGAGGACCTTCAATTCCTACTGCAACAACAGCGCCGGCCAGGGGATTACCATGAGAATCCACGACATGACCGGCGACAGCCCCGGTTGCTGGTGTCAGAACAATGGTTTTAGCCTCTACTTTTTCGCCTGACACGGGCGATAGGTCATCGTCCTGTTGCGCATTGGCGCTCATTATTCTGCTGCGTCCGAATCCCGCTGCGGATGCGTCCACTGTGTATTTCTTGCCGGGCCATAGATCCATGAATCGATAGTGGCCTTCTGAATCTGTCGTTATGCCCTCTACGCTGTTGTTCTGACCAATATCCCGCACAAATGCGATCATCTTTGCACCTGCGATCGGATGCCCGGCCGGATCCTCAACTCGCCCCGCAATTTCCGCCAATATATGTTTCCGGAGGCGCAGCTTTACCGTTGTGCGCGCATCGGCGCGTACCGGTTCGGCTGTGGCGGCATCGTTAAGTCTGGCTCTCAAGAGGATCAACGGCGATGCCATTACGGCAAGCGTAAAACGGCCGTTACGATCGCTATGCCAGATTACGGGCTCTGAGTTCTTGATGCCGGTAGCGACCAGCTCAGCAAAGGGAACAGGATTGCCGTCTGCATCGACAACCAATCCATGATACGTTGTCGTAAGCGGAGCGTCCGGCTGCGGCTCGGCGCTCGTAATCATGTTGATCGCGGCATGCCCTCCCTCCGGCACGGTCACATGTTCCGGCGCTCCCAGCTGACGCAGCGCTGCGACTGCAATATCTCCGGCAAGCGTGCGAAACCGGAAATTACCGTTTTCGTCCGTTGCGCCCTGGTATTCCTGGCTGCCGTCATCCGCAGCAGATATCGAATAAACCGATATCCGCGCCGCCGGTTTTCCTGTTCCTGAGCGAATGATGTGCCCGGTTATTAAAGCGCCTTTAACAACCTTAAGGTCGGCATTCATCAGTTTTGATCCCACCGAGAGGGCGATCCCTTCTCGCCGTGTCGCTATCCAGTCTTCATTCAGCGGCTCTCCGACATCGGCGCTCATATCGTATTTACCGGCCTGCATGCGGTCGATTCGATAATGGCCGTCCTTGTCCGTGCGCGCGCCGCCGGTAATGGTGGATTGGCCTGCAACTGACGCCATAACGATCACTCCCGGCGCGGGATCGCCGGATGAGCCGAATATTACTTTCCCTTCAACCGATGCTGCGGAGGAGAGTTTCACAGGAACATTGCCGGTAACCGTTGCGCCTATAAGCTTATATCGCCCGCTTGGATATTGAGCTCCGATCCGGACAAACCGGCTGTCTTCGGTCTCAAGCTGGGCATCCCATCCCTGAGGCAGACCGGAGAACGTTACCTGGCCGTCGGCATCGCTTTCCGCGCTCCAGGTTCCCGGCAAATCTTTTGGGATTTCGAAATTCTCGAATACGCCGTTGCCGCCTCGCAGCAGACTCTGAACCTGAATTACGACATGCGCAACGGGTTTGCCCGTATCGTCGACGCACCGCGTTCGCAGCGTTGCCGGAGGTGTCAGATTAATGATGATAGGGGCGCCGGGCGTCGTTGCGAATGCGCCGAATGGCTTGCTGCCACCGCCGCTGATACCATAGCCATCCATTTGAGCGATGGCTTGCCCAAAACGAAACCCGCCCGAATTGCGGGATGGCCTGGCGTTCCAGGCGGTTTTTGCATCGAAGTGGAACTGTCCTTTTGCGTCGGTCGTCGTGGAGACAGACGGCGGTCTATCGTCGAAGTTTGTGACGTCCGACCACCAGATCTTTGCTCCTACTGCCGGACTCCCGTCCGGCTTCAGAACAATACCGTCAATATCCGTTGCCGGCTGCTGGGGCGCTCCCTTAGTTAATGTAACATGCGCCGGTTTGCTCCGCGCCGCCGTCGCCGGCCTTTTGTGTGCCGCCGTGCCGGCTATAATTGCTGCTCCGCCACCTGCTATACATGTGGCCGCCATTGCGACCGTCTTTATCCTGCTCAACCATATCATCTTTAACACTCCTTGCGATGCAGATGTGATGGAGGAGCCTGCCGCGCCGGAGACAACTGCCTGAGATATTAACGCCACTTCGATCGGGGCAGCGTTAGCTGCGTGATCCGCCAGCATTAACGAAAGCAGGACGGCAGGAATAACAACACCATGTCTGGCGAATTGCATCCTGAGCTTTTCCACGGCGCGCGCAACACGCTTGCGGGCAGCATCTTCGGACATTCCAAGAGCCTTGCCTGTTTCCAGCAGACTGCATCCTTGAAAGAAGCGAAGCAGAATTGCGTCGCGGTCCGATTGCCTCAAAGATGCTATCGCATCCTGCAGCAACGGTTCGATCTCTGTCCACGTTGCCTCATTCGTCTCTTGCGCCATCCCGGCCTCCTTCGCAGCCTGCGCCTCATAATGCGCTCGTCTCTTCTCCTGCCGCCGCATATTGCTGCAAGTCAGCCGCGCAATCGTAAACAGCCACCCCGGCAGCACGGTGTTGGCGCGAAGTAAGGCGGCGCGTTTGGAGAGAATAAGGAATGTCACCTGAGTCGCATCCTCCGCAAGCTGAGCATTGCCCATCTCGCGAAGGCAAGTGGAGTAGACGAGGTTGAGATAGCGTTCCACAATCTGTGTGAACGCCGCCTCCGAGCCGTTTTGGACGTATTCGCGAATCAGCTGGTTATCCTGCATGCGTGGCGCTCCTTCATCATCCTAAAAGGTACGCTCGCGCCGGAAACCGGACAGAGGAGTTTCAATATAAGGCAGGGCAGGTACTCTGAGGAATATGACTACAACCCCTTTACGAATTGGCTTGATCGGTTACCGCGGATTTGGCGCGTTCTGCACGGAAGCTTACCACCAGGCAGGCGACGGAGCCGTTGTCGCATTTGCCGGCCGTGATGTCCAGGCAATGAAAGAGACCGCCGAAAAGTGCGGCGTCCCACGCACATATACCGACTGGCGCGCGATGATTGCCGATCCTGAAGTTGAGCTCGTCCACATTGTAACACCTCCCGACAAGCATGCCGAAATGGCGATAGCTGCCCTGCAGGCCGGAAAGCATGTCTTGATCGAGAAGCCGATTGCCGTTACCGACGAAGAGGCAAACGCCATCCTTGCCGCTGCCGAGAAGTCAGGACGAGTCGCCGGCATCAACTATGTGATGCGCTACGATCCGTTGTACCAGCATGTTGTGCAAATTGCCCGCGAAGGCTGGCTGGGGGAACTGACACATGTAGGCTTCGAGAACTATGCTTCTGACGAGGGATTGGATAACGACCACTGGTTCTGGAACGGGGATCAATCCGGCGGCATCTTCGTGGAGCACGGCGTCCACTTCTTCGACATCATCGGACACATCGTCGATTCGCCCGCGCGGCGCGTCGTCGGCCAGACCTGGAATAGGGATGACGGCACGAACAAAGAGGACCGTGTCTTCGCCACCGTGACCTACGCGAATGGTGTGGACGCAACCTACTATCATGCCTTCAATCGTCCCGGAGCGCTGGAGCGCCAGACGGCGCACTTCGCCTTCGAACGAGGACATGTCACCCTGGAAGGCTGGATCCCGCGCGCACTGCACCTTGAGGCGATTATCTCCGAAGATACCCTCGAAGGAATGTGCGCCCTTCTGCCGACGCTCACTGTGACGCATGAGTTTCCCAAAGGTCACGGCGTTCGAGGCCATGGGCGAGACTATCCCGTGCGCTACCGCGTGCAGACAACTGAACGCCTTGGCACGCCTACCGATATCTATCGTCAGGCCGTCGTTGACGCCCTCGCTGATGTTGCCGCCGCTGTCCGCGATCCGCAGCATAAGCTGCTGGTCAGCGCCGTCGACGGCGCTGCGAGCCTCAAAGTCGCGACAGCCGCCCGCCGATCTGCGCTGACGGGACAGGCGGTGGATTTGGATTAGGGCAGCTCGCTACGTCCAAATGAAAATCGGCCTCCGAGACATTTGTCTCGGAGGCCATTGCTGTTAGTTGCGTTGTCGTATCTGCTGTTGTAACGTACATCTGCGGTCTCGAAGCGATCTCAGACAAAGGTAAATAGTCGAGTTACGCGGAGACATTACAGCCCGATAGGTATTTAATCCCCTTTCTGTCGAAACGATTCAATAATCAACCGCCTAATTTACTGTCACCGTCGCAGTGATTGATTTTCCTGCGTAAGCGGCAGTGAACGAATATGTGCCGGACGGCGCTCCCGGCGTCGTCGCGATTGTGAATGACGCGCTGCTTTGCCCGGCGGGTATCGGCAGCATATTGAACACGAACGGTCCTTGAGTGATCGGCACGACCACGCCTCCGCTCGGAGCAGGTGAAGTTAGAGTGACTGTTGCTGTAATCGAATCGCCGGCTGCAATCGTTGCCGGACTCAGAGTGAACGCTTTCAAGGCCGGTACTATAGTTGCAGTTACCTTGAAATCTGCTGAGCTGATGGCTGTGCCGCCTGGAGTTATGACCGTAACCCTGCCTGTAGTCGCTCCTGCCGGAACCGTTGCTGTTATCGATGTCGCAGAAACGATTGTGAAGGTTGTGTCGGCTGTCCCGTTAAACTTGACTGAGGTTGCGTCGGCAAGATTTGTGCCCTTAATAGTTATCGTCGCTCCCACTTGTCCAGACGGCGGCGTGAAGCCTAATATTGTTGGAGGGGCGGTGAAATTTCCCGCGCTTGTCGTCGTGCCGCCGGGCGTTGTTACTGTGATCTTGCCGGTCGTTACGCCGGCGGGAACTGAGGTGATGATCTGAGTGGCTGTTGAACTTGTGATTGATGCGGCCGTTCCGTTAAACTTGACAGACGTTACACCGGTGAAGTTTGTACCCTTGATGGTTACGATGGCGCCCGCCGGACCTGCTGTCGGCGAAAACACTGTTATAGTGGGGGCAGCAAAAAAGTCGTTGGCGCTGATTATCGTTCCGCCGCCTACCACAACCGAAATCTTACCTGTTGTCACGCCGGCCGGAGCTGCGGTGACAATCTGTGTGGCTGTCGCGCTTGTGATTGCAGCTTTAACGCCGTTGAAGGTCACCGAAGTTGCTCCGGCGAGATATGTGCCCTTAATGGTCACAACGGTGCCTGCAGGTCCGAAGGTCGGCGAGAAGCCGGTAATCGTCGGCTTTACCGCCACAAAGGTCGCGGAAGCGCTCGGGCTGATGTAGTATCCGGGCAAGACAGCGATTGCAGTGATCGTCTCGTTGGTTCCCACGGGAATGGGATTGACGTAAGGATTCGACGTGTCCGCGGGAATCGAACCATCTGTGCTGTAGTAAATTGCGCTTCCGGCAGTGACATCCGTGATCGCAATGGCCGACCCGATGGCCACCGTTCCGCCATTCGGGCTGATGGCAGGCGTCGCCACCGTTCCAAGTGGTGTGCCATAGTCGTAAGCGCCTATGCTAACCTGAGCCGGACGGGAAACACCGCGTTGATCGGCAAGTGGCGCCCCTATTGCAGATCCTGCACGGTAGCAAGGTGAAAGGAATGCCAATGCGATCGTCTGAGTTGTGCCGCCATTGTTTGCCAAACCTGCCGGATCCAATGCCGGATCCTTATCGATGTTGCCGGTTCCACCAAATCCACCTGCTATATCACTGTAGTTCGCGCTTAAATGGCCAAAGCCCCACGCTCCCTGGTGGTAATCAGTGCCATTATCGCCGTGATTGCCGTACAGAATACAGTTTGCAAGGATGATGTTGCCGCTGGAAGGATCGTTCCAGCCATCGGAATACAGTCCGCCACCGTAACCGGCGCTGTTGTTTGTGATAGTGCAGTTTGTGAATGTCGCTGTGGTCGCGGTGTAGACTGCGCCTCCGCCGCCTCCCGAACCGGAAACATTGCCGTAAAATGTGCAGTTACTAAGCCCTAGCAGTCCAATGTTGGCAATTCCCGCGCCGGACCCGGGAGACGAGTTGCTGGAAAGGGTGCACCCCATCAGGTTCAATGTCGCCGGTATATTGTTGAATATACCGCCTGCGGCGGAACTGCCTGTGTTTCCTGATATTGTGCAGTAATTGAGCGCAACGGAATCTGCTCCTGGGCTGTTATTGTAAAGCCCGCCACCATAAGTTGCCCCGTTGCCGGTGATACTGCTTTTAGAGACCGCTAGTGTTCCCTCGTTATAGATCCCGCCTCCGCTATCGGCAGATGCGTTGTTTCCTGACAGCGTACAGCCCACAATCGTGGCTATTCCGCCGCCCTCATTGGAGAGCGCGCCTCCATGACCGCCTGCGCTATTATTTGATAATGTGCTGCCTGAAAGACTGAGAGAGCTCCCGTAATTCTCGATTCCTCCGCCCGCTGCGCTTGCTTGGTTTCCCTTAAACACACAGCTTGTGACCGCAAGAGAACTGTTATACACATAGAGAGCGCCACCTCCTGCGGTGGTCTGATCGTTGCCGTTTTGAACGGTAAGGTTGAGTATCGAAACTGCGGCTCCGCCTGTCTCAACGGAGAATGGGCGGTATTTACCCGCGCCGTCGACGGCGATAAGCGATGAACCCGGTCCCTTGATCGTCATGGACGCCGAAATAGGCGGCAGTTCGGTGGCTAGTGTGATCGCTCCTCTAAGGCCGGCCTGAAAGACGACTGTTGAGCCTGCTGTCGCATTTGCTGTGGTGATCGCCTCGCGCAGCGAGCCTATTCCGCTGTCGTTGAGGTTCGTAACCGTCAGGGTGGCAGCTGTGGCCTGATGGGGCGCTGCCGTGAAGAGTGCCGCAGCGGCGAATGCTGCCGGCCATGCCCGCCGGAATGATTTGTTGGCCGGGCACTTCTCACTTGGTAATAGGTGTTTCGTTTTCATGGAACTGATACTCTCCAATGGTTGTCGATGAATGTGCGTTATTGTCATGTCAAACCCGACAATTATTTGGGTCGGGGTGTTCACTTGTTTGCCCTACAATAGGCAATGACGATGGGAAGCCCGGCATATTACCAGTCCGCTTATTTATTATTTTAAGATGTGAATCAAGAAGATTATGGGTTCGCTCCGGATCCTCGGCGCGGGCGATTGAGATGATAGGCAAGCAGGATCCGGTAGAGGCCTGCGGGGCGAGGCAGCGAAAATTCCCACGCCGAGGATCCGGCAGCAAATTCATCAGCGCAATTCTCTTACGGCTGGTAATATGACAGCGAGTTAAGCGTCAAGAGAGCATGGCGAAAATCCGGAGCCATGTCGGTGAATCGAGGATAGGCCAGTTGAAATGCCGATTTCATTATGCGATTACGGCAGCAGTTATCGCGATCGGATTTGGAGAGGTCGCTTCATCCTATGCTGCGCCGGCGAATAACACGCTGCCGATGCTCTCTCACGGGATGGGCCTGGAACCGCCCACTCCTGCCGATTTTGCCGGCCATCCATCCATAAAGATGCGTGGACGTGATGCAACTCGGCCTGACCGGCTTGTGCTGGATGAGTATCTTCCTCCGATAGCCGATCAGGGAAACACCCAATCATGCGTCGGCTGGTGCACGGCCTACTATTGCTTTACAGCCACCGTAGCACATCGCCTGCGCCTCCCATCCAAGAGGCGGGCTGACCCACACTTTATTTTCAGCCCCGCGTTTATCTGGAGCCAGTTTAATCACGGCGATCCCCACTGTGGTATGCGCATCGCCCAGGCTTTGGATATCCTGGCCACACAAGGATGCAGTACGATCGATCTGATGCCGTGGGATCCTGCCCATGTGGGAGCACATCCGTCGAAAGAAGCCGTTGATCGGGCGCGTCGTTTTAAGGCGCGGCAGCCATTTTGCCTCTTTAAAGGCATAAGCCATGGAGACGCGCCGAATCCGGAAATGCTGAAGACGTGGCTATGGGAAAAGAAGCAGCCATTTGTCATCGGGATCTACGTCTATGACGATTTCCTGAACGTGCCGCACACCCCTAACTACGTCTATTCCAGACCATCCAAAGGCTATCTGTCTGGCCACGCGGTCTGCATCATCGGTTACGACGACACAAAGAAGGCATTCCGAGCGGTCAATTCCTGGTCCAGTGCCTGGGGTGATGAGGGATTTGTATGGATCTCGGAAGAGTATCTCAGGAAATACAGTACCGAAGGCTGGGGGATAATCCCCGGCGGACCTGTTGCGCGCGGACCGGAGAACGATCCCTCCGAAGAGCATCTGATTGTCGTAGAGCCGGGTCAGGATTGAAATCTCGATAAAGATAACGGCCATGCACCTTTCGCAGGGAAAACACAATGAAGCACTTAAATATCCGCCCCCTGTTGATATTGATCGTGTCGGCAAGCATCGGCTTTATCATTACAAACTCTAAGCCTGCGTTTGCCACGAACCGCGCTCTTGTCATCGGAGTCGGCAAGTATCCGCACCTCGATGCCGACGACCAGCTCAACGGACCAACGGCCGATGTGGCTGCCTTCACCGCAAAGCTGCGCACGTTTGGCTATCAGGTTACCACTCTCACCAATAATGCGGCGACACGGCAAGGCATTTTAAACGCCTTGTCCAAGTTCCGCCATATGAGCAAAAGCGGTGATCGTTTCGTCTTTTATTTCGCCGGTCACGGCACCAAAACCCTCGATGATTCAGGTGCAATTGTAACGTCCGACGCCGCGTTCAACGACCAGACCCATCTCATCAAGCGTGACGATCTCTATCAGGTTATCTCAGCCATACCAGCTTCTGCAAGGACCGTTCTGCTGGATTCCTGTTTTTCCGGCGCGCTAACGCGTGGTCTGCATCCGAGCATCGGCCACAAACTCAAGGCGAGATATGTGCGCCTTTTCGGCGCAAAGAGCCTCAAGATCATCGATTTGCCAAATGGCAACGATACCAATACCATAATTTCAAGCGGAAGCAATGTCTGCTATTTTACGGCCACAAATAACTATGAACCTGCATACGAGGGCGACTTCCATGGGATCACAGCGGGCGTTTTCACACACTTCCTGATCAAAGAGCTCAACAGCAAGGACCAGCTCTGGAACGATGTTCAGCGTCGCGTATCCAGTCAAGTCAAGAATTGGACCGATTCACTTCAAGAACCTACTCTCAGCGCCGGATTCGTAAACATTTCCGTCTTCAATGGGATCGGCGCTCCCTTCCCACCCATGCCACTGCATCAAGTCGTCAAGACTGTTTGGGATGAGTTCAGCGAGAGCAATATCAACGCGGATGTTTTAAGACTGAACGTAACTCCCAATCGGACTGAGATTACGACCGCTGACATGTTCCATTTTAAGGTCGATATTGGTTTTGACGGTTACATTGTGATTATGGAACGCGATACAAATGGCAATCTCAAGCTGGTTTATCCCACGAAACGCTCTGTCGATGAAGCCAAGGTGGTGGCGGGAGATTCCGTCCTTTATCCTTCGGATTTGCAAGCCGGACAATTCGATAGTGTAGGGATTGAGTCGATCAAAGCGATACTGATTCCTGGACAGGATGAAGCCGCAAAGCTACTTGCTGCGTTCCCTGACAGTGACCACCTATTCAATCAGCAGACTGCGCGCAAGAGCCAATTTATGATCACAACAAATGGTCAGGCAGGCTACTTTACGTCGTCGCTCACATTCTCAGTGGTGAAGCCGTCATTGGTCAACAATGTCCCATGACATTTTGCATTGCTTTGAGCTATATCGTGATTGAAATTATAAAGACGGCTGCTAATTGTTGGCAGGCAATAAATCTGTTTCGGCCCCACACAAGCGGTACAATGGTTGAAGTGCGAACATACGTGGAAGCTAAATGTTCCGTGATTTTAATTGCCATGCAACCGTGCGAGTGTGGAGCGGCCGCCGGCCATGAGAAATTCGAAAAAACTTCCATATGTCATTTCTGCGGTGGCATTGCTCATCTTCCTGTGCTCTTTCCATCGCGCGCAGGCTCAGCCACGAAAACCGGCTTCCAAGAAACAGAGACAGGCGCTGTCACAGACGGGCAAAGCCCTGCGAATCGTGCCTGCAGCAGGGCCTCTTGCCGGTCGCAGCATCTACACCAATTCCTGGGCGCTCCTCATTGGAATCAACAAGTATCCAAATCTGCCGCCCGACCTATCCCTTCACTATGCGGTGAAAGATGTCAACGATCTGCGAGACGAACTGATTCGGGATTATGGCTTTGCTCCCAACCATATCACAGTCCTGACAGAGAGCCAGGCCACTAAACAAAACATTTTTGATGCTTTGAACGATCTCACCGACAGCGGGCATGTCGGTGAAGATGATCGGGTCCTTGTCTACTTCTCGGGGCATGGTCAGACAGTGAACACTTCCTTCGGTGGAGATATGGGCTTTCTCGTTCCCGAAGATGCCAACGTAGACCTCAAGCGTCCCAATAACATCGGACCCTACAACCGTAGTTGCCTGTCCATGAGCTGGCTTCGTAATACGCTGCAGAGCTGCCCGGCCAAGCACGTTTTGATCCTTGCCGACGCTTGCTACAGTGGTTTGCTGGCTCAATCACGCGCGCCGGAAACGCTCAATACCGCTGTTGTGGCAGAGATGGCGACACTGCGCTCTCGTCAGGTTATGACGGCAGGGACAAAGGGTCAGACCAGTCTTGAGTTTGGCGAATATGGCCACGGGGCATTCACATACAAGCTGATCGAGCAATTAAAAGCCCGTGCCGCCGTTAAAGGGAATATCTTTACGGCGAGCGACCTGTTTGTTTCGCTGCGCACTTCCGTCTCCAACCTGACCAACGGCGCTCAACTCCCGCAACTGGCGAGTTTGGGAACAGAAGGCGATTTTCTGTTCATCACGGCAGGGGCCCCAGATGTTAAGCCCTCCGTGCTGGCAGCAGCTGTGCGTGAAGTTCCAATCACGCCGGCAACTCAGGCAAAAGCCCGTGAAATCGAGATGCCTCCTGTGACAGACGTTCTGAGTATCTCTCCTCCTCGGACGATTGCGGAGTACAAGGCGCAGATGGCATCTATCCCAGGTGGCACATTTGCGATGGGGAGCAACTCAGGAATAGATAATGAGGCGCCCATCCACCGAGTAACGCTCTCTTCTTTCAAGATGGGGCGCACTCCGGTAACGGTGGCGATGTGGCGGGAGTATTGCTCAGCCACCGGCAAGTCCATGCCGCCTGCTCCTCCATGGGGCTGGATTGACGATCATCCCGTTGTCAATGTCAATTGGAGAGATGCCGTAGACTATTGCGCATGGGCAGGACTGATGTTGCCGACGGAGGCCGAGTGGGAATATGCGGCAAAAGGCGGTCAGAATGTTGAGTATCCGTGGGGTGACGAATTCGATGAAAGCAAGCTAGTTAACAGCGTCGGCGGAAACAATCTGCAGACCGCGCCGGTTATCCGGCGTGATCATGTATTTGTGAATCGCTTCGGTCTGGTAGACATGGCTGGAAATGTTTGGCAGTGGTGTGCTGACCGCTCCGGGGCGTACAGTAGTGAAGACACTGTCAATCCGATCGGACCTACCAGTGGCCGCAGCCGTATCCTCCGTGGTGGCTCGGGGTGGCGCCAGGTCTTCCGATCTTCCTTCCGTGACTGGGTAGGACCAAGGTACATGGACATACATGGCGGGTTCAGGTGCGTCTCATTAGGAGGCCAATAATCATTACTATGATTTGCAATCTTGGTATTAATTTATAAAGATGTTTTATTCTGCAACAGACGAGCAAATGCGGTTACGGAATACACTATCCACATAGTATTTGTAAGTACGATTGAGGCGAGATTGTGCGTTGACCATGCGAAACAATAAGATCCTTTGTCACACTATTTCCATTATCTACTTACTCGCCGCCAGCAGTTTTTCCGACGGGATACAGGCTCAGCCACGAAAACCGGCTTCCAAGAAACCGAAGCAGGCGCTGTCACAGACGGGCAAAGCCCTGCGAATCGTGCCTGCAGCAGGGCCTCTTGCCGGTCGCAGCATCTACACCAACTCCTGGGCGCTCCTCATTGGAATCAACAAGTACCCAAATCTGCCGCCCGACCTATCCCTTCACTATGCGGTGAAAGATGTCAACGATCTGCGAGACGAACTGATCCGGGACTATGGCTTTGCTCCCAACCATATCACAGTCCTGACGGAGAGCCAGGCCACAAGCCAGCGGATTGCCGATGCGCTCGATGACCTCACGGATAGCCGGCGCGTCGGCGAAGATGATCGGGTCCTCGTCTACTTCTCCGGCCATGGCCAGACCGTAAACACTTCCTTCGGTGGAGATATGGGCTTTCTCATTCCCGAAGATGCCAAAGTCGACCTCAAGCGTCCCAATAACATCGGCCCCTATAACCGCAGCTGCCTGTCCATGAGCGGACTTCAGGACACGCTTAAGAGCTGCCCGGCCAAGCACGTTTTGATCCTTGCCGACGCTTGCTACAGTGGTTTGCTGGCTCAATCACGCGCGCCGGAAACGCTGAACACCGCTGTTGTGTCAGAGATGGCGGCACTGCGCTCTCGTCAGGTTATGACGGCAGGGACGAAAGGTCAGACCAGCCTTGAGTTTGGCGAGTATGGCCACGGGGCATTCACATACAAGCTGATCGAGCAATTGAAAGCCCGTGCCGCCGTTAAAGGGAATATCTTCACGGCGAGCGACCTGTTTGTTTCGCTTCAAACATCGGTTTCCAACCTGACCAACGGTGCTCAACTCCCGCAACTGGCGAGTTTGGGAACAGAAGGCGATTTTCTGTTCATCACAGCGGGAGCATCGCATATTCAGCCTTCGCCACCGGCAAAGGTTGTGCGCAATGCTCCGGTTGTGCCTGCAGCGGCGGACAGCGAAACCGATGCCGGAGACCAGATCACTCCCGTGACGGACGTTTTGGGCCTCGTTCCTCCTCGCACGATCGCGGAATACAAGGCTCAGATGGCATATATTCCCGGTGGCACATTTGCGATGGGCAGCAATGAGGGAGAGGAGAATGAGAAGCCGGTTCATCAGGTTACGCTCTCTTCTTTTAAGATGGGGCGCACTCCGGTAACAGTGGCGATGTGGCGGGAGTATTGCTCCGCCACCGGCAAGTCCATGCCGCCTGCTCCTCCATGGGGCTGGATCGATGATCATCCGATAATTAGCTTGACCTGGTACGATGCCGTAGACTATTGCGCATGGGCAGGACTAATGTTGCCGACTGAGGCTCAATGGGAGTACGCGGCAAAAGGAGGGCAGGATATAAAATATCCCTGGGGCAATGCATTCGCTGCAAGCAATCTGGTCAATAAATATAATTCGGCAGGGCGCACGGCGCCGGTATTTCGTCGTGATCGCGTATTTGTGAACAGTTTTGGACTCGTGGACATGACAGGTAACGTGCAGCAGTGGTGTCGGGATTATCTCGGAGCCTATAGCGCTACGGCTCAGATCAATCCTTCCGGCCCTGGTAGTGGGGACAACGACGATACGCACATATTGAGGGGAGGCTCCTGGGATATCTATAATATCCCATTTACCCGGATTACACATCGTAACGGAAGCTCGCCCCTAGGCGAGTGGCGACGTGATGAATTTGGGTTGCGATGTGTCGCTACGCTCTCTCCATAGTTGTTTTCGATTGCCTGGTCTTTCCCGCATGAAGCAATCTACTGCATAATGCGTTGGGTGTTTCCAAGTTTTTCTATGAGATTTGAGATGATCGGATCTGACGGACTGCTGGCTTGAGCCGTTTTGAGGACGGCCATTGCGTCGTCCACCAGACCAAATTGTGAATAGAGCATCGCGCGCGAGAGGGGATCGTTGCTGAACAACCGCTCTTCCTGCTCCACCTGGGCCTCGCGTGCGGCAGAAAGAATCATGAAGTGCGCCGGGAATGTGGGCGATAAGGCAGTAACTCTGTCGTTCTCCACGGCTTCAACTTGCCAAGCAAGCACCACGCCGCGCGGAAGCGCCTTATCTGGTTTCCAGGTCAATTCTGTCAGCGGCCCACTTCTTGACACAAACCCATCTTGTCTTGGCAATTTGATAGTGACGACGTAAGATGTTGCGTCGCCGGCCCGTGTCCAACTGAACACTGGTTGGCCGCCGCGTATGGCCGTCCCTATCGGACCACTCGCGGTGAACGATGTTCGAGACGCCCCCAGAATATCGTTATGTTCTGCCTTGAGAGACGTGATCTCAGACCCGGTTTGGTCAATTTCCCCAGCCTTCAGAGCTGCTGCTATATGATCGCGAATAGCAGCGTCCGCCGTGCTGTTGTGAGGTGAGGTTTGATCAGGAGAGGGATGCACTGCAATCTGATTTTTCTTTCGATTTTGCAGGATCGTCGAAGCCATGATCACAGCGACGCCAATGACCGCCGCCGCGAACAGGAAAATGCGGCGTTGTCTATGGGCTTGAGTGTGAAACTTGATCGCCGGATCATTGGGCTCCATCACTAATAGGCCTTTATCCGGTTTCGCTGACGCCATCAATAACTTGAGAGCTTTCAGGTCCTCCGCAGAATCGCGGCAGACCACGCACTCTGATATGTGCTGCATCACCCGGTCCCGGTATTCCCCGGACAGCGTACCGTCGACGAAGCCTTCGAGAAGCTCGTAATCCAGATGATATTCATCGGCCGCAGACAATGACATAGATAGACTAGAGACACGCGATGTTAAATCTATATTGGATAGAATGTGGTTGCGGCAGACGTCACACTGTGCGAGGTGATCGCCGATAGCGAACAACTCCTCCGCCGGGAGCGATGAGGCTTCGTATCCGTCGATTTGCTCTTTACTAAGATGCTTTAACATATCCTCACTCCCACCTCTCCTGACGGTATACCACATCGCATGCCATCTCTTATTACATAAGACGCGTAATGAGTGGGAGTATTACCAGAATGCAGCGGCGGTTTACTAATCGAATTCCGCGCGCATTCGGCGCGTCAGTTTCTCTCTCGCGGACTTGCGTAAATTAATTACTTGTTGGCGTGTAATCTCTCTCTTACGCGTTCTACTGAGAAACTCCGCGATTTTGGCGTCTTCAAGCGGCAGGTCGTGCCACAGCTCAGCAAATGCATTATCCGGAATCTCAAGGTTATGGGCGATTTGACGAGGCGTAGCGACGCCGACGATTGATAACAGAGCGATAATACCTCGTCCTGCCGCATCGCGAATATTAAGCAATATGGCGCACCGCTGGTCAACAGAAAGCTCCAGGATTTGCTGCCAGAGAGACCTTAAGAAGGTCATCGCTTGGACCTGGTCGTGAATAGATTTCGCCGACGAGGGGAGCGTCTCTAGAAAGTCGGCATCCTCATTAGCTTCACTCGTCTCCGTTTTCGGATGCTCGTCGCGAATTCCCCGGATCGAAGCGATAAGCTCGATCATCTTATTAAAAGGGATTGGATCGCCAATCTCAACAACCAGCCGAGGAAGTAATTCCGTATCGGGGATCTTCGGCAAACTTTGGTGGGAATATAGACGCTGCGCGAAGCTATTGGGGTTGGCTTGAAACTCTTGAAATGACGAGCTGACATTGTGGGTGAGGGGGCGATCGTTCCAGGCTGCGAGGCCTAATATTTCTTGACCGTTTGCCGTCCGAAGGGATAGGCGTCTGTCATGCAAAACAATGTACCTTAAATGGTTTTGCAGTTTCCAGCGGCCGGGATATTTTCGACGCAGGAGGTCGGCGCAAGCGTTACGCGCAATAACCGCTACGTATGCGCGGAAGTCTTCTATGGGCGAGTTCTCTCCGGTCCGAAGCTCCCAGAGATGTCCAATGAGTTTTGCTAACGCATTGCCGCGGACTTCCTCCGATTCGGAGCTGTCAGGGCGAAATGAGCTATTTCCCGGTGTGCCGGGCTGCAAGCGATGCGCAATCACCTTCATGATAATGGGCAGGGCATGCGTCTGAACGAGTATATCCAGACAGCCGGATGCGGCGCGTTCCGTTTTCGCTGTTAAGAACAAACGCAGTAAGGGGTCAGATTGGGTTGGCATAGGAAAGGTTGCTTGGATGATATCGCATTCGCCATACAGGACGGTTGTATCTTACCCTTTAAAATAGATACATGTGCTGCCAATCGAATCCCTGAAGCTTAAACGATATCCGGCCTCCGAGATGTCAATACCGGAGGCCGGAGCCGTTCATAGTGTATTGCATTCGGCGATCTCGAAGCAATTACAAACAATATCTTTGAGATCTTGTCTAAATTCAATTTTTGGAAATAGCCGCCACTTTTGCTGTCAGAATGAAGTTTGCGCTGCTGGTAGCTGTTCCTCCCGGTGTTGTAACGGTGATCTTTCCTGTTATTGCGTTGGCTGGAACAACCGCTGTGATCGATGTTGGACTGGAGACTGCAAATGTGATCGCAGCTCCTGTGCCGAACTTAACTGACTTCGCTCCGCTGAAAGCTTTCCCCGTGATTGTTACCTTTGTGCCGGCTGGACCTGACACAGGCGTGAAGGAAGTGACAACGGGCGGCGCAATAACGGTGAAGTTTGCGCTGCTGGTAGCTGTTCCTCCCGGTGTTGTAACGGTGATCTTTCCTGTTATTGCGTTGGCTGGAACAACCGCTGTGATCGATGTTGGACTGGAGACTGCAAATGTG
>Ga0207671_10000311_pt1 | contig 71753 bp, 75 predicted proteins | sample KBSC24metaG_FD_184352 | JGI IMG/M metagenome (GOLD analysis project Ga0207671, IMG submission 184352) | Corn rhizosphere microbial communities from Kellogg Biological Station, Michigan, USA - KBS C2-4 metaG (SPAdes) (version 2) | ecosystem: Host-associated > Plants > Roots > Rhizosphere > Soil... | reverse complement strand
CGACGTAAGCCCTGTCAGCACCGCCATCGTTGGAATGGCTACCGGCATTTTCATCATGAGCTGGAATATCACAACTTTTATCCTCTTCAGCCGGCATTTCCGTTTTCTTGCCACAACGACCAAGCCATTCCTGAAATACTGTATCAACAATGCTATCCTGCCGATCATTTTCCTGATCTTTTATTTTGTAAAGGTCGTTCAGTACAGTACGCAGCGGGAATTATTACCCGCGGCCACCATAATCTGGCTTAGCGCCGGATTCCTTATAGGGCTTAGCATTCTCGTTATCGTTTCCCTCCTCTATTTTTTTCGCGCAGACAAGAGCATCATCCGCCGGATGACACCGGTGATCAGCAATCCCAGGTTATTCAAATCCCAATTCCGCAAGGAAGAGGTCAAACTCAATGAGAGCCGGCTCATGCATGTGAAATGGTATCTCAATTCTTTCAGGACGATCCGTAAGACCAGGGATGTGGCCCACTATAGCAAGGACTTCATCGAAAACATTTTTAACCGGCACCACATTTCCGCCGTCTTATCCATTTTTGTCGCGTTTATCTTTTTGATCGCCGTGGGATTCTTTATGGACAGCCGGTATTTCCAATTGCCGGCCGCAGCCAGCATCCTCATCTTTTTTGCGATCCTCATCTCGTTGTCCGGGGCTTTCTCTTATTTTCTCCAGTCCTGGAGCATTCCTATTTTCGTTGTCCTTTTTTTCATCCTGAACCTGCTCTATCAATATAACGTCATTGACCCCACGAACAAGGCCTATGGCCTGAATTACACGGACAGGATAGACCGTCCGCTGTATGACAGAGAAGGTCTCCTACAATTGTGCTCCAAAGAGCACGTGGAAAGGGATAAAGCAAATATGCTGGCCATTCTTGAAAAATGGAAGGCAAGACAAACGGCGGAAAAGCCCGTGTTGTTCCTGGTGAATACCAGTGGCGGCGGCAGCCGCAGCGCGACGTTTACCATGAGTATCCTGCAACGTCTGGACAGTCTCAGCGGCGGTCAGCTGATGCGGAAAACGTTTCTGATCACCGGCGCTTCCGGCGGCATGTTGGGGGCGGCCTACTTCCGTGAATTATCCTGGCGGCGGGATAAGGTGGATAAGACTATCAATTTACAGGCGCACCATTATATAGACGATATTTCCGGCGATCTGCTCAATACCCTTTTCTCTTCTTTTGTCGCCCGGGACCTGGCTTCTCCCGCGCAGACCTTTCAGGTGGATGGTCACGAGTATGTCAAGGACAGGGGGTTTGCGTTTGAGCAGAAACTGAATGAAAATACAAGGGGTTTTTTAAACCATCAACTCAAGGACATTGCACCGGAAGAGGCCGCTGCGCGGATGCCGATGATGCTGTTCAATCCTGTCATCACCCGTGACAGCCGGGCCCTGGTCATCAGTACCCAGCCTGTAAGTTTTTTGATGCGTCCCCGGTTTGACAGCAGCAAGATCCCCGCCATGGATCCCGACGCGATAGATTTTGCGGCGTTGTTCGCCCAGCAGCAACCGATGAACCTGCGATTGCTGACGGCGTTGCGCATGAATGCCACCTTTCCCTATGTCCTGCCGAATGTATGGCTGCCGACCAGGCCTGTCGTTGACGTGATGGATGCGGGGTTCCGGGACAATTTCGGCGAAATGAATGCCATCCGTTTCCTGAATGCTTTCCGGGAATGGCTGCAGCAGAACACCAGCGGGGTCGTTCTTCTCCAGATACGCGACCGGAAAGCCGGCGGCTGGGAGAACCCCTATGAATCGGACGACGTCACGGAGATCATTACCAAGCCCCTCTTACTCCTTCAGGATAACTGGTATAAGATGCAGGAATACAGCCAGGACGATTTATTAAGTCTGTCACAGAACGGAATGGGGTTCCCTTTCCGTAAATTGATCTTCCAGTATGTCCCCAAGACAGAAGATGCGGGAGCGGCGTTGAACTTTCACCTTACCAAGCGGGAAAAGCTGAATATCATCGGGGCGCTGGATAACCGGGAGAACCAGCGGGCCTTTCAGCAGTTTCGCCAGCTGGCGGCGGGACGTTGACCGCCCTCAGGGTTTTATCAGCCGTATTGCTTTCGGAACCACCTGGATGATAAATTTGTTTGCCGGCGCTGCCGGGTCTCCGTCGATATGCAGGGGCGCTCCCTCGGGGTTTGCAATTTCCAGGGAAGGAGTTTGGAAATAAAGGACGTTGCGCCGTCCTTCTATAACCGGCTTGTCCTGTATGGGATAGCCTCCCAGCACCTGCCGGATCACCGACAGCAAAAAAGACAGCCGGTCTGCTTTTTTAACGATAACGATATCGAGCAGTCCGTCTTCCAGGCTGGCTTTAGGAGCGATGGTAAAATGATTGCCAAACTGATCGCCATTCGCGACATTGATAAAAAAGGCATCCACCGGAAAGCTGAGCGCTCCTCCATTGGCGGCAGCGGGGATGCTGATCTGGAAACGATAAGGCCGGGCGGTAAAGAAATTTTTCATCGTTACCCGGATATATGTCTGTAGTCCCCTTGTAGACCGGAGCGCAAATTCATGGGCTACTTTTCCGTCAAAACCGATACCGCAGAGCATGCAGGAAAAATGCCCATTGATCAAAAAACCATCGATGGGGGCGGCCTTTCCGGAAAAAATGATATCCAGCGCCTTTCCGGCATCTTTAGGAATTTTAGCGGCAAAGGCAAGCCCGTTACCCGAGCCCATCGGGATAATACCGATACGTGTGTCTGTTCCTGTCAGGGCGGCCATGACGGCGCTGACCGTTCCGTCTCCGCCGCAGACGACGATGTCGGTGACTTTTTCCTGCGCGATGATCTCGCGCAGAAAGGCATAGTTACCTTCCGCATTCGTGGGATATATGCTGTATGCAATACCGGCAGCCTGCGTCCTTTGAATGATCAGCTGCTGCAGGGACGATTTGCCGCCGGTGCCCGAGATGGGATTGATGAGATAAATAATTTTTCTATCCATTTTGCGCCGCAAATATCCGTCAAAAACTTTTATCGCGCATCGACCATGGGGACGTGTACCACGTCTGAAAGATAATGAGTAACCCCTTTCTCCACTCCTGCCACGTCGTGCGATCGAACCGAAGAGCCGATGACATGGGTGCCGGCTTCGGGGATCGCCTGTTTATATTTCAGGGCGGCCGGCGTCCCCAGCTGATCAAACATTTCCAGCGCCGCCGAAACTTTTACGGTGCTATCCTGGTGTACGCTATCCTTGTAGTAATAGAAAAGTCCCACCGGCTGTTTTACCTTCGAAAAAGTGTTTTTATTCATAGTGGTTTCCAGCAACTCCTCCAGGGCCACTACGGCTTCTGAGCGGTACTTCGTATACCAGTATTGGCGATAGAGGGGACCATAGTCTTCTTTGCTGATGATATAGTCGGATTTGGTGACCATATGAGCGATCTGCAGGCCCCAGGGATTATTCAGCATCCAGGCATTCGGATCGTTGATGGCGATATTGGGCGAGAGAAGTACCAGGGCGGCCACCTTTTCCGGATAAGTGGCGGCCAGCTGCAGGGCGAAAGTGCCGCCGGTGGACGTCCCCATCAGGATCACCTTTTCTCCGAGCTGGCTGGCGACGGCCAGGGCATCCCGGGCGGACTCCCAATAGTTATCGGCGGTGAGATTGACCATGGCTTCCACCGTGTCGATGCCGTGTTCAGCCAGCCGCGACAGAAAGAGATTGCAGCCAAATTTTTTCGCGATGGAACGGTGCACGGGATCTCCTTCCCCCTGTGAGGCGGAGAAACCATGAAGATAGACGATGACATAGGGCGTCTTTTTCCGGCTGGAGTCGGCCCAGACGATGCGGGCTTCATTATCCGGCTTCAAATGGTGCCGGGCTTCCTGGTCGCTAATATATTTTTCCAGGGCAGCCGGTTCCGAGGGCAGGACCGGCATCGTCGTTTTATAAACGGGTGTGGCCGGAGCTGGGCCGAGCAGGTAAAAAACGATCAATACAACGGGAATAAGCAACCACCATCTTTTGCGCATGGGACAAAATTTCCGAAATTTAGGGGATTCCATTGATTTTATGTGTTTTTAGTGTTATTTCTAAACCACGGCCCTGATCCGTCTAGGAAATCCGCCCCTTTCGTCGTACATTTGCGGCTCGAAACGATTCGCGCTTATGGGCCGTCCCGAAGCGCGATTAATTTTATAGGAGAGACATTATGCAAATCAGAAATATAGCGATCATCGCCCACGTTGACCACGGTAAAACTACCCTGGTGGACAAGATCTTACATGCTACCCATGTATTCCGTGAGAACCAGGAGACTGGAGAGTTGATCATGGATAATAATGACCTGGAAAGGGAAAGAGGTATCACCATTTTCAGCAAAAATGCTGCGGTGGAGTATAAAGACACCAAGATCAACGTAATAGATACGCCTGGTCACTCTGATTTCGGGGGTGAGGTCGAGCGCGTGCTGAAAATGGCAGATGGCGTCTTGCTGCTGGTGGATGCTTTTGAAGGCCCGATGCCGCAAACGCGTTTTGTGCTGCAAAAGGCTCTTCAGCTGAATCTGAAACCTATCGTGGTCATCAACAAGGTGGACAAGCCCAATTGCCGTCCTGATGAAGTGCATGAGGCGGTGTTTGAATTATTCTTTACCCTGGATGCCACCGAAGAACAGCTGGATTTCCCAACTTTTTACGGCAGCGGTAAAAATGGCTGGTTTAATAATAAGAATGAGCAATGTGAAGATATTACTCCTTTATTGGATGGTATCCTCCAATACGTACCTGCGCCTAAGGTATCTGAAGGTCCTTTGCAAATGCAGATCACCTCGCTGGATTATTCCTCCTTCCTGGGTAGGATCGCGGTGGGAAAAGTAGCCCGCGGATCCATCAAAGAAGGCCAGTCTATCGCATTGATGCAGGCTGACGGGGTTATCAAACGCTCTAAAGTGAAGGAATTATACACCTTTATGGGCATGGGCAAGAAAAAAGCCACCGAAGTGCTGGCGGGTGATATTTGTGCGGTGGTCGGCCTCGAAGATTTCAATATCGGCGATACCATCGCTGATGCGGAAAATCCTGAGGCTCTCCCTGTTATCAGTGTGGATGAACCTACGATGAGCATGCTTTTCGGCATCAACAACTCCCCTTTCTTCGGTAAAGATGGTAAGTTCGTGACCTCTCGTCACCTGCGGGACCGGCTGATGAAAGAGACCGAAAAAAATCTGGCTTTAAGAGTAGAAGATACAGACAGCGCGGACAGCTTCCTGGTATTCGGCCGGGGCATCCTGCATCTGGGTATTCTGATAGAAACCATGCGCAGAGAAGGTTTTGAACTGACGATAGGCCAACCTCAGGTATTGGTGAAAGAGATCAACGGGAAAAAACACGAGCCGTTCGAAAACCTCGTTGTGGATGTTCCCTCCGAGTATAGCGGCAAAGTGATCGACATGGTCACCCAGCGCAAGGGTGAAATGCTGATCATGGAAAGTAAGGGTGAAATGCAGCACCTGGAATTTGAGATCCCTTCCCGCGGGCTCATTGGTCTGCGTAGCAGCATGCTGACGAATACCGCCGGCGAAGCGGTCATGGCACACCGGTTCCTGGAATACAAGCCCTGGAAAGGCCCTATCCCCGGCAGAAGCAATGGCGTTTTGCTGTCGAAGAACCAGGAAAAGACCACGGCTTACTCCATCGATAAATTACAGGATCGTGGTACCTTCTTTGTCGATCCGGGCGAAGACGTATATGTGGGCCAGATAATTGCAGAGCATATCAAGCCGGGCGACCTGATCGTCAACGCAACGGAAGGAAAGAAGCTGACGAATATGCGGGCCAGCGGAAGTGATGATTCTGTCCGCATCATTCCAAAGAAGCAGATGACCCTGGAGGAGTGTATGGAATATATCCAGCAGGATGAGTGTATCGAGGTGACGCCAAAAAAGATCCGTCTCCGTAAAACTATCCTCGACGAAGATGAGAGGAAGAGGACCCAAAAGAGCATGAAGACGGAAGAGGTTCGTGGATAATGTTTGTTGTTTATGAAGCGCAAGCTTTTATATAGTATTTTAATTATACTGCTCCTGGCCGGCGTAAAACCGGCCAGGGCGCAGTGTTCTATCTGCACACGCACGGCCCAGCAATTGGGCGAACGACCTGCCAGGGCGTTGAATAAAGGGATTGTTTATCTGGCCGTGACGCCCCTTGCCATCTTTGGTCTGATCGGCTATCGCTGGTGGAAAAGTTACCGGGAGGAAGAGACGGGGTCCAATCCAAAGAATTCGTAGGCGAATGAAGCAGGACGCAGATCAAGCCATTTTTCCCTGTTGGCGGCAAGATCCTCATAGCTGAACGAATCGATCTGCGTTTTCGAGAACCCCAGGGGATTTTGATTCTTCTTTTTAACGACAATGCCCAGACCGTAATCACAATCCAGCACAAACGATGTCAGATCGGACCGGAGACTCCGCAGGTGTACGATCGATTTCCAGACATTCCCGTTCCAGGTGTCATTTCCGCCCCGGGCCTCCCATTCTTCAGGGGAAACGGCAGCTTCTCTGCTCTGGGGATTGCAGTCATGAATGATGATCACGGCGTCATCCTGCATATAGCGCACCGTATTTTCAATATCGCGGAGGACAAAATTATATTCGTGCATGCCGTCGATCAGCGCGATATCGATCTTTTTGCCGGAAAAAAGCTTAGGGGCGTCCTGGCTGAAAAAATCGTCGCTGGTCTTTTCAAAATACTGATTGAAGAGATTATAGGGATTAATGACGGCCTTCCCGATCTTTCGGCTGGTATCGAACCGGAAATAGGGATCAACGGCGAGTTTGAAGGTGCTTTTGATCCGGAAGAAAATATGACCATTGAATACGCCGATCTCAAGATAGTTCTTCAAATGTTTTTTTTGCATTAGTGTCCGGAGTAAGAGCAAACGATCCATTTACCTGAATTAGAAGGGTTAAAAAATTTTGCGGTAAATGTAGCTAATACCGGGCGATAATCCGGTACAAATTAAAGTCATCTTTGCGCAGGCTATCGAGGATATCCGACAGCAGTTTGTTGCGGTCGATGGATCTTATCTGGCGCGAGGCGATCAGATGGCAGGCTTTTTCGGTGAGCAGAAGCGCTTTCCGCTGATCGTTCCGGTGAGACTGTCTTTCTTTTTCCAGCTGATGCAGCAGCTCCCGGACCCCTTTTTTTTCAATGCCGGTCGTCTGTAAGACCGGGATCTCCGGCTGATCGGCCGAGCGGACCATGGATCTTAGATCGGAAGCAAACCGGGCGGCATCGGGGCGGTCGGATTTGTTGACAACGAAAATATCGGCTATTTCCATGAGACCGGCTTTCATCGTTTGCACGGTATCGCCGGCCTCCGGCACCAGCACAACCACGACGGTGTCTGCCAGGGCCGCGATCTCCACTTCATTCTGGCCTACCCCTACCGTTTCGATGAGGATGAAATCGAAACCCGCCGCTTTCAGCAAGTCTGTGATCTCGATGATGCCGGGGTGCAACCCGCCGATAGAGCCTCTCGATGCGAGGCTTCGGATAAAGACATCCGGATGATCGTACCATTCGCGCATGCGTATCCGATCGCCCAATATAGCGCCGTGATGAAAAAACGAAGATGGGTCGACACAAAGGACGCCCACTTTATGTTGTTGTTGCAGCAGCTGCCCGATGAGGGCGTCTACCAGGGTGCTTTTGCCTGCTCCCGGTGGTCCGGTCAAACCGATGACCATCGGGCTTGTGCGGGCCGGAAGCGTCTTCAGGAGTTCGATATAGCCTGGATGTTCATTTTCTACGAGGGAGATGGCGCGCGCCAGTGCCCGTCGGTCACCTTCCCGGATACGCTCCGATAAGTCTGGGATCATAGACCGTTTCGTTTTAAGCGATAAATATAGCATCTTTACCGGGATTATGACTCAACATCAACATGCAATAACGGCGGCAGGGCCACAGCCTCTGGTATCGATCGTACTGGCCACCTATAACGGCGCTGTTCATCTGGAACAGCAGCTGGAGTCCGTGTTTCTCCAATCCTATGAAAATATCGAGGTCATCGCAGTGGATGATGCCAGCGCCGACGGTACGGTGGAGATCCTGAAAGCGTTCGCTTCCCGTCACCCCAATATGAAATGGACGGTCAACGAGCACAATCTGGGATATATCCGCGCATTTGAAAAAGGATGCAGAATGGCGTCCGGCGTCTTTATTTCCCTTTGCGACCAGGATGACTACTGGCATCCGGACAAGGTCCGGAAACTGGTGGATGTCATCGGCGCCAATGCCATGGCTTACTGCGATTCGCTGATCTGCGACAAAGACCTGAACAGCACGGGCAGAAAGATCTCCGACGTCGCCAATCTCCGCAATTTCGACGATTGTCTTCAACAGGCGGTATTCTGCCGGATCTATGGCCATGCCAGCCTGGTCAGCAGATCGTTCTGCGAATCGGCCATGAGCTTTCTGCCCGTCATTCCGCATGACTGGTGGCTTTCTTTTAACGCCGCCTTTTCCGGAGGGATCGTATATCTGGACGAACCACTGATCAGGTATCGGCAACATGCCGGCAATCTGTTCGGCGCTGCTACCGGCGGGAGCAGCAGATCCAGGCGGCAGCGGAAAAAGGTCAGCAAAAAGGAAGAGCGGGAAAAGATCCGCGTCCGTATCGAAGCTTTTTACCAGCGCTGTCCTGCAGAGCTGACCGCGACGAAAAAGATCCTGGGCGCCTTATGCCGCTCCTATCGGAACTTCTACCCCTGGAATGGTTTGTGGAGAGTCGCTTTATTCCTGCGTCATAAGGATCGTTTGCTTGTGGTGAAGAAAAGATCCTCGGTCCGGAAGATCTTGTTTTGCTTTAAAATGATCTGGATGATCAAGTAGTCAATGGCGGCTTAAGGACCAAATTACTTACATTTGGCAGCATGAAAAGGACCTTTATTATCAGCCGGAGCGATGCAATCGGAGATGGGGTGCTTACATTGCCTGTGGCGGGTGTGCTGCGGGAATTGTATCCGGATGCGCGAATTATATTTTTGGGTCGTTCTTATACCGGGGATCTTATCAAAAGCTGTGTTTTTATCGATTCCTTTCTCAACTGGGACGAGTTACAGCAATTGCCGGAAGAACAAGCCATAAAAAAAATGGCGGATACGGGTGCGGATACCATCATTCATGTATTCCCAAGACCGGAAATTGCCCGAATGGCGAAGCGGGCGGGTATAAAACAGCGGATCGGCACGACGAACCGGTTATATCATTGGTGGTACTGCAACAAACGCGTTTGGTTGTCCCGGAAAAACTCATCCTTGCACGAAGCGCAATTAAATCTGCGGTTGCTGACGCCGCTGGGAGCAAAAGAATTATATTCTCTGCAGGAGATAGGGTTATACTATGGCCTGACCCGGCTGGCGCCTATACCACCGGCGATAGCCGGTCAGCTGGACCCGGTAAAATTCAATCTGATCCTTCATCCCAAATCGCGTGGGCATGGCAGGGAGTGGGGATTGGATTATTATGTTCAGTTGATAAGGATGCTGCCTCCCGATAGATTTAAGATATTCATTACCGGCACTGCGGCAGAGGGCCGTTTATTGGAACCCTTGTTGTCGGCCTGTCCTTCTGCAACAGATATTACAGGCAAACTCACTCTGGCCGAATTTATTACCTTTATTTCCAGGGCGGATGGATTGATGGCTTCGGGGACGGGTCCGCTACATCTGGCTGCAGCCCTGGGCATCCATGCTGTCGGCATCTTCCCGCCCCTTCGTCCTATTCACCCTGGCCGCTGGGCCCCTATCGGTCCCAGGGCAACAGCGCTGGTAAAAGATATTCATTGCAATGCCTGTCGTAAAACGATGGATTGCACCTGCATCCGCGATATACTTCCTGCACAGGTGAAAGAGGCGTGGTTATCCAAAATAATTTAGCTTTGTAAATATGACCAATTTCATACCTGTTTTTCCTCTGGGGATCGTCGTATATCCCGGAGAAATGGTGAACCTGCATATATTCGAACCGCGTTATAAACAGCTTGTCAATGAATGTTACAAGGAAGGAAAGCCCTTTGGCATCCCGACGGTGATCGACAATAGATTGAATGAGATGGGGACGCTGGTGAAGGTTTCGGAGGTCGTAAAAGTATATGACAATGGGGAGATGGACATCCGTACGCAGGGAATGCGCGTTTTCCGCGTTTTAGAGCTTATCAAATCCGTGCCGGAAAAGCTCTTCAGCGGGGCGATCGTGAACTATCCCGACAATATCGAAGGTCCCGGCAAAAGGGACCTTATGAATAAGGTGATCAAAGCCGTCCGGGAATTACACCGCCTGCTCAATATCTCCAAAGATTTCCAGAAACCCGATGACGAACTGAGGGCTTACGATATCGCACATCATGCCGGACTTTCTCTCGAACAGGAATATGAGCTGCTGGGGTTGCTGCAGGAAGTGCAACGGCAGGAGTACCTCAAGCGTCATCTTGGAAAAGTTTTACCCGTGATCGCCGAAATGGAGACCTTGAAGGAAAGGGTAAAATTGAACGGACATTTCAAAAACTTATCTTCGTTCAAATTTGAAGATTAGCTATGCCTACTACCCTCTGTTTTGATTTTGGCAATACCCGGATGAAATGTGCGGTGTTCACCGATGGGAATTTCGTCGCGGAGCAGGTGCTGGAGGACGATGGGGAAGAGACGATCCGGAAACTGCTCGATCTGTATCATCCCGACAAGTCTATTTTATCTTCCGTCATTCATCACAATCCTTTACTGGAAGAGTGGTTGAAAGCAGCTACGCAGTTTCATAAACTGGATCACCAGTCGAAACTGCCCGTATCGACACCGGTGGGCAAACCGGAAACCATCGGGGCCGACCGGCTGGCCCTTGTCGTGTCCGCCATTACGCTTTTTCCCGGAAAGAACAACCTGGTCATCGGGTTGGGTTCGGCCATTACCTATAACTATGTCAACAAATACAAGGAGTTCATCGGCGGCGGTATTTCACCGGGCATGGAAATGCGATTCAAATCCCTGCAGGCTTTTACTGCTAAACTTCCCCTCGTAAAAGCCGACTGGAATTTTCCATTGGCTGGTTATGACACCCGGACCAATATTCTCAGCGGAGTAATTTTGGGTATGGCTAAGGAGGTGGACGGCATTATCGAAGCCTATGAAGAGAAATATGACAATTTTAACGTGCTGTTGAGTGGTGGTGACGCGGTGTATTTTTGCCGGCATCTGAAAAAGAAGATATTTGCAGACCCTCATTTAATCTATAAAGGCCTATATGCCATCAGTGAGTTCAATCAATAAATTGCCGGGCCGGCGCGTGGTGCGCAGGGTATTGTTGTTGCTGCTGACAGCCGGCTTGTTTGGCGTGAGCTGCGGAGACAAGAAAACACAGACGGTCAGTCAGCAAAAAAAGATCGTTCCTGAAGAAGCGATCAATATCGAGAGTCTGCTCAGTGAACCGTCCACCGACTCCGCCGGCAAGCTCGCTGCAAAAGTGAAAGGGAAGCTAACGGCACCGTATATGTTACGTTTTCAACTGGCGGACTCTCCCTATGCGGAGTTTCCCCGCACGCTGCATGTTGACTTTTATAACGAGGCCCTGGTGGTGGAGAGCCAGCTTGATGCATTGTATGGTAAATACCTGCAAAACCAGGATAAGGTGTTTCTCCGGGATTCGGTCGTGGTGAAAAACATTACAAAAGGAGATACGCTGCACTGTCAGGAATTATGGTGGGACCAGCATACCGAACGTTTTTCGACGGACAAGCCGGTGCGCATCTATACCAAAGACAAGATACTTTTTGGGACAGGCATGGAGGCAGACCAGAATTTCCGCTGGTATACCATTCGTAAATTGACCGGGACCGTGCTCACTCAAGGGAATAATATACCTAAATAAAAATAAATAATATGGAATATCGTCGTTTAGGAAGATCAGGTTTACAGCTAAGCGTGTTGTCCTACGGCAGTTGGGTCACGTTCCATGGACAGGTCGATGATTCACATGCTGACGAGCTAATGAGTATCGCCTATGACAAAGGCGTTAATTTCTTCGATAATGCAGAGACTTATGCCGACGGGGAAAGCGAGTTAATGATGGGACGGGTGTTGAAGAAGAAGAACTGGGACCGGACTTCGTATGTCCTTTCCTCCAAGGCTTATTTCGGTTCGCGGAAAAAACTGCTGCCCAATCAGACCGGCCTCAGCCGCAAACACCTGGTCGAAGCCTGTCATGAAGCTTTACAGCGGTTGCAGACAGAATATCTCGATCTTTATTACTGTCACCGTCCCGATGCCAATACGCCGATGGAAGAAGTGGTCTGGACCATGCATAACCTCATCCAGCAGGGAAAAGTGCTTTATTGGGGCACCAGTCAATGGAGCGGAGCCGAGATCATGGAAGCGCATAGTGTGGCACAGCGGCATCATCTTATCGGGCCGACCATGGAACAGCCCCAGTACAATATGTTCGAGCGGTATAAGATGGAATTGGATTATACGCCTATTTTCCGCAATGTAGGGATGGGCACGACCATTTTCAGTCCGCTGGCCGCGGGGTTCCTCACGGGGAAATATCAGGGTGGTATACCCGAAGGTTCGCGTTTGTCCCTCGAGGGATTCGACTGGTTAAAAAAACGCTGGTTACAGGAAGACAGGATCAAAAAGGTGCAGAAGCTGACCACGGTAGCGGAAAAACTGAATGTGTCGCTTGCCGCCCTGGCGATCGCGTGGTGTATCAGCAATCCAAATGTGACGTCTGCCATTGTAGGTGCTACAAAAAAGGAGCAGCTGCTGGCGAATTTTAAAGCGCTGGAGGTGTTGCCGCTGCTGACACCGGCCGTGTTAAAAGAGATCGAGGATATTCTCGATAACAAGCCGTATTGGGACAGCAACTAAACCCGTCCATATAACAAATTGAAAAGGAACCTCTTAGAAGGTTCCTTTTTTTGTCCCTATAATTTTTTCAATTAAACGTTTGTTTAATTCAAACGTTTGTTTAACTTTGTCGGGTCAATTTAGGAGATAAACATGTCAGATAAAAGAGAGCATATTCTCACCGTAGCAGAAGCGCTTTTTGGAGAGAAAGGATTTGATGGGACATCTGTCCGGGATATTGCCCAGCAGGCGGGGGTGAATCTCGCGATGATCTCTTACTATTTTGGCTCTAAAGAAAAGTTACTGGAAGCCATGATCGAATTCCGGGCTGGATATGCCTATGGAATATTAGAAGAATTGAACAAGAACGAGTCGCTGAGTCCCTGGGATAAGGTGGACAGGCTGATAGAGTTTTATGTGGACAGGATCCTGAACAATCTTCCTTTTCATAACATCATGTACCAGGAGTCCTTTTCCAGTTTCCGGTCGGACGACATCAGGAACAAGGTTATCGCTATTAAAATGCGCAACCTGGACCAGATCACCAAGATCATCACGGACGGTCAGCATAAAAAACTGTTCCGCCAGGTTGACATCCCCATGACGGTCGGAACGATCATGGGCACCATTTCCTCCTATACCCAATCGAGAGCATTTAGTTGCCAGATTCTTGCCATACAGGAAGATACAAAAGATGAGTTGTATCGCTCAAGACTTTCCGTACGTCTCAAATCGCATCTCAAGCAATTGCTAAGAGCCCATCTGGATATCAAGAACGAGACAGAGTCGGAATGACGGGCCGGGCGTGCCTTTGTAAGGACCCCCAACTGATGAATCGAAGAATTAAATACAAGAACAAAATGGAAAAAAAGTTAGCAGGAGTATTATGCTTCTTACTTTTTACTGTCTTTATCGCTGATGCGCAGCCCAGGACCTTGAGCCTGGATGAAGCGGTGCAATTGGGGATACAGAACAGCAAGCAATTAAAAAGATCGCAGTACAAGATCGACGAGGCGCTGGCTCGTCTGGACCAGGCCAGGGATCTGCGGCTGCCCGATGCCAAGGTCAGCTTTCAATATCTGCACGCGTTGATGATGTCCCGGCTGATAAATATCCCCGGTGTAACGAAGGATCCCATCAAACTTCCTTTTGATTTCCCGGCTTACCTGGGAACCCTGTCCGTCTCAGAGCCGATATTCAACGGCAATCAGTTCAAATATGCCCGTCAGTCCGCGGATCTGCTGGTGCAGATGAACCGTATGGATGCAGACAAGGATAAAGAGGATATCACCTCGCTGGTGATCGACTCCTATCTCAACTACGACAAGATCCTGGAAAATCAATTGATCGTTGCCCAGAACATGCAGGACATACAGAACAAGCTGGATGAGATCGTCAAGTATGAAGGCCAGGGTCTGGCTACACAGAATGATGTGCTACGTTTCCAGCTGCAGAGATCACAAATGCAGCTGACGGAGATCGAGCTGGAGAACAACCGGAAGATCGCCAACTACAACATGAACATTCTGTTGGGGCTGCCGGATTCCACCCAGATCATCCTTCCTGCCGTGAATTATAAAGTAAACGAGACATTTGTTTTTGCCGACTTACTTCAACAGGCGGAGACGAATCGCCGGGAATTGCAGGACCTTTCCTACCAGTCGAAGATTGCCGACATCGACGTCAAAAAGATACACGACAAGCGTTATCCCACTGTAAGTGCCTCGGCCGGGGCGTATTACATCAACCCTACCGGCCAGGTGATCCCGACGCGTAACAATCTTATCGCCCCTATCACGCTGGGTATCGGCGCATCCTGGGATATTGGTACGCTTTATAAAAATAAGAATAAAGAAAGGGAGGCTACCCTGCAAAGACAGGAGTTAAATACCGCCAGGGACCAGGCTCTCGATGATATTCATCAGGACGTGCACAAACAATTTATGTTATACCAGACTGCGCTCGAAAAAATTAAAATATTACAGGTGGCGGTAGATCAGGCTAAAGAGAACGAAAGGATCACGGAATCGAAGTTCAGGAACAACCTGGTCAACACGACGGATCGCATCGATGCGCAAACGCAGCTGTATCAGGCCAAGGTGAATCTTGAGCTGGCCAAATCCGATGCCACCATTGCTTATTACGACGTTCAGAGATCTACAGGAAAGATCCGTCTTTAAAATTAAATACTAAACGCTTTTTCAAACTGCATTTTTATATGGAACAAAATAACACACCAAAAAAACGCAAAAAACTGGTATTCCCGATAATCCTCGCATTGGTGCTGGTGGGTGCTTTGATCTTTACCGTCAAGGAATATCTCTATTACCAGTCCCATGAGGTGACTGACAATGCCCAGGTGGATGCCGATATCAGCCCGGTAGTGGCCCGTGTAGGCGGATATGTAAAAGAGATCCGTTTCAGGGACAACCAGTTCGTGCATGCCGGCGACACCCTCGTCATCCTGGACGACAGGGACTACCAGGTGAAACTGCAACAGGCTGTTGCCGCCCTTACTGCCACCCGTCAGACGGTAGACGTATCGCAATACCAGGTGTCCGAGGCAAAGACCAGCATCGCCACGGCCCAGGCCAATGTGGCGGCAGCGAAAGTCCGGGTCTGGAAGGCCAACGAAGATTTCAAAAGGTATGAGAATCTGTATAATGACCATGCGATCACCAAGGCTCAGTATGACGACGCGAAGGCGGAAAAAGAGTCTGCAGAAGCTGCATTGACAGTAGCGCAGACCCAGGTGCCGACACAAAGCCGCAGGGTCAGCACCAACGAAAGACAGGTGGGGGCCACGGCTTCCATCCTGGGAACGCGTCAGGCCGACGTCGACTTTGCCAGATTACAATTGACCTACACCGTTATTATTGCCCCTGCCGATGGTATTGTTTCCAAGAGGAATATTCAACTGGGGCAGCTGGTGCAAGCCGGGCAAACCCTGTTTGCCGTGGTGAATGACCAGGGTATTTATGTGACGGCCAATTTTAAGGAAACACAGATGGAGCACCTCCGGATGGGTGAAAGGGTCGATCTGACCGCGGATGCTTTTGCCGACAGTACGTTCAAAGGCACGATCGAATCATTCTCCGGAGCTACAGGCGCCAAATTCTCTCTGTTGCCTCCCGATAATGCTACCGGCAACTTCGTAAAGGTCGTGCAGAGAGTACCGGTGAGGATACATATTGACGCCGACTCTTCTTTTATCCGCCGTAACCTGCGACCTGGTATGAGTGTCTATGTTGTCGTGCACACGAAATAGCCGAAGACAGGATTTGATTGTTGAACTCAAAACAATAATTCATGGCTGAACATGGATTTAGAAAGTGGATCATCACTATAACTGTGATAATGGCATCCCTGCTGGAGCTGATCGATACCACGATCGTGAATGTGGCCCTGCCCGATATCATGGGTAACCTGGGCGCAACGTTGGAAGATGCGGGATGGATCGTGACCGGGTATGCCGTGGCCAACGTGATCGTTCTGCCCATGTCCGGCTGGCTGGGTGACCGGTTCGGGCGGAAAAATTATTTCTTAACCTCCATTATCGTATTCACATTCGCCAGCGTTCTTTGCGGAAATGCCCATAGCCTGAGTGAGCTGGTCGCGTTCCGGCTGTTACAGGGATTGGCCGGCGGGGGGCTGCTGTCCACGGCACAGGCAATCCTGATGGAGACCTGGCCCCGGGAAGAACTGGGTATGGCAACGGCTCTTTTTGGACTGGGGGCCGTGGTAGGGCCGACGGTAGGACCGACCATCGGCGGGTATCTGGTCAAACATTTCAGCTGGCCCTATATCTTTTATGTAAATGTTCCGGTAGGCGCCCTGGCGGCTTTCCTGGTGGTGACTTTTGTGCGGGAATCGCCGCGGTATGCGAAAGGAAAGCCGATCGACTGGTGGGGTATCCTATTGCTGGCCATCGGCGTCGGCAGTCTGCAGGTGGTCCTGGAAAAAGGAGAGACTGAAGACTGGTTTGCAACTACCTATATAACGGTACTGGCCTTTACGACTATCGTTGCCGCCATCCTGTTCCTCTGGCGGGAGCTGAGCACGGATCATCCGGTAGTCAATTTCCGTATTCTGAAGAACCGAAGTTTTGCCGTCGGGATCGTTACCTCTTTTGTGCTCGGATTTGCCTTATATGGTTCCGTATTTATATTCCCTGTTTTTTGCCAGAACCTTTTAGGGTTTGACGCGGAACAGACAGGACTTATCTTATTTCCCGGCGGGGTGGCGACCATCTGTCTGATGCCTTTCGTGGGGGTGATGCTGAAAAAAGGAGTGCCGGGGCAGTTTATGGCAACGGGTGGGTTCTTTTTGTTCTTTGTTTTTACCTGGATGTTATCGAATTCCACGCTGGAATCCGGCACAGGCGATTTTTTCTGGCCGTTGATCGTCCGCGGGATCGGAATGGCCATACTTTTCGTGCCCCTGACAACGCTGGCCCTGCAGGACCTCAAGGGGCCCGATATTGGTCAGGGAGCGGGTTTGAACAATATGATGCGTCAGTTAGGCGGCTCTTTCGGGATCGCCATTCTGACGACCCTGGTCCATACCAAGTCTGCAGTGGTTCGTACAGGGCTGCTCAGCTATATCAATGACTATAATACCCCGCTGGTCCAAAGAAAGGCGGTGATGGTGCAGAACTTTGTGAACCAGGGGCGCTCCCTGCCTGATGCCCAGCAAATGGCCAACCGGGCCCTGGAGGGGATTGTAACACGGCAAACGATGCTCGTTACCTATGACAATCTTTACCTGACTATCGGAGTATTCGTTCTATTCTGTATCCCGATAGTCTATTTGCAGAAGTTTAAGAAAAATGCGGTCGTTCCTACCGATGCCCATTAGGGTATCGGCGGGCGGGCGGAAAAAATAAAAAGACAGGAGTTTAATCAAACGAAAGGAAACCAGGCCGACAGCTCAAACCACAAGTCCATGCAAACGAAAAGTCCCGATATTATCGGGACTTTTCAATTTTTTGTACGATACTTAACCAACAGTTCACGGCCATCAATAGGTACAAATTTTAAGTTGGCTTGTTCTTAGGATTTGGATCTCTTGGATTTGGATTTTGGATTTACGAATAAGTTTGATCGATCAAGGATTCAGGGCTTTTCGTTGGATTTTGGTTCTTTTCGGTTTTGTCAAGGATTTTAGATCAACAAGTTTTTCTTCGGAATTGGATTTGGTTTTTCTTTGGATTTTTTCATTCATTCATTCAGTCGGTTTTCTTCGGACAATTGGATCTTGAATCGCTTATCAAATCAGACTTAACGGTACAAACATACCACTAAGTGGTAATCAATGCAAGAGAATAAATGCTAGACTTTTTGGTTGCTGTTTTTACGGTGTAATTCGTAGAATTACGTATACACTATAGGTATTGCACGACTGCGGGCGGGCCATTTTTTGGGATGCATCATAAATTAGCCTATTTTGTAGTTTTTAAAACATGGAGAACTTCGAAAATAAGACCGTATTGATCACGGGAGGAACGAGGGGGATCGGCAAGGCGATCGCGCTGCGCCTGGCAGCGGAAGGCGCCAATATTGCTATTGTGGGCAAGACGGCGGAGCCCAACCCCAAACTGGAAGGAACGATCTATACGGCTGCGGAAGAGATAGCCGCTGCGGGCAAGGGGAAAGTGCTGCCCATACAGGGCGATATACGGTTTGAAGAAAGTATCCGGGATATTGTCAATCAAACAGTTAATACTTTCGGCGGCATCGATATCCTCGTCAACAATGCAAGTGCCATCAATCTATTCCCTACCGAGCAGGTGGAGCCCAAACGCTGGGATCTGATGCATGGTATAAATGTCAGAGGAACCTTTTTTATGAGCCAGGCCTGTATCCCCTATCTGAAACAGGCGCATAATCCTCATATCCTTAATCTTTCGCCGCCTTTAAATCTTGACCCCCGTTGGTTTGCTCCCCATCTTGCCTATACGATGAGTAAGTACGGAATGAGCATGATCGTGCTGGGGCTGGCGGAGGAGCTGAAACAATACCGTATTGCGGCCAATGGACTATGGCCGAAAACGACCATTGCGACGGCCGCTGTTAAAAACCTGCTGGGGGGGGATTTTCTGATGCAACGCAGCCGGACGCCGGAGATAGTAGCCGATGCGGCTTATTATATTTTGCAAAAACCTTCTTTTGAGACGACAGGCAATTTTTTTATTGATGAAGACGTTTTACAAAAGGAAGGGATCACTGATTTTGGCAAGTACGCCATCAATCCCGACCAAAAGCTGATGAACGATCTGTTCCTTTAATAAAGGCTACCGTCAAACGCTTTTCATTTTAATCCTTGGGTAAAAGGCAACATCGTCCTCCCGCTTAGAGCGGGAGGTTTTTGTTTGGCCCCGGCCATCCTTTGGTCCCCCCTCCTCTGGTCTGCCGTGAACCCAGGAAGGCCATCGGCCTCGCTATGTTCGTTCCGGGCTTCTGCTTGCCACCAGCAATGCCGCCGCGGCAAGACCGGTATCCTTGATCAGATTGACCATGGGAAACCGCCGCGCGCCATCATCCGGCGCATTCAATACTGCCGGTAAGTGGACCGTAACTACGATTAATAACAGAAAAAGCGCCAGTAACAGACCCGCCAGACGCGTCTGCCTGTTGATGAGAAAGGCGATAGCCGCTGCGAGCAAACATGCTCCGGTGATATACACCCAGACCACACCGCCCGGAAGAAAAGAGGGAACCATTTTCTGCATGCCGGTACCATTGAGGAAGTGATTGATACCGAAGAAACCGATAACGAGGGCATAGAAGATAGTCCCGATCTTAGAGATGGTTGTGTTATCCATAGCAATCGTTTTTAGCCACTTCTAATTTACCAAAAAATCAGGAGATTCCCTGCAGAATCTTTGCACAGGCATAACCGATAGATAGCCGGCAGGCTGTTTAATCCGCCAGGGTCTCATTTTCTGACCCGGCAGGATCGCCAACCTTTTGCCTCGGGCCATTATGTCTTTTCAATGGTCTCAGCGAATCCGTCGGGACGGATTTCTGGCCGCATCTGCGGGAACAGCAGTACGTCCTGTATGCTGGGCTGCCCCGTCATCAGCATGCATATCCGATCGATGCCAAACCCGATGCCGGCCGTCGGCGGCATACCGTATTCAAGGGCACGCAGAAAATCGTGGTCGATAAACATCGCTTCGTCATCTCCTCTCTCCATCAGCTGCAGCTGGGCTTCAAAACGCTCGCGCTGGTCGATAGGATCATTCAGTTCGCTATAGGCATTGGCGATCTCCTTGCCGTTGACCATTAATTCAAACCTTTCCACCAGTCCCGGAGCGCTGCGGTGCTTCTTGGTCAGCGGACTCATTTCCACCGGGTAGTCGATGATAAACGTGGGCTGGATAAAATGTTCTTCGCATTTCGAGCCGAATATTTCATCGATGAGTTTGCCTTTGCCCATGGAGGGGTCTACATGGATGTTCAAGGTGTGGCAGACATCCCGCAAAGCGTCTTCATCCATACCACTGATATCAAATCCGGTGTATTCTTTTATCGCGTCATACATGGTGACCCGGCGATAAGGCGCTTTAAAATCGATCTCTTTCCCGTCTACTTCCGCCTTGCTGCTGCCGTTGGTGGCGATGGCCGCGTGCTCCAGCAATTGTTCGGTCGTTTCCATCATCCACAGATAATCCTTATACGCCACATAGAACTCCAGCACCGTGAACTCGGGGTTATGGGTGCGGTCCATGCCTTCATTGCGGAAGTTGCGGCTGAACTCATAGACCCAGTCAAATCCGCCGACAATGAGCCGTTTGAGATAAAGTTCATTGGCGATACGCAGATAAAAAGGGACATCGAGGGCATTGTGATGGGTGATGAACGGGCGGGCCGCTGCGCCGCCAGGGATGCTTTGCAACACAGGCGTATCCACTTCGATCGCCCCCTTTTCATTCAGGAAGCTGCGGATGGCATTGATCATTTTTGTCCGGCGCAGGAACACGTCTTTTACCTGAGGATTGACGACCAGGTCGGCGTACCGCTGCCGGTAGCGAAATTCAGGATCGGTCACCGCGTCAAATGTTTCCCCTTCCTTTTCCCGGACCACCGGTAAAGGCTTAAGGGATTTTGTCAATACAGTAAATTCTTTCACATGGATCGATATCTCTCCCATTTTGGTTGTAAAGACGTATCCTTTAACCCCCACAATATCGCCAAGATCCAGCAAATGTTTCCAGACCTTATCGTAAAGGGTCTTGTCTTCTCCGGGACAGATCTCGTCCCGTTTGATATAGATCTGTATTTTACCTGTGCTGTCCTGTAAAGTGGCGAAAGAGGCTTTTCCCATATCCCGGCGGCTCATGAGCCGGCCGGCGGCACAGGCTTCCGTGAAGTCCGCGTTGTTGTGGCCTTCTTTATAGTTGGTTTTAATGTATTCCGCAGTTGTATTGACGGGATATAAAGGTGCGGGGTAAGCGTCGATACCCAATTGATTGAGTTCCGCCAGTTTTTCCCGCCGGATGATCTCCTGCTCCGATAGTTGTGATGTGCTCATAAAACGATTAAAAAGTACGCGAAGATAGGGCTTAATTCAGCGCGAGCAAGACCTGCCAGGCTTCTTTTACCTTGCCTTCTTCCAGCAGCCGGGCTGCATAGGAGTGCAGCTCTTTTTCCATTTCTTCGGGACTTATCGCATAATATTGAAAGATCTGCTGTAGACGGGCATCGTGAAATGCGGGGTCTATCACCGGCATTTCGTGTACATTGGCCAATTGGCCCAGTTGGTTGCCGCTGAGGATAGAACTGTTCCGGATAGGATCCGGCAGGGCGTCCATGCCGATGCCAAGACGGGTATTGGGTTTTTCCACCAGAAAAAGATTGTGGTCGTCGACGCGGCAGTACCAGTCCCCGCCCAGCCGGGCCACCAGGTGCAGCCGGCGCTGATCGATAAATTTTTTTTCGTCATCCAGGACGGCGGGATCGATATGCATGCACAGCGCCTCGCAGATGACCAGGTTGCCGGACCCACCCTGTTCGCCGAGGGTCTTTGTTTCCAGAACCCGGCACTCGATCTTTACCTTACTTTCCTTCACCATGGGTGGTTTCACCAGGGTCGCCGGCTCTTCCGTAAAACCCGCCTTTCTGAACTCGTTGACTTCTTTGGGATAATCGCAGCTCGACAGGCTGGCTTGCTGTACCATCGCGTAATCGACTATGTTGATGACGACTTCCGGTATTTCCAGCACATTGTGCCAGGTGTGTTTGGTGCTATTGTCCCGCACCCGCCGGGACGGCGAAAAGATCAGGATGGGCGGAGTGGTGCCAAAAAGATTGAAAAAGCTGAAAGGACTGAGGTTTACCTGTCCTGTCTTGTCAATGGTGCTGGCAAAACAGATAGGGCGCGGGGCTACGGCAGATTGCAGATAATGCTGCCGCTCGGCGGGTGTCAGGTCTTTCAGATGGATGCGCATGAGGTTAACGCTTTTTAATGGCCAGCAGGGAAAAATCGCTGTCCTCTTTTACGATGGTATTGCTGAGGATGCCCAGTCCATCTACTTCAAGCTCGATGGCATCGCCAGCCTGCAGCCATTGCTCTGGGTAATTGGGGTCATTTAGTTTACCTGTGCCGTTCAGTTCCAGGAAACAGCCCGTGCCCACTGTTCCGCTGCCGATGACGTCGCCGGGATACAGGTCTACTCCATAGGAAGCCCTTTCGATGAGTTCGGCAAAGGTCCAGTCCATGTCGGCCAGATTGCCGTCGCTGACGCTTACTCCATTTACCCGGCACTGCATACGGAGGTTCCAGTTTTTCCCTGTATGCCCTTCCTTACAGGGCACCTCAAATTCCTCCAGTTCATCCAGGGTCACCAGCCAGGGTCCCGTTACCGTGGAGAAGTCCTTTCCTTTGGCGGGGCCAAGGTTGAGCAACATTTCCTCCATCTGCAGGGTCCTGGCACTGATGTCATTCATGATCATCAGACCGGCAATATATTCATCCGCCTCAGCAGCGCGGATATTACGTCCCGACCGGCCGATGACAATGGCTACTTCCAGCTCGAAATCCAGCTTGTCGAAATGGTCCGGCATACAACGGATCTCGCCGGGCCCCTGAATGCTATGGTGATTGGTGAAATAAAAAATGGGATACTGATCGAATTCCGGGATCATCGGCGCCTTCCGGTTACGTCTTGCCGCTGCCACGTGCTGGCGGAACGCATACCCGTCGCGGCAGCTGGAGGGAAAAGGGACGGGCGCCAGAAGCCGGGCCCCGGCGACGGGTACAGCCTTACCCCGGCCGATATGGCCTTCCCGGATGGTCAATTCACCTGCCTGTACGATGGGAAATAATTCTTCCCAATAGTTGAGGAACATATTCATGTTATTGGGAACATCCGGATGGATGAGTTCCATGTCATACAGAAAGCCTTCTACAAGAACGGCTAACTGTTCGTGTTCTTCTTTCAGATAAGAAATAAGCCTCATAGCGTCCAAAGGTAAAGGAATATTTTCGCCGGAATTCGGTAGATTTAATCCACTTATTCACCTGTTTGATAATCCATTATGCGCCGATATATCCCTTATTGCCTTGTCCTTGCGGCTTTTTGGCCTGCTGTCGTGTCCGCCCAGGAAAAAACCGATGACTTCCTGAAAGGGCTCCTGCTTTCGCAGGCCTCTCCATTTCTCCGGCGCGTGCTGGATAAACCCGACTCCTTCCGTTATCAACTGATCTACACCCGCATCGATCGTGACCGGCATAACCGCCCCCATTTTCACGACTATCATTACCGGGTGAACAGGCTGGAGTATTTTAATCCGGCCTCTACCGTAAAAATGCCCCTCGCCTTCCTGGCGCTGGAGAAAATATACGACCTGGCGCGGTATGGCATCGACAGGAACACGCCTATGCTGACAGACAGCGCATACAGTGGTCAGACACCGGTGCGCAGCGATACCAGCGCTGCCGATGGACAGCCTTCCGTAGCACAGTATATCCGGAAGATCTTTCTTGTCAGCGATAATGATGCCTATTGCCGGCTGTATGAGTTTCTTGGACAGGAAAAGATCAATCGCCGTCTCTGGCAGCTGGGGTATCCTGATATTCGTATTACGCGCCGTTTCGTACCGATGACCGAGGACGAGAACCGGCATACCAATCCCATACGTTTTGTGCGTGATGGTAAGACCCTTTATTCACAGGCGGCCGCTTATAGTCCCCTGGCTTTTGACTTCAGCCGGCAGGTCCTGTTGGGAAATGCGCATTATGACCGCCATGATTCGCTGATCCATCAACCCATGGACTTTACCCGGCACAATAATTTTCCGTTGGAAGATGCCCGGCAAATGCTGCAATCCGTGCTTTTTCCGCAGGCAGTTCCGGCAACGCGACGTTTCCATCTGTCTCCGGACGACTATCATTTTCTCTACAGGTATATGTCGGAATATCCGCGGGAGTCAGGCCATCCCCGTTATGACACGGCCGAATACTTCGATGGGTATACCAAATTCTTCCTGTTCAAGGCCGGCCGTCAGTCAATCCCTTCTTATATCCGCGTCTTCAATAAACCGGGCTGGGCCTATGGTTTTTTGACGGACATCGCCTATATCGCCGACTTTGAGCATCACGTGGAGTTCATGCTCACAGGAACTATTTATGTAAACAGCGACGGGGTGCTGAATGACGACAAATATGATTTCGACACCATCGGATATCCTTTTTTTAAAGAAGCCGGGGATATCATTTATCGTTATGAGCTGGGAAGAAAAAGAAAACACCTGCCCGATCTGAAAGACTTTCAATTGGCATACGATGACCTTACCCGTTGATAACCACGTCGATCCGCCCCAGGGCCGGATAAGGGCTTACCCGGCTGCTGAGTTTGGTCGTTTCTTCGTACTTTTGAACATATCTAATAGACGATTACCATGAAATTCGAAAAGATAAATAATAAAGGGCAGGCTCAATTGTTTAAGAACCAATATCTGGAAATGCTCACCAAGACCCACCCGCTGGTCATCTGGGGAATGTATACACCTGTAATCATTTATTTTCTTTATTATAGCGGCACTTCGCTGGGTTATCCGCTGGGGAGGATCCTGCTCACCTTTTTTGGCGGCATGTTATTCTGGACATTCTTCGAATACCTCATGCATCGCTTTGCCTTTCATGCGATAGCAGAAAGCCAACGGGCGCAGAAATTCATCTATACCCTGCATGGTAATCACCATCATTACCCCCGGGACAAAGAACGTCTGTTCATGCCCCCTGTTCCCAGCCTGATCATCTCTTCGACGATCTTCCTGCTGATGCGTCTCACCATCGGCACTAATGTGTTCATGTTCTTCCCCGGATTTATATTGGGTTATCTGTTATATGGCAGCATGCACTATGCTATTCACGCCTGGAATCCTCCTTTTAAATGGATGAAACCCTTGTGGCGCAATCATCATCTCCATCATTACAAGGATGAGCATAAAGGCTTTGGCGTCAGCAGCACCATCTGGGACCGAGTTTTTGGGACGATGTTCGATCTCAAAAAGGAAAAAGAAGATAAAGAGAAAGTAAAGGAATTAATGTACTAGAGACGCCAAAGGCAAAATCATATTGATAGGTGCGGTGTACTTTTTCTTTCCGGGCGCCGGTGGCTTCATGCAAAGCAATCATTTTCTTATTAAAATCTCCTACCCAGGCCAGTTCTACTCCTTTGATGGTTCCACGGGGCAATACCTCCGTTTGCAGACAGCGGATAAGGGCCGACTCCAAACCGTGCTGCTGAAATTTCTTTTTACATCCCATGATGGTGATCCGAAGCCGGCTGATGGTCCGGGTATTTTTGTACCAGAAAAACTTAAGTTTACCCAGAAGGTTTAACCGGCCATTTACGGGTTTCAGCAGTTGATTGACATCGGGGAGGCAAAGGACAAAGGCGATAGGCTCCTGTTGATAGTAGGCGAACCAGATGATCTTTTCATCCATCACCGGGCGCATTTGACGAAAAGACTCCCGGATGGTCGGCAGCTCCAGCTGGGTAAAGGAATCAAATTCACTCCAGGCATCATTGTAGATCTCCAGGAAATCAGCAAAATATTTTTCTTTTTTTGCTGCCGAAAAATGTTCAAAGGAATACCCTGGTTTTTTCATCACCCAATCGGCAATCTTCGTAAACCGATCAGGCAGTGGAATGGTCGCATCCAGGAAATTCGTCAGCTGGTCATATTCTTTTTGGAAACCATAGGACTCCAGGATGCGGCGATAATAGGGTGGATTATAATTCATGCCCAGCGAAGGAGAATGGAACCCTTCTACAAGCAGTCCCCAGTATTTGTCATTCTCGCCAAAATTGACGGGCCCTTCCATGGCCAGCATACCGGCAGTCTCCAGCCAGCGCCGGGCTATATCCAGCAACAGGTAGCCCGCCTCATCATTATCTATACATTCGAAAAATCCCATTCCGCCGGTGGGTTTTGGGCGTTTATGGGCTTTCCGGTCGTTGACAAAAGCAGCAATACGGCCGATGGTCTTTCCGCTGTCATTAAGTAATATCCAACGTGCGCAACGGCCATGAGAGAAAAAGGGATTTCGGCGGGGATCGAATATGGCGGCGATATCGTCATCGAGAGGGCATACCCAGATGGCATCGCCTTTGTACAAGGTTCTGGGCAGATCGAGAAACTTCCGGGCTGCCAAACGATCGGTTACTTGAAGAAGCTGCATAAATTACCATCTTTCTTCGTCACTTATCGCATCTCCCGGCTTGAATTGCCGGCGTGTTTGAATTTTTTGCCATTGTCTTTCCAGGACCAGTCTGGCTATCAATAACCCCGTGTCCGACTCCTTGTTTTCTTCCAATAATAATTTGAGCCGGGACTCGCTAATATCCATTCGATACAAAAACTGCACAAGTCTGTTGAAATCGGATCGGATCCATCCATTGAATATTTCTGCCAGGAGTTCTTCCAACTGATCCAAAGTTAGCGAATCTGTCAATTCCCATCCATAGGACTGGTTGAGGTCTTTGATTAAAACCAGGCTATTATATGATTCCTTCATACAGGTTAAAATTTTTCCATTACCCCCAATCCAAATAACGCGAAGTCGTATTTAACAGGATCTTCCTTGTCCAATAAGGATAAGCACTGAGTCAGCTCTACCGCAGCCTGCCAATCCGATCGTTCCCGGGTAAGCAGACCGAAACGTTTGGCCACCCGGGCCACATGCACGTCGAGGGGGCAGATCAGACGGCTGGCGGGGATGCGGCTCCAAAGCCCGAAATCGACGCCGTTGTCATCGGTGCGGACCATCCAGCGCAGGAACATATTGATCCGTTTGCAACTGGAGTTTTTTTCCGGGGTGGCGATATGTTTGCGGGTGCGGGGAGGAACGGCCCCGGGTCCACCGGAAGCCGGCCCGCTAAAAAAATGATGATGAAAAGCGGACAGCGCGGAGGCTGCATGATAGTCGGGCGCTGCGGCAGCATCGCGTCTTTCCCAAGGCAAGAGAAAAGCGTCTTCCAGCGAATCATACGCCTCATAATGTGACTGAAAGAAGAGTATAAAATACAACAGATCGGTTGCATTGAAGGTCCTGTGTCTGAAATCCAACAGTCTTTTAAGGTCGTTGTCCGTATGTTGCCGGACGAACTGGTAGGGCGCATGATCCATCAGCTGCATGAGCTGCTGCGTTTTTTGGATGATGGTCCTGCGATGGCCCCAGGAAAAAATGGCGGCAAAAAAGCCCGCGATCTCGATGTCCTGTTTTTTGCTGTAGCGGTGGGGAATGCTCACCGGGTCATCCGTAATAAAAGATGGCCGGTTGTACTCGGCGACCTTTCTGTCCAGAAAAACGCGGAGCTCTTCTTTTTGAGCCGCCGACTTTTTTACGCTGTGTGATATACCATGATTCATCATGATTGGCTTAACCGATGGCCCGGTGAAGGTCTTCAATCAGGTCATCCACGTCTTCAATGCCTACGCTGAGCCGGATGAGAGAATCTTCCAGGCCGTTCCGGATCCTTTCTTCCCTGGGTATCGAAGCATGCGTCATGCTGGCCGGATGGTTGATCAGGGATTCCACGCCTCCCAGGCTTTCTGCCAGGGCAAAGAGGCGGGTAGAAGATAAAACTTTTGTGGCGGCCTCCGGGCTATTGTCTTTTAAGGTAAAACTCATCATACCACCGAAACCGCGCATTTGTTTTTTGGCGACGGCATATCCGGGGTGATCTTCAAATCCACACCAATACACTTTTCCCACCCTGGGATGATTACGCAGCCAATGGGCGATGACCTCTCCGTTGGAACAATGCCGGTCCATACGGATGTGTAAGGTCTTCAGCCCCCGGAGGACCAGAAAACAGTCCTGCGGTCCGGGTACGGCTCCGCAGCTTTTCTGAATGAAATATAATTTTTCCCTCAGCCCGTCATCATTCATGACCAGACAGCCGTGTATGACGTCGCTGTGGCCGCCGAGATATTTGGTGGCGGAATGCAGGACGAGGTCGGCGCCAAGGTCTAAGGGGTTTTGCAGATAGGGAGAGGCGAAGGTATTGTCGACACACAATAATATGTTCCCCTTTTTCCCAATGGCTGCCAGGGCCGCGATGTCAACAATGTTCATCAGCGGATTGGTTGGCGTCTCTGCCCAGATGAGTTTCGTATTGGCATTGATATAGGGCTGGATGGCGGAGGCATCCTGCATATTGACAAAGTGGAATTTGATGCCTGCCGGTGCGAATATTTTGGTGAAAAGCCGGTAGGTGCCGCCATACATATCATTGGCCGCGATCACCTCGTCGCCGGGCACTAACAGCCTGAGCACGGCATCCGTGGCGGCCACGCCACTGCTGAAACACAATCCGTGTTTGCCATTCTCGATATGAGCCAGTGCCGACTCCAGTGCTTTACGCGTAGGGTTTTGTGAACGGGCGTATTCGTAACCTTTATGTACACCGGGTGAGGTCTGAACGTAAGTAGAAGTTTGATAAATGGGAGTCATTATGGCGCCGGTCGAAGGATCGGGCTCTACCCCTGCATGGATGAGTTTGGTAGAAAGTTTCATACGCTAAAGATAACAAAGGAAAACCACTCATCCGCAATCATCCAGTTTAACAAAAGCTTAACCCGAAAAAAGCAACATGACCTATCCTGTTTCGCGCATGGTTTAACAGGTTTCGAAAGTTCTTTTACCCCTTTCGGACGAATGGGTTTTAAGAACCCATTTTCGTGCTGGTTAAACGGTTACCGGACCTGTAGAATTGCTTGACTACCGTTCTTCCCCACACTAGCTTTACCTTATCAAATGAAATTGGATTCATAAACAAATTAAAATAGTACGCCATGACACCGATTAGTTTTTGCCGCAAGAATTTTCTCCTCACGTTTTGCCTGTTGTCGCTTTCCGTGGGCGTTTTTGCAAAGGAAGAATTTGCCATCAGTGACAAATTGCTGCAAGCTTTCAAACAAACGTTCCCGGATGCTCAGCAGGTGAGATGGGCGGAACAGGAAGACAAGTACATGGTCAATTTCAAACAGGGGGAGATCCTTACCAAGATCGAGTACGATAAAGAAGGGAATTTCCTCAGCAGTCTGCGGTATTATACGGAAAAAAATCTGCCTGTCAGCATACTTTGCCGTCTGCAGAAGAAATTCAGTGATAAAAAGGTGTTTGGTGTGACGGAAATGACAACCGAAACTGCTGTCGAGTATTATATCAAGCTCGAGGATGACCATTACTGGATGACCGTCAAGTCGAATGCAGATGGAAATATGCAGGTAATGGAAAAATACAAAAAAGCCAGCTAAGTAATTGCCAGCCTGTCCGCCGGCTTTACGCCTTCAGGCAGGCTGCAGTAATCAAATACCGCCAATCGTGACCTTCAGCCGCATGAGCTTCATGCGGCTGAATTTTTTTATGCAGGACCGACTTGTCCAGGATATCGGCTTTTACGAGGCTTCTCCGGGCTTCCCGGATATATTCCTGTAGCGCGGGGTCTCCCATCCATATCTCCTGGGGCGGTTCAAAGCCGGTCTTATCCTTTCTCCAGGTGATCTCCGATGGAAGTCTGTATTCCATGCTCCGGCGAAGAAGCCATTTTGTCCAGCCTTCCCTTATCTTGAAATGGGCGGGCAGCGAAAAAACGAATTCTACCAGCTGGTGGTTCAGGAACGGCAATCGTACTTCAACGCCATGCGCCATGGAGTTCCGGTCGGCATACCGCAGCAGCTCCTCCATTCCATTCATAAAGGTATTGTAGTAGAGTACTCCGTTCAACCGGTCGAAATGAGGGATGTCATAGTACGACGTGCCGAACTGCCGGACAAAATCCCGGGAGAGGTCCCTGCTGCGGCGTTGTTGGGAGCTTCGTTTCTTTTTCTGAAAAAGACCGGCATAGACGGGTAAGTGAGCAGCCAGCCGGTTCTTCCAGGTCCAGCGAGGGCCAATGCCTGCGGCCGCGGCTATTTCCATTGCAAACGTCTTTTTGTCACTGCGGTAAAGCTCCTGCCAGTACCAGCTGTAATATTTGTGATAGCCGGCCAGCAATTCGTCGGCGCCCTGTCCGTCGAGCATTACTTTCACTGAATGATCCGCTGCCAGCCCGAACACCCTGAACTGGGCATAGATGCTGGCGGATAAAAAAGGCTCTTCCTGGTGATAGACCAGTTTTTCAAAATCCTGTATCAGGGTAGTCGCATTGGGTGTTACCGGATGGTTTTCCAGCCGGAAATGGCGGGTAAGCAATTGTACAAACCCGGATTCGTCCTTTTCAAAACCCGGGAATACGGCAGAGAAAGTGGGCAGCCTGGACGGGGCATCAGGCTGCTGCAATATACAGGCCACTATCGATGAGCTATCCAGTCCTCCGCTGAGGCTCGAGCCGACCGCGACATCGCTGCGGAGACGTTTGTTCACGGAGGTGGAAAGCAATCGGGTGAATTCGTCGATAGCGGAGTCTTCCTTATACATTGTGGTGTGGTCCGCTGCGATGTCCCAGTAATAATTCGTTTCCAGGTGTTGTGCCGGGACATTGTAAACGAGAAAGCACCGGGCCGGCAGTTTGGAGATGCCCTGGAAAAAGGTTTCAAAGGGATCGGCCGGATTTTGTGTGTATCCGATGGTTAAAAAATTAAAAAACAGCTTGCTGTTGGCTTCCTTTTTTACACCGGCAGCCCATAATGCTTTCAATTCGCTGGCAAAAAGGAATTGTTCTTCATCCTGGTAAAAGAATAAGGGTTTTTCGCCAAAGCGGTCCCTGGCAAGAAATAGTTGTTTTTCTTTTTCATCCCAGATGGCAAAGGCGAACATTCCGTCAAAATATTGTAAACAGGCGGTGCCGAAATGTGCATAGGCGGCTACGATCACCTCCGTGTCCGTACGGGAATAAAAGGCATATCCTTTTGACTGCAGGAGGTCGCGGAGCTCGACGTAATTATAGATCTCGCCGTTGTGGATGATGGTATAGCGATCGAGATAGTGCATGGGTTGCGACCCTGCAGGACTGAGGTCGATGATCGAAAGTCTCCGATGGCCCAGTCCGGCCCAGCCAGAAGGGCTGATCCAGGTGCTTTCTCCATCTGGCCCCCTGTGAGCGATAGCGTCCGTCATGTTTTTCAGCCGCTGATCGGTGATCTTTGCCGGGTTTGGGGAAAGGATGCCTGTTATACCGCACATAGGAGGAGTTTAGATCTCAAAGATAGGGCCCGCTGCTATCCGGCGATCATCGAGTCCCGGCAATCATTCGCCCGGCGATCATCGAGCCCCGGCCTATTGCCGAAATCACCAGGCGATGGGCAGTTTCACCCGGATATCGTCCCAGTTGAAGACGAGATTGGCTCCTTTGCCAGCCTTTTGAAAGACGATGGAAAATGCTTCAGTCACCTCGGATTGTTTTTCTATGGGAACAGTAGCGCGTAAGACATCTTTGGACGCATTATACCGGAATGCGCCCCAGGTGTCCGTTTCTTTATTGAAGATAAGCGTCCATTTATCTTCGTTGACCAGGGCATATAAGGTATAGCGACCTTTTTTCAGCGTTTTGCCGTCTATTTTTACATCCCTGAAGAATTCGATCTCTGTCGCTTCATTGGCGCCCAGCCGCCAGACCTGTCCATAGGAGACTAGGTCCCCGAATAGTTTTCTGCCCCTTTTTTGCGGGCGGCTGTATACTACCCGGGCGATAAGGGGTTCGCTCACTTTATCCTGTATTTTCAGGACGGGATAGTCTATCGGGTAATAACTGATATCCATCGGAGAGCTGTCGAGAGAGGATGTGCCTGCCGGCGTATGGGCGGGCGTGTCCGATGATGTGCCCGTTGTTGTCTGTGCCCTGACCAGGGCCACGCTTATTAAAAAGCCTGCTAAAACGACGAGGTGCTTCATATCGCAAAATTATTCAATTTTCGTTTATTCGGTGTCCCGCTGCAAAATTTCCAATTTACGGAGCGCAAAATCTTTTAGGGATGGGAAGAATTCCGTATAACAACTTTCCAACTCTTCGTAATTCGCATCAAAGATACGGCAGGCTCTTTCTGCATCTCCCATGTAGGCTGCGCGCCGGGCCAGCCCGGCGAGGCTGTTGTAAAGGCCTTCTCTAAAACGATAATGTGAAAGCCAGTCCTGCGTGCGCATATAATAGAACATACGGGAAAACCGGTCGGGGAGGATTTCCTGCCAGTCGCCTACCTGTTTATAGGTGTTTTGTGCAAACGTTTCCAGCGACGCGGGCGTGGCAAAGATCAGCGGGTCATTGGCGAGGAAATGGTCGTGGACAACGTCTGTGATGGCGCCTGAGTAGAGTCCATAGGCTTCTTTGAAAAGCAACTTGGCGCGGCGGGTAAGATCGTGCGTATCCGTAAAATCATCGATAGCGCGGTGCAGGGCGATGCCCTGCTGTATTTTGGGAGGATAGTCGAATTTCTTCTTTCCCCGGACAAAATCGCTGATCAGGTTGCCCACCGTTATTTCCGGTATTCCAAACGAGAGCCAGGCATGTGCCAGATAATTCATTGTTACAATTTATTGAATTTTGAGGAGCATCCGGCACATCTTCTGCCGAAGATTGATTTTAACGGTTTGAAAGACGATTTTATATTTTCATTAAGAAATCGGCGCTAATGCTTGCTGGCAGGCGATTTCAGGGTGAGCGTGAAATTTGCAGCCGGTCTGTTGTTTACCATTCCGTAACATTGGCTCCCATTGGTCAATATTGGCTTGTGGTGAGACTGTAACCTACATAGTTTTGCTGCGTCTTAGTTAGTAGTTTTTATAAAAAGTGAGACGGAGGCAGAAAAATTTTTTTGGAACAGCTGCAACATGATCGAAAAACTCTCGTCTTATATAAGAGCTCAAAATCGAAAAAGACATTTTAAACGTATAAAAGTAAAACCATGAACAAGCTTTTTTTATCCATCGCTACCATGCTTATGATGGGTTTCAGCGCCTTCGCTGCCAACAATGACGGGATCGTCAATCAACAGGCTCTCCGCGCATTCAAAAAGGATTTTGCCAACGCCAGCAACATCAGCTGGGAGCAGAAAGATACCTATACCAAGGCTACCTTTACCCTGAATGGCCAGGTACTTCATGCCTATTATGGCACTAACGGTGATCTGCAAGCGGTTGTCCGCAATATCACCTCTGATCAGCTGCCTATCAGTCTGCTTACCGAACTGAAAAAAGAATATACGGAGTATTGGATCACCGACTTGTTCGAGATCGCATCGGACGATCAGACGAGCTATTATGTAACGCTTGAGAATAGCGAGAAAAAGATCGTGTTGAAATCCCAGGGCGCGAATTTCTGGAGCGTTTTCAGCAAAGAGAAGAAAGCAATGATACAATAACAGTTTCTCCCAGGTTAGTTTTTAGTTGGAAGAAGGCCGCCTTTCCAGGCGGCTTTCTTATTATATGGATAGCGAAAAATCAACTATTTTTGCGGACCTAAATAACATCCAAAAAAAGCAATCATGGACAAAGGCCCCATTTCGCAATTCATAACGCATCACTATAGGCATTTTAACGCAGCAGCCCTCGTAGATGCTGCTAAAGGGTATGAGACGCATTTACTGGAAGGGGGTAAGATGATGGTTACCCTTGCCGGCGCGATGAGTACTGCTGAATTAGGGATCTCCCTGGCCGAAATGATCCGCCAGGGCAAGATCGATATCATCAGTTGCACAGGGGCCAATCTTGAGGAAGATGTCATGAACCTGGTCGCCCACAGCCATTATAAACGGGTGCCAAATTACCGGGATCTGACTCCCCAGGAGGAATGGGATTTGCTGGAAAATCATTACAACAGGGTTACAGACACCTGTATTCCTGAAGAGGAGGCTTTTCGCCGGCTGCAGAAACACCTGGTAAAAGTTTGGAAGGATGCAGAAGCGAAAGGGGAGCGTTATTTTCCTCATGAATTTCTTTATAAGGTCGTCCTCAGCGGCGACCTGGAGCAGTACTATGAGATAGACCCGAAAGACAGCTGGATCGTCGCAGCAGCCAAGAAAAATATCCCTATCGTCGTTCCCGGCTGGGAGGATAGTACGACGGGCAACATTTTTGCATCTTATGTTATCAAGAACGAATTAAAGGCGGGCACCGTTAAAAATGGCATCGAGTATATGGCGTGGCTGGCTGGCTGGTACCGGGAGAACAGTGGTGGAAAAGGTGTAGGTTTTTTCCAGATAGGGGGTGGTATTGCGGGTGATTTCCCCATTTGCGTCGTACCCATGATGTACCAGGATCTGGAGTGGCATGATGTTCCGTTCTGGAGTTATTTCTGTCAGATATCGGACTCCACCACCTCCTATGGATCATATTCCGGCGCTGTGCCGAATGAAAAGATCACGTGGGGCAAACTGGATATCCATACACCGAAATTTATTGTTGAAAGTGATGCCACTATCGTCGCCCCGCTGATCTTCGCGTGGGTATTGGGGTGGTAATCAATAAAGGAAGATTATGAACGCAAATTCAGAAGAGCTTTACCTGGAGGCGGAAGCCGATATTAAGAATAATAACTACGCGGAGGCTTTCAAGAAGTATGAAAGTATCCTTTATGAAGAGCCGGACAGTGCGCCTGCTCATAATTCCATGGGATGGTTGTACAAAACACAGTTTGACGACTATGCCAAGGCCGAGAACCATTTTCAGACGGCTGTCAAATGCGACCCCCTGTATCCGCACTCTTATTTCCATATTGCGGCCCTGCTGATGGATATGGAGCGTTTCGACGAGCTGCAGCAGCACCTCGAAAGGTGTCTGAGGGTCCGCACTATCGATAAATCATGGGTATATGGGCGTTTTGCCATGTCCGAAGAGTTGCGTCAGAATTATGACAAAGCGGTGTTTTATTTCGAGAAGGCGATACTCGCCAGTCAGAATGACGATAAGATCAAGGATTATCGCTCGGACATCGAAAGGTGTCAGATGAAGACAGAGATCCGGCGAAAGCATGGAGAATAAGATTAAAAAAAAATCCGGTCCTGAAGACCGGACCCCCGGCAAAGATATTTGCCGGACATAATGAAAAAAGAGGCCGTCTACTTTTATTTTGAGACGGCCTCTTTTTTTTATGGGTGGTGGTGGCGGTTAGCTCCACTCTTCCCTATCTCGTTTGTCTTGTTTTTTGACAACGCGGACGGAGACGCGGATACTCAGTTCGTATAAAAGTATCAGCGGCAGCGCCACGATGGTCTGGCTCATCCAGTCCGGGGATGGGGTAATGATCGCTGCAATAAAAAGGATAGCCACATAGGCGTATTTCCGATAGGTGCGCAGGAAGTTCGGCGTGACCAGTCCTATGCTGGTAAGTACATAACTCACCAGGGGCAGCTGGAAGGCCAGGCCCGAACCTATAATGATATCGATGAGGTTCTCAATATAGTCATCCAGGGTAGGGATGGTCCTGATAGCGCCGGACCCGCCCAGGGAATAATTGTACAGGAAGCTGAAGGTAAAAGGCGCCAGCAGGAAATATCCGAAGGCTACTCCTGTCAAAAAGAAAAAGCTGACCCACCAAATGGCTCCGCGGCTGCTTTTCAGTTCTTTTGGAGAAAGGGCGGGTTTTACAAAACGCCACAATTCCCAGAATACATAGGGGAAGGCCACGATAAAGCCGCCGATGACGGCAATATTGATACTGGAGATGAACTGGGAGCTGAACTGGGTGGTCTGTAATTGCAGCCCTTTCACGGACTGCAGGCAAAGGGCGTCTCCCATGTGAAACCTGCGTCCCAGGTTACAAAGACCGATATAGCTCACAAAATCGTTCCGGATGGGGCCGCGGATGATAACGTCGAAGATCCAGTCCATCTTGATAAAGAGCACAATGGCCACAATGACGATCGCAAAGGCCGACCGGACGATATGCCAGCGCAGGGCCTCCAGATGATCTACAAAAGACATTTCCTCCCCGTCGGGATTCCTGTTTAACAGATTAAAAGCCATTGGTTTTAAGATTCAAAGCCACCCGCTACCCATTTGAGGGTAAGCTGTAAAAGCTCCGCGAAGTTAATTGAAAATGCCTATCACGCAGCAGGTCTATAAAAAAACAAGCACTCCATGACAGAGTGCATTGTTTACTCCTAACTGACCTATGAAAATCCTTACCTCCGGGTAGAGGATAAATGTCTTTTGGCTCGTTAGATGGTGCCAGTTAGATTACGAGAACGAAGTTGATCAAAAAGTAGAAAAGGAAGAAATAACGGCGGGTGTTTAACCACGGGTTAACATAGGTTAACAAGGGTTGGTTGGTACCGCGGGAGACCGCTATAACAGGCTATTTCAGCACTTTTACCCGTACCTCTTCGATGCGGGTATCGCTAACGTTCAGGATCTCAAATTCATAGTCGCCAAGGATGATACGGTCTTTCAGGTGGGGAATGGTCTCGTGTTGGTTGATGATATATCCGGAAAGCGTTTCGGATTCGTTTTCCGGCAGATCGAGATTGTATTTCCGGTTGATATAATCCAGTTCAAGACGGCCGGAGAAAATGAATTCGTCGTTGGAAAGCTTTCTTTCTTCAAACTCGTCCGTGTCATATTCGTCGCGGATCTCGCCGAAGATCTCTTCCAGCAGGTCTTCCATGGTCACGATGCCGGCGGTGCCGCCAAACTCATCTACCACCCAGGCAATACTTTTCCTGTCCCGGCTGAATTTGTTGATCAGGTCAGTGGCGCTCATACTTTCCGGCACGGCCGGAATGGGATGGAGAATGGTTTTGATAAAAGGGGGGTTCTTAAACAGGTCCAGTTGATGGACATAACCCGTCACGTGATCGAGGTTGCCGTCATAGACAACCAGCTTGCTCAGCCGGGTCTCGACGAATTTTTTTCTTACCTCTTCAATGGTCAGATTCGTATCGATGCCTTCTATCTCTTTCCGGGGGACCAGGCATTCCCGCACCCTGACACCGGGCAGCGCCATTGCTGCTTTGATGAGGCTGAGGTCCTTGCTGTCTTCTTCCGTGTCGCCCGTCTGTTCCAGGAAGTGTTCGAGATCGGTGCCGGAAAAAATAGCTTTCCTGTCGTCGATGCGGACATTGAAAACGTATTTCAGGATCCATTGCGATATGCCTGCAAAAAAACCTGCGATGGGATAAAAGAATCGAGCGAGGATCTCCATGGGTTTGGCGAAAAAACTCAACAGGGAGTCGCTTTTCGCGCGGAAAAAGGCCCTGGGAATAAATTCGCCGAACAGCAGGATGAACGTCGACGCGACGATGGTTTCGACAGAGAGCCGAATGGCATTCACGTAACCGCCCTGCATGTGTATTTTCGTAATCAACCAGTTCCAGGTGGGCAAGAAAGTTTCCCCCACCATCAGTCCGAAGATAACCAGGGCGATATTGAACCCTGCAATGGTCGTTCCAAAAAACAGGTTCTGATTGTCCATGAAATGCGACAGGATGATGCCGCTGCTCAGTCCCTGTTTCTTTTTCAGCTCGATGGCCAGGCGATTGGCCCGGACAAACGCAACTTCGATTCCCGCAAAAAATGCGATCATCAACCAGGCGATCACAATCCAGACAAGGGTATTGGTATTGATCATACAGCGCTAATGTAATCGGAAAAATCGGTATTTTATAGCCCTATAAATCCATTAACGGCCGTCTCTGCTTCGTGGCAGGCCTTGGTCAGGTTGTCATTCACGATGATCTGGTCGAAATGATGTTTAAAGGATATCTCATAAGAGGCCTTGTTGACCCTTGCCAGCAGGCTTTCTACCGTCTCTGTGCCTCTCATTTCGAGACGGCGCCGCAACTCGTCCACCGAAGGTGGTTCGATGAACAGGGCCAGCGTGGAGTCGGGGTATTGTTCCCGGATATGGATGGCTCCTTTTACCTCGATGTCCAAAAGAGGGGTTTTTCCTGCCTGCCAGATACGTTCCAATTCGCTTTTCAGCGTGCCATAATATTTCCCTTCATAGACCATTTCCCATTCCACGAACTCGTTGTGTTGTATCTTTTGTTTGAAGTTCTCCAGACCGAGGAAATAATAATCTACGCCGTCTTTTTCATAACTGCGGGGCGAACGGGTTGCTGCCGAGACGGAAAAAGCCAGTTTTTCAGGGTATTTGTCCAGGAGATAGCGGGTAATGGAGGTTTTCCCGGCGCCCGAGGGGGCTGTGATAATGATGATTTTATGTAACTCGCTCATATTCTGTTTATTTGGGCCCCTAGTTGTCGTAGCCGGTCGTCAATATATTGATATCCCCGGTCGATCTGTTCGATATTCTGAATAATGCTCCTGCCTTCAGCGCTGAGGGCGGCGATCAACAACGCTACTCCGGCCCGGATATCGGGGCTGCTCATAGTGATGCCCCGGAGGGGGTGTTCGCGGCCCATACCGATGACAGCAGCCCGGTGAGGGTCGCAAAGGATGATCTGTGCTCCCATATCGAGCAGCTTGTCGACAAAGAACAGCCGGCTTTCAAACATTTTCTGGTGAATGAGCACAGACCCCCTGGCCTGGGTAGCTACTACGAGGACGATGCTCAGCAGGTCCGGGGTGAACCCTGGCCAGGGATGGTCGTAAATGGTCAGCACCGAACCATCCAGGAAAGTTTGTATCTCATAGATATCCTGTTCAGGAATATAGATATCGTCTCCGCGTATTTCCAGCCGGATGCCCAGCTGCCGGAATTTTTCCGGAATGACACCAAGGTTCTCCACGCTGACGTCCTTGATGGTGATCTCGCTTTGTGTCATGGCGGCCAGACCGATAAAAGAGCCGATCTCTATCATATCCGGCAGCATCCGGTGCTCGGTGCCGCCGAGATATTGGACACCGTCGATCATCAGCAGGTTACTCCCGATGCCCCGGATGCGGGCGCCCATGCGGGTCAGCATCTTGCAGAGCTGCTGGATATAGGGTTCGCAGGCGGCATTGTAGATGGTCGTTGTGCCTTCGGCCATTACGGCTGCCATAATGATGTTGGCGGTGCCGGTAACAGAAGGTTCATCCAGCAGCAGATAACAGCCCTTTAAATGGGGTGCTTCCAGGTGGAAAAGGCCTTCTTCCTGCTGATAGGTAAATAGAGCCCCGAGTTTTTCAAAACCGATGATATGCGTATCCAGCCGCCGCCGGCCGATCTTGTCACCGCCGGGTTTAGGGATAAAGGCTTTCCGGTAACGGGCCAGCATCGGACCGGCAACCATGACCGAACCCCTCAGCCGGCCGCTCTTTTTGAGATAGGCTTCACTGCGCAAATAGTCGATGTTGACGGCATCAGCCTGGAATACACAGGTATCCCGCCGCTGACGGTCGATCTTCACCCCCATTTCTCCGAGCAGTTCGATGAGCAGATTGACATCCAGGATATCCGGGATATTGGATATCGTCACTTTTTCAGGGGTAAGCAATACGGCGCTGATGATCTGCAAAGCTTCGTTTTTGGCTCCCTGTGGGACGATCTCTCCTTTTAGTTTTTTACCGCCGATGACTTCGAATGAATGCACAAACTGAGTTTTTGATAAATTCCTGGAATAAAAAAAGGCGATAGTGACACTGTCATTATCGCCGTAAAAATAATATTTAGTACCGTCTAGTACCTTTTCTTTTTGAATTTATTGTTGCCCCTGTCGTTGTTGCGGTCATTACGCTGATTGTTGTTGCGCTGTTGGAATTTCTGGTTCCTTTTATTGCGATAATCACCGTATCCGCCGCGTTCTCTTTCGCGGTTTTCGTTCGGGCGGAAGCTCTTGACGTAAGGGGTATTTGTAAATTCCAGCTGGCCGCCGGTGAGCGTGGAAAGTTCCGCCTGGATGGCGTCGTCATGAACGGTTTCCTTATGCCAGTTGTTATATGCCAGCTTCATGTAATAGGCGATAGCGTTAGCAAAGCCATTGCGTTTATCGGGATTTTCTTCCGCCAGTGCTTTATTGATCACCATCTCGAGATTTTTTCCCATATGGGAGAACTTTGGATAACGCTTGGGATAGCGTAACGGCTTGGGCCGGGCCCGTAGTGTCTCACGGGTGGGGATGGGGTAGGGAGAAGCTACTTCCAGTTTGAAATCGGAGATCAGAAAAAGGTGATCCCATAATTTATGGCGAAAATCTTCCACATTTTTCAGGTGGGGATTGAGAAAGCCCATCAGCTCGATAACGGCTTGCGAATTCCGTTGGCGTTTTTCCTTGTCTTCCAGCTGTAGCAGGTATTCGATCATCTTCTGGATGTGGCGCCCGTATTCACGCATGATCAGGTGATTCCGCGTGGTATTATATTCCATACACTCAATTTAGAAAACAAATATAGGGAAAAGGGACCGCCCCGCAAAGGATAGCAGGGCTGCCCCGGCCGAAAGTCCAATAATAGGGATGGCCAGGTCTCCCCGGCCATCCCATCGACATAAAGCTATGAACTATTCAATAAACACCTTGCTGGTATAGTTCCGGTTATGACTGAGATCGGTGGTCCGCAGGAAATATAGTCCCTTTGCCGGCTGGGGATCCAGGTCCAGCCTGATCTGGCTGGTACCCGCCAGGGTGGCGACCTTTTGCTGGACGATCTGTCCGGAAGTGTTGATCAGTTCAATGAGAAAATGCCCGGTCCGTTTGCCGTTGAACTGGAGCAGCACGTTGTTGGTGGCGGGGTTGGGATAGGTATGGTAGCTGATAAGGTCCTTTTCCCCCGCGCCGTTTGCATTCGGATCGACGATCAGCATCACCGAATAGCTTATTTGCCCATCTGCGTCCGTCTCTTTGATGCGGAAATAGAGTTTTCCCACATTAGCCGGATCAGGGTTGTATTGATATTGATATTTTGTAGAAGTACCTGCTGAAGAAGCGTCACCTTCTGTTGTTCCGGAGTCATAGAAGTTCTTACCGTCGGTGCTGACCTGGATTTCATATTGCGTATTGGGTTGTTGGTTTGTGGTCCATTGTAATAAAATAGTGCTGCCATCCGGCGAAGCCGTAAAATCCTGGATGCCTGTTGCCAGCGGGGCGGCGGGACACCAGTAATATGTCAAATGGAAGGTTCCCGAGTAATTGGTGGCGGGTCCTGCCGTATAGTTCAGGCCTCCCTGTGTTGAAACGACCCCGCCGCTGAGCGTATAGGTGAAATCAATGGTGCCGGAAGACCCCAGATACAAGGCCGAAGGCGAGCTTTTCGATGCTGTGCCGGTGGTATCCGAATAAATAACGTCGGGTCCGTAAGTAATATTATCCCCTGGCGTAGTGTAGGGTGCAAGCGTATCTGGGCCGTATGTTTTGTTAACGGTGTGGGAAATGTCGATGTTAGGGCCTGAAAGATCGTCCGATACCGTCAGCTGGAATTTATAAGCAGTAGAATCGGGGGCTTTATTCTGCGCAGTGGTTGTCGTAATGGCCGTTACGGTATCTTTCACCGTTAGACAGGACAAGGTTCCGAGAGCAGGATTGAATTTTGGAAAACTGATCGTTGTAGAAGCTGCATTGGTGACGGGTAAAGTTACAGAATAGTCAATGGGAGTAGCTGGATGACCTGGGCTGCAGTTACACTGGGCAGTAGTGACCCATGGGTGGCTTGCCAGTATGAAAATAATAGCAAACGAAAGCGTGTACACACGGTTCATAGGCACGAATTTTAAACGGATGATCGGATTAAAACGGATTAATAAGTAAAGTTAAACACCTGCAAGAATGAAGCCAAAGCAGTACTACCCGATTTGTACGCATCGTAAAAACCACAATTTTTCGAAACATTTATCATATTCAAGTTGTTGATAGTTAATGTATTAATGTTTGCAGATTGTGGATAAAACCTCGATGCCCCCAAGATGGGTCAACTGAAGTACCTTTGCCTTATGCGCATTCTTCTGGATTGCAGACCCCTTTTGCTGGCGGGGTCTGACAGCGAAAGATCACATTTTATATTTTCTATTGTGGCGGCCCTGGGCCGGGATAAAGGGATAGAATGGGTATTCGTGACGGACCCTTCCACGTCATCGGCAGGGCTTCCTGTCCTGGCCGGTTCTTCGGTGATCGTTCGCCGGGTGTTCCCTGGCCGTATCGGATGGCGGCTTTGGTATGACCGGACACTGCCCCGTCTGGCCAAAAAAAACAATGCCGACCTTCTGATGCTAACGGGAGGGATAAGCGCAGCGGCAGGAACGGTACCCCAATGTCTGTGGATGCCTGAGCAGGCCGATCCGTCAGCCGGAGGCGATTATCTGTCCCTGTATCCGCGGCGTTTGGGCGACAGTCTTCGTCGGGCAGCGCTGGTATTTTGTTTTTCGGCCGCCGACCGGTCCTGGCTGGAGGGCCAGCTGCGCCGTACGAAAGATGAGCACAGTGTGTCGGGTGGAGCGAAGCGGGGGGATGGGCAAAAGCTGGTCGATCTGCCGGCCTGGCCTTCCGGGAAGGCCACTCCTCTTGCAACAGACGAAAGGGAGCGGATAAAACAGGCGTATGCGGCAGGAAAAGAGTATTTTCTGGCGGATGCCGCCATGGCCGATGCCGACGGGGTCGTACAATTGCTAAAATCTTTTTCTCTGTTCAAAAAAAGACAGCATTCCAATTTGCAATTGATCCTTACCGGCAGAAAACCTCCACCGGAAAGTGAATTGAACAGCCGTCTGGAGACCTATAAATATCGCCAGGACATTCACTGGTATGAGGATATAAATGTGGAAACCCGGTTGGCAGACGCGGCCTATGCCCTTCTCTTTCCGTTTGAAAAGAAGACCCTTGGTTTTCCCCTGCTTAATGCCTGGGCGGCAGAGGTACCTGTTATCGTAGGAAAGGGCGCCGGGTTGACCGAATGGGCTGGGGATGGGGTACTGGTAGCGGATCCAAAAGATGCTGCATCCCTGGCAGGGCATTTAATGTCCGTCTATAAAGACGAGCAATTGCGCAGGGGGCTGATCGAAAAGGGCCGTTCGGGGGTGTCAGCTTTCGATATGCAGCGATCTCTTGCCCTGGTGTGGGAACATTTGATCCGGATAGGTATTCAATAATCAATTAACTTGCGGCTTGCTAAATTTTTTATATGGCAACTTCTTCAATAAATATTGACGTTACCCTTGACAAGGACAGGGTCCCCGAAGATATCCGCTGGAATGCGACGGATTCAAGGACCGAGAATGCCCGTAAGGCAAAAGCCATGATGCTGGCCTTTTGGGATGGCGCCGACAAGACTGCTTTACGGATCGATCTTTGGACAAAAGACATGATGGTCGACGAGATGGCCGATTTTTTTTATCAAACCCTGACGACAATGGCCGATACCTATCACCGGGCGACCCAGGATCCGTTGCTCACCGGCGATATGAAACAATTTGCCCAGGATTTTCATAAAAAATTCCGGGAACAACAATTGAAGACAAATAAGCTATAACATTTAAATTTATAGAATATGGCTCTGGAACAAAAAGTAATGGCCGAACTGAAAACGGCTATGCTGGCAAAAGACGAAGGCGCGTTGCGGGGGCTTCGCGCTATCAAGGCCGCCATCATTCTCGCCAAAACCTCGGAGGGCGCCGGCGGCGAGCTCAAAGAGGAGGACGAGACAAAGCTGTTACAAAAGCTGGTCAAACAACGAAAAGATTCCTTGACGATCTATCAGGAACAAAAACGCGCCGATCTGGCCAAAAAAGAAGAGGAGGAGATCCTCATCATCGAAAAATTTCTTCCTAAGCAGCTGGATGAGCAGGCATTAAAGGCTGCTCTGACAAAGATCATCGCTGAGACCGGCGCTTCTTCTCCTGCCGATATTGGAAAGGTGATGGGTGTTGCGACCAGGCAACTGGCGGGTCAGGCGGACGGAAAGACGATCAGTGCGGTGGCGAAAGAATTATTGTCTAAATAATGGCAATTGATGTATTATTCCTGTTGTTCATGGTCATGGCTGTTTTCAGGGGGCTGAGACAGGGATTCATTATTGCCATCTTTTCTGCGGTAGCGCTGGTCATCGGGCTTGCGGCTGCGATTAAACTGTCGGCTGTTGCCGCCGGTTATCTCGCGCACGGGGAACATACCGCTATATCTTCCCGCTGGCTGCCGGTGCTGGCCTTTATAGTGGTTTTCCTTACAGTGGTCATCGGCGTGCGTGCCGGGGCCAAACTCATAGAAAAAGCCATCGATCTCGCCCTTTTGGGCTGGCTGAACAAGCTTGCGGGGGTACTCCTGTTTGCTGTTATCTATACCATTATATTAAGTGTCCTGTTATTTTACGCCGTACAGGCGCATCTCGTTTCTTCCGCTACCCTTTCCTCTTCTGTTACCTACCCCTATATTCGCCACTGGGGCCCGGTGGTAATTGACGAATTCGGTAAATTTGTACCGTGGTTCAAGGGCATGTTCACCCAGCTGGAAGATTTTTTCGGCCGCCTCGGCAACAAACTGTGACGCAGGAAAACCATTTGGTTAGTGAGGTGTTTTTTTGGGTTAAAACGTTTATTTTAGCGGATGCAAACCGGACGGAGTCCGGTTGCCTCAATTAAAACTGGGATAGAATCTTATTAGCTGATGCAATACGAAATCAAACAAGAAGAAAAGTTCAGATTTATCGAGGAAGGGATAGGCGAACCGTTGTTGTTATTACACGGATTGTTCGGGGCATTGAGTAATTTCAGCGGTCAGATCGACTATTTTCGCCACCAGTATAAAGTGGTAGTGCCGATATTGCCCTTGCTGGATCTGGATCTGTTGCACACGACTGTAGGCGGTCTGGAAAAATTCCTCCACAAGTTCGTTGAACACAAGGATTACAAGAATATTAACATTTTAGGGAATTCCCTGGGCGGTCATGTGGCTTTAATGTATGTGCTGCGGCATCCCGAAAGGATCAATTCACTGATCCTCACCGGCAGTTCCGGTCTTTTTGAGAATGGCATGGGCGATACCTATCCCAAACGGGGAGATTATGAATATATTCGAAAAAAGACGGAAGTGACTTTTTATGATCCCGCCATGGCGACCAAAGAACTGGTGGACGAGCTTTATGAGACCGTGAACGTCCGTATCAAAGCGGTAAAGATCATTGCGCTGGCCAAAAGTGCTATCCGGAATAATTTGGGAGAAGAAGTTAGCCAGATCAAACACCCCACCCTGCTGATCTGGGGGAATAACGATGCGATCACTCCCCCATTTGTGGGCCAGGAATTTCGCAAGCTGATCCCGAACAGCGAACTGCATTTTATTGACAAATGTGGTCATGCGCCTATGATGGAGCGGCCGGAAGAGTTCAATACTATTTTGCTTAAATTTTTGCGAAAATTGAACGAGCCGGCAGCGGTAATTTAGTTTTTTTCGTCTATATATAGGGACTTGGGTCCAACTAACTTAATAAACACCCATTGCTAAACAAAGAGATCATATCGGCCGCTATTCCTTCCCTGCATCTGAATGACCCTGTGTCTCAGGCGCTGGATCTGATGGCGGATTTTCACGTCACGCATCTTCCTGTGGTGGTGGAAGACAAGCTGGCTGGTCTGGTCAGTGAAGATGACCTGTTGAATGTGGAGAATGATGAAATGCTGCTGTCACAGCTTCAGCCTTCCTTTTCAAAAATAGCTGCGCATGCCGACGCCTTTTTCTTTGAGGCGGTGCAGCTGGTCAATGAAAATGGTCTCACCCTGATCCCCGTCATTGCCGGGGATCTGGAATATACGGGATCCATCATCGCCACAGATCTGCTCAAACAGCTTGGCCGCAACAGCGGCGTCAATGACCTGGGGGGCATCATTGTCCTGGAGATGGAAAAAGTTAGTTTTTCTTTCACGGAGATAAGCAAGCTGGTAGAGACCAACGATGCGCAGATCATTCAGCTGAATACCTACACGGATGCCCCATCCGGTAATTTTTATATTACCCTGCGGATCAACAAAGCGGAGATCTCTGATATTGTCGCCACTTTTCAGCGGTATGAATATCAGGTGAAATACTATTTTGGCGAAGAGTTATATGAGAATGAACTCCGTAACAATTATGACCACCTGATGAATTATCTGAATATTTAATGCATGACTCCATCGGCGTAACCCCTTTTGCTCACCCTGTAAAGACCTGATTGCTATTCAGCTATATGGCCAAAAAGAAGGATCGGAAATATTTGTGGGTGATCTTGCCTGTCTGTCTGTTCCTTCATACCTCCGCCCAAACTACAACTCCGCTTTCCACGGTCTTCCTCTCCCCGGTGGCCGCTCCGCCTGACAGTACCCGGCCCGTTCGCTGTATCGTTGGAAAGATCGGTATTCAGGGCAACCGCAAAACGAAGGACTATATCATTACCCGTGAGCTTTCCTTTAAACAAGGAGACACCATTACGCTTAGCCAGCTGGTTACTGCCTTTCGCACCGCGCATGACCGTCTCATCAACACCCATCTTTTCAATGAAGTGATCCTGTACGTTCAAAATTTCAGTGGATATATCGTCGATGTACAGATCGACGTGAAAGAGCGCTGGTATATTTTTCCTGTCCCTTATTTCAAACCGGTAGACCGTAACTTTACGGCCTGGTCTCAAAAACACTATAGTTTCAGCAGGGTTAACTACGGCGGAAAGTTCACGCACTATAACTTTACAGGACGCAACGACAATCTCACCGCCTGGCTGATCACCGGTTATGCCCGTCAGTTTGAGCTATATTATAACCAGCCCTATGCCGACCGGTCGCTCAAACACGGTTTTGGGTTTGGGGTCAACTACATCGCGCAGAAAGAGCTGGATGTCCGGACCGTCAATAACCAGCAGGGTTTTATTAACTCGGATACTATTCCCTACACCGGCAGGTATCTCAGCGAGCAGTTGTCTTTTTCAGCGCGCTACTTTTACCGTCCCCGGCTTAAAGTCCGGCATACCCTCAACTTCACCCTGGCATCCGTCCGCATCGACAGCGCCGTCACCGTTTGGAACCCGCATTACCTGAACAACGACCGGCGGAAGGTCGTTTATCCTCAACTGACCTATACCCTGAACTATACGGATGTAGATTATGTCTCTTATCCCCTGAAAGGCATTATTTTCGAAACCTCTCTCACCCGCCGCGGCATCGACAAAGACATGGATCTTTGGCTTTTGTCCACCCGTCTGGTCCGCAGCTGGCCGCTGGCCAGAAAACTTTGGTTCGGTGTCGAAAACATCAATGCGCTAAAAGGACCGCTAAGCCAGCCTTTTTATAACCAGGGCCTTATCGGCTATGGAGATATGTATATACGGGGTCTGGATCGTTATGTCATCGATGGTACGGCCGGCGGCATTGTCCGGAACACCCTTTTCCGGGAGCTTGTTAATTTCAATATCCCTATCACGCAAAGCGGCTCACACGACCATATTCCCTTCCGTATCTATGCTACGGTTTTTTCCGACTACGGATACGCCTACAATAGAGATTTCAAAGCCAATTCCCTGGTGAACCGGATGTTATACACCGGAGGAGTGGGAATTGACATTGTTACTTTTTATGATCTTAGTTTCAAGTTTGATTATAGCTTTAACCAATTAGGGCAAAACGGGCTATTTTTACATATACGTAATGATTTTTGACAATGAAGGTAGCTATATATAGTCGCGCTATTGAATATGAATTTAAGATCGAAGTTCAGCGTTTGTTCGATGAATTGATCCGTCAGGGGCTGCAGCCGGTGATGTATAAGCCTTTTCTGGAGAAGATAGGACCTGGCCTGGTATTGCCTTCCAACATCACCTCTTTTTGCGAGTCGGATGACCTCGACGAGTCCATTGAATTCCTCATCAGCCTGGGTGGAGATGGGACCCTTCTGGATACAGTTTCGCTCGTGCGCGATAAAAACATTCCTGTACTGGGGATCAATTTTGGCCGTTTGGGTTTTCTTGCGAGCATCGGCAAGGAAGAGCTGACGAGCGCCGTTACTGCGCTGGCCAACCGAACTTTCATCGTGGACAAACGGTCGCTTATCCATCTCGACGCCAATCGGCCTTTGTTCGGGGATGTACCTTATGGTCTCAACGAATTTGCCATCCACAAGACCGATACCTCTCCGATGATAAAAATACATACGTATCTCAACGGAGAATTCCTCAATACGTATTGGGCTGATGGTCTGATCGTAGCTACACCCACGGGATCTACGGGATATTCCCTCAGCTGTAGCGGACCGGTAGTTTTTCCAGATTCGGCCAGTTTTGTTATAACGCCGGTCGCCCCGCACAATCTAAACGTACGTCCCATCGTTGTACCAGATAACAATATCATCTCTTTTGAGGTAGAGGGGCGTGCGGAAAATTTCATCTGCGTCCTCGATTCCCGGAAAGAGATCGTCGACAAGCAGGTTCAGCTGGCGGTGCGAAGCGAGGCCTTTACGCTGAGTCTTATCCGGCTGAACGAAAATAATTTCCTGCAAACGCTGCGGGGAAAACTTTCCTGGGGGCTCGATACCCGGAATTGATCGAGGGTCCGCAGGCAAATGATCGGGTCACGGGCCCGCAGGCGCAAATGATCGGGCCACGGGTCCGGCGGCCGAAAACAACCCCGCAACCACTATCCAATAGAAAGCCAACAGTTATTTTAACAAAACCACAGGGAATGCTGTAAACGAAAAAAATCGTGTGCTTCGTTCCATATTAATCTTTTTTTACATTCAATGGCAAAACTATTTTTAAGCAGTCTGTTGGCGATGGTGATCGGTTTGCAGGTTTCGGCCCAGGAGGAGGCTGTCGTGCAGGAAGGGGAATACGGTGTTTCTCTGGGTGCTGCGCATTATTTTGGGGATCTGAATCCCAATCCCCGGTTCAACCGGCCGGGTCTGGCGTTTGGTGCTTTTTTCCGGAAACAGTTTACGCCTTATGTGGCGCTGCGGTTGGGTGGCCACTATGCTTTTGTGGGCTATTCGGACCGGTATAATACCCAGAACGAGTATATGCAACGACGAAACCTGAGTTTTAATAGTAATATATGGGAGCTGGCTATCCAGGGTGATTTTAATTTTTTCAAATTTATCCCTGGCAGTGACTATAACCGGTTTACTCCCTATATCACTTTTGGGGCAGGGGTATTTAATTATGACCCCTATACGTATTATCAGGGGCAAAAAGTTTATCTGCGTCAGCTGGGGACGGAGGGGCAGGGTTCTGCTGCATATCCCGACCGGAAGACATATGGCTCCATGGCCGTCTGTTTTCCATTCGGCGTGGGGGTTAAATATAGCCTCAACCGGCAGTTCAACCTGGGTTTTGAGGTTCTTTACCGGTTTACCACCACCGATTATATCGATGATGTAAGCAAGACCTTTGCGCCCGATGCCCAGCCACAAACCCTGCCGGACGGATCCCCGACCCTCTGGTATGCCCTGCAGGACCGTTCCAATGCGACTGGCGAGCCCATCGGGATCAAGGGCCGTCAGCGGGGATATTCCAACCAGAAGGACAGCTATATCACGGCTGAAGTGACTTTAACCTTTAATCTGACTTCTTATAAGTGCCCTAGCGCGAAATAAGCCGGACACGGTCCGGCTCGCCGCAAGGCCAATAAATTAGCCTATTTCGCGCAGGGGCTATTTTTCGCAAAGCCCCTAGCGCGAAATAACGTATCTTTGTGCCCCAAAAACCGGGCATGCCTTCTATGGATGAGTTGAAGGGAAAAATAGACGCTAAAAAGCTTCCCTGCCATATTGCGATCATTATGGACGGGAATGGCCGTTGGGCTCAGGAGAAAGGCCAGGACAGGCTGTTTGGCCATTTTCACGGGGTGGAAAGCGTAAGAGATATTGTAGAAGGCTGTGCCGAACTGGGCATCGGTTACCTGACACTGTATGCTTTTTCCACGGAAAACTGGGACCGGCCGGCGTATGAGGTCACCGGTCTGATGGAATTGCTGGTAGAGACCATCCGTAAGGAAGTAGGCACCCTGAACAAAAACAATATACGTCTGCACGTCATCGGTGACATGACCATGTTACCGGAATATGCGCGTCTGGAGCTAAAAGAAGCGCTGGAGTTGACAGCAGGGAACACGGGGCTCAATTTGGTTATGGCTCTCAGTTATAGCAGCCGCTGGGAGCTGACCGAAGCCGTTAAGAGCCTGGCCCAGGACGTTCGCAGCGGAAAGCTGGACCCGGCCGCCATTACACAGGATACCCTGCAGCAATATCTGTCCACCCGGGATTTTCCCGACCCCGAACTGATGATACGCACCAGCGGGGAATATCGTATTAGTAATTTCCTGCTATATCAACTCGCTTATGCTGAATTATACTTTACAAGTGTTCGCTGGCCTGACTTTCGCAAACAAAATCTTTATGAAGCCATCCTCGATTTTCAGGCACGGGAGAGGCGATTTGGGAAGACAAGCGCTCAAATTCAATAGGATTTGAGTACCCCGGCCAATACTTTTTAACAAACACTTTGTATAAATCCACTTAATTTGCCGCCTCAAGCCGCCGGAGGCGGACGTCCGAAGGACAGAATTTAACGTTTTGCCGGAAACGCGCTAAATTCTTAAAAGAGCGTTTCCGGCATATTAAAAAACCGACTGGATGCAACGAAGATCGCTGATTTGCGTTTTTTTATTGACCATTTACTGCTTACTGAACTCAATCGCTGCTAAATCCCAGGTGACGGATACAACAAAAGTTCCTATTACCGATACTATAAAACCAGCCGATACCACGCATCCTGTTTCTGTAGACCCCGAACTGCTCAACCTTGCCAATTCCAAGAATCCTCCCCACGAATATATTATTGCAGGCATCAAGATCACAGGTACCAAGTATCTGGACGAGACCTTGCTTACTTCTATCTCCGGTCTGACGGTAGGTGACAAAATAACCATTCCCGGCGGAGACAACTTCAGTAAGGCTATCAATAACCTCTGGAAACAAAATTTGTTTGCAGACATCGGCATATACTTTACCCGGCTTGTCGGCAACAGTGTCTATATTGAGATCGACGTAACAGAAAGACCCCGGTTGGGTAATTTTTATTTTAAGGGCCAGGGTGTGAAAAAGGGCGATGCGGATGATCTGACCACGAAGACAGGCCTTATCAAAGGACGGGTAGTTACCGAAAATATGAAACGGTCCGCTATTCAGTCCATCAAAAAGTTCTATGCAGAAAAAGGCTTTCAGGATGCAAAGGTTACAACCTCTGAGGTGCGGGACCCAACGGTGGCCAACTCGGAGATACTGACCTTTTTTATCGATAAGGGACCCAAGGTGCGTGTCTACCAGATCAATTTCTTTGGGAATGAGGCGGTCCGGGAAAGCAAACTGAAAAAGCAGTTAAAAGATACGAAGGAGCTCAGCCGGTTCACGATCTATCCGCCGTCCAATCAGACGCCGTATGGCCCGCATGATTCCGTCTCTTTGCGTCAGTACCTCAGCCATTGGGGTTTTCTCTCCTATAGCAGCACCAAAGAATTCCTGGATCCTTATTTCCGGTTCAAATTATTCAGCTCGGCAAAGTTCAATGCTACCAAGTACGAGACGGATAAACAAAAGGTTATCGAATATTACAATACGCAGGGCTACCGGGATGCGACCATCGTGGCAGATACGCAGTATATCGATACAAACAATATTCGCAGCCGGGGCCATCTGAACATTGCCATCAAGGTCGACGAAGGCCATAAATATTATTTTGGGAATATCAGCTGGAAAGGGAATACGAAATACTCTGATTCCATTCTCAATCTGATAATGGGTATCCATAAGGGAGATATTTATAACCTGGATATCCTCAATAAAAAACTGGGTAAGCAAATGTCCCCCGAAGGCGGTGACATCAGCGGTCTGTATATGGATGATGGGTATCTCTTCTTCCACGTCGACCCGGTGGAAACTTCCGTATACAACGACACCATCGATTTTGAGATAAGGATGACGGAAGGTCCGCAGGCTACCATTAAGAATGTAACCATTGCCGGTAATGATAAGACCAACGAATACGTCATTCGCCGTGAGCTTTTTACTGTTCCCGGGGATAAGTTCAGCCGGCAGGATCTTGTCCGTTCGACCCGTCAGATCGCCAATCTGGGTTTTTTCAATCAGGAAAAGATCAATCCCGGTGTTCAGCCTAACCAGGAAGACGGAACCGTAGACATCAATTGGACCGTGGAAGAAAAGTCTGGTAACCAGCTGGAGCTTTCAGCCGGTTGGGGCGGCGGTATCGGGTTGACCGGTACCGTAGGTATCACATTTGCCAACTTCTCCATTAAAAACATTTTCCATAAGAGCGCCTGGCAGCCGCTGCCGGAAGGGGACGGGCAGAAACTCAGTCTGCGTATCCAGTCCAACGGTAAGGCCTATCAGTCGTATAACTTCTCCTTTACCGAGCCCTGGCTGGGAGGAAAGAAAAGGAATTCGCTCACCGTGAGCCTGTATCGCAGCGTCTTCCGCACGGGCGGATATAATTTCCGGAGCAATACCTATTCGTTCAGTGACAGTAACTCATTGAAAAACTTTGGGGTCACCCTTGCCCTTGGCAAGCAGTTGAAATGGCCGGATGACTTCTTTACCCTGACCTATTCCGTCAACTATACCCAGTACGACCTGAACAACTATCCGTTGTTCACCTCGGCATTCCGCAACGGCCGATCTACCAACTTCAGCTTCAAGCTGGCCCTTAGCCGTTACGACCTTGATCAGCCGATCTATCCCAGACGCGGCTCCAACCTGATGTTGAGTGTGCAGTTCACCCCGCCCTACTCTACTATCGATCATGGATTGACACAGGCGGATAGCTATAAACTGCCGGAATACCATAAATGGCGGTTCACCAGTGACTGGTACCTGCCCATCGGGAATGCAATGGGCGCAGACAAAAGCCGTCAGTTCGTGTTGAAGGCCTCTGCTAAATACGGCTTTATGGGCCGCTACAATGCCGGTCTGGGTTTCTCGCCTTTCGAGCGTTTCCAGGTGGGTGATGCGGGTCTGACCAATAACTTCGGTCTTTTAGGGTATGATATCATTTCACAGCGAGGTTATCCCGTGTATGAGAACTCGGATCCGAAGGTCAATCCGGATCAGCAACAGGCCAGCCAGTTCTTCACCATATTCAATAAATACACGCTTGAAATGCGTTATCCGTTTACGACCAATCCCAGCAGCACAATTTATGGCCTGGCCTTTTTTGAGGCCGCCAATGGCTGGTACAACTATGCGGATTACAATCCCTTCCGTCTTCGCAGAAGCGTCGGGTTGGGTATGCGTTTCTTCCTGCCGATGTTCGGCCTGTTGGGCTTCGACTATGGAATTGGACTTGATCGTATCCAGAACGGTTCGCTGCGGGATGCTACCCGGTTCACCTTTATGTTAGGATATGAACCGGATTAATGGTATTTCGGCAAAAAATTAGATTTTATGATTTTTTTGCCGAAATTCAAACCTAAACAGTACTGACCATGAAAAATATTCTATTTACCTGTTGTCTGTTGGCTTTCTTCAGTGTTAGCCAGGCGCAGGCGCGTTACGCGATCGTCGACACCAAGTATATCCTGGACAAACTCCCGGAATATAAAGAGGCACAGAAAAGACTCGATCAGACCAGCATGCAATGGCAGAAAGAGATCGACGGCAAACAGGCCGATCTGGATAAAATGTATAAGGATTACCAGGCCGAGCAGGTCATGCTTAGCGATACATTAAAGAAAAAAAGAGAAGATCAGCTATTCAACAAGGAAAAAGAAGTCCGAGATCTGCAGCGTAAACGGTTTGGTTATGAGGGAGATCTATTCAAACTGAGGCAGGACCTGGTCAAGCCCATCCAGGACAAAGTATACAATGCTATCCAGCAGCTTGCTGTTAACAGAATGTATGACTTTATTTTGGATAAAAGTGAGGGAATTACCGTTATATTTGCCGACCCTAAACTGGACAAGAGCGAAGACGTGCTGAAAACGCTGGGTATTAAATAAGTAAAACAACAAAAACTATAAAAGACGTGGAACGACACAATTGTTCCATGGCGCCTCAAAACAAACATCAAATCAAAATGAAAAAGATTGTTACAATCGTAGCGGTGGTTATGGGCCTGGTTATGGCTGGCAATTCTGTAAAAGCTCAGGGCAGCAAGATCGGCTATATCAGCCTGCAGGAACTGATCCCGGCTATGTCGGAATATAAAAAGGCAGATACGTCGTTGAATGATTTCCAGAGTGCGCTGGGTCAGCAATTCGACGACATGAGAAAGGAATACTACGAAAAGGACAGCGTCCTCCAATCCAAGGATACCGTTAAGTTCACCAAGGCTCAGCTGGAAATGAAAAGAAGGGAAGTAAACGAGCTGCTGGTTAAATTACAAGGCTGGCAACAACAGGCTCAGCAAATGTATCAGCAGAAACAACAGGAGCTGATCGCCCCTATCCAGAAAAAAGCCGTCGACGCAGTCAATGCTGTAGCCAAAGAAAATGGCTTTACTTATGTCTTTTCCAAAGAGGCGCTGCTGGTTTCCCCGCCTGCAGAAGATCTGCTGCCCCTGGTGAAGAAGAAGCTCGGGGTTAAATAAGGTTCATTGTACATTGTACTAACGATAGCACTTGCGCCAGGGAGTCTTCTCTGGCGTTTTTGCGTTATTTTGCGGCGCAGGGTCTTTGGCTAAAGTTGACCCTGCGCCGCAAAACATCTTATGATGGGCCTTCGGCTACAACCGAGCGATGCGAAGGTTGCGAATGAGGAAGAGCAAGGGACGAAGCTCTGACGAAGTTCCCCGTGGCCCAATTTTACATATTTGTCTATGCAACAACCCATCGGTGTTTTCGATTCAGGTTATGGCGGTCTAACCGTTCTCAAGGAAATGGTGGCCCGGCTGCCGGTATATGACTACATCTACCTTGGCGATAATGCCCGCGCACCTTATGGTAACCGTTCTTTTGAAACGGTTTATCAGTACACGTTACAATGCGTCCAGTGGTTATTTGATCAAGGCTGCCCGCTGGTCATTCTCGCCTGTAATACGGCCTCTGCCAAGGCGCTGCGCACGATCCAGCAAAACGATCTGCCAAAGATCGCGCCGGACAACCGGGTGCTGGGTGTCATCCGCCCCACGACGGAAGTGGTTGGCAACTATACCCGGACAGGCAGGGTAGGCGTATTGGCTACCCGGGGCACCGTATTATCGGGCTCCTATCCCATCGAGATCGGGAAGTTTTTTCCCGAACTGCGGGTGTTTCAGCAGGCCTGTCCCTTGTGGGTGCCCCTTATCGAAAACAATGAACACGACAAACCCGGCGCCGACTATTTTGTAAAAGAATACACAGACCAGCTGCTGGGTCAATCGGGCGCTATCGACACTGTCCTGCTCGCCTGCACGCATTATCCGCTGTTAAAAGACAAGATCGCCCAATACCTGCCCGCGGGTAGTACGCTCATCTCCCAGGGCGAGATCGTCGCCACCAGTCTGATTGATTATTTACAGCGCCATCCCGAAATAGAACGGCGGTGCAGCAAGGGGGGGCGCTTGCGATTTTTTACCACAGACTCGACTGAAGATTTTGATAATCATGCCAGTATATTCTATGGGCGGCCCTTGCATTCCGAACATGTGGGGTTGGCCTGAGAAAACACATTGTGGTCCGGCGCTGCATCTGGCGGCGGCCCATATTTTATATTAGTTTTCCACTGACTTTTCCACTTTTTTCCCTAATTTTGCCGTCCCTTTCACCGGCGACGGGTATGGTGACCCGTAGTCATGATTGAAATTGAATTCAGGAACGTAAAAAACTTTTTTTAAATGAAACGTACATTTCAACCACACAGACGCCGCCGGAAGTCCGTTCATGGTTTTCGTGAGCGTATGCAGACTGCCAATGGTCGCAAAGTGTTGGCCAGCCGTCGTAAAAAGGGTCGTAAGAAACTGACTGTTTCTGACGAATCGAAATTAAAATAGACGGATGCCTGCGGTGCGGGCATCATCGGTGTTCTATAAAAGAATGGATAGCTTCGGGGCAGCCCGGAGCTATTTTTGTAATGCGGATAATTCGAATGCGTCAGCGACATACCTGGAAGAGGGACGAAAAACTCAAGAGCCGTAAACGGATCGAACGGGTTTTCCGGGAAGGGAAAAGTTTTTCCCTTTTCCCGTACAGGGTCTATTTTCTGCTGCAGCCGCCGGTTGAGCCAGCTGCGCCGGCGGGACTCCAGGCCGGTTTCGGGGCCAGCAGCCGTCATTTCAAAAAAGCTGTCGACCGCAACCGGATCAAACGACTCAGCCGGGAAGCCTATCGTCTACAGAAGCAACCGCTTCTTCAGCGTGTTAAGGAAAAGGGCGTACTAATGGCCGTATTCTTTATCTACACCGGCAAAGACCTGCCGGACTATCCCACTGCAAGCGAAAAGATAGGTGTAGCTTTACAGAAATTAATAAAGGAAATAACATGAGGAAGGTGTTGCGTCTGCTGGGGTTGCCCCTGATAGCGCTGATCAAACTCTACCAATGGGTTATCTCTCCGGCCATCGGGCCGCGTTGCCGGTTTACGCCCAGTTGTTCCAACTATGCCATCGAGGCATTAAAAAAACATGGCATCTTCAAGGGCTCGTGGCTTACGATCCGCAGGATAAGCCGTTGTCATCCCTGGGGGGGACACGGGATCGACCCTGTGCCTTAATTTGCCGGAGCGGGGCCGCTCATTTTCTGAAAATTGCTGATAATTTCCCGCATTTCCTTCATGCTGTAGAACTTGAATATCTCGGGCACTGAACCGGCGTCGAACGAGCTGGGGATCGTGGTAAAAGGGCCGAAGACCTTTCCTTTTGCGTTGGAGCTAAGCTTTACGATCTTGTTGGGAGGGATAAAATAATTGTGATTGGCTTCGCTGACGTTTTGGCCAAGCGTCAGTTTTTGCAGGCTATCCAGTTTTTGTTTCAGCGCGTCTTGTGTGATCCTTCCCTCTCCGCCTTCTGCGCCTACATGCTGCATGCTGCCGACGACAGTATCGGGTTTGCAATTAGCGATATACAGGCCATCCTCCGTGGCGGTTAGGGTGATCTTACCCTGTGGAGATTGAATGTCCAGGTTTACCGGGTCGCCGCTGGTAAAATCCAGTTCCTGCTCATGGTGTGTGGTGCCGTCAGCAACAGTGATATGTTGTTTGCTGTCATCAACTTTTATATTGCCGCTGGCATAGAGCAATATTTTCTTTTCGTGGCCGGTACAGGCCGTAAAACAAACCATGACTGTCAAAAACAGGAAGCCGGATATTTTTTGCATAGATGATGGTAATTGAATAAATAATAGTAGGGCAGCCCCGGTCCTGCCGGGGCCGCCCTCTTTAAAAAAAATTATTTTGCGGCGGCGTAACGCTCAGCTACTTTATCCCAGTTGACTACATTCCAGAATGCGCCAAGGTATTCAGCGCGGCGGTTCTGGTATTTGAGATAATAGGCGTGCTCCCAAACGTCGACACCCAGCAGCGGAGTACCTTTAACTTCGGCTACATCCATCAGTGGGTTGTCCTGATTGGGGGTAGAGCTGATCTCCAGTTTGCCATCTTTTGCAATGAGCCAGGCCCAGCCGCTGCCAAACCGGCTGATACCGGCTGCGTTGAACTTTTCCTTGAAGGCGTCAAAGCTGCCAAAAGTAGTGTGGATGTCATCGGCGAGACTTGCAGCCGGGGCGCCTGTAGCCTTGGGGCTAAGGCTTTCCCAGAAAAAGCTGTGGTTCCAGTGCCCGCCAGCGTTGTTGCGGACGGCGGGGCTGATAGAGCCTGCTTTTGCTACCAGCTCCTCAAGGGATTTGCCTTCGTTGGGAGTGCCGGCGATAGCCTTATTTAAGTTGTCGATATATGCCTGATGGTGTTTTCCATGGTGGATCTGCATGGTGGTCGTGTCTATATGCGGTTCCAATGCTTCAAACGCATAAGGAAGCGCGGGAAGTGTAAATGCCATAACGAATGTTTTAAATTAAAAAAAATTATAGTTGTGTCAATGCCTGAAGGGATAACAAACCTACGTAAAAATGGTTAAATCATCGTTTGGCCCGGAAAAAATCCTGCATCAGGGCGACACAGTCCTCCTGCAGGATCCCCCCTGTCAGTTGCGTTTTGGGATGGAATGGCCAGCCTGTCACGGAGGCTTCCGGCGTCCCGCGACGGTATCCGTTCTTTTCGTCTTCGGCTCCATACACCACACGGCCGATCTTACTCCAATACAGGGCGCCGGCGCACATCAGACAGGGTTCCAGGGTAACATACAGGGTTGCTTCGGGCAGGTATTTGCTGCCGAGATGGTTGAAGGCGGAGGTGAGTGCGATGATCTCGGCATGCGCCGTGCAATCAGTAAGCCGTTCGGTCTGGTTGTGCCCGCGTGCGATGACGCGGTTGTTCATCACTACCACGGCGCCGATAGGTACTTCGTCCTCCTCAAAGGCCAGCCGGGCTTCTTTAAGGGCCTGCTGCATGTAGTATTCGTCGTTCATGTCGGGGAACAAAGATAAACTAAATCAATTGCAGCTTGGCCACTTTGGGGTCTACGATCACCTGGTCATGTTCGAAGTCCAGTTTGATGCGCCATTTTTGCAAAGTGGCCGCGCCAATTATCGCCTCTTCGCTGAGTGCGGGAACTACAAGGAATTCGTCGGATAGTAATACATCATTAATATAGAAGTCAAGCCGTATCGCTTCTTTTATTTCTATATAATGCCCTTCGCTGGCGGTGGCAAGTTTGCGTATCCGGCCTAAATGAATGGGTGTTTCGAGGTCCTTAATATAATCAGGATGAATGCAAGACAGATTCGCACCACTATCAAATAGCGTGTATAGGGTCTTTTCTCCTTTCGAGCCTATGTATAGTAACGGATGTTTAATGATAGACATAAGTTAAGCGTTTTTTTTCAAAAATAAATGTTTATTCCCGTCATTTTTGTGGAACTTAGGTAGCGTTCCACGCTGCCATAAAAAACTCCGTTATGCACGACCTCCAACCACTCCGCGACTACTTTAACTCCGGTGCCACGCGTCCGTATGCCTGGCGCTGCCAGCAGCTACAAAAAATGCGGCAGATGATCACCGACAATGAAACAGCCATACAGGCCGCTTTGTATGCCGATCTGAAAAAAAGCCCGGAAGAAGCGTACGGCTCGGAGATCGGCCTGGTGCACACGGAGATCAGCCATATGCTGAAACACCTGAAAGGATGGATGCGTCCGCGCCGTGCAGGGACCAATCTTGTGAACTGGCCATCCTCATCCAGGCTCTATCGTGATCCGCTTGGCGTCATCTTCGTCATTGCACCCTGGAACTATCCTATTCAACTATCGTTGCTGCCTGTGGCTGCAGCGCTTGCTGCCGGCAATACGGTTGTGCTGAAACCTTCGGAGCTGGCCCCTGCGACAGCGGCGATATTGGAGAAATTACTGACGGCTGTATTTCCGCCGGAACTTGTCCGTGTTATCAAGGGGGATGGCGCTACGCTCGTGCCCCAATTAATAAATGAATTCCGTTTTGACCATATTTTTTTCACGGGCAGCGTCGCCGTTGGACGCTCCATTTACCAACAGGCCGCGGCGCAGCTGATCCCTGTTACGCTTGAACTGGGCGGCAAAAGCCCGGTAGTGGTGGCGGAAGACGCCGACCTAACCACGGCAGCCCGCCGTATCGTGCTGGGAAAATTCATCAATGCCGGACAAAGCTGTATCGCACCGGATTATCTTCTCGTGCATACCGCTATAAAAAACGATCTCCTTCAACACCTGCAGCAAACGATCAAAGATTTTTACGGCGAAACACCCGAAGAAAGTGCCGACTATGGAAAGATCATCAACGAAAGAAGATTCGATGCGCTGGTAAGTCATCTGACCAACCCTGCCGCGGCGGCAGCCCGGATCGTTTGTGGCGGCCAATACAACCGGGAAAAATTGTTTATCGCACCCACCATCCTGGAAACCACGTCCGATCATTCTCTGATGAAAGAAGAAATTTTCGGTCCCCTGTTGCCGGTAGTCTGTTACAACACGATGGAAGAAGCGCTTGCCATCATTCGCCAACACCCCGATCCCCTTTCTTTTTATCTCTTTACCCGCAACAAACAACTACAAAGCAGCTGGATAGAGAACGTTGCTTTCGGCAGCGGCTGTATCAACAATACGGTGTGGCATTTCGCCAATCCGCATCTGCCTTTTGGCGGCATCGGCAAAAGCGGCATCGGGGCCTATCACGGCAAGCGTTCCTTCGATGCGTTCACTCATATCAAGCCTGTGATGCGGACGCCGGTGTTTCCCGACCCGGCGATCAAGTATCCGCCGTTTGAAGGAAAGATGAAATGGTTTAAGTTTTTTTTCAAATGAAGATGGCCGCAGGCGTCTAGTACGCGCAGTCTTCCAACTGCGTTGAGGAAAACCCCGCAACGGCGCGTTCCGGCACGAACCCGGAATAACGCTGCTGCACCTGCAGCAGCACTTCCTCAATTTCTTCGATGGTCTTTTTCTGCACCAGCTGATTGCGGAATTCTTTGATATGGGGAAATCCTTTGAGGTAATTGGTATAATGGCGTCGCATCTCCAGGATGCCGACTACCGGACCCTTCCATTCTACCGATCGCAGGAGATGATCCCGGATGGCCCCGATGCGTTGCTCGATGGTGGGTGGAGGAAGATATTCCCCGGTAGCCAAAAAATGTTTTATCTCGTTGAAGATCCAGGGATAACCGATCGCTGCGCGGCCGATCATGATACCGTCGATGCCATAGCGGTCGCGGTATAAGCGGGCTTTTTCCGGAGAGTCGATGTCCCCGTTGCCGAAGATGGGGATATGGATGCGGGGATTTTCTTTGACTTTTGCTATGAGCGTCCAGTCGGCCTCGCCTTTATAGAGCTGGGCGCGGGTGCGGCCATGTATTGTCAGGGCTTTGATGCCGACATCCTGCAGTCTTTCCGCTACTTCTTCGATGTTCTTTGACTGATCGTCCCAGCCCAGACGTGTTTTCACGGTCACCGGCAAAGCCGTTCCTTTTACGACGGCGTCTGTCAGACGGGTCATGGCGGCTACGTCTTTCAGTACGGCGGCGCCGGCGCCCTTGCAAACGACTTTTTTCACCGGGCAGCCAAAATTGATATCCACCAGATCGGGTTGTACCGTGTCTACGATACGGGCGCTCATGGCCATGGCCTCTTCGTCACCTCCAAAGATCTGAATGCCGAAGGGGCGCTCGTATTCGAAAAAATCCAGTTTTTGCCGGCTTTTGATCGCATCCCGGATCAAACCCTCGCTGGAGATAAACTCACTGTACATCAGGTCGGCCCCATTTTGTTTGCAGACGTACCGGAAAGGAGGGTCGCTCACGTCTTCCATGGGGGCGAGAAGGAGGGGGAATGCAGGAATTTGTATCTTGCCGATGTTTATCACGGTATAAAATCCCAAAATTACGCACTTACCCGCGGATTTCCCAACCCGGCGAGGGTTTCGCCTGGTAAGTGTTTATAACTATATGACGAACAACCTCAAAATCCATTCTCCCTGGTCGCAGCTGGCTATTTTCCTGGGGTTGCTGGGTCTATCCCTTGTCGTGGGAGTGATCGGCTCCAGTGCTATTGTCCTGGCAAAAGCGGGTCTTTCCAGCGGCGCTCCAGACTTAAATGCCCCTGCCCTGGTTGGGGTTAAGAAATTAGCACAGGCATTTTCCACGGTGGTCATATTCGGGCTTCCGGCCCTTTTGTATGCCCGGCAAACGTTCCGGCACCAGCCGTTGCGGGAACTGGGCTTTCGCCCGGCGTCAGAAACCCTGTTCTATGCGCTGGGGATCGTCCTGTTAGTGGGAGCCTTTCCCCTGGAAGGATGGTTGGGAACGCTCAATAAACATATTCCTCTGCCCGACAAACTGGTCACTATGGAAAAGGACAATGACCGGCAGGTGGTCGCCTTTTTGGAGGTGCATACTCCCTGGGATATCATCATTAACCTTTTTGTCGTCGCCCTGCTGCCTGCTATTTTTGAAGAGTTGTGTTTCCGGGGCGCCCTGCAACGTATCCTGATCCAGATCTTTAAGAACCCCTGGACAGGCATCATCGTGGCCGGGGCCTTATTTTCAGCTTTTCACATGCAGTTCCAGGGTTTTTTACCCCGTATGATGCTGGGGATCCTTCTGGGCGCTGCCTATTGGTACAGCAACAGTTTGTGGACGTCTATTATCGCCCATTTCTTTTTTAACGGCATCCAGGTGTTAGCGGCCAGTTATTATCCCAAGCTGATGGATGGAGACCCTTCGGTACCATTAACCGCAGGTCTGATGGGCCTGCTAGCTGTTGTAGCGATATTAATGATGATGAGAAGACGATCGACGGTCAGCTATGAACAGGTGTACCATTCGGAACACAATGATTTTCCGGCTAATTAATTTTAAAGATCCTTCATGGCGTTAAATCCTTCCATATTCAAGACCCGGTCTTTGACCGCCGCTGTATTTGTCATAGTCATGCTGACGGGGCTGCTTTGGAGTCCCTGGAGCTTTTTACTGCTGTTCTCCTTTATCCATTTCGGGTGTTGGATCGAATACGAAAAGATCATGATCCTCATCGATAAGGATTATGCCGACATTTCGGCTTTACACCGTTACAGCGTGATCATCGCCGGCTGGTGCCTGATGTTGTATCTGGCCAATGGCGGTTTGCATATCGGCGGGCTTTATCTCCATGCGGTGGGCTGGTGGGGATGCATGGGTTTCCTGGCGTTGTTCGTGATCGGTGAGATCGTCCAGTATCGTACCCTGAACTTTAAAAATATCGGCCGTTCGGCGTTGGGACTGCTCTATATTTCCCTCAGTCTGGCCTTGCTGACCCATCTGCGTACCTTGTTCTTAGGAAGCCGTATCCCTCCTTTTGCCGATCGTATCCCGGTGTTGATGATCATCGGCTCCATCTGGATCAACGATACCATGGCGTATATCGTCGGGTCCCTTATCGGTAAAAGTCCTTTATCGGCTATTTCACCCAAAAAGACCTGGGAAGGCACAATTGGGGGTGTTGTTTTGTCTGTTGCGGTCATGGGCCTTATTTCATGGTCATTGAATAATCCGCCGGGCTGGAGTCTTTTCGATCCCATACATTGGATGGTAGTGGCTGCCATTGCTGCCATCACCGGTACCTTTGGCGACCTGCTGGAAAGTAAGCTCAAACGGATGGCGGGTATAAAGGATAGCGGACATATCATGCCCGGACATGGCGGCTTTCTGGATCGCTTTGATTCCTTACTGATAGCGACGCCTTTCGCCTGGTGTTATTTGTTATGGATCATGGGATGACCAGGAACGTGGTAAATTGCTTATTTTTGACCCTCAACCGTTTACACAATGACTATTCATCGAGAAGGCTATAAGACGATTGCAATCAGCGCACTGACTTTTGCGGTGATCAATCTGGCGTCCTTTTATTTTATCAGCGCTCATGAGGCCTGGCTTACCGGTATTATTTTTTTGCTGACCCTGGGGGTGTTGCTTTTCCTGATCTCCTTTTTCCGGGTGCCCAATCGCAAATTAACCACCGGCGAAAATTTTATCATTTGCCCTGCTGATGGGAAGGTAGTGGTCATTGAAGAAATGGTAGACGTAGAGTATTTTAAAGACAAACGGCTGCAGGTGTCCATTTTCATGAGCCCGGCCAATGTCCATCAGAACCGTAATGTCATGAGCGGAGAAGTGGCCTACAGCCAGTACCATAAAGGCAAATACCTGGTGGCCTGGCATCCCAAATCCTCCACCGAGAACGAACGGCATAGCGTGGTCATCCGGAACGGTCATGGCGAAATACTGGTAAAACAGATTGCCGGCGCCCTGGCCCGCCGTATCGTCAACTATCTCCAGGTGGGGCAAAAAGTAGAGCAAAGCGCCGAAATGGGGTTTATTAAATTCGGTTCGCGTGTCGACGTCCTTCTTCCTCCCGGTACCAAGGTGCAGGTGCAATTGAATCAGACTGTTCAGGGTGGGGTCACGGTATTGGCGAAGTGGGACTAAAATTGTAAATTGTAGCTATGAAAAAGATGCTTCTGCTCGCTACCGCCGCCTTTCTCGTTTCCGGTGTGACCTTTGCCCAGACGGGTAAGGACAGCACAAAGGTGAAAGAAAAGGAAAAAAAGACGATGCCGAAGTCTTGTCCCGGTAAGACCTGCGGAAAGAAAAAAGCTTAGAATATTTCTTCCAGCCCCTTCAGGGACGTCACCGTATAGGTAGGTCGTATAGGGGGCTCCAAACCTATATGGTTGACGTAAACCTGGTCAATACCTGCATTGATAGCGCCCTGGATATCCGCTTCTATGCTATCCCCGATCATAATGCTTTCAGCCGGACCGGCTCCTGCCTGGCGAAAAGCGTATTCGAAGATCTCTTTTTGCGGTTTGAGGCTGTTGGACCCTTCGGAGGTGACGATGGCGCGGAAGTAGCCGCTGAGGCCGGAATTTTGCAGCTTGCTGTGTTGTACTTTTTCAAATCCGTTGGTGATAAGGTGTAGTTGATACCCCTTATTGGTGAGATAGTTCAGTATTTCCAGTGTGTAAGGGAATAATATATTCCGGGAAGGCAGTGCTTCCAGAAATTGTACATCCATGGTCCGGGCCAGGGGTTCATCACCGATCCTGAAATCCAGCAGGGTCAGCCACATGCGTTTCCAGCGCAGTTCATCCACCTTTATAAACCCATTCCGATAGCGGTCCCAAAGCTTTTCATTATGAACGCTATAGCGTTTGTGGAAAAGGTCGAAGTCGTGAACCCCTCTTGCCTGCAGACCCAGTGAATGGTACAATTGTTCCAGGGTGAGCCTGCTATTGGCTTCAAAATCCCATAAAGTATGGTCCAGGTCGAAGAAAAGGTGTTTATATTGCATGTCGCAATATAGGAATTATGAATTGTATCGTTACCGGCGCATCCAAAGGACTGGGCAGGGCCATCGCGGAAAAATTTGCAGCAGGCGGATATGATCTTTATCTCTGTTCCCGCAATAGCAAGGTTTTGTCGGCTGCCCAGGCTGAACTCAGTGCCCGCTATCCTTCCATTACTATCCGGTCGGCCGCCTATGACCTGGCGATAAAGGAACAGGCCCAGGCATTTGGGAACTGGGTGCTGGGGTTTGGCGTTTCGGCGGATGTGCTGATCAATAATGCCGGTCAGTTCCTGCCGGGCAGCGTTCACGACGAGCCGGAAGGGACATTGGAACAATTGATCGCCGTCAATCTCTACAGTGCGTATCATCTGTCCCGTATTCTTTTACCGGGTATGATCGCCCGAAAGGCCGGGCATATCTTCAATATATGCTCCGTCGCGAGCCTGAAAGCTTATTCCAATGGAGGGGCTTACAGTATCAGTAAATTCGCCCTGGCGGGTTTTTCCGCCAATCTCCGGGAGGAAATGAAACCATATGGAGTAAAAGTGACGGCGGTGTATCCGGGGGCGGCATTCACGGACTCCTGGGCCGGCAGCGGCATCGACCCCAACCGCATTATGGAGGCAGCCGATGTCGCAGAAATGGTGTTTACGGCCAGTCGTCTTTCCCCACAGGCAACAGTAGAGGAAATACTCCTCCGGCCGCAATTGGGAGATCTTTAACGAATCAAGTTTTATATTTGCAATAGTGAGATATGAAGCCTGAACGATCAATAAAATCAACCGTTATCGTTACAATTTTACGCTTATCGCTTGTTGTTTTGATAGCTTTACTGCCGGGACTTTTTGTTTCCGGTCAGGTAAAGTTCACTACGGTGGTCAGCAGCCAGGATATTGGAGAAAAGGACTATTTACAAATAGAGTATGTGGTAGAGAATGCCCGGCAGATAGACGATCTTACCCCGCCTTCCTTCCCCGGTTTCCAGATCGTTCAGGGACCCATTCAGTCGAGCGGCATGAGCATCGTCAATGGCAATATGTCCCAGTACAAGGGGCTTTCTTTTGTTCTGCAGCCCGTCCGCACCGGTAAGTTTACCATTGGCGGCGCTTCTGCCACAGTGGATGGCCATCACACCCGGTCCAATGCCGTGACGGTCACTGTTCATGCCGGGGGCGGCTCCAATAGTTCCGGCGGCGGCAGCTCCGGCGGGAACAATCCTTCCGGGGGTTCTTCCGGTCTGGGTAACGGTAACCCCTTTGTACAGCCTTTCTCCGATCCTTTTGCTCCCGAGCCCCGGGATGTCGAGAGAGACTATATCCTGCGACCGGGAGAGAATGTAAAGGAAAAGATCCGGAAGAACTTATTTGTGAAAGTGCAGGTCGATAAAAACAGCTGTTTTGTCGGAGAACCTATTGTGGCTACCTATAAACTGTACTCCCGGCTTAGCAGCGAGTCCAGGGTAACCAAACGGCCTTCTCTCAACGGCTTTAGTGTCTATGATATGATAGACCCCAGCAGTGACGCTGTGTCAGTGGAAAAACTCAACGGGAAGGCCTATACTGTTCATATTATCCGCAAGACCCAGCTGATCCCGCTGCAGGCCGGGAACATAGATCTCGACCCGGTGGAAGTAGAGAATACCGTGCATTTTGTAAAAGGGGGCGATCGCCAGGAATCCCGGCACAGCGGGGGCAGTATCCGTGATCTGCTGGACCAGATGATGGGTGATGACAATGCCGGGCCGGCGGTGGACGAAAATGTAACCCTCGATACCAAACCCGTGACCATCACCGTAAAGCCTTTACCCGAGAACAAACCGGCAGGTTACAATGGAGCCGTAGGCAGTTTTTCGGTAGAGACATCTCTGGCAAATAAAACGGTTGCTGCCCAGGATGAGGCCACCCTGCATGTTGTCGTGAAAGGAAAGGGTAACCTGCCCGTGCTGACAGCGCCGGCTATCAACTGGCCTTCCGGATTTGAAGCCTTCGAGCCTACCGCCAAAGAGGATATCAACAAGACCGTGGCTCCCATGAGCGGGTCCAAATCCTTTGATTATGTGTTTACTCCCCGGACTCCGGGGCATTATACCATACCTGCGGTGAATTTTTCTTATTTCGATCCTTCTTCCCAGACCTATAGATCAGCGGGGGGCGCGCCGCAGGAAATTCAGGTAACGCCGGCCGTTAGGAAAAGCCGGCCGGTTCCGGCTGTTGGTGCTATTACGGCTGTGGCGGGGCCTTCGGTATGGCAGCGGACAGGACGATTCGTCCAGGATCATTTGGAATGGATATTTGCCGTCCTCCTTATTTCCGGGGTTGCCGCATACTTCTGGCGTCAGAATCTTCGCCTGAAAAGCGGGTCAAAAGAGACAGCCTCGTCGGAAACGTCTGCAACTTCGATACGGATGGCAGCGCAAGGCGTTTCGGCGCCGGTGGCTTCGCAAGGAACTTCGCGGAGTAATATGCCGGTGGCTGCTCCGGAAAAACCTGAAAAAAAAGAAGCCGCACCGAATCTGCAGGATACTCCTGGTATGGCTTCCGCCTCTTACGTGCCGGCAGCGCCTGTGGTGGATCCTTTGCAGGAAGCCCGTCAGTTTTTAGAAGGGGGGGATCCGAAGGGTTTTTACAGGGAGGTGAACCGGGCCATCTGGAAGGCGATGAGTAAAAAGCTGGGTCTTCATGCCAGTGAACTAAACAAGCAGAACAGTGTCCGGCTGTTGCAGATGAGAGGATGGGACGAGCCGGCTATTTTATCTTTGGAGAATATTCTCAGTGAATGCGAGATGAATCTTTATACGCCTGCTTACGACCGGTATAATATGCAGCAGTTGTTACGGCAGGCCGAATGGATGCTGGACCGGCTGGCCTAAACGGCCTACTCGGTGTATTTATACCCCACCCCCCGCACCGAATGAAAATACTTGGGATGACGGCTGTCCTCTTCAAAATATTTTCGGAAGTTGAGCACAAAATTGTCGATGGTGCGGGTCGTGGGATACACGTTATATCCCCATACAGCCTGTAATATCTTTTCCCTGGTGACAACCTCATTCTTGTTCTCGATGAGCAGCTTTAGCAGCATGGCTTCCTTTTTACTCAGTTGGATCCGGTCGCCGTCCTTGGTCGTTGCTTCCTGCGCCTTAAAGTCGATGATATTTTTTCCAAACGTATAAATGTCACCAAAAGAATCCTTCTCCTGCATCTTTTTATTCTTTTCGATGAGTTTGTGGATACGCAGGAGCAGTTCTTCCAGGTTGAAGGGTTTGGTCAGGTAGTCGTCCGCCCCTTTTTTCAGACCCAGCACACGGTCGGCGCTGGCATTTTTCGCGCTGAGGATTAAAATGGGTACGTCGTTATTCTGAACACGGATGGTCTCTGTGACGCTGATGCCATCTACGCCGGGTAACATGACATCCAGGATAATGAGGTCGAAGTATTCCAACTGGATAGCTTTCAGTGCCTGGGTGCCGTCGAATGCGGACGTGATCTCGTACCCTTCGAGTTCCAGATTGAGTTTTAGGGCTTCGTGAAGATTTTCTTCATCTTCTACCAGCAGGATCGAAATTTTTGCACTCATGCTATTAAAATACTACTGTAAAAATACTTCCTACCGGGGAATTGTCGCTTACTTTCAGCACGGCTTTATGATCTTCCGCTATTTTCCGGCATAGATAGAGTCCCAGACCTGTTCCTTTTGTCTGCCGGGTCGTTTCCTGGCCAGTGCGGTAGAATTTACGAAAGATCTTTTTCTTTTCTTCATCGGGTATTCCCTGTCCTTCGTCTTTTACCGACAGATTTATATGGCGTCCTTTTTTCTCCAGCCCTACCGAGGTCTTACCTTCAGGCGGAGAATATTTCAAGGCGTTTTCGACGAGGTTGCTTACCAGCATCTGTAACAAAAGAACATCGCCGTTAATGGTGATCCCGGTTTCTATATGATCTTCCCAGCGTTTTTCGGGAAAACGATGCCGGTAGTCCGACACAGACTGTTGTACCAGGGCCGAAAAGTCCAATGGTTCTTTGGTCTGGAAGTATCCTCCTCCTTCCAGCTGGGAGGCGACGAGGATATTATTTGCGAGGGTATCGAGCCGGTTGGTCTCCTGGAGGGCTACCTGGATCATCTTTTGTTGTTTCGCCGGGTCCAGCTGGTGTTTTATCAGGGTTTCCAGATTCAATTTAGTGACGGCGATAGGCGTTTTTAATTCGTGGGTAACGGCCATCATAAAATTCTGCTGTTGCCCTTGCAGCCGTATCTGGCGTCTCACTTCCCGGTAGATAAACAGCGCGCCGACCAACAGCACTACCAGAAAGGTGCTTCCTTCCCCGATGTATTGGGCCGTTTTATTGTTTTCCTCTGTTTGTATGGCATCGGCCCGGGATTCATAATAGGGGTTATCCAGCGTTAGTTGCTGCATTTTGTAATGGGTCATCTGGTGGTTCCGTCTTTGCAGCTCAATAAACCACCATGCCAGGCCTGTTATGATATAGGCCAGCAGGATCCAGTATACGGTAGTGGCGACCGCCAGTCGTTTTTTCTTGAATAGCATAACTCCCGGTTTAAGATGCCGGCGCATTTCCGGCATCTTCCTATGGTACTTTCTCGATACGAACGCCGATATTTAAAACATTTTTCAGTGGGTCATCCCACATGATCTGTTCGAGGGTAAAGGAATAGGTGCCGGCCCGGCGGAATTTTGTCTGTTGCTGGATCTGGACCCGGTGTTCAAAGATGTCATCCATTCCGGAGCCTTTCCAACCCTTTTCATTATCTGCCAGGGACAGGTCATACCGCTCGCTTTTGCCGGTGCTGTCTCCGGGAGTCCTGACGGTGCCCCTGATCCAGATGTTGTTATAATTGTAGGCGTCGGTGTGACGCAATACGATATAAACATTATAAAGATCAGCGGTATCCTGCGGGCTAATGACAAAATTTATGGTTGGCTTAAAACTGCTTTCCCACTGCTGGCCTGGTAAGGCCACATTTTTTTCAAAAACACCCGATGGGAGGGAACAGGAGGTCCAGCAGCCACAGCCGGCTATTAACAGGAATAAAAGCAACTTTTTCAATGAGACGCGTTTATACAAAAATAAGATCATTTTATAAGATGCTGGAAGCATCTTAGTCCGAAGGACAATTATAATACATTCAAAACCTGTTCCTTCGCTTTTTCCAGTTCGTCTTTCATCAGCACTACGCATTGCTGGATAGTGGAATCATAGGCTTTGGAACCGGTGGTATTGATCTCGCGTCCTATTTCCTGTAAGATAAAGGATAGTTTTTTGCCTTTGCCTTCTTCCGGTTCATTCAATATGGTCTTGAAATAATCGCAATGATTTTTTAGCCGCACCTGCTCTTCGCTGATGTCTATTTTCTCTATATAATAGATCAATTCCTGTTCCAGCCGGTTAGCGTCGTAATTTTCTTTCCCGACATGTTCCTCCAACAGCTTTTTTAGTCCTTCCCGTATTTTTTGCTGGCGTATCGGTTCGAGTTTGATCACTTCTTCCTGATGCCGGACAATATTGTTGATTCGGAGTATCAAGTCTTCTTCAAGGGAGGAACCTTCGTTAAGTCGATGGGCGTTAAGATCGTCTATTGCCAAAAGGATCACCTTTTCAAACTCCTGCCATTCTTCATCCGTCAGGGTGTCGCTGGTAGGTGTGATCACTTCGGGAAGTTTTACCAGGGTGCTGAGAATATTAGAAGGGTCCAGGTTGAGTTCACCGGAAAGGTCCGCTAAAGCGCGGTAATAAGCCTTGGCCAGGTCGGTGTTAATACTTACCGGCTTGGCGTTGCCGGTTTGCTTCAGACTAATGGTACAGTCCAGCGAGCCACGTCCCAGTTTTTCAGAGAGTAATTTCCGGATAGAGAACTCAAATGGTTTCAGGAAGCCAGGTAATTTTAGCTGCAGTTCGAATTGTTTACCATTCAGGGATTTGATGTCCACCTGAAAAGTTTTGTCTCCTACTGCCTGTTCTGCACGACCGAAACCGGTCATCGATTTGAGCATATGATCATTGTTTTGTGATGGAAAGTTAGTGATTCCTTTCGGCAAACAGCAAGTTATAGATTTCGGACCGACCCACCATTCTCATTTCTCCGGGGCCTAGTCCGTCAACGGTGAGTTGTTCTATCCTGTGACGGATCAATCTCAAAGTGGGAAAGCCGACCTGGGCTGTCATCTTTCGCACCTGCCTGTTCCTGCCTTCGCGCAGGACCAATTTTATCCAACTGGTTGGTATCTGCGCCCGGTAGCGAATAGGAGGAAATCGTTCCGGGACAGGTGGTGGAGGGGACATGATCGCTGCGCTGCAGGGTCGGGTCCGATACGGTCTGCCGTCGATGTTAATGGTCACACCCAACTCCAACTGACGGATGGCGGCAGGAGAAACAGTCCCTTCTGTCTGGACCCAATATTCCCGGTCGTGGGCGAACCGGGGATTCAGCAGCCGGTGGTTAAATGCCGTGTCGTTGGTAAGAATAAGCAACCCCTCACTGTCGAAATCCAGCCGGCCGACAGGATATACATCGGCCGGTACGGCAAAGAAATCCTTCAATGTTTTCTTCCCTTCTAACGAAGTAAATTGTGAAAGGACCTGAAAGGGTTTGTATATAACGTAGTATTGATGCACGTTTCAGCCTAATGATTGAAATGAAAAAGCCCGGTGCGAAACCGGGCTTTCAATATATGGATGGGTTAGTAAGTACCGGGAA
>Ga0207671_10000309_pt1 | contig 72075 bp, 61 predicted proteins | sample KBSC24metaG_FD_184352 | JGI IMG/M metagenome (GOLD analysis project Ga0207671, IMG submission 184352) | Corn rhizosphere microbial communities from Kellogg Biological Station, Michigan, USA - KBS C2-4 metaG (SPAdes) (version 2) | ecosystem: Host-associated > Plants > Roots > Rhizosphere > Soil... | reverse complement strand
ACAAGAACCTGGATCTTGTTCAGATCGTCCTGCGTTACCTGCGGTGTCGTGGGAGTTGCAGGCTGGTTCTTGATCTCGTCGATCGTCTGCAGGATGCGGTCGATCACCGTCGCGAACTCATAGCGGGTAAGCGCTCGGTTGCCGAGGAATGTGGCATCGGTGTACCCCTTAACATATCCCTTCGCGGCCAGATCGGTAACCGCCTGGTAAGCCCAGTGGTTCGCCGGAACATCCGGGAATGAGGCAGGCCCTGCCGTCGCCTCCTGTGCATGCGCTGCGGGTATCCCGAGCGCCGCGAAGCCGATTGCCGCAGCGCCGGCGCTCAGCAGCTTCGCATTGTGAAATCTTCTTGACATATCCATCCCCTTACAATGATTGTCTGCATGTGCAGACAATGGATTTTAATGCTCTTCCAGCTCGCGTTTTGTCAGAAAGACACGAATGCCGTAGAGCTCTTCGTCTAATCCTAGTAATACGCTTATATTACGCGTATATAATATACCTCCGGATTTATGAGGTCCGCGCTAAGCAGAAACGGCTGCTCAAACTTAAATGGCGTTCATCGTGAGGTAGACGTCGATGTCAGTGACTAATATGACGAAATCATGCGCAACCATCGCCACATGGATGATGTCGCAGGCTCCCCTCCCCAGCCCTCCCTTCGAACAGGCGCTGACGCCTATTCCCACAGGGATAGGGAGGCAGATTAGGAACGAAATACGTTTGCGTTTTCTTAATCCGAAAGCCCCTCTCCCTGTGGGAGCAGGGTTCCGTCCCTGCTCGAAGGGAGGGGTTGGGGAGGGGAGGCACTGGTTTCGATGCATGCGGCGCATACCTTGAACTCCGGCATCTTCGATGTCGGATCCAGGGCGGGATTGGTGAGCAAGTTGCTGCGCCCCTTTCCTGGCCAGTGGAATGGCATAAAAATCGTATCAGGGCGTATTGTGGGTGTCAATCGCGCCGGAACAACAGATGAACCACGCCGCGTCCGCACGCGAACCGGCGCTCCGTCGGAAACGCCTAACCGGCGCGCCAGTTCCGGATGCAGTTCCACAAATGGACCAGGCGCAGCTTCATTAAGGGCCGCAACACGCCGGGTTTGTGTTCCTGACTGATACTGCGCCATGACACGCCCCGTCGTCAGATATAGTGGGTACTCATCATCAGGCTCTTCCGCCGATGGACGATGCGCCACAGCATGGAACCTTGCTTTGCCATCTTCAGTGCCGAACTCCTTAAGGAACATCCGGGGAGTGCCGCCGGAGGCGCCGGCCGGACTTGGCCAGAACATACCGTCCTCTGCCTCGATCCGCTCATAAGTAATTCCTGAGTAGTCAGCCACACCACCTGCGCTTGCGCGGCCTAGCTCATTAAACACTGCCTTAGGATCTGTGGAGAAGAATTGCCCCCTGCCCATCCGGTCGGCAAGGCCCTTCATCAAATCGAGATCGCTCCGAACTCCTTCAGGAGGATCAATAGCCCGCATGCGGCGAATAACACGCCCTTCGAGGTTCGTCATTGTGCCCTCTTCCTCCGCCCACTGGGCGCAAGGAAAAACGACGTCCGCGAGGGCTGCCGTTTCGGACAGGAATATCTCGGAAACCGCCATGAAATCCAGCGACCGAATACGGCTTTCTATGCGTCCAGCATCAGGCGTTGAGATCAAGGGATTGGACCCCATGAGAAGGAGAGCCTTGGGACCACCATCCTGCCCGAGCGAATCAAGAAGCTCAAAGGCAGATTTGCCTGGCCCAGGAAGCTCATCCGGGGAAATGCCCCATACCCCCGCCACAAACTCGCGATGTGCAGGATCGGCGATTTTTCGATAGCCCGGCAGCTGATCTGCTTTCTGCCCATGCTCCCGGCCACCCTGCCCATTTCCTTGCCCCGTGAGACAGCCATATCCGCAGTGCGGACGGCCGGCTTTACCGAGCGCAAGCGCAAGGTTGATTAAGGCAAGCGTCGTGTCCACCCCCTTGCTATGCTGCTCAGCGCCACGGGCGGTAAGCACCATGGCTGTGGCCGCCTCACCCAGCATATGCGCCGCTCTGGACAGTGAAGCGGCCGGCACTCCTGTAATACGCTCAACGCGATCAGGCCAATACGACGCGATAACGCGCCGCACACCGTCGAAACCTTGTGTCCGCTCCGCGATAAAGTTGTGGTCGATCAGGCCGTCCGCCATTGCGACATGCAGAAGGCCGTTCGCCAGAGCCAGATCCGTGCCTGGAGTAGGCTGCAGATGGAGGGCTGCGGCCCGCGCGGTGGGTGTTGATCGAGGATCGACCACGATCAGCGTTCCCCCTCTCCGCTTCTGCTCCTCGAAGTGCTGCATAATGGGCGGCATCGTCTCCGCCATATTGCTGCCTACAAGGAGAATGCAGCCTGCGTCCTGGACGTCTTCCAGAGGAAAAGGCAGTCCGCGATCGATTCCGAATGCCTTGATGCCTGCCGCCGCTGCCGATGACATGCAAAAGCGTCCGTTATAATCGATATTGGCAGTTCGAAGCGCCACGCGGGCAAATTTGCCAAGCGTGTAGGCCTTTTCGTTTGTAAGGCCGCCGCCGCCGAATACGGCAACCGCATCACGGCCATGCTGCTCCTGAATACGCGAGAACTGCGCGGCCGTAAAGTCCAGAGCTTCAGCCCACGTCGCAACTCGCAGCGCCCCACCTTTGCGATCACGCATGAGGGGAGTAGTCAGACGCTGAGGATGATTGATCAGCTCAACCGATGTCCATCCTTTACGACACAACCCGCCTCGGTTCGTTGGGAAATCGTTTCGCGGCGCAATAGTCAGAGCACCGTCTGTGTTCTCCAGAATCATTCCGCATTGCAGAGCGCAATAGGGACAATGGGTGAGTGTTGATATCATCGGCCGCTCCCCGCTCAGAAACCCGGATCAATCTCAACCATGCCGACATCGACGACGACACTACCGGATAGCCCCCGTGGCGCGGCAAGGCATATCTCGATTCGTGTGCCGGCAGCATAGGATTCCACGATGGCCAGCGGAACGTGAATGTCCGCTTTGGGACCGATGGGGAAATATCGAACAGGCTTGCCGTCAACGGAAATGGTGAGATAAATCAGGTCGTCGGAGATATTGCCGGCCCGGAAGTAGAGCACTTCCGCCGTTTTATTTGCCGGAACACGGTATCCGAGGGCATCATTGAGAGGACCAAGGTCGAATACTCCACGCCCCACGAATGGATATACGCCTTGTAAAAACCTGGGCTGTGCGGATCCGATACGAATTAACCGTGCTTGACGGCCCTCGCTAATAACGACGGGAAGCTGGGAATCAGTCGATGACAAAGCTGCGTTCCTTTCTCAAAGTGCTTGAAAGAAGGCAACGCTGCCGGGGAAAAGAGAGTAAGATGAAGCGCGGTCGCCGTTGATCGCGCTTCGTCCGGACTTAATTGTAGCCGCCAAATGTTTCCAAACGGTTTCGCAACACCGGCAGAACCGCCTTTATAATCCCATAGTACCGCCAAAAGCGCCGCCTTTGATGAGAGTTACACCTTCGACTCGCTCAAGCTCAATCGGAGCAACTCCTGAATATTGTTCGATCCGGTTAGCAAGATCGCGCGAGTGAGTGGTGATCCACATCTGCGATTTCTTCGAAGCCTCTGCGATAAGCTGGGCAAGCGGCTCGTTAAGATCAGGATGCAAACTCGTTTCCGGTTCATTGAAGGCTAGAAGAGCCGGCGGCCGAGTGGTCAAAAGGGCAGCAAGAAGGCAAAGATATCGAAGCGTGCCGTCGGAGAGTTCACGCGCTTCAAAGCCTCGCTGTATTCCGGGAGTATAGAGCGTGATAGCAAATCTCTGGGCTTCTGCGCAGGTGATGGAAAGCTTGGCGCCTTGCAGCCCCCTGGCAACGCTTAAGTGAAGCAGCTCTCCATCCCCAAACCATTCGATTGTCTGGAGAGCAGCCGCGAGGTCTGATCCATCATCGGAGAGAACAGGAGTTTCCACTCCGATCTGCGGATGCCGGATTGGAGACTGCGCATCGCTTCGAAATTGATGATAAAACCGCCATCCGAGCAGTTCCTCGCGCAAAGCCGATAGTTGAGGAAAGCGATGGGGCTCTCGAAGCTGAGCGAGAACGGACTCGGAAAGTGAGAGGCTCCAGGTATATTGAACGCGCTTGCCGGCAGAATCGCGCAGCCAGACGGATGTTCCATCGCGCTCCAACAGCTTCTGTCTCTTCCCTTCACCAATGAACCATACATTTTCTTCTTTGATTCTGGGATCGAGTTGAAACGGCCCGGCAAATTCACTCACAGCCGGCAATCCCATAATGAGTTCGTACTGCAATGAGCCAATCGTAACGCCCAGATGCATACGCACAGGCTCATTGCGTCTAGGGCCGGCCCAGAGCACAGAAGGCATTCCCCCCTCTTCAGCGATCGCTCTGGCCAATTCACCGGACGCCGCGGCGTGCAATAGATACATCGAACGATAGAGATTGCTTTTTCCACAGCCATTGGGACCAACCAACACATTTACGGCCCCCAAATTGAGATGAATATCGCGTATAGACCGGTAGCCGGAAACAGTCAGATCTGTGATAGCCATTCGTCGCTCAATGTTCTACAGGATGGTTCAAGTCTACCTCAAGGCGGCGGCAAGCAATAATATAAGGCTGCTTCAAGTCTGCATTGGGTAACCTAACAGAAACACGTACGTGGTAAGATTGCGGAGTAATATGGCGGAACAAATAACGATAGCGATCATGGCAGGCGGCGAGAGCCGGAGAATGGGACGCGACAAGGCCTTACTGCCGGCAGAGGGCGGAATCCTTCTTGAATACGTCGCCAGAACCGCAGCAGCAACAGGACTTCCGGTTATCGTCGTGGGGCGTACACCTCCTGAAGGCTGGTCACTTTCCGCTATTAAGTTTTATGGCGACCACTATCCCGGTCTGGGACCGCTCGGCGGAATTGCCACATCGCTCGAAGTTACAACGACAGACATACTGGCTCTTCCATGCGACCTTCCGCTACTTACGACACCAGCTATAACCTGGCTGATCGAGGGCATATCCGGCCGTACTCTCGACGACGGTCTGGTTACGGAAAATGGATCTCAGCTGGAACCGCTCTTCAGCATATACAGACGCAAAACCCTTCCGGCCCTGCAAAGCCGCCTCGCAGCAAAACGGTTGTCGATTTTAGGTTTCTTAATGTCGGCAAAATTTGAGTATATTACAGCCCCGCCAGAAGTGAGTATCGCGCTGAGAAACGCGAACACGCCGGAAGAGTGGCAGCAGATTACGAAGGGCATGTAAAGCACAGGGGCAAATCGATGAAGATAAGGATACGAGACAATTCGCTGCGAGTTCGCATGGACAGGCGAGAGATAGAGCAGCTTGCGGGGCAGGGCCGAGTTGAGGCTCAGTGCGAGTTCGGACCGGCAGCCCTCCTCCGATACACCGTTGCCAGCCGCGAGCAACTCGTGCCGCTTGCTGCAGAATTTTCCGACGCCGAGATTCGCGTCTATGTAAATACGTTTGATGCCGCAGATCTGGCAGGAACAGAAAGAGTTGGCCTGGAAACGCAGCAGCCCATCGGCGACGGCCGGTCACTTCGCCTCGTACTCGAAAAAGACTTCCAGTGCCTGGCGGACCGGCCCGATGAAGACGATACGCACGCCTATGACAATCCACTCGCAAGACATACCTGCGCCGCCCATGACGACGCAGGCTGAGAAATCTCTATTTCGGCATTCTGCCGACGGCAACAGCAAATAAGCGCAGGAACTGCCGGAGCTACGACTTTAGCAGATCCTGCCAGGATGCCGCGTCAAATGGCTTTTGCGTATTTTTGTCCTTCATTATTATACCAACATGCAACCTGAGCACTCTTAAAAAGCATCAGCCAGGAAACAACGTCTCCTGGCTGATACAATCTCAGCGGCTTAACCGATCATTGCTCGCACAGACGCCCATTGATCGGCGCTGACGGCGAAGTTGGTTGCGCGTGGTAGTCGAATTACACGCAGGTCTTTCAGTAATGCATGATTCACCAGTGATGTTTTGAGGAATGGCGTATCCGAAAAGACCCGATCATACTGGATCATTACGGTCGCCGGCGGAACCTTGCCCGAGCGGTGCCCCCCCCATCGCACTTGCTGTTCCAGGGTATTCTCGACCGGACTCGGGTCGGTCAGCACGGTTGCCAGAGCATAAATACCGGCCTTCTTCCCGCTGAGCCAGATGATTACCTGATCGCCTTCCCGGACATCCTTTGCATGCTGGCGCAATGGCCACTCCGCTTCATCTCCCGCAATCAATTCCGTGATATCGAAAACGTCTGGATTTATCTGAAATATCCACGCCTGCTCTGTGGCGGGCTTTCCGTAATCCGCCTGCGCCTCGCGCTCCATTACCATCATCACGTCTGCATCCTCCGATTTGCTGTAATGGAGGGTTACTCGCGACGAGATACGAAAAGCGGAAAGAAATCGGATAAATATTTTTCAGGGGATTTTTGCCGGGCTTATTGAAACTTGACCAACGTCCAGCCGCGTACGCTATTGATCATAAAAACATGGGGGGCATTTAGCACATCGTCTATCGAGATGATCCGCTCGACAATCTCTCCACGCTCAAGCAGCTCTGCGCGAAAAGTGCCTGGCAGCAGCCCTACCGCAATCGGAGGTGTACACAGAACATCGTCCAATTCGACAACCAAATTACCAATGGTAAACTCAGTAGCCTCACACCGATCATTCCAGAGCAGAACATCGAAGCAATCAGAATGCGCCGCCCGATGGCGCTCGTATACACTCCGGCGGGTTGTCTTATGGTAGAGGAATGGATCGGAGATATCGACAGGATCATCCGCGAGACATACCAATTGTTCGCCTGCGGACGGAGAAGCCAACGAATAGATCTCGCATTCTACGCTGCCGCTTCGGCTGGCCAATAAACGCACGCGAAAATTCCCATGAGAGTTCACGCGAGCTAACTCGAAGAGGCGTTCACGAACTGCGTTCTCGTCGTGGTGGAAATTAAAATATTGCGCGGATTTCGCCAGGCGGTCCATGTGACGATCGAGCAGCCAGATGTCGCCGTCTTCAAGCCGGAGCGTCTCAAGCAATTGAAACTCTGCCGCTTTTCCGCGAAGAAAAGCCGACTTCGACATGGCCTCACGCCTTTCATCGCTCACATCGCTGTCCCACGTGATACCGCCGCCGACACCGCATCGCGCTCTCTTCGCTTCGCGATCTACCACCACAGTGCGGATTGCCACATTGAAAGCAGCATCGCCTCCTGGCTGAATAACCCCGATCGCTCCACAATATATTCCCCTCGCCTGCTCCTCAAGGTCTGTGATCAAGCCCATCGTACTTCGCTTGGGCGCTCCCGTAATAGAACCGCACGGAAACAGAGCATTGAAAATGTCGTCGATCCGAACACCCTGCCGAAGAGTCGCCTCAACTGTCGACGTCATTTGCCAGACGGTAGGCAGCACTTCGACGTCAAACAGGGACGGAACGCGAACAGAGCCTGTCTCCGCAATTCGTCCAAGGTCGTTGCGCATCAAATCGACGATCATGACATTCTCTGCGCGATTCTTCTCAGAAAGCCGGAGCCACTCCGCCTGCTCTCGATCCTGTTCACTCCAAAGTCCCCGCGGCGCAGTGCCCTTCATGGGACGGCATAGGATCCGGCGATCCTTCACACTAAAAAACAACTCAGGAGATGCCGAAAGGACGCAGTGGCGGCCGGTATTGATGTAAGCTCCGTAGGCAGCCCGTGAGGCGTCCGTAAGCTGCCGGAAATATGCCCAGGGATCACCGTCGAAGTCCGTTTCAAGCGCAAACGTATAATTCGTCTGATAGGTCTCGCCGCGCGCAATCGCGTTACGGATTTGCACAATAGCAGAGCGATACTGCTCTTCAGCAACTGAAACGGCCCAATCCCCGGCGAAGTAAGCGTCTTTCGAGAACTCGTTAGCTCCTTGCGATGTCTTGTCCGGCTCGTCAAAAATGCCGAACCACACAAGCGGTTCATCGATTCGCGGCTTATGCGTTCTGAGAGCCGGATCGAATGCGGCAGCCGCTTCATACGATACGAATCCCGCAGCCCAAAATCCTTCGTCCGCCCATTTTTGGGCTAAAACTATAGCCCGGGCAACTTCGTCAATAGAATATGCGGCAATGACTTCTCGTGGCTTCGAAAAGTACAGAAATTCGCCTGTGAAGCCCGAACCTAAAGCAATGGTTGGGATTGAATTATTTGAAGAGATCGACATAAATTGAATAGGATGACCATGTTTCGGCGAAATCAGTTTTCTCCGGCATGCTTGCGGCTCACCTGCGGCCGGAATATATCGAGCATACCTGGCCAACAAGAATTTCGGGGTGCAGGATTCCCGCCACTTCCTGCCGAAATTCGCTTTAGATGAGCCTTGGAGAAGTAACACCGTACGACAGCGATGACGATTCGATCTTGCTGGGGGCCTTCGGGCCGATGTCCGGAAAGACACCTCTTCTCGGCCACTTCCTCCAGCACGGCATGGCCCTGGCTGTTGAGGAGATCAACACACGGGGCGGTGTGCACGGCAAAGCCCTTGAGATCGTACTGCGCGACGATGGAGGGGAGCCTGACGAGGCCGCTGAAGCCGTTCATGAAATGATCGTCGACGACCAGGTGGCTGCCATCATAGGCGGTGTCGCATCACGGTCATGCCATGCCGCAGCAAAGGTCTGCCAGCAGTTCCGTGTCCCCATGGTCGCCGCGTTCGGTCCCCACCCCGCCGTTACCGAAGCAGGCTCCTACATTTTTCGCACATGTGTCAGCGATGGCTGGCAAGGAACGGCGGCCGCTCACTTCGCGCTCAAGGCGCTCAATGCTCGCCGTGCGGCTCTGCTTGTGGATACTGCGCTCGATTATAGCGTGCTCCTGGCCTTTAACTTCACCGAAGAATTCGAGCGCCGCGGTGGACTGATCGTCTCAGTTGAAGAGTATGAGCAGATCAAGGACGGCGCAGCATTTGAAATGGGGCTTCGCGAAATCCTCGAAGAAGCTTTCGACGGCAAGCCGGATATCCTCTACGTGCCGGGCTACTATCCAGATGTCGGCCGGATCGGGCGAATCGTGCGATCCATGGATCAATGGATGCCGTTGATGGGCGGTGACGGCTGGCATTCGCCACACCTCACCGACTTTGCCGTCAACGCCCTGGAAGATTGCTATCTGACGGAGCATTGGTCGCCGGAAGAGCCTTCAGATGCCGTCCAATCCTTTATTCAACGGTACCGTGACGCCTATAAGGGAGAGTTTCCCGCTGCCACGGCAGCTCTCGCCTACGAGACAGTCGGTCTGATTGCCGACGCGCTCCTGCGCGCCGGGATACCTGACGGCGACTTCTACGGCGATCCGCAATATCGTAAGCGTCTGCGAGACGCCATTTCCAACACTACCGATTTTCAGGGCGTCTCCAGCCAGGTATCTTTTGACAGCCACCGCAACGCCATCAGGTCTGTCGTCGTGCTGCAAGTCCGCGGCGACGAATTTCGTTACGATGCCACAGTGCACCCCGACGGCACATTAATGCGCGCCGCAGTGGAATAGAGCCACAAGTAACAGGAAGTAATTACCGCCGTGCTCCCGTTTTTTCGCCGCCGAACCGGCAAGAATGCCGCCCCGAAGACAGATAAGCCGATGCCTTCCGGCCAGGATGATGTATTCATTGCCCGAAGCGAGATCTCAGCCGGAAATCTCTCCCACGCCGTTGCGCACCTGGCAGGCGCAGTCGCACTCGATGCATCGAACGCCGAGGCCATCGCGCTGCTGGACCAGATACATGCCCGGGCAAAAGATCCACTTAGCCTGGCGCCGCTCACGGACAAGACATTTGCAGGCATCGCCGCTGTCCATGCTCTCTTTCTACATCGGTCAGGAAACGTGCAGGAAGCCTTTGCAGTTTTGTTTCAGGCAGCGCTTGCCCAGCCGAAATCGGGCTTTCTGGCCTGGGCTGTAGACTGGCTGCATGCTCCAAACGGTACCGGAAATCTGCCGTCCGACCTGGCTAAATGGCTCCTCTCTCGCCTGGCGGAACGCCTCCCTGCTCTAACGGGGATAGCTCTGGACCGCGACTGGACCATAGTGCCGGACCTTCTCTCCGCAATCGAAGAGACTCAGCCTGCTGATACGCTCCGTTCTTTTATGAGTGTGGTTCTGCTGCGACGCCTCAACCATACTGACGACGCTCTGAAGATAGCTGAGCACGCCTTTGACGGGACCCCAGACTACTATTCCTCAAACGCCATGGCCAGCGCGCTCAGGCATGCAGGCCAAACAGACGAGGCTATCGCAATGTATGTGCAGGCGCTTGCCTACAGGCCGGACGAAGACGGCGTGATGCTGGACATTGGAGACCTGTACAGCGAATGCGCAAAAATGGATGAAGCCGCAGCATGGTACAGCCGCGTTCTGCAGCGCGTTCCGGATCATCCCTGGGCCACACCATCTCTCTATGCCGCTCGCTACATCGCAACTGGCGATCGAACATGGCAGACGCGCCTGCGAGATTACGTGGCATCACATCCTGACAACGAGCGCGCAAAACTTCTTGCATCGCAGTTCCAGCCGTACTTCGGCAGCTATCTTCCCGAACCCGCAGACTCTGTGATCAGCGCAATGCGGGACCTGACAGGACGGATCGACAGGAAAAAGCCGGGGCCGTTGAACATCAATATCGGCCTTGCCTCACTGGAAGCTCCCAGCGCCTTGCTTGCAGCAAATCTCGAACTACGCAGGCATAATCAAGAGGGCGCCGTGGGATTGACAGTCGACGACATCCCTCAGCCTGATCCTCGTGAACTACGCTCGCCGGTTACGCTCAAACTCTGGCAGTATGATGGCGTTTATCCTGCCCCGGCTGTTCCCGAACCCACAGCCGAAGTCCGGCAGCTTGTGGCAGCTCTTGCTGAACACCCATACTCATATGACACATGGCTCATTCTATCGCGAGAATGCGCCCGGTTGCTGTCACAGGAACAAGCCGGTGAAGTCGCCGCCGTAATGGTCCATCCACCTGATGTTCCCGCGGACATGAGAGGCTGGGTATGGCTGCAGCGAGTTCAACTTGCAGCCGCCCTGATTGTAGCGTCTCTCGAAGGCCCCGCCGCCGTCACGCGCAACGGTGGGGCCCTTCTCGATATTCTAAACGGGCCAATAGATTGGGCTATCGGAGCGGCATCCCTTGCTCTTGTCTCTGTTGCGAGAGAGCACAGTGAAACGCGGCAGCACATTACCACGGCTTACAAGAGCGTGATCGCAAGCGCTCCAAAAGACGGCTTCGCCACAAGCATTGCTCCTGTGATCTGCAGTTACCGCGAAGTGCCAGGTATTACGCAGCAAGAACGCGAGAGTCTCGATAGCCTGCTGTCACAAGTTGCTATCAGCCCTGCCGAGGCGGTTGCTGAAGACGATGAGCCAGGATACGCTCCGGGTGAATGAATAGGTTTGCCGATCACCCCGGCTCAGCGCCCAGGACATCCAGTACTTCGGATAGCGTCGCAAGCATATAGTCCGGCGGCCGCAGTGTTGGATCGTCCGGCCACGGCAGACCACGGCTCATCCATGCAGTTATCATCCCCACCCTCTGCGCTCCACCAATATCCGCGACCGGATTGTCACCCACAAACAGTATCTGCTCGACCGGCACGGCAAGGCATTGGGCGGCGGCAAGAAAGATGCGAGGATTGGGCTTGGAGACCCCCTGGTCGTGGGACACAAACAGGCAACCGGAGATCTCGTGAAGCCCCAATTTGCGCAGCTTATCCCACTGGCGCGGACCGCCGTTCGTGACGACTCCAAAGGGCATCGACAGCTTCTGCAGCCGGTTAAGCAACTGCTCGGTATCCGGCTCCAGGCGAATGTATGTAAGAAACCGTGAGAAGAACTGCGCCAGAGTAAGGTCGACGGCCGGAGGATGATTTGGAAACAGATAACGCAGGCGTTCAAAAATAGCCGCCTTCGAGCCATACCCCGCAGCATCCAGTTCACGAAGCGACTGCAGCGTTTCCGCAATCTCACTATCATCAGCCATCTGCAAATCGTGACGCAGAAAATCATCTGCCCACGCCATGAACGCCTCTTCGCGGTCATACAGCGTATTGTCGAGATCGAACAACACCGCTTGAATAGTCACCATAACCTTTACCCTATTGCCCAAACAACAATTACCAATTAAGATGCCAGAACGAAGTTCTGCCCCTTACTGCTGTTATACCACCAAGCCGGAGCCGCCACCCCAAACTGAAACTTGATTTCCTGCGCGCTCACCACTCCACAAGGATTGCGTGCAGGTGCGGCGAAGCAGGTTCTTCCAGATCTGGCTGTTCGCAAAGAGCTGCTCATCGGCGCTGAAGTAGGTAAAGATCGACCGCGAAGCCACCAGAACCATTTTCGTTTTAGCCCGGCTGAGCGCTACCGTAAGCCGGTTGGGATCGAGCAGGAACGCAGCGCTCGCATGAAGGTATTGCGGATCGCTTTCCGTCGCCGAAACGAGAATGACCTCTCTTTCCGCTCCCTGATATCTTTCGACCGTGTCCACGCCTTCAGCAATCACTTCTCCGGTATCAGGATCATATGCGGTTAAGCCCGGAAAGGCCTGCCTCAAGGCGATCCTCTGAGCGCGATGAGGCACTACGACCCCCAGGCCATCGCGGGCATCGAGATTATAACCATTCGGGTCTGCCAGCGCCTCAAGAATCGGCGTAATCAAAGTCTGCTCAAAAGCGTTCCGGCTCTGGCTGCCCTCCTCATGGTGGACGACGACCACCAGAGGATGCGTGGGATCGAGCACGGCGTTCACGAACGCATCCAGGTTATCAATTCCCTTTAGCTGCTTGCGCTTTTGCGAATGATACGGAATGCCGTCCCGCTCGTAAATCTCCTGCCTCAGGAATGCAGCCATATCCTTGTGCAGCCGGAAGCTCTCGGCAAACTTGATCGTTGGAGGGTTCATCTCAGCCAGTGTCTCAAACAACGATCGGTAAGCTCGGTATTGTTGAAACGTCCGGCGCGGCTCGCTCTCCCAGTCGTGCTTTACAATCGGCGGCATCTGCCGTGGATCGCCCACGACGATAAGACGCGCATCCGGAGCCATCGGCAAAGAGGCGATCATGGCTTCCGGCAGCCCCATCTGAGATGCTTCGTCAAGAACGAGCAGGTCACAAAAACCATGCCCGAACAATGAGGACGATTTACTGACAGCCTTTACCGCATTGTATATGCCGCCCGGTGTGGCAGCCACACAGCAGTATTTAAGCTCGGCAATCGCCTCGGCTGCACGAGGGCTTCCAGGGGCTCGGTCGGCCTCCTTCGGCAAGGGAGTCACTCCGGCCGGCGTAGCTCCGCGCCCTGCCAGCCGATACAGTGGAACATTCAGGAGACGCCGATCGAAATAGGTATCCGCCAGCACAGGATTGGCAGCCCGCATCTGCCTCAGCTTCTTCTGCGCCTCAACGACACCTTCAAGCAGCACATCCGTCGCTGCGTGCGTCTTGCATGAGAGTAATATCCGGCAGGAACGCCCGGCAAGCATTGCCGCCTGCAGCCTCGCCAGCAACGCAAACCCGGTCGAGTAGCTCTTCCCTGTCCCGGGAGGCCCCTGTACAAGAAGGATTGGAGCGGCAACATGATCTCCAATATATTTCCTCTTCGAATCCTCAAGGTCATGGAAGTGGCCGGCTGACGCAAATGCATCGAGGCCTGCCAGGAATGCCGCCGCGCCGCCGATTTCCTTCTCATACGGCTCGCGTTCGGCATCGGCGGGTGAACGGCCGGAAAGACGTTCATAAAGCGAGTGCGTCGCCACAATCTCTCCACTCTCGATCTTGCAAAGGCCGTCTACAACCGTGGACTGCCAGTATCCGTAGATATCATTGGGATCTGGATCGAGGGTGTAAAGTCCGTCGGGTTGGAACGGACGCTCATTGATCGTGCCGAACGTAAAACCGGCTGCGGATCCTCCGGAAAAATCGGACATCTTCACATGGGCAAAGATCGCCTGCACCGGCCCATCAACACCGTTCTCCCGCACGATCTCAAGCTTTTCCAGATCGGTGCGCGTGCCGTAAAGCATCTGTTTCGGCGTGGGAGTTTGCGGCTGCCGTTCCGCCTCAGGCAGCCGTTCATCATAAGTCCATCGCGAAAAGAGCACCAATCGAGAGCCTTCTTTAATATTCACCAGGTCTGCAAGGGCATCCAGACCACAGTCGAGGCCGTCACATTCAACTCGCAATTTGAACGTGATTCCGCCATGCGACCATTCCGCCTCCTCACGCTGATCCTTGGGCAGACGGATCTGCTTGGCATCGGGATGAGCCAGCTTCCACTCATGCCGATAGCGCTCCCGCAGAATACTCCGTCCAATATTGTCCCGGTTCAGCGCCGCAATATCCGGCTCCTGATCCTCCTCGCAGTAACGCACGATCAAAGTTTCACCGAGTAGCACACGGCGCTCCGGCGCTGTTTGCCGCACCGACTTCCATGCGCCAAGGTCGGTGTGGCGCTCAATCGTCACAAATTCCTTCAGCGCCTGCGCAAGGTGTTCCGCCCGCTCCTGAAACTGCGCCAGATCCGGCAGATTAAACGGCGTCTTTTCCGTGAGATGATTGCCATGGAATGTCGAGGCGATATGCTCGATCGCCTCCAGCCTCCGCGCAGCAAATTCTTCGAGCAGGATGCGATCAACTGCGCGGTAAGCCGCGAAAGTGTCAGGTTTGGCGTCGGGAAGTTCTCCCCATGCAGCATATGCATATTCAAGAGGGACCTGAGAGTTAAAGCGCGCGCTCCGCGGAACGTAATTGTCGTCCCGCTTTACAATGCCGTCGAAGAGCCTCTCACGGAACAACGATCGGTAATCTCGCCCTTCGCTCCAATCGAATCCCAGGAATGCAGACACGGCCTGAAGCGATTGGCAGAGCATTGGATAGTTGCGATGTTCCCGGATTTCGGCGTCAAGGAATGTGGCGATCGGCGAGTCGAACGCCGCAAGTTGCGTCACAAAGTCGTAAACCGCAGGTGCGGCGCGCACCATTGAGGTGACATTGCGGCCAAGCGCATCCAGCAAAGTCCGCTGACCGGCATCGTTCCAGAAGATCAGGTGTATGGGAGCTCGGTTGCGGCCTTCGGCGTCTTGATAGGCGCATGAGGCCACAGCTTCAAGCAGCCCGGTAATCCAGCGGCCAAATAGCGCCGCTTCGCGCGCAGCATCTGGTGGACCATCCGCCAGACATACGACAGACTTATTTCGTCCCGGTTTGCCATCCTGGCAGGCCACCACACGCGCCGCCAGCAGATAGATCCGGTCTAGTGTAAAGTCGTGCTGGGCATCCACATAAATCCGGATGAGGTTCGGATTGTGTGTCGCATCCGAGTACGGCAGCGTCGAGTGCCCTTTGCTGGGAATAAATGGCGGGGCTTTTGTATCTTTGACGAATGGACTTTGATGCGCTCTCAGCACAAGTTCGTCGATCCGAGATCCCACACTCGTCGATGCCAGCGCTGCCAGTGTCTTACCGGCGCCTGAGGCGGGAGCCAGTGCAAAGGATTTCTGCTCACCATTTTCTACTGGCTGCTTCAATGCGGCAAGCTGCTCTATGTTTGTAACTCCCGCGCCGAGCAGCGCCTTCTTGTCACGAGCGGCAAGATGCGGCACCAGTGACAGATCACGGTCATCGCAGGCCGTCTTCAGACAGAACTCGTTATACAAGCAGCCGTCACACTTGTAGTCGAGTGAGAAAAAGAGGGAATCGGGAGACGCTTCGGCGATACGGCGCGCGGCGGAACCATCTCCAGTCACAAGATCCGTGATCTCATAGAGATATGCCTCAGGATCTTTCGTCAGCTCAAGCAGCGCATCGCTAACCGCCAGGATGTCTCGCGCGCATTCCCGTTGCCGCTCCTCTTCTTCAGGTTCGAGATCGATCTCCGCGCCACCCCGATAGAGTATCCCGGACTCCATTTTCTCGTGAGCGATCCCTGCCTCGGCCAGAAGCCTCTCGATAAGCACCTGGTAGAAGCAAACCTGCAGTCGATGCTCTACTCTTGGATGCGCCGAGCTCTTCATATCCACGATCAACAGCCGAAGCGCACCGCCGGCAGCGCGGCTTAAACGGATCAAGTCTGCATCGCCGCGGACATTCCAATCCTGCAGGTCAACCTCAAGGCGGGGTTGAGCCACAATCACTGTCTCCCCGGGAGCGAGAGACCTGGTCTGTTCGATAAACCGCACATTGTCCGGGGTGCGGCTTCGGTCCTTCGGATTGATACCGTCCGAAAAATCGACGATTTTATAACCCAGAGCAATCTGCGCCAGCATAGCTTGTTCGAATGCCAGACCTGATCGCGTAAGAATTGCGGGAATAGCTTCAGCGGTTACTCCTGCCTGTTTCAGGAAACCGCGGCCTTCGTTGCTCTCATGCAATCTCAGGCGCAGAAAGCGTTCGCATCGATCAAGCCGGATGTATTGGGAGAGATCAGTCGGGGTGATCTTCTTCTGGTGGACGGGCAATTCAATCATAACATCTCATATCGCCATAACGGCTCAGGCGCCGCGGCACTTATTAAGTGCCGTAGCGCCTGTATTTAATCCTCCCTTATCATCTCCGCATGATTTCAAGAATCCGGAAATGAAGTTTTAGGGTGACATTAACGAGCCGTTGAAGCGGCATGCATCCTACACATCCCACTGATACTTCCCGAGGCGCTGCTCGGCAGCTCTAACCGGCAGGATCCCAAATCCGATTGTAAGGACGAGGAAGAATATCCATGCCCCGGCGGTTACCGGCACAAACGGATAGCCGTTTCGTTGAAGCAGGAAGGCAATGACGGCCGCAGATCCGGCAAGTCCCAAATAGATTGTCGAAAATATGAATCCGAGAAGCATGGCCCATACGCTGGCTCGATGCGCCGGATTGTCGAAGAGAAAACGCGGAAAGAGTCCGGAGAGACCTACCCCCAGGCCGGACATTGCAAAGCAAATACAGATGAGTGTCGCCATACCGGCAATGCAGACGTCCATCGGCCAGCTAAAGACGATTGCGTTAATGGTGCACAATACGACTGCGACGACAAGTGACACGACAAATGCAACGGTCCACTTTGCCCAGAGGATTGAACGGGTAGCCACCGGCGATGCAAACAACATCCATGCACCCCGCCCTTCCAAACCGACGGAAGACAATCCGAGGATACTGGTAACCATGTAGACGACCAGCACAATCATCAGTTTAGACAGGCCGCCGTACATGTCGAAGTCGGCCTTCACCGTTCCAGGATCCGTCACCTTCAGAACAAACGGAACCAGGAACAGGATGAGAGTGGTTCCGATCTGACCGACCATGATGGTGTCTCGGCCTATATACCTTAGATCTTTGAGCACGACCCCTGTCGCCGCAGCCGTCATACCGGGAAACGGAATGCCTCCGCGCCCCTTGATCCCTTTGTGGGTATGTTCAAGATCTCTCTGCTCAAGGATCTCCTCCGAAGTCACCACAGGGCGTCCGGCAACGACAGACAGCGCAAGCAGAGCAACCCAGGCGAAGAACATCCCGAGCATAGCGTTCAATCCACTACTGGTCAGACTACGTCCCTTTGCGACATCAAGTAGCGAACGCGATGCCCATGTCGAAGGCAGCCACTCAGGGACATGCGTATCGACAGCGCCCTTTACGGCCGCCGACATCCGCATGGTTTGAACGGCATTCGTCTGCGCTGTCGTGTCTCCTGTGAGAACGTCCTTCAGCTTGGACACACTCATCGTCTTCGATTGGGTCGCCTTGTTTGCCCCGGACATTGCCAGCAGCGTAATTGACAGAGCCAGGCCAATACTGACCATCATCACGATAAAGCGGATCCGGCGAATGCCGACGATCCGCGCGATCACCAGCAGCAGGAACGCCGAGAGTGCTGGAGTAAATGCCATCAACAGAAGGACACCTGCGGCAAAGACAAACCACCCTGCCCCGGTGACGCCGGCTCCCCATGCCAACCCGAGCAGTACAGGAAGACCGATCACGACGAACTGCGCGGAGTTTGAGACGGTAGCATCCACCATCTTCATGCCGACCACGGCAGTTGGCGAGACCGGTGTCGTTAAGAGTAGAGGCAGATCGCTGTCCTGAAACAACGAAGACGCCACAAAGGGAACCGAGCTGGCGAGAAGGAAGAAGAAGAGATATTCGTAGACATGTCCAAGCAGAGCGCCGGCAAGGTCGCCAAGCCCGGACGTGCCCGGGGCAGTCGCCTCCAGGATCCGCATAAATGCGGCACAGCCTGCGCCGAGACCGGAAAACAAAAGAACGCCGCCAAAAGCCAGCGCGCTGTAGATCCACCGCTGATTGACCGTCGTTCCCCTCGCCGCATTGCGGATCATCCGCAATCTGGCGCGAAGCAATACCCAGAACATGATCGAAACCTCACGCCGCCGATGTTTGGCAGCCATATTATTATATTATGGTTCTGCCCTTTCCCATCTAAGGCCACAGGTAAATATAGTCCATTTCAGCATTCATCACAGTTAAAGCCTTCGTCCGGTATCTTCTTCAGCTTGTGCTTCCTTACTTCTTCTTCGACCGTAAGTCGAACCGCGTCAGGATCGGCAATCAATGCCAGGCACTTATCGTACCATCCATCCGATCCTCCGTCCCTTTCCATAATCGCAGGATCCCAGGATCTGACAATGGGTATGTAGGCATCAAGAATGGTCCTGGCTTGCTCGGGCCAACCACACCATGTGTAGTAGGCAAGAATGTCCTCATACATCCGGATTTGCGACCCTCTACCCTCTGGCGTATTCATATATGCGTAATAAGCGTTCCGCACATCGGAAAAGCTTAGCACACCGGAGACTGGGAAGTTGATTTGCTCTCTCATTCGATCAGCCGCTTCTTTTGCATGATCGTAATGAAAACGGACACGAATCGCATCTTCGCTACCTGTTCTTCGAGATGCTAATCGATGATAGAGGGTCAAATAAATCGAAAGAGAAGGGCGCGCCAAGCAATGCACATGAGATGTTGGGCGATATTCATCGTTTCCGGAGCTACGATCTAAGACAATGCCGGATAACAGAGGGCCATGCCTGCGCATTAACCACATCGGTTTATAAATGGTGAACTCAGGAAAATTATCCGCCCAGTCTTTAGTAATTATCTTTTTGTTTTCAGAAGTTAATTTTGGTTCGAGTTTAATGTTGTTCACGAGATGACGTTATCCTGGAATTCGTCTATTCGATGGGCGATTCCTAAGAGGTAACAAGGCTCAATTAGTCCATCTTACATTTCTCATTATATTCGTTAAGCCATGCCACAAAATCTTCATGATCGTGCAGGAACTCAGTTGCTGAAATCGTAAGATCCGCGCCGGCCAACATTGAGATTGCCCAATAGACGGCCGGATCGTCAGCAAATCCGTAAACCAGACCAAACCAAGGTGAGGCCCAATCGGAAGCAGTTTTCCGATCAATTGCGCCTAGAGCCAAATCTCTCAGAACTTGATGTACTTCAGATCTGGTCGGCCAAGAAGAAGCGTTACTTCTTAAAACGCTCGCAGCAAGAAAAATAGTCTCGTGCATCCAAGTGTTTCGTATCAGAAAAGCGGATGGTATTAAACCTTATGCCAGCCGTTAATTCAACTATCTCATTATGGAGACCATTCATCGTCATCGGTCTCGTAGGATCTGCATATTGCTTGTAATATTGATAGTTGTCGAAATCATATACATAAAATCCACGTTCAGCAAGTGGAATTAGATATGCAGTTTTTTGAACAGAAACCAACAATTTTGCCTCAGCAACCTTAGGAAGTTCAAGAAGACGATCTTCGATTTCATAGATTGATTTACGATCTACGTCTAGATAAACGAACGGAATAGGACCTAGCCCTGTTGTGATGAATACAGCAAGGTGTTCATCACAATCCGAAGCAACCCAAACACAGTCAAAATCGAACGGATAACGATCATCAACTATAGGATAGTCAGTAATCTCCACATAATTATTTAGCAATCTTTCCAAATATACATATCATGATTAATGCAGCAAAAGGCGCTTCGTTGCCGGCATTGTTAATAGCCGGCACAAAGCGCCTCTCAGCAGGTAGATTTGGATTGCAGGCGGCTTAGATAGACGTTCACCGCGGAACAGCAGAAGCTATCGTCCTTCGTAATTCTCAGGAAACAGATCACGCTCAACGAGTTCCACGAGGATGTGAATAGCCTTGATGTGCAGTTCCTGCACACGGTCGGAATAGCTCCCGGCCGGTGTGCAGATGCAAACGTCGGCTGTATCGCCGACCAGCGAATCCGGTTTTCCCGTGAGGGCAATGACCTTCATTCCACGATTGCGAGCCTCTTCGGCCGCCAGCAGGACATTCTTGCTGCCCCCGCTCGTGCTGATCGCCAGCAATACGTCGCCAGGCCGGGCAAATGCCTGAACGAAGCGAACGAATACCTGCTCATAACCGAAGTCATTGGCGACACACGACATATGCGCCGCATCGCCGAGGGCGATCGCTGCAAGGGGTGGACGATTATGCCGGAACCGGCCGGAAAGCTCCTCTGCGAAGTGCATCGCATCGCAGAGGGAGCCGCCGTTGCCGCAGCTGTAGACGCTTCCTTGATTGCGGAAGCAGTCAATCAGCAATTGTGCCGCATCTGAAATCAGACCGAGCGTTTCGGCATCTTTCAGCAGCTTCTTGAGGCCCTGCTCCGCATCTTCGAGAGCAGCCCGAATGAGATCGATATTTGCGTTTGTCATTGCTTCTAATATACCAGACGGTCGAGCTACGAATTCCGGGTGACAGGAGTCAAAGCCCCACCTTTCTTGGCGGATTCCCAGGCAGCTTCCGTCAACTCGATCGTCCGCAGGCCGTCGATCGGAGCGCCGGCAATGGTGTCCTTGCCCTGGATCGTTCGAATGAAATTCGTGTCGACATCCGTGCCTTCCGGCATGTCCGAAAGGTCGGGCGTCGTAATCTTCCCATCCGTACCTTGCACTCGGAACGGCAGCCCTTCCCGCACATAGAAGGTGCCGTTGTCGCACCAGATCGTGATATCCTCATACCACCCTGCTGCATCGCCGACGACGGAGATCGTTCCGTGCGCTCCTCCCAGGAACTGAACCGTAACGGCGCTATTAATGTCCACGGGCGTGCCACGATTGTCCATAAATGCTGCCACGTTATCCGGAGCAAGCCCGGTTGTCCAGAGGATGATATCCAGCAGATGCGAGCCACTGTCGTTGATCTGTCCGCCGCCGGACAGCTCCGGATCCTGCCTCCAGCTGCCGACCGTTCCCTTTGCCCATCCCTGCTGCTGCAGCGCATTCACAAACTGCACTTTGCCGAACTCGCCGCTTGCGATCTTCTCGCGGATATAACGGAACTGAGGCAAAGTATGCCGCTGATATGCCAGCCCCACGATCTTGTTGGTCTCTTCGATCTTCTTGATCAGCGCATGCGCATGAACGACGCGATTAACCATCGGCTTCTCAATCAGCACATGCGCGCCGGAATCCAGGCTGTCTATCGCCATTTGATAGTGCAAGGTGTGCGGAGTCGCAATGATCACGGCATCCGGCTTCGACTCTTCTAACAAGACTTTGTAGTCATGGTAGACTTTCGTGTTGGCGAGGCCTTCCGGCTGCCGTCCCAATGTACGCTCAATGCTCTTATCGCTGATGTCGGCGATAGACACAATTTCGACTTCAGGCAGAGTAAGGAGGCGCTCGATATGCCCCTGTGCCATTCCGCCCACTCCGATAAATCCAACTCGAATCTTGTCCATGGTAAATTCCTTTCCTTATAATTCCCACTGGTAACCGTTAAGACGTTTTCCGGCCAGCCAGACAGGAATAGATCCGAAGGCGAGCGTTGTCGCCAAGAATAGCGCGACACACGTTGCGACGACATTCGCCGCAACGTAACCGTGCGAAACAAGCAAATATCCTACAACGGCGAAGGAACCGCCGAAGATCACATACAGCGTAGCGAAGACGAACCCCAACACCATCGCCCAGACACTTGCGCGATGTGCCGGATTATCGTACAGGAAACGCGGGAACAATCCGGAAAGCCCCACGCCGATACCTGACAATGCAAAACACATACAGGAGAGGATTGCGATGGCGATCCAAAACATTGAACCAGTCCACTTAAAGGCAACAGCATCCAGCACGCACAGGACCAAAACAATTGCCAGCGAAACGGTAAACGAGACAATCCATTTTGCATGAAGAAAACCGCGAAAGTTCACCGGAGATGCGAATAGCGCCCAGGCTCCCCTTCCTTCGAGACCGACGGATGATAATCCAACGATACTTGTAACCATATAGGCGACAAGCGCCGACATGAGAAGAGACAGGCCGCTGTACATATCGAAATCCGTCTTAACAGAACCCGCGTCCGTCGCTCTGAGCACAAAGGGCACAAGAAAGAGAATGAGGGTAGTGCCGATCTGGCCGATCATGATCGTATCGCGGCCGATATAGCGCAAATCCTTGACAATCAGCCCTGTGGCCGCCTGACTCAGTCCTGGAAACGGAATGCCGCCGCGGCCTTTGACACCGCGAGCGACGTTATCCAGATCGCTCTGCTCCAGAATCTCTTCCGATGTCACAACGAGCCGTCCCACAGAAATGCACAGAAGGAACAAAATAACCCATGTGACTGCGAGCAACCCAAAAGAGCGCAGCCCTTTGCCGGTCGGCGCGCCTCCATAGGCAGCATCAAGCACTGCTTGCGATGCCCAGGTCGAAGGCAGCCATGCCGGCGCAGGCGCTTCGCCATCGGCTTTCGATGCCGTATGGATATCTCGCATAGCCTGGTCGGGGGCGATATTGCCGGCTAAAGCCTGCTGGAGCTTTGCCGGCGTCACCGTGCTTGACTGAGTTGCCCGGCTGGCGCCTGCAACAGCCAGCAAAGTAATTGCAAGCGCCAGCACGACGCTCACTCCCATTACGACAAATCTTATCCGCCGAACTCCGACGATCTTTGCGAGAATTAGTAGAACCAGCGCTGTAATGGCAGGCGTAACAGCCATCAACAGAACGACGCCCAAAACAAACAGCAGCCAGCTGATCCCAGTAATATTGACTCCCCATGCGACTCCCACGAGAACGGGCACGCCCAGCACTAGGAATTGCGCGGAGTTGGATACGGTCGCGTCGACCATCTTCATTCCCACAACCGCAGTAGGCGAGATGGGAGTTGTAAGCAGCAGTGGAAGATCGATATCCTGAAACAGAGAGGAGGCGACAAATGGGACAGAGCCTGCAAGGAGAAAGAAGAATAGGTACTGATAGACGTGCCCAACCAGCACAGCGGCCGGATCGCTTAAGCCGGTCCCCGAATCTGTTGCGGCCTGCAGCAATCTGATGAATGCCGCGCAGCCGGCGCCTATCCCCGAGAACAGGATAATCCCGGCGATCGTGAGCGCTGCGATAACCATCCTGTAAGTGGATGTCATCGCGTTGGCGGAGTTTCGCAGCATCCGCAGCCGGGCGCGCAGCAGGACAACGAAGTCCTGCCGCTGCGCCGCAGTGCCGGCGTAGACCATGGTTACTCCACGCTGCTAACCTGGATGCCATGGGTTTGCACCCATTCCAGAGCCCGGTCGATATCACCGGTATCGCCTTCAAGGCCAACGACCATCCACCCGCCGGTCGTAACATCGACATCCGCGCGCAGCAGGTTAGGCTGCAGATCGAATTCCGTAACGAGGCGTGTCACGATCGGCTCGTCGACACGCGAGATTGGGTAGTGCAGCTGCACAGTTCGTGTTTCTTTCATTGTCTCGGCCTTTCGACACCCATCCTCGATTTCCTGCTTATATCGAAAAGAAACGAAAAACCCCGCCCGGAATATCCGGACGGGGCCATTCTCATGTTACCAAAGCTCTCGGCCGACGGTTTTAACCGCTGGCCGGGGAGAGGCTCTTTACTACGACAGGTAAGGCGTCTTCTTCTTATCGAAGCCTTCGATTTCACGCTTCGGATCGAAGATCCAGCGGTTGGCGCGATGGTCGAATGCCGTATATCCACTCAGGACACTGGCCACGAGACGGCGCGGCGTGCGACGAACGAGGTTTACCTCAGTCAGCACAGTCTGGAAGTGCGCCCCCTTGTGGTAGTGCTCCAGGATCGACCGAATGATATCGTACGTGGATACCGGCCCGGCTTCCACCTGAGAACGGTACTCAAGGAGATCATCGAAACGAGACTGATTCACGAACACATCGCTGTCGGTCTCATTGTTGTAGATAAACCGATACTCTGCGGGATCGGCCGTCTTCTCCAGGTGGAACACTGCGCCGGATTCGGCGGCGATGTCGCCATAAACATCGAAGAAGCCGTATACCAGGCCAACCTGGTAATCTACATAGATCGGATACTGATTGTTGTTGGAATCGAGAAGTGTGAGTTCCACGATTTCAGGTTCAGCCGGGAAGAAACCACGCGGGATCTGAGCCAGCGGGAAGGTTCCGATCTCCTTGTGATGCGCCTTGAGCACCAGACGCAGTGACTGGGAGTCTGCGGAAACGCCTTCGGGCCATATGGTGGTATCGTCGTCCTCGGAATCGCCGACATCCTGAGCTACTGAGAAGAAGATGTCGTCTCTCAGCTTCTCTTCGAAGCCCTCGTCATCCAGGAGCTGATCGAGGATCTCGCCATCAGGCGTCTCGAAACGCGGCAGGATCGGGAAGGTCAGGGATTCAGGGATCTGGCCAAGGTATGGCGGCAGCGTCCCCGGAGCGCGGAAGCGATCCGTGCCGGCCCAGACAAACTCATCAGAGGAAGCCTTGAGGTAATCAGTCAATGCCGTAACATCGTCACGATAGCTGCGGCTTTGCGGTCCGACCTCGAAAATGCTTGAGAGAAGCTCGGGAACTGTAACGTAATCTTCCAGACCGTCGAAGTAACGCACCAGTTCTTCGCGGTCCGTCTCGGCAATCTCAAGCGGCTTCGCGGGATGTATCTCCGCAACAGGCTCGGGAATCGCCTCTTCCGGCAGTTCGCCAACTCGCTCGGCCATCGCATTCCAGAACGGAATCAGCTGCTGAACATCGGCAGTGCTGATCCATCGGTTCCCGGGCAAAGCCAGGAACAGGTCCGAACGCTCGTGCAGCTGCTCATAGAAGAGATCGGCCTCGAAGTCGTCGCCATAAGCCTGCCAGGCGAAATACTGAATGACCTTGTTGTCCACCGGAGTGCCGGGATATGCAGCAAGAAAGTTCTGAACGGCTTCAACTGCGCCCTCAGTCCACGGAGCGGCTTCGCCTACAGCCTTATGCTCGGCAATGTCGCCTTCACTCATGTAGTTGAAGAAGAAGACATCGGCGCGGTCATTCCACTGCGTGTCGAGAAGCCAGGAACTCAGGCCGTAAGCAGTGCCTTCAGACACCGGGAAGAACAGGCGGGATCGCAGCATGCGCGGGGCGACCTTCTCATATGCTTCAAGAGGCCGGCGAAAAATGCGCGACAGCTCTCCGGCAGCGCCTTCAACCGGCATCGGCTCGCCATGAGCCGAAACAAGATCCTCAAGGATCTTAGCCATGGGGCGCTGAGAATCGCCATAGCGCTGAGCAAGATCCCAGCGACGGTCAACGGCGGCAAAGAGGCGCGGGTGGCTGTCCAAAACGTAGCGAATTGCAGCGGGAGTAATGGCATCGTCGGCAATCTGCTGCGCAATCTCGCCAATGCGGGCCGGTTCGGTCAAAGCGACTAGCGCACGCTGCACCTTGGTCACCAGGACTTCTTCGGCGAGTCTTTCCGCCGGCGATGCGGAAGAAGCCGACCCGGCGCCCTTCCGTGGTCCTATTGTCTTTTCTGGGGTCTTGGTCGTCATGGGCTCTCCTCAAGAATACGGCTTAGGCAATGCCTGAAAATAATCGCTTCACAATAAGGTAACTGTAAGATCGTATGCCTGTGCATCGATCACTCGGGCTCGCACCACGGAGCCCGGCTTCAGCGGCGCAAGGGCCGTCAGATTATCGCCCCCTGAAATCAGGACTTCGCCGTCGATCTCAGGAGCGTCACGGAAGGAACGTCCCGCATAACCATCTGCGCCGGCACGCTCGACAATGACGTCGATTTCGCGTCCGACCCACTTCAGATTGTTTTCAAGACTGATGGGCTGCTGCGCTTCCATCACGCGGTTGTGGCGGGCCTTCATCACCCTGGGTGACACGGGATTCGGCATCGTGTAAGCCGGAGTGCCTTCTTCCGCAGAGAAAGTAAACACGCCGACACGATCGAAACGGACATCCTCGACAAACCGCACAAGGCTCTCGAACTCTTCCTCTGTCTCGCCTGGGAAACCAACAAGGAACGTGGTACGCAGGGTCAAGTCAGGAATCGCTTCACGCATCTTGGCAAAGAGACGTTTGTATTGATCGACGCTGCCGCCGCGCTTCATACGAGACAACATCGAATCCGCGCCATGCTGCAGCGGCATGTCGATGTATGGGATAACATTCGGAAATGCATTGATGGCATCAATTAGCGGTTGACGCACCATCGTCGGATAGCAGTACAAAAGCCTGATCCATTTGATGCCAGCTACAGCCGAAAGCTTCTCAAGCAGTTCAGGTAGTGCAAGGCGTCCGTAGAGGTCCATTCCATAGGCGGTTGTATCCTGAGCCACCAGGTTCAGCTCAATCGCGCCCGATGCCGCGAGCTGTTGAGCTTCGTCGACAAGTCTTTCGATCGGTTTGGAACGATGGCGGCCGCGAATTCCGGGGATCGCGCAGAATGTGCAGGTATGATCGCAGCCTTCGGAGACTTTGAGATAGGCAGTCCACGGAGTGGCGCTGGCGCGAAGCCGCGCCGGAGGCACGAGCGGGTACTTCTCTTCGACTGCTGTAACCAGGTTAGCCTTCGGAGGACGCGCTCCGAAAACGACATTACCCACTTTGGGCGCGCTTTCAATGCCGAGGAAAGCGTCTACCTCGGGGATCTCGCGTGCGAGGTCGTCGCCGTAGCGCTGCGCAAGACAGCCCGTAACGATAACCTTGCGAATGCGCCCCTGCTCTTTCAGTCGCACCGCATCCAGGATCGCATTGATGCTCTCTTCTTTCGCCGAGTTGATGAACCCGCATGTATTAACGATAAGGACATCGGCGTCCTCACGCTGCGACACGAACTCAACATCCCCGACGCCGGCGAGAGCGCCAAGCATCTCTTCGCCATCCACTTGATTCTTAGCGCAGCCAAGCTGCACAAGACCGACTTTCGTTGTCAATAGACCTTCCAAACCAATACCGTAAAAGCAAAGCCGCCTTCGGCCTGCCGGGCGACCGGTCGTACCGGAAGCCGGCTAAAACCGGAGGCGTGCCTGTACCGCGCACAAAATAAGCCCGGATAGTTTACCGCATTTCAGCCGGTCAAGTCAAATGCCCTAAATCGTTTGTTCTACTAATTTACTTGACAAAGGAACTGGCTCAAGCACATAATGGTCGTTGCAATCCGAATTTAATGTGGAATTAGGAATAGAGTCCGTGAGCGAAATCAATCCCGACGAAGTTTTTGACATAACTATAATTGGCGGCGGCCCTACCGGCCAGTACGCCGCATATTACGCTGGTCTGCGCGGTATGAAGACGCTCGTTATCGATAGTCTTGATCAACTTGGCGGGCAGCTAACCGCTCTTTATCCCGAGAAATACATTTTCGATGTCGCCGGCTTTCCGAAAGTCTATGCGAAGGATCTGGTCGCCGCCCTGACCGAGCAAATGATGCAGTACAACCCTACCCTGGCACTGTACCACAAGGTTGTAAACCTGGTCTCAACAGACAGCGGCATTACGATCGACACGGAGCAGGGAGACACGTATCACACGAAATCGATCCTCATCACCGCAGGCGTCGGAGCATTCGCGCCTCGCCGCGTGACGGCTCCGGGCGTCGAGAAATTTGAAGATAAGGGTGTTTTTTACTTCGTCAAGGATAAAAACTCCCTTCGCGATAAGCGTCTGCTTATCGTAGGCGGCGGCGACAGCGCCTTCGACTGGTCGCTGAACCTGCATGGCCATGCATCCAAAATCACTCAGATCCACCGCTCAGATCGCTTCAAGGCGCATGAGGATTCGATCAACAAAGTGCAGGAGATCGGCATCGATTTCCGCACGTTCCATGAACTCAAGGAAATCCACGGCGAAGACCAGGTGACAGGCGTCACGCTCTTCGACAACCGCACGAAGGAAGAATTCCATCTTGAGGTAGATGCCGTCATCCTAAATCTCGGCTTCTTGAGCAATCTCGGCCCGATCAAGGAGTGGAACTTGGAGCTTCTGGGCAACTCACTGAAGGTCAACTCCCGGATGGAAACCAACATCCCCGGAGTGTATGCAGCAGGCGATATCTGTACCTACGACGGCAAACTCAAGCTCATTGCTACCGGCTTCGGCGAAGCCGCCATCGCCGTCAACCACGCAAAACATTACGTCGACCCCACCGCCAAGGTCAACCCTGGACATTCATCCGAAAGCGTGCCCGAAAAGAAGCACTAACCGTCAATTTCCGGAGAACAGGCTGTCTCAGCCTGTTCTCCGCATTACCTCTAAATCTATGCCTCCAAGGTAGAATCAGGCATGGATCATGACGCCCTCTTCAAAGAACTCATCAGCACCTTATTCCTCGACTTCATCGATCTCTTCTTTCCCGAAATCGCCTCCCACATCGACCGTGACTTCGAAATCGTCCTCGGGTAAAATTGGAGTGTCTTCGGATGTTAGCCAAGCTGCAACTCGATCCGGCGCGATCGACTTTGATCGGCACATTCGTGGAGAGTTATCTGCAATTGTCGTCCGCTGAAACGACGCGTTTCGAGCGTGAGTTTGCAAAACTCAGTGAGCCTGAAAGGGATGCCACCATGGAATTGATGACAAGTTGGGAGCAAAAGGGGCGAGAAGAAGGGGTGCTTGACGGAAAGCAAGAACTAATCTTACGCCTTGTCAACCGACGGCTGGGATTCGTGCCGACATCTTTGACCTCCCGTTTAGATCATTTGACACCAATACAGCTTGACGACTTGGGCGAGGCTCTTCTCGGATTCACTAATACAGCCGACCTTGACCGTTGGCTTTCTGCTCACTAAAATCGTCAGAGGCCCGTTCCAAACGAAACGGACCTCTGCATTTTAATGGACATGTCGGCAGCAATATGTCTACGCACCCAGACCGGAGCTTCCGCCAACTCCGCGCTCTTCGGCCTTTGCTTCTGCGTAGCCGCTCTTGCGGAATCCTGCAACGGGATCAAATGGATCGGGTAGTCCCTGTTCCGTACGAACCTTCCATAAAAGCGGACGCACATCCTCTGCGAATGCAGATTTGATGATCTCTTCAGCAGCGATCAAATCATCTGCCTCCTGAGCTGTCTTCAGGCTTGTCCAATCCACGATCAATGCCTTGGCGTAGGAAACCTGCAGCGCCACCAGGCTCTGGATCATCTCGCCAATCTTGTTCTTGATCGTGTGGCTCTCATCGATCATGTAGGCCACGCCGTTTCCAATCCCCTCGCGCTCCGCCTTCACAAGCTCCGTGTAGATCAGATAAAGCTCATAAGGATTGATCGAACCGGTAGTCAAATCATCGTCGGCATACTTGCGATTGTTGAAGTGGAATCCGCCCAGACGGCCCTCGTCAAGCAGGAAAGCCACGATATGCTCGATGTTAGCGCCATGCAGGTGATGTCCAAGGTCGACCAGGACCTTTGCCCGATCCCCAAGCTTATTGCAAAGCGCGAACGACATTCCCCAGTCGGCGATATCGGTATGATAGAATGCAGGCTCAAACGGCTTGTACTCGACCAGCATTGCTTCGTCGTCATTGAGATCCTGGTAAACCTCGGCAAGGCCTTCCTCAAAGTAACGCTTCCGGCGGCGGAAGTCGCCCTGTCCCGGGAAGTTCGTGCCGTCGGCAAACCAGAGCGACATTGCCTTTGAACCGGTAGCCCGCATAATTCCGACACAATCGCGCATGTGCTCAACAGCGCGCTTGCGAACCTCGGGCCGCTCGCTGCCCAGGCTTCCAAATCGATAGTCGTAGTCCTGGAAGAGATTCGGGTTTACAGCGCCCACATCCACGCCAAGCGTCTGCGCATAGCTGCGCAGCTCGGACCAATCGTCAACAGTGTCCCACGGAATATGCACGGCGACCTTCTGCGCAATGCCTGTATACTTGTGCGCCTGAGCCGCATCCTCAAACTTCTGCTTCACCGTTGTCGGCGCGCCCGGTTGGCGAAAGACGCCGAACCGCGTGCCGCCGTCCGCATATCCCCATGACGGCGTCTCAACCTGCTGCAGCTTCAGCGCATTCTCAGCGACATCGACATCAATGCCCTTGTCTTCCAGTTCGCGCCGAAGCAGCGCATACCGGCTGTCCCAATCAGTATTCGTCATATGTGTTCCTCATCGGTAGATAGTCGAAATTCAAAATAATACGTTTTAGTGATTAGCAATTGCCTTAGGTCTCACACACTTGGCTTGCGGTTGAAACCGCGCCTAGAGAGTACAACAGTGTCCCTTCGGACACACAGAATGGGCTAAAAGCCCATAACTCCTAGTCCGCGAAGGCGGACATATGTGCTCTCTAGCCGTGCCACCCAAGGGGTACCCGGTCGCCGGGCATAAACCGCCAGGGCAAGAGGCCGCCAGGGCAGCGCAGCGAATTCTAAAATCTGACGTCCCGACTTTGGGAGCTGGCAGGTTTGAGGTCTACGTCCCCTACCCCCGCCAAATCTTCAAAATCTGCTCTTCGCGATCTGCCCAGCGCTCATTGGCGGCGACGTTCGGCTTGTAGACATCCGGCACAAACGATCGGCGAGAGACTTCTCGCGCTTGCTCCCATCCGGAAAGAGCTCCGGCTCCGACAAGCTGGCCAAGAGCATTGCCCACTGCCGTGGCCTCAGAAGGGCCTGCCAGCACTGTGACCCCGCATGCATCCGCCGTCCATTGGTTCAGAAGCGTATTCTGCGAACCGCCGCCAATGATGTGGAGCACATCGAAATTAGAGCCGAGCAACGCGCCAAGATCCCTGAGCGAGCGTCGATAGGCAAGGGCAAGGCTCTCAAGGCAGCAGCGAATAAGGCTTCCGGCATCCACGGGTTCCGGCTGTCCAGTTTCGCGGCACGCAGAGCGGATCTCCAAAGCCATATCCTGCGGATTGAGGAAACGCTCATCGACAGCATCGATCAAGGGTCCGCCTTCAGGAGCCGCAACCGCCAGGGAGACCAGTTCCGGATAGCTGTACTCTTTTCCTGTTTCACGAGCCAGAGAGCGACGTGATTGCTGCACAAGCCACAACCCCATAATATTCTTAAGGAAGCGCGTCGTGCCGCCAACGCCGCCTTCATTGCTGAAGCCTGCCGCCATTGCCCGGCGGTCGATAATCGGGGCAGGCAATTCAGCGCCCAACAGAGACCAGGTACCGGATGAAAGGAAAGCCCATCGTGTCCCGGTACGCGCCGGCGCCGCCGCAACAGCCGCGGCGGTATCGTGCGTGGGAGGAGTAAAAACGGGGATGCCGTTTGTGGTCACACCAAGGCGCGTTCCGGCATCGACAATCTCGGGTAGAAAGTGGTGAGGCAGATTCAGACGCTCCAACAGCTGCGTATTCCACGCCTTTGCGCCCGGCGTCATCATCTGTGTCGTGCTTCCGTTTGTCCGCTCAACTCCTGCCCCCTTTGTGCCCATTAGCTGAGCATGGAGCAAGTCAGACATCATTAAGAGACGATCCGCCTTCTCCAGCAACGCCGGAGCGCGATCCCGCAGAGCAACCAACTGATAGAGCGTATTGAACGACATGTGCTGGATGCCCGTCGCATCCCAGATCTCTTCGCGCGCAATACGGGCGTGGGCGGCCGTCATAGCAGCCGGATGCGATAGATCCCGATAGCAAACGGGAGATTCGATCAAAGCGCCGCTGCTGTCTACTAAGCCGAAATCTACGCCCCAGCTGTCGACCCCCACACCCGCTAAATCGCCATTAGCTTCATCGCGCGCGCGATCAACTAAGGCGCGGATTTCCGCAAATATCCGCTCAAAGTCCCAGCGCTGAACGCCGTCCGGACAAAGGTCGTCAGCGCCCCTTCCCGTCGGAAAACGCCCGAGTTCCGACAACGAGATCCGCTCTCCGTCGAACGATGAAAGCACCCCCCGGCCGCTCTCCGCGCCGAGATCGATAGCAAGAAACTGTTGAAAGACCACGTTCATTACTCCAACTGCCGGTCCCATGCAAGACTTGCGCAACGGCGCAGTGCAAAGCGGACCTCCTGTATCAGGATAGCTTCACCAGCATTCACCGCAGCATTCGCGATTCCCTCCCCATTTTATCCGATCGTCTTTACTTTTCCATCATATTCAGATATAATCAAAAATAAATCCAACATCCAACTTTGTATTTTGACCTTTCTGGGAGGAACCAGTTTATGCCGACCGACCGTTGGGACAGCGCCGTCGCCGATACGAAACAGGGCGTCGAAGAACTTGTCTACCGATCTAACCTTCTTGGCTCAGACCGCACCGTATGCAACTGGGGCGGCGGAAACACATCGTTCAAGACCACTGAGACCGACTTCCGTGGCCGTCAAGTCCCGGTAATGTGGGTCAAGGGCAGCGGCTCCGACCTTGCCAACGCCACCGCTAAGAATTTCACCGCTCTCTATCTCAAAGATGTCCTGCCGCTGTTCGAGCGCGAATCGATGACTGACGAAGAGATGGTCGAGTACCTTACGCACTGTATGCTCGATCAGAAGCATCCGCGCATGTCGATCGAAACTCTGCTGCACGCGTTCCTGCCTTATGCGCATGTCGATCATGCCCACCCCGACGCCATCATCAGCATCGCCTGCGCCGACAACGGCAAAGAGATCGCGAAAGAGATCTGGGGCGACCGATTCGTATGGGTTCCCTACATCCGGCCCGGATTTACGCTTTCGAAGATGATCGCGCAGGGTGTCCAGCAGAACCCGCAGGCTGAGCTGGTCGTGATGGAGAAGCATGGTCTGGTAACGTGGGGCGAGAACTCCGCGGATACCTACAAGCAGACGATCAAGATCATCGGCGAGGCCGAAGCCTACATCAAGAAGAATGTCGAGAAGCTCGGCGACAAGCTATTCGGCGGCGCAAAGTACGCCTCGCTCCCGGCAGACCAGCGACGTGAGCTGGCCGCTGCCGTTCTCCCGGAAGTCCGCGGAGCAGTCAGCCGCGAAGCCCGAGCGATCCTTGGCTTCGACGACGCCGACGACATCCTGCAGTTCGTAAACAGCTTTGACGCTCCCAAGCTGGGTGAAATCGGCGCGGCCTGCCCCGACCACCTGGTTCATACCAAGCGCACCCCGCTCTATATCGATTGGGATCCCGCCACCGGAGACGCCACATCCCTTATTGCCGCTCTGAAGACGGGAATCGCCGCCTACGAAGAAGAGTACACAGCGTACTTCCAGGACAATAAGACCGCCGGCGACGTCATGTTCGCGGCAGCTCCCCGCGTCATCCTCGTACCCGGTCTCGGTATGATCAACACCGGCAAGAACAAGGCCATGGCCGATGTCAGCGGCGCTCTCTACCATCGCGCCATCGCCGTCATGACCGGCAGCACCGCGCTCGGCAACTTTGTCTCCCTGAGCGCAGCAGAATCCTTCGCCGTCGAGTACTGGCCGCTTGAGCTCTACAAGCTCAGCATGGCTCCGCCGGAGTCCGACTTCTCCCGCCAGATCGCCTTTATTACCGGCGGTGGCGGCGGTATCGGCAGCGCCACGGCTCGCCGTCTCGTCAAGCAGGGCGCGCACGTTGTGCTCGCCGACATCAACCTTGAGACAGCTCAGGCAGCCGCCGACGAGATCAACAAGAGCGCCGGAGCAGGGCGCGCCATCGCGGTAAAAGTTGATGTCACCAGTGAAGAAGCTGTCGCTGAGAGCTTCAAAGGCGCTATACTTGCTTATGGCGGCGTCGACATACTCGTAAACAATGCAGGCCTGGCGACTTCGAGCCCCTTCGGCGAGACATCACTCAAGGAATGGAACCTGAACTTCAACGTGCTCAGCACCGGATACTTCCTGGTCTCCCGCGACGCCTTCAATATCCAGAAGCGCCAGGGCCTCGGCGGTTCGCAGGTGTTCGTCGCATCGAAGAACTCAGTCTATGCCGGCAAGAACGCGGCTGCTTACAGCTCGGCCAAGGCAGCTGAACTACACCTCGCCCGCTGCATTGCGGCCGAAGGCGGTGAGTACGGCATCCGCGCAAATACGGTCCTGCCCGACGCCATCCTGCAGGGATCGGCTATCTGGAACAGCGGATGGCGCAACGAGCGCGCCGCGGCATACGGTATCGAGCCGGATCAGCTCGAAGCCTACTACCGCAAGCGGACCATCCTGAACGTCAACGTGCTTCCGGACGACGTGGCAAACGCCATCGCCTTCCTGTCGTCAAGCGCATCCGCCAAGACGACCGGCTGTCTGGTCACCGTGGACGGCGGCGTACCCGCAGCGTTCTCAAGATAAGACCCACCCCATCCCCTCCCGAAGGGAGGGCGCGTTCGCCTTGGCATTAGGCTTCGCTCTCTTGGCAAAACGCCAAGAAGATGGCGCCTTGCGATATCGAGAACGTGCCCTCCCCGTGGGAGCAGGTCTCCGTACCTGCTCGAAGGAGGGAATAAGGGTGGGTCCTAACGCGGAAACGTTTTCGAAAATCGAGGACAACGCACTAGGCCTGCGGCTAATCCTCGGGGAGATAAGTTTGCTCGTCGCAGAACGACATCGTGAGATCGTGGCTATTGTCAGCGCCGAAAAGAGCGTGCGTGTCGCAGGACTTGCTCGTCAGTTTTCCGTTACTGAGGAAACCATTCGCCGCGACCTTGAGAAGCTGGAGCAGGAAGGCAAGCTTCTGCGCAGCCATGGCGGCGCGGTATCTATCCGCCAGGGCGGAAACGAAGCGCCCTACTCCGAGCGCGAGATCCGTAGCGCGGCCGAAAAGATGGCCATCGCGCGAGAGGCGCTGAAGCTTCTTGAGGAAGGCGATACCATTCTCATCGATGCCAGCACGACTGCCCTGCAGGTCGCGCGTCTTCTGCCGGACATCAGCCTGACAGTCCTTACAAACGCAATGCCTGTCTGTGTAGAACTTGCAAACCGCCCACGTGTCCGCGTGATCTGCACGGGAGGAAACCTCTCCGCTGCATCCCTTTCCTTCACGGGGCCGCGCGCAGAGCAGGCGCTGACCGAATACCATGTTAATCGTCTCTTTTTCTCATGCACAGGTGTCGACTTAACCCATGGCCTCAGCGATGTCAACGAAGCGCAGGCCAACCTGAAGAAGCGCATGATGGCCGTGGCCGACCGCACCACACTGCTGGTGGACCGTACCAAGTTTGGCATCAAGGCGCTCAAGCGATTCGGGCACATCGCCGACGTCCATGAGATCATCACAAATAGTCCGGCAGATCCGGCCCTCCTCGGAGAGATCGAGGCCGCCGGCGTAGCCGTCACGGTGGCAAAATAACGTGAAAGTTTCCCTATTCATTACCTGCCTGGTGGATCAGTTCTATCCATCGGTGGGTGTCAGCGCGGTACGACTGCTGCGTCGCTACGGATGCGACGTCGACTTCCCTGCCCGGCAGACATGCTGCGGACAGCCTGCATTCAATAGCGGATATGTTGCGCAGGCGCGCGATGTCGCCCGGAACCAGCTTGAAGCCTTTGAAGATTCCGACTATGTGGTATCGCCATCCGGCTCCTGTACAGGCATGGTCCATCACTACTACCATGATCTCTTCGCCGGCGATCCCGTCCTTCTGGCCCGCGCAGAGCGGCTGGTGGCAAAGACATTCGAATTGTCGCAGTTCCTGGTGGACGTCCTGAAAATCACCGACGTCGGCGCTCGCTGCCCGCAGACGGCGACATTTCATCCGTCATGCCACGGCTCCCGCTTGCTCGGCGTCCGCGAGCAGCCCCTGGAATTGCTCCGCAATGTCAAGGATCTGACACTCATTCCGCTTCCCAAGAGCCAGGACTGCTGCGGCTTTGGCGGCACCTTTGCCGTCAAGATGAGCGATATCTCCGGTTCGATGGTTCAGGAAAAGGTAGACAACGTGGCATCTGTCGGAGTGGATTATCTGGTCAGCACGGATATGGGCTGCATCATGAACATTGCCGGCCAGATGCGGCGGCGCGGCATGAAGACAGAACCCATCCATCTGGCGGAATTCCTGTGGCGTTTTAGTTCTTAAGGGTCACAAATGGCACATTCAACCACGAAATCGAAGTTCATCGACCGCGCGGCGATTGCGCAGGGCGATGACTTTCTCGTTAACGCCGTAAAATTCACGACGGACCGTTTGCGTAACCGTAAGAGCGACAGCTCCACGGCCTTCGGCAACTGGGAAGAGTGGCGTGAACGCGGCCGCGCAATCCGCGCGCACACGATCGCCCACCTCGACTATTACCTGGATCAGTTTGCTCAAAATGCAGCGTCGCGCGGCGCGTATGTCCACTTCGCCAACGACACCGCCGAAGCGCAGAAGATCGTCCTGGAGATAGCGCGCAAAAACAAAGCAAAGGTTGTCGCAAAGTCCAAAAGCATGGTTTCCGAAGAGGTCCACATTAACCATGTCCTCGAAGATGAGGGCCTGGAATGCCTTGAGACGGACCTTGGCGAATGGATCGTGCAGCTGGCTCACGAGACGCCCTCGCACATCATCATCCCCGCTATTCACAAGACTCGCGGTCAAATACAGGTGCTCTTCGAGAAAGAGGGCGGCGAGAAGCTTACAGACGACACTAAAACCCTCGCCGGCTTTGCGCGCCGCGCGCTTCGCCGCAAGTTCGAACTTGCCGATATCGGCATGACGGGCTGCAACTTCGGCATCGCGCAGACAGGTTCAGTCGTCACCTTCAGCAATGAAGGCAATGCCCGAATGGTGACGACACTGCCCAAGACACACATCGTTATGATGGGCATGGAGCGCGTCATCCCTAACTGGGACGACCTTGAGGTGATGACCAACCTTCTCCCGCGCAGCGCCACCGGTCAGAAGATCACGGTGTATGTATCCGCCCTCTCCGGCCCAAGACGCGAAGACGAGATCGACGGTCCGGAAGAAACGCACATCATCATTCTCGACAACGGCCGATCCGAACAGCTCGGCGATCCTGAGTTCCAGGACGTCCTCAACTGCATCCGATGCGGCGCATGCCTCAATGTTTGCCCTGTATATCGCCAGGTTGGCGGGCACTCCTATGGAAGCGTTTACCCAGGCCCGATCGGCGCGGTCATCACTCCCCTGCTCCAGCAGGACAAAAAGCAGTGGGGCGAACTTGCTTATGCGTCGACACTCTGTGGCGCATGCTTCGAAGCATGCCCGGTAAAGATCCCGCTTCACGATATGCTCGTGCACTTGCGACGTCGCTATGTGGAGCAGAATTACACTCCCCTGCCGGAAAAACTGGCATTCAAGGGATACGCAGCCGCCTTCAGCAACGCAGGCGCCTACAAGGTCGCCATGAAAACCGGGCGCTGGATGCAGCTAAAAGTCCTTGGGAATGCGGTGCCAGAATCCGAAATGGCCAAAGTTACTCCGGTCCATGGATGGACAAAATACCGCACACTCCCCGAGAATGGTGGAAAATCCTTCCGCGACATTTGGTCCTCAATAGCCGCCGAGGAAGTGGAATCGCCCAGAACTAACGAGACTGACGGATCGGAGAACGACTTTGGAGCGTAGCGACTTCATCCGCCGAATTGCCGGCCGCCTTGGACGCGAGCCGCTTACAATCGCACCCGAACGCGATGTAACGGGTCCTCCGGATTTCTATATCGAGAGTCCCTATGGCGAAGATGTCGATGTGGACCGTGTCGATCGCTTTGTAACCGAGCTTAAAGCGCTTGGTGGCGAGACAATCGTCGTGCCGGATAATGCCGGCGCCGCCTCAGCTCTCAGGTCGTTGTTCGATCAACTCAGACCGTCATCGATCATTACCTGGGACCGCTCTGAGTTTTCGGGATGGGATCAGGACTGGCTGTGGGATGAGCGTGGGGCTGTCTCGTGGCGTCTATCAGGCGAGAAAAACCATGGCTCCGAAGGATCGCCCGCGGTAGTCGCGCCCGATAGTACAGAAACGGCATCTATCGCGCCTTCACTGGGTGACCTTAAAAAAGCAGCTCAAGGCGCGGATATCGGGATTACGCTGGCAGATTACGCCGTTGCTAACACCGGCACGCTGGCGCTGATCACCAGTCCAGGCCGGGCTCGCTCCGTTAGCCTGCTGCCCACAACTCATATCGCCCTGCTCAGGGAATCGCAGATCGTGGATCGAATGGGGCAGGTTTTGGATACGTTCAATACATGGACGCTGTCTGAAGTGCCGTCATCCATTCACTTCATCAGTGGCCCCAGCCGATCATCCGACATCGAGAACGACCTGACGATCGGCGTGCATGGACCGGTAGCGGTTTATGTGGTGCTGGTGCGAGGTGTGTAAAGACAGAGGATACTGGAATGAGCAGGCATGGAAGCCTGCTCCCACAAATGCCAGATAATTAGGATAACCGGCGCAGAGGCCGGAGGACAGGAAATCCCCTGGCTTCAGCGCACCACTTGTCCTTGTGTGCTATTTGTACTCCTGGGCGCGGCTTGCGGTGGTGTTGATGGCCCTGGATAGACTCCCGGCGTTGCTCCCGGATATACACCTTGTTGTCCAGCCGCTCCAACTGCACCCGCAGGTCCCGCACTCTGCTGCAGCTCACCGGGCAATGCCGGCGGTGTGAGGGGCTTTTTCAATGACGCCGTAATCGTTATGGCAAAGCCTTTCGGTTCCTCTCGCACAACCATATCCTTCTTCAAGATGGTCCGGATCTGCTTGCTGCGCGCACGAGGAGATGCCAGCGGATTGATCTCCGGAGCGAGAACGTCCTGTATATTTTCCAATCGTTCCGACAATCCGCGTCGTGCCGAACCGGCATCGTCTTGAGTTGGAGCGCTGATTGAAGAAACACGATAAGGTTGAACGGCGCCCGAATGCCCGGGTACGCTGTTTGCCTGCATAATGACGACGGTGGATGCGCTGCCGACCAGGGTTGCCGCGGCGGCCGCCGCGGCAAACTTCATCTGCGCCATTCGCATGGCATCGATAATGCCCTTTGCAACACCGAATACCGACGCCGAAACCGTGCTTGAAATCAATCCGTACTGCTCGGCGCTTTCGCAAGCAGCAAGCTTTTGCGCAAGATGGCTCGGAGCCGAGTGTGAGACAAACACTCCCAGCGCCGTGATAACGGCTGCCTCAGCAGCAACCGGATTGAGATGTGAAAGCGAACGCCGCAAGCGCTGCAGGCTGCGGACCACCCTTTTCCTGGCAGCTTCTTCGGAAATCCCGATGACCTGTCCTGCCTCCGCAAAACTCACCCCATCTACATAGCGCTTTAACACCAACTCCCGATCGGCTGGCCGCAGGCGTTCCAGTGCGGAGTCCAGCTCCACTCCAACTATGTCGAATGTTGTTGAAGCCGTTGCCGCTGCTGTAATTTCCATTCCGTTCAATGCCGCAGCGTGACGCATCTCGCGCTGCCTGACATCGCGAGCGGTCAACCGCGCTACGCTGAACAACCACGTCCGAACAGAGACATCCCGGCGGATCATCCCGGCGCGACGAGATAGAACCACAAATACGACCTGTGTCGCGTCTTCGGCCCATTGCGTATTGCCAAGTTCCCGAAGGCAGATCGAATAGACGAAATCCCGGTGCCGACGCACCAATTCCGCAAACGCCGCCGTGGATCCCGCGCCGATATAATCCCGAACCAGTGAGCGATCATCTCGTGTAAGTTGCATATCACCCTTTAATGGCGCTGCAGGCAGAGTAACGGACAAGTATTTTCAATTTATATTTTACGACACCTCTACACATATGTAAAATCGAATAACAGGTCCTGCAATTGTCACAATATCCGCTTTTATATGCGAAACACTCTGAACCTGAGCGCCATCGGGCGATATGTTATTTAGTTTCCAGGGATGGCAACGCGCCGTCCCGGAACCACTTCACATGTCCATCACAAAAACAGAAGATCGAACCTCCACTATGCCTGCCGGGTCGGGCTATCGAAGCGCCATGATCGGAAGCGTTCTTCTTGCCGGAATTCGATTCGAACAGGAGGACGGCCTGGCTTGGACTTTCTAACTTGGCGAGGTACGCTCCTGACCACTTGGCATTAAACGCGTATGAGTATCTGTGCGAAGGTTGATCTGCGGGATCGTGCAATACCGACTTATCCTTGAGATATGGCGAAATTTCATCGGTCCAGGAAGCGGCGTGCGGGAAATGCTCATCGTGCGCCTGCATGTACATCATAACCGCCAGACCGATGGCTTTCATATTGCTCATCGATTGCGTTTGCAATGCCTTCTCATGCAGCTTGCGCTTAATGTTGGGATCGTTCAATGCTAAGGATTGCATGAAATCGATGAGTATCCTTCCTCCAACTGTCCTCTTCGTGACGATATGTATGACCGCCGCCGGCAGATTTCCCGGCGGTGCAACTTGAACATCGACAATCAGCGGATCGTTCGGATCAGGTCCGATGATCTTATAGCCGTATCCTGCCTTATCGTTTGCATCCAACAGAAGTTCTGATACCGCCGAATACTTCTCCGGCGTCGCATCCCAACCCGGCGGCTTGGCAATTGAGCCGTCGCTGACCGATTGCTCATTAACTGTCCAGCTATCTTGATTCATCAACATCGCAATCATGGCGGCCGCGTTATGCTGGTCGCGGGCGTTCATGAACTGCTGCAGGGCATCCACCGGCGAAACGGATGTGGTTTCAGCTCTTGCTGAAACCGGGGAAATGCCGGGGATCTGGGAGGACGCAATGGACACGGCCCCTGTTCCGCCTATTACCGCGACAGCTGCCACGCCTGCCGCGGCTTTCATCTGTGCGATTCTCATCGTTTGTATCACTCCTTTTGTCAGGCTTTGCAAGCTGGCGGAGGTATTCCCAATGACGATTCCACCCATCGAAGGGCCGGCAATCGCCGTGAGTTGTTCCGACAGTTCGTGTGATGCAGACGGAGTGACGAACGTACTCAATATGGCGATAACGGAGGTAACAGTGGAGGCGTTGCCAAGGTGCGCGAGCGATTGGCGAAGCTTCAGCAGGGTACGGTTGACACGTTTTCGCGCGGCTTCTTCCGATATCCCCAGATCCTGCCCGGCCTCCGCAAAACTGGCGCCATCAACAAATTTTCGCAGCACCAGTTCGCGATCGGTGGGCTGAAGCCGGGCAAGCGCTTCGTTGAGGTCGTCGCCAAGCGAGTTTGGAAGCTGTGCTGAAATACCGTCGGACTGCTGAGATTGTGCCAGCGCGATCTGCCGCATTTCACGTTTGCGCACATCGCGAGCGCACAGACGCGCAACGCTGAAGAGCCAGCTGCGCAGGGGAATGCCTGTGCGAATGGTGGATGCCCGGCGCGCCAGAACAAGGAAGGCAGCTTGCGTCGCGTCCTCGGCAAGATGCGCCTGCCCAAGCTCGCGGAGGCACACACAGTACACAAAGTCGCGATGCCGCCGCACCAATTCGGCAAATGCCGCCGCCGTTCCCTTCGAACGGTATTCAGCCAGTAGAAAGTGATCGTTGCTCGTTGTATGCATCATCACCCACAAATGGCCGCAGGACGGCAAAACCGGACATCAGGCAGAAAAGATTTTCTCAGCCATGTATCGCAGGCAGCTTGTCGTCGTCAACCTGGCTGACATGACCATCCGTAAAACCGATAACAGTTTTCCCCTGGTGGCGCCCCGGCTTAGGGATCGACTCGCCCTTATCCGATGCATTCTTGGTTTCAAGGTTAGAATCGAATATCAGTACCGTATCCGCGGGTGAGGCGATGTCCGTCATTTTCTTGCCGGATAGAGCCCGGTTATAGGCATAAGACCATTTGCTGTCCGGCTTATCCTGTGGATCCTGGAAGACTTGCATACTCTTGATGTACGGATAAACCTCGTCAACCCACTTATCGGCGTCCGGAAAACGCTGATCGTTGTCCTGAACGTATTGGACGATTCCCAGACAGATCTGCTTCACATTTGAGACACAGGTAGTGTCTTTTGCAGTTTCGCGGGCTTTCAACAACGGTGGATACGCCGTCGTTGCCGTCTTCATAAGATCAAGGTGCACATGGCCGTCCGTATCCTTCATCGTGAAAACACGCAGGGACATTGGCGTCGTCGCGCCTTCCGGAGAGCCGTCGACCAGGAATACGGTTGGGTCTTTTGGGTCTATTCCGACGAACTTGTAAGTATAGTGGCTCGAATTCTGTACGTCGATAAAAAACATGGCCACAAGCTTGAACGCTTCAGGCATAGGAGGAGTTGCGGCAAGCATTCCCTTTACTGCCTCACCGCTCTTGAAAGGGGCATAGGGCATCATTTTCCGCCCCTCAAGCGACCACAAACCGTACATCGTCTGGCCGTCATGAACTTCTCGCGCATGCATAAACTGCCGCACGGCGGCAGCCGCAGGAGTTTCAGCACCTTCGGCATAAACTGCGCTCGCGTGATCTATCGACGATAACCCTGAAGGCACTATGCCTGACACCGCAAAGACGCCCGCAACCGCAGAAAAGCTTGCGCACGCGCGCCATACGTTTCGATGCATACCGATACCTCACTTCTTGCCGCCATCATTGAAGGTGCGGCCATCTGAAAATCGTTGGATACACAGTAAACGAATCACATGCGGCAAAGTTTCGCTGCTGCGCTACAAGTCAATCCGTGTCTTCATACCGGCGCGCGTTAACCTGAACAGATACCACTCGTCCATATGCTTTGCGCCAAGCCCTTTGTAGACATCCTGCGCATTGATATTCCAGTCCAGGCACGTCCACTCCATCCGGCCGCATCCGCGCTCATAGGCCAGACGTATGCAGTAATCGAGCAATGCTCCGCCAATTCCCTTACGCCGGTAATCAGGCAGCACAAACAGGTCTTCCAGGTACAAAGTCGGCCGCGCAAGAAAGGTTGAATAGGTCTCGAAGATAAACGCATAGCCTACTGGCCCCGGCGCGCCCTCCCACTCGGCAAGGTATGCCTCGTACTTGGGATGATCACCAAAACCATGCTCGATCAGCCTCTCCTGCGCATCAGCTTCCGGCGGATCCAGTTTCTCGAAGTCGGCAAGCGCCGTAATCAAACCAATCAACGCCCCCGCATCCTCGCGCGCCGCTCGCCGTATCGTCAGCTTCTCAATCATCGTCCGTCTCCCGTACAGATCTTCAAACTCCCTAGCTTGTTTCGCCGTCCAATAGCGCCTGAACTGCGCTTTCGAGAAGGCCGACGCACTTCGTCACCGTGCCGCGCTTGTCGGCGCGATAATCTGCCGCATAGTCGCTGAGATCGATTGGCCGCCCTACTCGCACAATGGCGCGCCTTGGCCCGGTAAGCGAAGGCGCCCCGAAGACCTCGACCTCCAGCCGCCGAATGTTGTCCGCCATTCGCTCCGGCGTGGGCTTGGCGCGCACGTAGTTATCACGCACGGCAATCCAGTTGGCAACTCGATCGAGGTCGCGCATCAGCGGCGCAGCGCGTTCCGCCTGCTGCGCATGAAGGCGTTCCGTATAGGGTGTTTTGTCATTGCTGGGCGGGTCTTTAACGACGTCGTGAACTCGGTTGATCAAAAAACGCATTCGCTCGGGAAGCGTCGCCGATGCCGGCAGAGTAACCCCGATCAATCCGGCGGCACGCTCCAGCAGGAGAGCTTTCATGGCGTCCATTCGAGCAGTCAGGTCGGCTTCTTCGCTTCGAGATGGCTTGAGGCCATACTCGGCTTCCATCGCCGTCAATACTGCCACTCCCAACGCCCTTAGCCGCTCGTAGTGACTGTCGACCGTTGATGTAGACTGAGCCGTTCCAAGCACTGCCCTTTCCAGCCTGCCCAGAGCAGCATTGATGCGGTCCGTCATATCCGCGACAAACACATATCTCACGGCAACCGGAAGGATCGAGACAGATCCCTCCGGCTCACCACCGCTTCGAACATCCTCCATCGCCCAGAAGGCCAGCTGCACCACTCCCGATTGAAACGGCAGCAGGGTATCGTTCTGCGAATACACCTCTCCCTCGGGGAAAATGACGACACGGCCGCCGGGAGTCGACAGCAGCTTCCTCGTCATACGAAACGACTCTCGATCCGCCGTCCCACGCACCACGCTGTACGCGCCGATACGCTGGAGGAACTTGCCGTAAAGTCCGAGGGCGGCATCGAACGTCTCCCGGCATGCCAAATAGTAAAACGGCACGCCGGCAGCCCGAGCCAACGCAAAGAGCAGAGCTGGGTCGTCATTCGTGGGATGGTTCGGGGCAATCAACAACCGCCGATCAGCCAGCGAGCGCACGCGCTCTATATCTTCGTCGCGGATATCGATGAAAGAGACGTGCCGCGCCCATCGCAGTATTCGCGGCATCGCAATACTGGCAAGGCGAACCGTCAGCGCATGAATACGCGGCGGCCGAAAATCAGTGGATGTTAACGTCATAACAGATCACAACTAACCATCACGTAGCGATACCTGCAGGAACCCACGCAGGTGGGTTTATCACCAAAGGTGATCTTTATGTAACCGTGGTTTCAACTGCCGGGACGTGTGCTCACCTACAGGTAACCCTATTTCTCTCCGCAGCCGTACTCGGGGCAATGGGACAGAGCATACTCAATGCGCTCTTTGAGTGGCGGATGGGAACCCAGCCAGAAGGTAATCAGCTTTGGCGGGTCGGGATCGCTCAGGTTCTGCTCGGACAATGCTACAAACGCTTCCGCCATCGCCTTGGGATTACGCGTAACGGTCAAACCGTATTCGTCTGCCTGATGCTCTACCCGCCGTGACATGCCGTTATACACAGGGGATCCGATGAAGCTGATAATGGTGAATACCATCATCAACGCCGGAATGGCCGCAAAGTCATCGGGGCCGGTCAACTGCCACACGGCTCCCTTCTTGCGAACGACTCCCTCATAGGCCCACTTGAGGAGCGGGAACACAAACAATAGCCCACCAACCGTCTCTAAAAAGCCCCAGTAGATGTGCTTCAGAACATAGTGCCCCATCTCATGGCCGACAATCGCCACAATCTGGTCATCGGTCATCTTGTTCTTGCCTGCGAGCAGCGTATCCCACAGCACGATCCTTGCTGACGACCCGATACCGTTAACATAGGCATTGGTCGTGTTCGTCTGTTTGCTGACATCGGAGACCAGGATCGGCGCATTCGGAATACCGGACTGCGCGGCAAGCGCATGGATGCGATCGTGCAGCGATCCTGGCGCCAGCGGCGTGAATTTGTTGAAGATCGGATCAATGATAAGCGGCTGCGCAAAGATAGCGGCGGCAATAATCGGGATCGACGCTCCCCAGAGGATCAGCGGCCACTTACGCGGGCTGTAGCCAATCAGCCAGTAGAGCAGATAGAGAACCGGGATCGTCGTTCCGAGGTCCACAATCAGACTTTTTGCATTGTCTCCCATCCAGCCTGCAAAGGATTGGCTTGAGAGGCCGTATGAATGCTCGATGGCATAGCCGGAGTAGAAGTCAAGCGGAAAGCTGGCGGCAAATAAGATAAGCTTATAGCCGACATAATAAAACACCAGCTGCAGCAGTCTCTGTTTCCCGGCCTGTTCCGCATTGCGGCGCAGGCGCGCTGAAAGTCCTGTTCGAAGGATCAGCCACAGGAGCAAATAGTAATATAGTGTGCCCACCAGATAGAGTATGCGCCGCGTGGTAATATAGGCGCGCATCTTTGGTGTGATCACGGGCAAGCGGACACCATAAGGCGCTTCCGGATCGGAATGTGAGACTGCCGGCAAAGCGGGTTCAACCGTGGCAGACGGAGCCGCGCCCGATGTTTCTAGGGGCGGCGGCTTTTGCTGCGGCGCGCCCTCGGCGCGGCCTGTAACAACAAGAACGACGGCGGCTACACAGATTACTGCAGTTAATATCAATCGAAGCATAGATGTGCACTCGGGTACAATCTCTAGTATGCCACAGCTCGTACGGAAACTGGTGTTCGCCCCCTACGGCGCAGACACCTGCGGTGACGATATCCTGCTCTTTGAGCATGGAATTCTATTTGGTTTGGAGATGGCTGCAGAGGCATGCGGTCTTTCATTTGCGGATGCTCATGCTGCGCTGCGGGGCGCAGATAAGAAAGAGCGGCCTCAGCCTCCGCTCAGCGCAGCGGATGTAAAAGCGCTCTCAGCGAAAGCCCAGTGCGATGCCTTCCTGGACGGGATGCTGCAAGCCGCGCGCTATCCGGAAACAGGCGGCCTCGCCGAGGTGTCCGTAGCGCCACGGATTTTCTTCCCGGCCGACGGCCGATTCGATGCTCCTGAACCGCTTGTCTTCAACGCATTCGAGCCGGATGCCCCCGGGGATTCGCTTGAGCTCGATTATGACCTTTATATCGCCCTGCAGTACCGCATCTGCGAGGCAGTTGCTGCCTGGTTGGATATCGATCTGCCCCCCGGCTTTACGGCCGACACACTCCAGGTAACCTCTTCCTGGGAAGCGTACGTCCTCTTTCTGAAGGGCAAACGCCTCACACAGATTCCTGAAGAGAAGCTCGGCTACTACGAACAAGCGCTACGCAAAGATCCGAAGTTCTACCTTGCGCTCTACAACAGCGCAATGCTTCTCAAGACGCAGACCGACTATCATGGCTCCCGAAACCGCTTATTGCGAGCCGCGTCGGCGACAACCGATGAAAAAGAGCTTACGGATATCTATTTCGAGCTTGGTCTGGCTTCGATCTACCTTGGCGATACGAAGACAGCCCGCAACTTCTGGGAGCATGCTCTGGAAATCGGCTCGGACAACCCGTCGCTTTATGTCAACATGGCCGGAACCTACGAGCAGGAGGAGAAGTGGCAGGAAGCGCGGCGTCTCAATGAACTTGCCCTGGAGCGCTTCCCGGATTACCATAAAGCGATCGTAAATCTTGCCCGCCTTAGCGCGATGTTCGGCCAGATCGACGAGGCGATCGGCCTCTATGAACGCGCCCTTGCGCTGCAGCCCGATGACTCTCTGCGGCGCTCCATCCTGGGCGGTTGCTATGTAGCAGTCGGACGCACCGATGAAGCGCGCGCAGAGTTCGAAAAAGCAATCGAGCTCGATCCTGCCGGAGACCCCGCGAAATACGCCCAACAGGAACTTGAGAAACTGGGACCAGTCAAACCGGCCGGTAATCCTTCCGAAGACGACACCAAAAAGAAGAAACGCTGGGGGCTATGGTAAGCCCCTATCCGCGTTCCGCCGTCATTTTCGTGTCTTCAGGAATCTTTCGCTTTGACTGGCCGCGTATCTTCTGCTTGCGGCGCGCGAGCGCTGAAGTGCCGGCAGAGGCGTCTGAGGCGGGTCTTGAGATCCCGGTGCGCTTGAGCAAAGTGCGCCGGTGATCCACGACTTCAGCCGTATAAGTGGATCCCACTTCAGCGCCGGCTAAAAGAATCATCATCGAGTAATAGATCCAGAGCACGAAGATAATCAGGTCGGCCAGACCGCCGTACAGTGAGTGGTTCGGCCGCAAAAGGAAAACGGCAACGCCTTTCTTTGCGATCTCCCATGCCAACGCGGAGAAAAGGCCTCCCACAAACGCCGAACGCCACGAAGGCTGCCCTGCCGGCAGGAAGCGGTAAACGAGCGTATACATGATGGTGCTCAGCACCACTGCGCCGATTTCCGTGCCGACCGTAACCATCAGCGCTGCGCCGGGGAAAATCATGTGGCGTGAGAACCATGATCCAACGGCCGTGGTTACCAGCGAAGCCACCAGCAAGAGGCCGGTCGCAACAAACAGCCCCAGGCAAACCAGGCGAAGCTGCACCCAGTTGCGAGTTTCCTTGGTCTCCCATGCCGCATTCATCGCCGTCGAACCGCTCACGAAAATCTGCAGCGCCGCCCAGACGATGCCCAGCAGACCGACGATACCGGCAACACCCTTCGACTCCTTCATCTTATGGACTGTTTCGCCGACATTCGCCTTTTCCATCAGGTGGGTAACTTCGACGCCGGCTTTGCCGGGTAGCACGTTATCTGTCAGGTATTTCTGGATGATGGCAACAGCATCCATCGATGTTCTGTGGGTCAGGTCCAGCCAGTACCCCACTCCCGCAATGGCCGTAAGGAGCAGCGGCACCAGGGTGAGCACTGTAAAGAATGCCAGTCCTGCCGCAATCAGGCCGACATTGTCACGTCCAAATCGTTCAAGAACCGCCATTACAAACTTGACAATGAAAATGCGCTTCACGCGCCAGATCAAGTTCCGCACGCGCTCCATAAACATAGGTGTGTCTGTTCTCTCTATTTTGAAATGCTAGTGGCGCGGCAAAAAACAGCTAGCCCGCCAGGTTATATTGACGATTTTTATCATAATGAAGCAGGCATCAATGCCTATGACGATGTCCTATACCCAATAATCGAGCGGCAGAGAACATAAAGTTCCCCACCGCCCGATTATAGCTTATTGTGTACTTGTCGGAGGCTCCCCTCCGACAATCTAACCGCAAGACTTAAGTATTTTACTTTGCGCGATGCGCATACACGCGGCCGCCCTTAACATCGAGCGAGGTCGCCTCGGACTCTTCGCCTGCCGAATTCGTCGAGGTTGCAGTAATCAGATACTGTGTGTCGCCTGCCCCGCCCAGAAGGCTGTCGGTTCGCAGAGGCAGATCGGCGATTTCCCAATTTCCTGAGGCATCGGCTGTCGCCTGCTGAGTTCCGGAAGATCCATTCAGATTCAGCAGCCCGCCAAGTCCGCGCATCGTATAGTCGACCTTGACTTGCACGGTCGCCCCTGGCTGTGACTTGCCGCGCACTGTTACTGTCCGGCCGACATTTGCCCCTTCCACCGGGCTGGTAATTGTCGGGGCGAGCGGAGCCACTGCCGCAAACTTCAAGGTTTGCGATAAAGGCTGCGTTACCACATTGCCGTCAGGACTTACGAAGCGAACAGTCGGAGAAGCGCTTCCCCCATTCTGTCCTTGAGCAATTGTGTATGAGCCGCTATAGACACCCCCAGGGCCTTCCTGGAGTGGTATGTTCGATGCTATCCCCGGGTAGTCCACGGTTGCCTTCCCACCAGGCTGCGCCTTAAGCGTAAAGTTGATGCGTGACCCCGCGTTCAAGATCTGATCATTATTGACGTCAGTAGAGAAATCCCGGACAACCTTGTCACTTGAGATATTGAATGCCCAGTCATGCTTGACGGAATTGCCGGCTTGATCGACAATCGTCACCCGCACCGTATGTTTTCCCGCAGCAAGAGCATTTTGCGGCTTCAGGTTAAAGAACTGCGGTGTGATCGTAGCATCGGCAGTAACATCGTGTCCGTCCAGAACGATAGCGCTCTGGTTAGTATCGATGCCCGAACCGCCGGCGTCAACGATAGTGCCGTAAATCAATGGACGGTCCGTCTGCACTGTCGTCCCTCGGGCAGGGGTCACCGAATTGATCTTGGGAGCAGCGCTTGCGACGTTAATATTGGTGGCTGCCTGAATCAATGGAGCCGCCTTGCCGTCCTTCCGCAGCTGTCCCAGCACGCTCGCGCCCTGGACTGAGATATCAGGCTTTACGATATAAGAGCCTTGATATTCGCCGGCGCTAACTTCGGTCATCGGCACACTGTCGATTACTCCGGGAATTGAGAAGGAGGCATTGCCGCCTGGAGTGCCCGTTAAGGATGCGGTGAGCCGCTCGCCCGAGCGAAGAGGCCCTTTGGCATCCACTCTAAATGCCGTGACAGTTGGGGCGTCGACATCGCGCACCGGCGGCGCGGGCGAATTTCCGGGGTTCACGTAAATGTGCGACGCCAGTGAGTTGGCCGAATTGGTGCGGATGCGCAGCGCCTCGTCGGGCAGAATATCACTCAACGCAACCTGGCGGCCATTCATCGTAATATCGGCGTCGGGAGCAAGCTCTACGGTTGTGCCGTCGTTTAGCGTGATCACCCGATCACCGTTCGGCATACGCCCAACGCTCTTGAGCGTGCCTCGAAGCTCGCCGAATGTGGCGGCGATGCTCGTAGCCGCCCCATTTGTGTCTCGCTGCACCGTCACCTGATCGCCGATGGCAAGCTGATTGATGGGCACTTCCACACCAGGCTGATCCGGTTCCGAACGCAGCACCAGAGTATTGGATGTAATGGGTATGGCTGTGTTTCTGCCATTGACACGAAGTGTTATCTGCTGTGGCTCGGTATCCGTATAGATGCCGGTAAGCTGTCCGCTCACAATGCGGCCGGCTGGCGCCGGTAGTGTGGCAAGGTGCGGATCGCCGGTCTTGATGTCAACCGTGCTGCTCGCCGCATGCCATTCAACATAACCGCCAAGGGCCTCAGCCACAAACCGCAGCGGAACCAGCGTGGTGCCGTTCACGGCAGCCGCAGGCTGAGAGAGGCTGCGAGTAACGCCGTTAACCGTCGCAACGGTAGCTCCCAGCGGAAGCACGACATAAGACGAACCCTTTTTGGCGTTAATGGTACGGGTAGCCGCGTTATAGTCGACCGATGCCCCCATCGCCTCGAACACGCCCCTCAACGGTACCAATACGGAGCCTTGCTGCTCCATGGGCGCTGTTCCGGAGAAATTCACGGCATTGCCGTTTACAACAACACTGATCGGCGCTGCCGATACGGCCGTTGTCGTCCCCACGGCCGCTAGAGTAATCGCCGCGAGAAGCGCGGCGCGCGTAGCATTTCTATATTGCATACTTCTTCACGCTCCTTTTCAAATCTATCAACACCTTAGGGTATCCCCGATTGGCGCAACCATAAACATTGAGGCCGCCGGGAATGCCCATCAGTTTGCTGACGGCAAGATCGCTCGACAAGTTCCAAGCGTCATCAAGAAGCATACAGAAACAATTGGCACAGAAGAGATTTCGGAATTTTAAAGGAGTGTCGTACCAGCCGCAGTTAACTACGGCCGGAACGGCTGGTTAAAGCTATGAGGATTCGTGTGTTACCGATCTCGTTACGCTTTGTATATCGCCTGCAGCGTTAGCCACAGTTTGTTCAACTGTTGTCGTTCTGTCTTTAGAACCGTCAGCGTGTGTTACAACGCTGACCCATGTTTCATCAGTAATTGTTTCATTCGCGCCAGTTACAGTTGTTACGTAGTGGTCATTGGTTACTTTTTCGTCCGGTCCATCAGGTACGTAGTAATTTGTGTCGTCGCAAAACGTAGAGCCTAAGACTGCCGTATCGGGCACGAAGGATGCTATAGTGCCAAAAATGATGAATGATGCTACAAGGCATGATGCTCGTGCTCGTAACTCAGCCCCTGTACTGCATCTCGATATCGCGAAGGGCAATGAACGAAACCAAGTTATCGCCTGTGACTTCTGATCTCTCATGATAATAACCTCCCATGCGAATGTGCATAGCTGCGCCAACGCAGCGACTCCACTTACAGATTGCGCCTTATACAACTAAGCATTTAATGGAATTGAATGCTGATTGTAGGACTACATTCTTGAAGCATTTAGCGCCATTATGCGGAGGTGGACTCCGGGCGATTTCACCACGGCATTTCTTAATTTCCACTAAATCAACCTTATATATCAATTATTACAATTACAACATAATAAAATTGCAATATGTTGTCTGCACTGACCATGATTTCGCGTTAGGGAAGCATAACTTACTTCGGCGGCACAAAATAAATCTCAAGCCGCTTATAGATTGCAACTATAATTTTAAAACCACTATAAAAGCATACGGTCTTGTTCTTCACTTAAACATAAATAGTACTCTTAGATAGGAACCTTATGTCCTGCTCTAAACATTAACAATGCTCTTTTCGCATAGAATACATTCAATATTGGTGACGTTTTGACTTACTTCGTACTATCATACCATATTCCCCATTACTATTAATATTCTCAGATACTTTTCTAAGCAATAAATATTGCTTAGAATTCTAATAATATTTATGTTCACATGGTCACCACTGCAAACAGCAGAATGATCCAACAAGGTAAAGTTCGCATCGAGTAAGACGCCGCCTAAGAATTGTCCTTACCGTCGAGCTTCAAAGTAAACTCATCGGCGACGATGCCGCCCACGTCGACTCCGCATTGCTCCCCCACAATCTGAAACCCGCACTTTTCCAGCACACGGATCGAGGCCACGTTGTGTTTTACGACATGGGCAAAGAGAGGCCGTTCCGGCACGTGAGTCAGCATCGCCTTCAAGGCCTGTGTCGCAACTCCCTTACCCCAATACTGTTTCCCAATCCAATAGCCAACTTCCCGCTCGTTTGGCGGTCCAAATACGCCGATATTTCCCGCCACCTCGCCATCGAAAATGATGGTCTGCTTGATATTGCTTTCGTTGGCCAGAACCTTCGTCCAGTGTTTCCGATAGGCCACCCAATCCCGGGATGGAAAGGCCGCCATCGCAACAGCATCCGGATCCAATTGCTGTTCGTAAAAGATAGGAATGTCGCTTTCTGAAATGTCTCGCAGAGTAACATCACCGGTCATGGGAGCTAACCTCAATCGTTGATAATGACAAATATCGAAGCGCGAGGCGCCCGACAGCGCTTAATACCTCAAATATGCCGGAATGCGAGATAATCCATCGCCGCTGTTTGGTCAAGTCTCGCAGGAGTGAACGCCCGCTTCGTCGAATGTCGACCTATGAAAGTCGTCCTTACATCTGTCGAACAAGACCTCACCGACGCCTGGAAATCGATCTGCGGCGATCTGCCCGGCGTGGATGTCCACCATGGATCGATCTTTGCCGTGGAGTGTGATGCCGTCGTTAGCCCTGCGAACAGCTTCGGGTACATGGACGGCGGCATCGATCTACTGTATAGCCTTTACTTTGGGTGGGACGTGCAGGACCGCCTCCAGAACCTGATCCGCACCAAACATCATGGCGAATTGGTCGTTGGAACTGCGGATATCGTGGAGACCGGCAATCCTGAAATCTTATTCTTGATCGCCGCCCCCACCATGCGCGTGCCGATGACACTGCACAACAGCATCAACCCCTACCTCGCCGCACGCGCCGCGCTGCTCCTTGCGAAACATGGAAGGTTCTCCGAGGGCTCCCGTGCTGGCGAGCCTATCGCCGACAGCGTCCACATCGTCGCCTTTCCAGGCCTCGGCACGGGCGTCGGTCAGGTTACCCCCGAGTTATGCGCCTTCCAGGTACGCGCTGCCATCGAAGAAGTGCTGCTGGACAAGCCGGCGTTTCCGTCATCGTGGCGAGAGGCTTCTTTAAAGCATCAGAAGCTGATTATGGGAGTGCGATAAACGACAAATGCAGTCACCCGTTGGATGGCTGCATTTCCGCCAGCATTCTTGCCGCCCGCTTATGTCCCTGTTCACTTGCCCGAGTCAGCCACATCTTCGCCCGGCTGCGGTTCGTCTTGACACCTTCTCCGTAAAGGTATGCGCGCCCTAAATTGAATTGGGCTATCGAGTCGCCTCGCCGTGCAGCCCTGCGTATCCACTTAATTCCCTCGCTAAGATCCTGCGGAGTGCCTTCTCCATCCATATACATCACTCCCAGATTGCAGGCAGCCCAGATGTCGCCGAGCTGTGCCGCACGGAGATAAAGTGTAAAAGCCTTCGCCGGATCTGCGGGAACACATCGTCCTTTACCATACGCTATGGCAAGATTACATAACGCAATATCGTGGTCATGTTCTGCCGCTTGCTCGAACCACCGAATCGCCTCAGCAACATTCTTTGCAACTCCAAAACCACGCTCATAGCAGAAGCCGACCACGTTCATGCAGTGAGCATGGCCGTTTTCTGCCGCTTCAAGCAGCAGAGGAAACGCACGCCGGTAATTCTTGCGCCTGCCGATACCATAAAACAGATCTTGACCAAGTTCAGCCGGATCGCCGGCCTGTATGTTGCCCGTTGTCATGATGACAATATCGTCAGAGTGACAATAACTGATAAAGCCTGGTGACCTTCAATTATTCGTAAGTCGCCGGCGTGGATCAAACAGGCCTTCTAATGGGGTGCAGCCAGGTGAAGAATAATCTCTATCGTATTCTGCGCACAATCCAACAACTTCCATAGCTGTAGCCTGATCGTAAAATTAATTTGACAGAAAGCAGACAAGCATGGTAACAATATTAGAATATTGCCTGCAAGCTATATAGATCTATTATCACACGGAAAAGATAATTAATGCGAAACACACATCCACTGACCGTCATTACTGTCTGCTCTCTTATCGCAGCCGGCCTCTCGTTTACGCCGCCCACCCATGCAGATGAACTGCCTGCCATCCCTGTAACTCCGACGCAAACCAAGGTTCTTCTGCTGCCCACGTTGGACGAGACCGGCGACCGCGCCGAAATGCAGCGTGAGCATGTCAGTGTCGGCAATCACCGGCTTGAATATGAACTTCTCACCCGTGGCTTTCAAGTAATCGGACCGCATGACGCCCTTCGGGCCGCCCGAGCGGAGGGCATTGACCTCGACGATACCGATTCGCGCGGCAGCATGAGCCTGAAGATGCTCGCGAAGGATACCGGCGCTGATTGGGTCGTCAGCGCAGCTGTGATCGAGGTGAAGGATGACCGAAATCGCGGCTTCTCAGTGTTCGCAAACCGGCGGGCCTATGCGAAGGTGCAGATCAAAGTATATGACGCCAAGCAGGGCGGCTACCTCGCCAACCGATTTCAGACTGAACATAAGACAACTGTCCGCGCGATGCCCGGTATAAACGGCATCGGAACAACGGGTCTGTTCAAACAGGCGATCGACACAACAATTCAGCGAAGCATTGCCAATCTGCTCACGCCCTACCCTAAGAACGTTAAAGTCGCGGACGAGTTCGGCGAATCCGACCTGATCGACAAGGATGACACCAAACCGGCGGACAATAAAGAGGCCGAGAAAGCAGCTGCCGACACCAAGCCGCAGGCTGCCGCGCCTGCTGCGCCCGCCGCTCCGGCAGATGCCCCGGCTGCAACACCGGCAGCCGACACCGGCGCAGCGCCGGCGGTGATCTTACAGTGAAGCGCTTGAGACTGATCCTGGGAATTGCGTCTGCCGTCACTTGCGCTCTGCCGGCAGTCGCTCAAGTTCCCGCGCCGGACGTAAAGTCAACAGCTATACCGGCAGACAGCAGTTCCACAGCTGTTCAGAGCACAGGCGCTGATCCTGGGCAGATAGTGCTTGCGATGGGGACGCCTGTTAAGTTGGAGTTGGATAGAACCGTGAAATCCAACGGTTCCCGCAGCGGCGATCCCGTCAGGTTCCATACCAGCGAAGCCGTCTACAGCACCGATGGAAGCAATAAGCTTTTCATCGACAAGGATGCAACCGCTATGGGGCATATTATCGTCGCCAAGCGACGCGGCTTTATAGGCCGCCGGGGCGATCTGCAGTTCCAAATCGACTATGTCATGAACGTTCAAGGCAAGCGCGTGTACTTGAACGCAACATGCCAGGGCGGACGCGCCGTTGATCGCGGCGCCATTGCCGTCACGACCTACATCCTGCTTGGCGCCGGCGGATTGCTCGTTCAAGGCGGCGACAAGAAATACAGCGAAGGCACTCAGTTCACGGTGTATGTCGATCAGGACGCGAAGCTGGCTCAGTGACTTCCCTCGCAGCTATGGCGATCGATTCGTGCGTCAACGCTCGATATTGATCGCCATAGTCTGTTCCAAAATCTCCCAACTATGCCGCCTTCCTTAATCTCTGATTTCCACAATCAATTGAATTTTGCGTTAAAATGAGAGTAGAGAATTCTTATCTGGAGCCTGTCATGAAATCGAGCATTGCAAAATGGGTTGCACCCGCGGCGTTATTTTTTGCCTTTGTATTGACGGTTCCAACTCATGCCGAAGATCACCGAAGCGAGTTGGAGACGCGCTTGAGCCGGCAAGAGAAGCGCATCGAACGCGGCATAGATACCGGCCGTCTGAGGCCCGTGGAAACAATGCGCTTAAGGCCGCGTGAATATCACGCCTTCGGCCAGGGCAGACAACTCAGGCCTACACCATATCAACATATTCGCGTTGAGCGCGCAGAGAACCATGCCGGTCGTGCTATAAGGCGTTAGAAGACTGATTTAGTGATACGAATCTGTTTACATAAATCGACAAAGGCGCTAGGAAACCGGCCGTTCATGTAGCCGAACAGTATATTCCACCACAGACAACGGATTTTATGCGACGGACTGATCGGCGTTACAATGTCCGGCCGGACTTATGCATCGGAACTTCGGCTAATACGGCGCGTCATCAGGAGGCGGTGGCCCACCCATTCCATCCGGTGGAGGACCTCCGAAGCCCCCAGGAGGCGGACCGCCAAATCCGCCGGGAGGCATTCCCGGTCGCGCATGCTTGGAAAGATCCAGCACCAGTTGCAGAGATGCCGTCGCATGGCTCGCGCTCGTATCGACATGCATCTGCATCAGCTTGCCGCTGTTATTGCTTCGCGTACCATCCAGCGACGGCTCCATAAACACATGGTCATCGGCGTTCATGGTATCCCGATCCGGCCGCTCGTTGTAAGGAGCCATCTTTGTCATGACATGATCCGAGATGGTATCGTCGAAAAAGAGCTGCGTCTCGAAGTCGTGGATCGGTTTCTTGCTTGGATTAACGCCGGGATAGGTTCGTATGCGCGCATGAATGTGAACCGTACGGCCGCCGTACCATCCGGGATAGAGACCAAGAAAGCGAACAAGCCCATTCTTGTCCGCCACCTGGTAACCACGCAGGTAGGTGTCTTGAGCTGTTCCTTGCTGCTCCTCTCCTGAATAGACACCCAGCGCATTGGCGCACCACAGGTAAACGAACGCGTTCGGCAGCGGCGTAACAACTCCCTTGTGAACCTGAGAAACCTTCAGCGCGAGGTGAAGCGGCAATCCCCTCTGAATGTTCTTTCCATCAATGTTTGGCCGAATATCCGACCGATGAAAGGCCTTCCCGGTCTCATCGATCCAGTATGGCCCCTCTTCGAGCGCTGGTGATGACTTGACGGAAGACATCGTCTCTGCAAAGACTTTGCCTGTAAGCCCCGCCCCGAACCCTGCCAGTGTCACCAGTCCCGTGGCCCCCATAATCAGAACCTCTCGCCGTGTCGGCAGATGATCGTTATTCGGTTCTATCGCCATAGTATGCTCCTCCCTCGATTGCGCAGCTTTCCAATTCCTTGATTGTTCACAGTCTATCGCCCGAACATTAAGAGAGAATGAAATCGCAAAATCACTTTTGGAGGAGCGGGCACACCGGATTCAGAAAAGAGGCATCCAGGAACTTATGAAAAATAGATGAAGAATAATTGAAGCCCACGCTACGATGTTGCATCCAAGTTATCACAAGCGCGCAGGGAGCACCGATGCTTTCTGTAGTCAAGACACCCTGGAGGATCACAAATGCATTTTAAGAACGGCCAAAGCCGCAACCACGCGTTCACGCTTAAATTTTCTGTTGTAGTTATTGCTGCAATCACAGTATTAGCAGGTGCGGAGGAGGCGGATCTCAGCCCCAGTCAGTGAAAACAGCGAAATATTCCATTACGGATTTGGGTTCCTTCGGTCCTCTCTCAATCAATGATAGCGGAACAATTCTGGGTTCTATCTCATTGGGTGACGCTACAGGTTCGCAGCCGGAGATTTGGAAGAATGGAACGGCGAAACCGTTTGGGCCGGCCGGAGCATCTCCAGTATCGATCAACAACCAGGGAGTGGCAATCGGGATCAGATATGTGCCGGACTCAGCGTTAAATACGGCAAAGGCTGGTCTACTTTCTGAAGGCAGCATCCAGGATCTCAATTTGCCTGCCAACATACATAGCTTTCCGCATGGCATCAATACGGCGGGCGCAATTGTGGGCAACTTTCAGACATATAACGATCCTCAGCCGCCGGCCGGCTACGATGTTAGAGAGCACGCGTTCGTGTATACGGCCAACAAATCGACCGAACTTCCTCCATTGAGCGGAGACGACGGCGCAGAGGCTTTTGATATCAACAATGTTGGTCAGGTGGTAGGTCTATCGATCCGCGATCATGTTTCTTCGGAGGAAACGCATCAGCATGCCGTCATTTGGAACAACGGAGTGCCTACTGACCTCGGCACACTTGGCGGGAAAAATAGTTTAGCGGAGAGAGTGAACGACAATGGCGTCGTCATAGGATCGACAGAATCTTCCACAGCACCGGCTGACCAGGTAACGTCCCGCCGCGCCTTTCAATGGAAAAACGGCAAGATAGCAGAACTCCCGCCACTTGCATCCGGCCAGGGCAGCTTTGCGCTGGACTTAAACAATCAGGGTGTTGTAGTGGGATACAGCGCATCCGACTTCACACACCAGACTGCTAACATATGGGTGAATGGTCATCCCATTGACCTCAACACGCTCATACCGGCAAGTTCGGGATACGTTCTGACACTCGCGGGCGATATCAATGCATCGGGCCAGATCATCGCCGGCGGCACGCACAACGGAGTCAAAGCCTATGTATTGCTGACCCCGCAAAAATAAACGATCTCCGCAAAAGCGGCAGCCTGTCGCATCGGTGACTATGGTGATACCCATAGTCACTTTGGCCGCCCGCGGCATTTATGGCTTCTTTCGCTGGCGCTTTTCTCTCTCAATGCGCCTTCATAAATGAAGCGGTTATATTTCAGTAAGGCCTTTGACCATTTCCATCGGATCACGGCCAGCGTGTCCGCCCCTCAGGGTCGAGGTGGCAATAGTAGAGGATGTTGCTGCAGACCAGGCAATAGAGGATGAGCGTCCCTTCGGCAATGCCCATTCCAAAGACAGACATAATCGGAAGAACGAACAGCGCCCCGAGCGCTCCATACGACATCTCGCGTAAGTCGTAGTCTGCCCCCATAACAGCAAACCAGATGACCGCGAGAATTGAGATTAGAGTCAATACGCCCTGATGGACTAAGCTTACAGGTCGCGTAAACGCAAGGATCAAGATACCGAGCGCAAGCAGCCATATCAGCGATGCGCGAACGACATGCCGGTTAATGGTAAGCCGCCTCGCAAACACCGCGAGGAAGGCGCACAGAAATCCCATCAAGATCCACGCCGTAGGGTTTTGCTGCGCCAATTCCAGGCTGATCGCCTGGCCAAAACCATGCTGAGATGTAGCGGGGATCAATGCAAGAAGAACGACGATCCCGGCTGACAACCACATCAAGCCGGTTCCGCCACTTCGCGTCCGCGCCCGGCCGTGAGTCGTAGTTGAGGGCCTGGTTGTTGTATGGGTTAGGCTTCGCATGAAGTCTATAACGTGAGCGAAGTCACATGGTTTCGGAATCAAAAGAAGAAATTACCCGCCTATTTGATCTTCGTTCAGTGATAGCCAGGAAGATCAAGCCGGTCAACGTAAATATGCCCGCTTCTGCCGGCTCTATAGGTGATTTCTACATGATCGCCCACATGTATCGGCAGTGCGGATGCAAAGACCTCCAAATGGTGATCAGGCAGGTAAAAGGAAATGAATGGCGCTGGCATGCTGCCGGGCCTGGAATATCCGCCCGTCTGAATCGAAGTTACGACGACATCCGCTCGTTTTACCTCTGCATGCGCCTGATCAATGGCCATGAGTATCGGCATAAGGATAGCAACAACAAATATTAGCGCTAATCCCGCAATGTAAAACATTCGGACACCGGCAGTAGGTTTGCCAACGTTCGACCATTGAAGTGCAACTTCATCCCATCTGTAGGAGTTAGGCATAACGGATTTACTCCTGAGCGCCTGCACAGCCAAGTGACGTTCTTAACCGCGTATCGACACTTCTTCAGACCTTGAAGCGCTCAAAAGGTTGCCGGTGTCATTGAAACCAGGCGATATACAACGAACTATCTCCAATCGCCCAGATAGAGCACTTCTTCTTCGATGGTCACACCATATTTATCGTGCACAACCTGCTTGACATGCTCGGCCACGGCCCGCAAGTCTGCTGCCGTTGCGCCGCCGGCATTTACCAAAAAGTTGGCGTGTTTTTCAGAGACCTGCCCGCCACCGATCGTAAAGCCCTTCAACCCACACTGTTCGATAAGGTGCCCGGTCGGAATGACGCCCGCCTCTTTCAACGCCTTCGGCAAAGTCGGCAGCGATTCAGCCAGGGTTTTGTCGTTCACATTCTTGAAGAACGATCCGGCCGAGGGGAAGAAAGGCTGCTTTGCGCGGCGCTGCGCCTGGTATTCCTTGGCCTCCGCAATGATGGCGTCGGGATCGCCGCCGTCCGTCAATTCGATTGTGCATGACAGGATGACTGTGCGGCCGACGCCGTAGCGGCGCAGGCGGCTGTCACGGTAGGAAAACTCCATCCACTCAGGCCCGACTGTCTCATCCCGGCCGGCGTCGAAAACGCGCACGCTTCGCACCAATGGGCCAATGTTGCCGCGGTATGCGCCGGCATTGCTGACGAGCGCTCCGCCAACCGTCCCGGGTATCCCGATCGCCCATTCCAAACCGGAAAGCCCCGCGCGCGCCGTCTGGTAAAACAGGGAGCCGAACGACACACCGCTCTCGGCGTATGTCGTCTTGCCGATCGTCGTTCCCTTGCATCGGTTCTGGATGATGAGGCCGTCGTATCCCCTGTCGCTCATCAGGACATTCGATCCATGTCCGAGAAACACAAACGGCACATCTTCCTGATGGCACACGGACAACACGGACGACAATATCTCCACGTCCGACGCAGCCCAGAACCAGCGGGCAGGGCCGCCCACCTTTAATGTCGTATGCCGAGACATCGGCTCATCGCGCCGCAGCGAATCGCCCAGCACTTCCTGAAGCAGCTGATCCACACTCATGCCCTAAAGTGTATCACATCCCCGCAAGGTACCATATGTCTCATGTCACCGAAAGACCAACTCCGTCCCGCGCTGCACGCTGTGGAACCGCTGACCACCATTGAAACCCTCCATGAACAGATACGAACTTGCCGGTTATGTGTCGCCGACGGTTTCCCGATCTCGCCGCCCCCCCTTGTATTCGGGGAAGCCCCTGCCCCATTCATGCTCATCGGACAGGCTCCGGGGATCAGCGACCTTCGAGGCGGACGCATGTACCTTGGCCCAGCAGCTCGCAAACTGATCGGATGGCTCAAAGAAGCCGGCTTTCAGGATTCCGATATCGGCACAACCCTCTACATGACGGCGCTCACCAAATGTTTCCCTGGCCGGCTCCCCGGAAAGAGCACCGACCGCGCACCCAGCGCCAAGGAGTGCGCCAACTGCCGCCCATGGCTCAGGGCCCAGCTTGAACTGGTCAAACCGCAGGTTCTGATCCTCTTCGGTAAAATGGCGATCGATCTCTACCTCAAGGGAAAGCCACTCACAGCGACAATCGGTCGCGTCTTCCATGCCGGTAACTTGATTATCCTTCCCCTGCCCCACTCGTCGGGCGCAAGCACCTGGCTCAACCACGAAGAAAACAGAGCCCTTGTGACCGAGGCGATTGCCCAGCTGTCACAGATTCGCAGCCAGGTTTTAGAGAACGCGCGGTAGATCCCACCGGGTACAATTCCGGCATGGATCTTGGTTTGACTGGTAAGGTGGCGCTCGTTACGGCGTCATCGCGCGGCCTGGGCCGCGCTTGTGCGGAAGCGTTGGCTCGTGAAGGGGCGCGTGTCGTTATCAACGGGCGGCGGCCCGATGACCTCGCCAGGGCGGCACAGGAGATACGGGCCTCCATAGGCGGCAGCAAAGTTGAGGTGCATACTGTCGGCGCTGACGTCACAGAGCCCGACGACGTTGCCCGATTGGTCAAGGCGGCAATCACGCGTTTTGGCCAGCTCGACATCCTTGTCACTAACGCCGGAGGCCCGAAGCCCGCAAAGTTTGTGGATCTCGACGAGAGCGATTGGCGGGATGGCCTCGATTCTACCCTCTGGCCCGTAATCCGCCTGATCCGCCAGGCAATTCCACACCTGCGCGGAGCGCGCGAGCGCGGCGGCGGACGCATCATCAATATCGTCTCGACGAGCGTCAAACAGCCGATTGGCGGCTTACATCTCTCGAATGCAATCCGCCCGGCAGTAATCGGCCTGGCAAAATCGCTTGCGACCGAACTTGCCCCGGAAGGCATCCTGGTCAACAATGTGTGTCCAGGCTCATTCGATACCGACCGTATCAAGCATGTTTTCGAACAGCGCGCCGCAGCTGCAGGCATATCTCTTGAGGAAGCCGCCGAGCGTTCCATAGCAACCATTCCCATGGGGCGCCTGGGCAGCCCTATGGAGCTCGGGAACCTTGTCGCATTTTTGGCGTCAAATAAGGCGACTTACATTACGGGACAGACCTGGAATGTTGACGGCGGCCTCACCAATACCCTGTTTGGCTGAAAGCGGCTGACGGCTTTTGTCGCTTTGCCTGAGACGGCTATCTTCTAAAACCGATACGGCGCGCGAAAAGCGCCGCCGTCTGCAATGAGGCACAGGCGAATTAGGCAAAACCCATGAATCTTCGACTCTTTCCTGCATGCATCGCGATTAGCATCCTCCTTGGCGCAGCGGCGCCATCGCCCGCACGCGACAAACAGCCGGCTGCCGTTCGGACTCCCGCAGAGTCTGCAGCATGGCGCACAACGCAAACCGACGACCTGTACGAGGCCAGCTTTCGGTACATATTCCGCCACAACGACAGTGGTATGGGAGACATGGCCGATTCCTATTACATCCTGGTGCCGGCCGACGGCGGCATGGCTGACCCGACCAACGAGTTCCTGGCCCGCTTTGCGAATGTGCATCCGACGGTAAAGAAGGGCTCACTCTGCAAGACTAAGGGCGCTGTCACATCCATCAAGGGCGGGGCAGCGGGAATCCTATTCTTCGTCGAAAACATATATTGGAAGAGCGATGACGAAGTCTATGTCGACGGCGGATACCTTGAGGATGTCGTAAACTCGGCACGTGTGACCTGCCTCTTAAAGCAAAAGAAGGGGCACTGGAACGTCACGAAATACGCTGAACGCGACCCTCACGCCGCCGCATCCGACAGTCCTGAAGCCAAGCCGGCCGCGCCTTCAGCTCCACCTCCCGCCGCTCCGGCTCCATCAACACCCGTTGCGCCTCCTGCCGCTCAACAGTAATAAATAATAAATGCCAAACAACGACTTTCTCGTACTTCTCCTGCCGCCGTCCCCGACACCTGAAACAGAGGCAATCGCCGCTGCCTGGCGCATCGAAAGTGGCATCGCTTTAAATGTGACATCTTCGGATTCTCGCATCGACTTCGAACGCCACTGGCTGCGTCCCTACGGCGACGACGCCTTCTGCCGCGAACTGGCTGCTGAATTCGATATCGTCCTCGAAACTCCGCCGGATGATTTGCTTGAGAACCTTGAACCTCACTGGATCGCGGCAGAAGGCAGCGAATCCACAGCCAGAGCATTTATTGCAAACGGCTCCGTGGCTGCGTGCAGCATCCACACCGGCCATGGCTCCATAGCGTCGGCAATGGCGTTCGCGGATATGTTTGCCGGCCAGGTTGTCGCAGCGCCCGCGTTTATCATCGATCTGGCGCAAACAGAAGCGTCATGGAAGGTCACGGCGTGCCTTCCGGCATGGAATGCTGCCCTTCTCGGCTGCGATCCCGCCGGTGTCGCCCATGCTCTCCGGTATGCTTCCCGCGGCGCAACCCGCCATGAAATCCGAGCGGGCCGATCGCGCCGCGGAAAATAATTCTGCTCGCCGGTTCTTCTTTTAGGCCCGCCGGTGTCTATATAGGGTATGGGTGCGCCGAAACTATCGGCGATGAGCGATTGTGTGAGGTTCGAGGAGTAAGGATTTAAATGCCAGCCGAAAGTACCGTGCCGCGCGAAGATGCCGGCGCGAAGCGCGCAACGGAGCCGCGAGAGGAATTGAAAACGCCGGAACAGGAGACCACCAGGGCGCTGCACCGAGTTGTCTGGGCTCTCGCCTGGCCATCAGTTGTCACCAACCTTTTCCAGACGATCAACTCGATCCAGGACCGGTTTTTCGTAGGACATCTCGGCCCCGATGCTCTTGCAGCGGCAGGCCTCGGCGGCCAGTTGATGTTCGTGCTTTTCGGCATCGCAATGTCGATCTCCATCGGCACCACGGCGCTTGTCGCGCGGAGCAAAGGCGCGGGCGATCTGCCGCAGGCAAGGATGGCTGCTAACCAGTCACTTTGGCTGGCCATTATGTCGTCCGTGGTCTGCCTGGCGATTGCGCTTCCCATACGCGGACTGGCCGTTCATGTCATGCGCATCAACCCCAGCGCCACGGAGATGTGCATCCAGTATCTCTCCATCACGCTGCTCGGGATTCCCGCTCTCTTCTTAATGATGGTGCTTGGTTCCACGTATCGGGGCATCGGAGACATGGTGACTCCTTTAAAGGTGACCATCGCCACGAACATTGTGCACCTGGCCGGCAACTGGCTGCTGATTTTCGGCAACTGGGGTTTCCCCAAGATGGGACTGGCCGGCGGCGGACTCGCCTTTGCGGCATCGCAATATGTCGGCGCAGCGACCTATTTGATCTTGCTGCGGCGCTCATCGCTGCGAGGCGTTACGCGCGAGAGCAACAGCTTGAGCATGGAATGGGCGCGCCGTATCCTGAAGATCGGCATTCCTGCACTGTGGCAGAACATGTCGCGCATCTTCTCACTGCTGGCATTCACATCTGTACTGGCACGATCCCCCGAGTCGACGATCGGCGTTGCTGCCCTCACCATCGGCATGACATCGGAGAGTATCGCGTTTATGCCCGGCTTTGGATTCTCCATGGCGGCAAGCACGTTGACCGGGCAGAGCCTTGGCGCAAAAAATCCGCGGCGCGCGGAACGAGCCGCCGAGGTGGCAATGCACCAGGGCGTCATCGTCATGGTGATCATGGGAATCGTGTTCTATGTCTTTGCGAGACCGTTTGCGCTGCTGTTTACCCATGATCTGCAAGTGGTAGACCTGACTGTGCGATATCTGCAGATCGCAGCGGTTGCCGAACCCTTCCTGGGCCTGGGAATGATCCTGACGGGAGCGCTCAACGGAGCAGGATACACGCAAGCGCCGGCGTGGGCATCCGTAATCACAATGTGGGCCGTGCGCCTGCCGCTCGCCTATGCCCTGATATGGCTCGCGCATCTGGGCGCAGTGGGCGCATGGTGGGCTATGACAACATCCACCGTGCTAAGCGGCGTTGCCGCCTGGGCATTGTTCCGATGGGGAAAATGGAAACAGGTGAAGGTGTAGAGGAGTATCGGATACAGAATCCTCTCCCTGTCATCCGGGAGATGACGAGGGAGAGGATTCCGTATTCTTAAGACATCGCCGCCAATATTCGAGCGCGTGTCTGTTCGACATCTTCCCAGCCGTCGATGGTCACTTCTTTGCGCTCAAGCGCCTGGTAGATTTCGAAGAAGTGCCGGATTTCGACCTGGGTGTGCACGTGGACATCCTTGAGCGAGCTATAACCGTCGAAACGCGGATCGGCAACGGCTACGGAGAGTATCTTGTTGTCCTCCCCTTTAGCGTCATGCATCAACAGTGTTCCAATCGGGCGCGCCACGATCAAGCAACCCACAAACGTCGGGTTGGTCGCCATCACCAGCACGTTGAGCGGTTTGTTGCGCCCCCCGCCCTTCGTGCCGCAGATCCAGCCGTAGTCACACGGATAATGTAGAGGAGAGAAGAGAGTTCGGTCATAGCGATACACGTCCGTTTCAGGCGTGTACTTGTACTTGTTCGAGCCGCCTTTAGGCACCTCGATAATCGTATTCACTTCTAGTGGAGCCTGTGCTCCAATCGGGATCGTCTCATGCTGCATATGCGGCTGGCGTCTCCTGTCGGTAGTCGGCCTATTATAGCACGCTTCGCGCGCAACATGGCGGCATGACTGCCCGGATCAATCTATAGCATCCGGCCTAACAAGGATCGGGTAAAATATAGACCATCTTTTTTGTCTGAGGACTCATGAGCAAAAATCCCAAGCAGATTAACTCAACGGACGTAATCATTGCAGTTGCAAAGCCAACTGTAAAGGATATCGCTGAGCGCGTCGCGAAAGTCGAATCCGCGCCGACCCTTGCCGAGAAATCCGACATCCTGCACTCCATGACGGCGGAGATGCGGCACGAAACTCTCGGCGCAATGCCTGCAACGACCGTCGCGGCCCTGATCGAAGGCGATTCCGGCCGCAACACTTCCCTGCTCGCTAACTTGCCGATTCGAAAGTACACGGAGATCGTGGCACTCGGATCGTTCACCCACGGCCGCGTCTGGCTTGAGCGCGCCGCAACGGCCGGATCGCTTGCGGCCTCAATTCTGCCGTCGCTGCTGAACGGCCGCGACTTGGCCGAGATGCTCCTCACCGACCCGGAATTCCGGCGGGCGCTGCCCAAACTCTTGAATACGCAGCGCGCCGAACGGTGGCGCCAGCTACTAACAACATCCGAATGGCACCACCATATCGACGGCCTGCTAATGTCCGATACCGATGAACTGCTCGGTAAGATCAAGTTCAAGAACGACGCCGTGAGGGCCGTGCTGCAGTCGCTGCTTGATTACGTTCCTGAACTTTATCTGGAAATGGTTCTGGCGGCTAATGAGCGGGCGAAGCACACCGAGGATAATCCGGACGAACTGGAAGACATCATCGCGACGCCCTTCGGAATTTCCGGCATGGACATTCCCGATCACGATCCGCAGACAGAGAGAGATGAAGTCAGCACCGCCAAGTCTCCGCTCGCTGATGTCATACCGTCCAACGGCGACCCCGTGTTTGCCCTGGCCACCGCCGGGCTAAATCCGGCGCGCAAAGCGATACTTGAGGAGCAGCTGAAGACCCTTCTTCGCCAGGAAATCCTCGCAACGGCATCGTTCGCTCAGGCCGCAATGAGCCGCACAGCAGGACGTGTTCTCGCGTATCTGCGCCTTGGACTTGAGTCGTACGGCGAAAGCGTTGAGGATGCGACACGAGCTCTGGAAATTCACAACCTGCCTGAGATCAGCGCAATCGGCGCGCGGGCTGTTGAATCGCTGCGCCAGAAGGCGCTTGCCCTTGCCGGACAGCGCGACTGGCTCGATACACGGCAGCGCCAGTTCCTGGAAGCCATGAAGTCTCCCGAGGCAGGCATTCATCCACAGACGAGCGATCCCATTCTATGGCTCGCCGGCAAGCCGAAACAGGATCGCAGCGAATGGCATCCGGTTCCGCTTGCCGAAATCCGGCCGCAGATCCAGGAAATCGCCACCTGGAGCGCGCTCGCTCACGCGGCGTTCGGCACACCGGAGCGCGTCCATGCGATCTTCGGCACGGCTAAGACAAAGACGACTTCAGAAGCTCTGCGCCGAACAGTGGTCGCGCTCGCCATCTACCGCCGCTGGGAGCCTGAGCTGGTTCGCCCCGCCGAGGACTTCGCCGCCTTTGAACGGCAGTATGGGGGAGGAAAGCCACGCAATATGGATCCCGTCCGCCAGATCGTACTCGATGCCCTGGACCAGACGCCCGCGGCCTCCTGGAAGCCCTCCGACGCCAAGGCAAGGGCGCGAGACATGCTTCTCAAGACAATCTCTGAGATCGAGAAGTCGAAACTGCAAGACACACAGTCCCCTCGCGCTCGTAAGTCCACTCAATATGAGGACTTCGAGGAATAAGAGACACGAATAAAATGCGTTCCGAACCCGCCGGTCAGCCCTCTTATCCTCTGAGGGGAGCAGGTATCCGTACCTGCTCCCCTCATTCTACTTCTGCATCTCACTCTCTCGAATTTATTAAGAATTCGCGAATATCCCCTATTTCGTCCACGGTTACGTCCACACCCCCAGTGCAACAATAAATCGTAACTTCAATCATGCCGTCGCTGAAAATAAACATTTTCAATATTTTGAAAAATATTCACGGAATGGCACAGAACTTGCAATACAACTGAATGCTTGTTTCCTAAAGGTCAGTAATCTGAACTTAACTTTTGGAGCAATCAATCTTGCACTAGCCGCACAAAACAGTGCGAAAACCTGAAGCGAAGCAATCAATGTTGATTGTCTTTCGAATCTGTGTAGCAAAAATAGAAAATCTACAAGAGTGTCCGCATAACATGCATCCAACGCGGACCTCACTAAAGTACATTACATGCCGCGCAATGCCGCCGGCAAGGAGACTACAATGAAGATCAACAATTCAAAGCTTATCAAGAATGTAACCCACGGCGCTGTGCTGTCCATGCTCGGCCTTGCCGTACTTTCACAGCCCCAGCAGGCGCAGGCTCAGACTATTAGTCTGGTGCATAGTTTCGACTTCCCAACAGGATGCCAGCCATACGGCGGTCTCCTCCTTGCCGCTGACGGCAACTACTACGGGACCACCTACAACGGCGGCATGGGATCCGGCGCGATCTTCCAGCTCACACCTGATGGGAAATACACGGATCTATACGACTTTGGCGAGAACGACCTCGCTGCCGGCAACCTACCTATCAGTTCCCTCGTTCAGGGACAGGACGGAACCTTCTACGGAATGACGTCCGTCGGTGGCTCGGGCGGACGTGGCACAATCTTCAAGTTCACGGTCTCCGGCTCGCCAGCCGTTGCGAATCTCACGGCAATCCATCAATTTGACGGTACGCATGGCGCTTATCCTTACGCATCCCTGCTCCTCGGTTCCGACGGCAACCTCTACGGAACCACCTACAATGGAAACGGACTTGACGGCGGCGTTGCCTTCAAAATAACGCCAGCAGGCGCTTACACCGTTATCCGAAACTTCACATCCGATGTCACAGGACTTAACCCGCGCTGTACCCTCACCCAGGGACCGGACGGCACCCTCTACGGAACAACGACCGGCGGCGGAAACAACGGGTACGGCACTGTCTTCGCCATCAGCACAACTGGTGTCCTCAAGTGGACCAAGGCATTCACCTATCAGCAGGCAGCTACACCTTACGAAGGAGTAGTCTTCGGCGCCGATGGCAACCTCTATGGAACGTCCTACTCAGGCGGAATTGGCTATGGAGGCATCTTCAAAGTCACTCCGGCCGGCGTCGTCAGCAACGTCTACAGCTTTGACGGCACAAGCGGATATACTCCCTATGGACAGTTGACGCTTGGCCCTGACGGCAACCTGTACGGAACCACCTACTATGGCGGCCCCACTGGAGACGGCACGATCTTCCGCATCGATAACGGCGGCTTCAAGTTCCTCTACACCTTCGACGGAACATATGGCAGCAACGTCAACCGGAACCTGATCTTCGGCAAGGACGGCAACATCTACGGGCTGGCGTCCGCAGGCGGCGGAGTAGATGAGCGCGGTACTGCATTCGAGCTGGATATCGATATCCCCACCATCGTGTCCTTCACACCGTCAGCGGGACCGATCAATACCAGCGTCACCATCACAGGAACAAACTTCCTCACCGCAACAGGCGTCACCATCAATGGAGCCGCGGCGACTTATACCATCGTCAACGACACACAGATCAAGGCCAAGGTCCCCGCAGGAGCAACGCCAACGGGTCTCATCACCGTGACCACGCCCTCCGCAACCGCAACGAGCAGCCAGGTCTTCACGCTCACTAATGGAGCGGCTCCCACTATCACATCGCTCTCACCCGCATCCGCCAAGGTCGGAGCCGTCATCGCCATCGCCGGAACAGGCTTCACCGGAGCCACAGCCGTCAAGTTCCATGGCCTCGCCGCAACGTCGTACACAGTCGTCAACGCCAACAAGATCACCGCAACCGTGCCCCTCGGCGCAACCAACGGAACGGTGAGCGTTACAACGGCGTCCGGCACGGCGACATCGGCGACCTCCTTCACGGTCCTGCCCTCCCCGGCGACCATCAATGTGATGTCTCCTTCCTCCGCGAAGGTCGGCACACTGGTCACGCTGGCCGGCACGGGGTTCACCGGGGCCAGCACGGTGCGCTTTACCAACAACGTGGTAGCGACATTCACCGTCATCAACGATACCAAGCTCACCACGACTGTTCCGGCAGGAGCCGTCACGGGACCGATCACGGTAATCACTCCGGCTGGAGCAGGCGTCTCAGCCGCCAACTTCACGGTTCTTCCTTCCCCGCCGGCGATCACGAACTTCTCGCCGACGTCGGGACCTGCGGGAACGGTGGTGACGGTAGCAGGCTCGAACTTCACAGGTCTGACGGGCGTGAAAGTGAACAACTACGCCGCACCGAACTTCACGGTGGTGAATGGTTCCAAGTTCACGTTCACGATCCCGGCAGGAGCGACGACGGGCAAGATCGCGGCGACGACGGCTGCCGGCACGGCAACCACCGGTTCGAGCTTCACCGTTCTTCCATAACAAAGACAGCATAGTATATTCCTATCGGAAAGCGGAGGTGACGTTTGTCACCTCCGCTTTCCGTTTCTATCACATCCACCCCTTAAATTCGAATTTGCCCCTTTTCGTCCACACTTCCGTCCACACCCCCAGTGCAACAATAAGCTGTAACTCGACATCGCTAACGCAAAAATAAATATTTTCTAATTTTTAAGAGATCTCTAACACGATGGCATAGCACTTGCAATATAACTAAATGTTCGTTTCCTAAAAGCCAGTAACATGAACCTGGCTAGAGAAACGATTGAACTTGCCCTACCCGCACAATGTTGTGCGAAAAAACCGGAAGCTGGCGCACTTAAAGTAATGCCCCGGCATTCCTGTCTTGCGATGATAGAAAAAGTTAAATGAGTTTCCGCAAATCAAAAACTAAGCGTTCAGCGGAACTCATCAAAGTTCAAGTTTCATGCCTGCTCGCGCAAAGCTGCCGGCTAGGAGATCACAAAATGCAAACCAATTTCAATCTGAATCGCCTCAAAAGCGTGGCTCCCATCTCTGCAATGGCCATACTCGGACTCGCAACCATTGCTTTTCCGCAGCAGGCAGTGGCTCAGACTATTAGCCTGGTGCATGATTTTACCGACGGCACTCAGGGAAGAGAGCCGGACGGCGGGCTGCTTTTAGCTGCGGATGGAAACTTCTACGGCACCACTTTCTACGGTGGCGACAGCGATTTCGGCACAATTTTCCAGCTCACTCCTGGTGGACAGCATACAGTCATTTACAAATTCGGTCAGACGGAAACTGACGGCAGATACCCCGTATGTTCGCTCGTTCAAGGACCTGACGGCGCATTCTACGGAATGACGTCCAACGGCGGAACTAACGATTCGGGCACGATCTTCAAGCTTACCGTCTCGGGTTCACGGGCAGTCGCAACACTGACCACTCTGCATCATTTTGACTTTACGCATGGCGCCAATCCTTACGCATCCCTGGTCTTTGGTTCTGACGGCAACCTCTACGGAACAGCATTTGTCGGCAATGGTCTTGATGGCGGCGTTGCCTTCAAAATGACGACAGCAGGCGCTTATACCGTTATCCGAAACTTCACATCTGATGTCACAGGAGTTAACCCGCGATGCACACTGGTTCAAGGACCGGACGATACTCTCTACGGCACGACAGTCGGTGGAGGCACAAATGGATACGGCACTGTCTTCGCCATCAGCACGGCCGGTGTCCCTAAGTGGACCAAGAACTTCACATACCAGCAAGCCGCCACACCTTACGAAGGACTCATTTTTGGCCCTGACGGCAACCTCTACGGAACATCCTATTCCGGTGGCGCGGGCTATGGAGGCATCTTCAAAGTCACACCGGCCGGCGTAATCAGCAACGTTTACAGCTTTGACGGCAGCAGCGGATACACACCGTACGCTCAGCTCACCAAAGGCCCCGACGGCAACCTGTACGGAACAACTTACTACGGCGGACCAACCGGCTCCGGAACAATCTTCCGCATCGATAGCGGCGGCTTCGAGTTCCTTTACACCTTTGACGGAACATATGGCAAGCACGTCAACCGGAACCTGATCTTCGGCAAAGATGGCAATATCTACGGCCTTGCCTCTGCGGGTGGGCAGAATGGCTATGGAACGGCATTCGAGCTGGATATCGATATCCCCACCATCGTGTCCTTCACACCGTCAGCGGGACCGATCAATACCAGCGTCACCATCACAGGAACAAACTTCCTCACCGCAACAGGCGTCACCATCAATGGAG